>Ga0194054_10001182_pt1 | contig 12764 bp, 12 predicted proteins | sample SepL2210m_MetaG_FD_163628 | JGI IMG/M metagenome (GOLD analysis project Ga0194054, IMG submission 163628) | Anoxic zone freshwater microbial communities from boreal shield lake in IISD Experimental Lakes Area, Ontario, Canada - Sep2016-L227-10m | ecosystem: Environmental > Aquatic > Freshwater... | reverse complement strand
CCCCACGACCCCGCAGGATCTTCAGAAAGCGATCCAGGAAAAAGTTCGCGAGCTGATCAAGCTCGCCAAAGAGCAGGGGTATGTGACGTTCGACGACCTCAACGAGCACCTGCCCGAGGGGGCCACCGAGCCGGATCACATTGAGTCGATCATCACCCAGCTCAACGCCGTTGAAATCGAGATCATCGAAGCGTCCGACGTGGACCGGGTGAAAGAAGTCCGCAAAGCCGACGAGGAGGAAGAGGAAAAAGAGGAGAAAGCCGACTCGAAGCTCGACATCCTCGACGACCCGGTGCGCATGTATCTCAAGCAAATGGGGCAGGTCCCGCTCCTGACCCGCGAGCAGGAAGTCGAAATTTCCAAGCGCATCGAGGATGCCGAGATCAAGGTGCAGGAAACGCTTTACCGGTTCGGCTTCATCGCCCGCGCCCATCTCGACCTCGCACAGAAACTGATTGACCAGCGCGAGCGGTTCGACCGGGTGATCCTCGATAAAAAAATCGAAAGCCGGGAGCGCTACATGAAGGCCCTTCCCCGGCTCTGCCAGCAACTGAAACGGCAGACGGATTCGGTCTCGCGCATCTACAGCGAGAAGCTCACGGTCGCCTCCCCCGGGCCCGCGGCGCTCAAGGCCTTCGAGCGGGCGATCCTGGCCCTCCGGAACCTCTACCCGAAATTCTTCTACAAACAAAAGGTGATCGAGGATTTTGTCCTGCTGGCCGACGAAAACCTCCGCGCCTTGCTGAACCTCCAGCAAGAGCATCGCAAACACTCGAAAGATCCGAATTCCAAACACCGCAAGCATTTCTCGCAGGAGATCAGGGAAATGCAGAAACGCTTCTGGCTCACGCCCGAGGATCTCTCGGCGCAGCACCACGAACTCAAGCAGTGGCATCGCAAGGCTCTCAAGGCGAAGACCGAAATGGTCGAGGCCAACCTCCGCCTCGTCATCTCCATAGCCAAAAAATACACGAACCGCGGGCTCTCGTTCCTGGATCTCATCCAGGAAGGCAACATGGGGCTCATGAAGGCGGTCGAAAAATTTGAATACCGCCGCGGTTACAAGTTCTCGACCTACGCGACCTGGTGGATCCGGCAGGCAATCACCCGTTCGATCGCCGACCAGGCCCGCACGATCCGCATCCCGGTCCACATGATCGAGACGATCAACAAACTGATCCGGGTCCAGAAGCAGCTCGTCCAGGAATACGGACGCGAGCCGAGCCCGGAGGAAATTTCCGACGAGATCCAGCTTCCGGTCGAGCGTGTCCGCGCGGTCTTGAAGATGGCCCAGCAGCCGATCTCGCTCCAGGCGCCGGTCGGGGACAGCGACGATACCAGCTTCGGAGATTTCATCGAGGACAAGGGCGCCGAAAACCCGGCCGACATGGCCGCGATCGTGCTGCTCAAGGACAAAATCAAGGACGTCCTGGAAACGCTGACCGAACGCGAGCGACAGGTTCTCGAACAGAGGTTCGGTCTGGTGGACGGCTACAGCCGGACGCTCGAAGAGGTCGGCCGCCAGTTCAAGGTCACCCGCGAACGCATCCGGCAGATCGAGGCCAAGGCCCTGAGAAAAATGCGCCACCCGACCCGTATCCGCCAGCTCGAAGGCTTCCTCGAAGCCCAGGATCTGTAATTTTCCCTGCAGACCCGACGAGGACGTCCAGCCGAACACAGCGTTCTGCCGATGGAAGTTTGCCTCTGGCTTCTTGCGTGTGGTCGGAGGGAGTCCCCAGTCATTACATCAGACGGAATACCGGGCAAAGAGGGTGTCGTTGATCGGCGTCCCGCCGCTTGGAGAAAGCATCCAAGCGGCAGGATGCCGCTTCTACGGTTTTTCATCGCAATGATTTGGGAGGGAATGTTAGCCTTTCCGGCCATGTTCCTTCCTGTCCCCCACCTGATTGTCCAGCCGGATGACGGCGCGGCACCCGTCCTGGATTTTATCCGCCTGGCGAGAGAGAGTCTGCTGATCAAGCAATTCACGTTCACGCAGCCGGAGCTGATGGACGCGGTCGTGGAGCGGAAAAACGCGGGGGTTGCCGTGCGGGTGATGCTCAATCCGAAGCGCTCCGGAGGAGATCGCGCCAACGATGCGACGTTCGAGTTTTTCAAAAATGCGGGCGTGGACATCAAGTGGGCGAGCCCGCAATTCTACGTCACGCATGAGAAGTCGATCATTGTGGACGGGCAGGCGGTGCTCATCGCGACGTTCAACCTCTGCGAGAAGTATTTCACGGTGACGCGCGACTACGGAGTGATCATTCAGGAGCCCGCGAAAGTCGCGCAGGTCGCCGAGGGGTTCCAGGCCGACTGGGACGAGCGCAAAGACTGGCTCCCTTCGGCGGCGTCCGGGCTCCTCTGGAGCAACAACAACTCGCGCGAGGCGATGTCGCGGTTCATGGATTCCGCGCGCCACTCGCTCGATATCCAGCATCCGAAGTTTGTGGATGCCACGATCCTCGACCGGATCCTCTCCGCCGCACATCGCGGGGTCGAGGTGCGGGTCCTCTGCGGCGGCAAGCACGGGATCAGCGACTGGGACATCCTCGACACGTTTTCCTCTCTCCGGATGCTGCATCGGTCGGGGATCAGGGTTCACAAGCAGAAAAACCTGCGCCTCCACGCGAAGCTCCTTCTGGCCGACAAGGCGCGCGCGCTCGTGGGCTCGATGAACATCGACCGGTCGGCCTTCGACCTCCGCCGGGAGCTCGGGACGCAGGTCGGCGATCCGGGGGTGGTGGCGCGTCTGCTCGCGGTTTTTGAAAACGATTGGAGCACCTCCCACCGCTACGAGGCGCCCGATCCGCTCGATCCCTCGCTCCACCACGAGGACGATTTCCCGCACGATCCGGAACTGGTCCATGAGTGACAGGCCCTCGCTGGCGGATCTCGCCCTGACGTTCAACCACATCGCCCTGGCTTCGTTCGGCGGAGGGCTCTCCGCCTGGTCGCGCGAGGTGATCGTCGTCGAAAAACACTGGATGGAGGACGAGGAATTTCTCAGCGCGGTCACGATGTGCCGGATCCTTCCCGGGGCAAACCAGGTCAACCTCGCGGTCTTTGTCGGGGTCAAATTCCGTGGGGTTCCCGGTGCGATGGCGGCGGTCTTCGGCCTCACGTTCCTCCCGGCCGTGATCGCGCTCGCACTCGCGTATTTCTATTTTCAGTTCCACCACCTTCCCGCCGTGCAGGGGATCTTGAAGGGGGCCGCCGCCGCCGCGGTCGCCCTCACGCTTTCGATGGTCTTCAAAACCGGGCGCAAATGCCTCACAGGCGTTGTGCCGGTGGCGCTGTTCGCCGGGATCTTCCTGATGAACGGAATCGCCCGCTGGCCGCTGCTCGCCTGCCTGGCCCTGCTCGCCCCGCTGGCCGTCGCGTGGGCCTGGCCGAAAAAGCCATGAACCTCCCCAGGCTGACACAGATTCTGATCCTCTTCAGTTCGCTTTCGATCCTCTCGATCGGCGGCGGGAACACGGTGCTTCCCGAGATGCACCACAAGGCGGTGGACGGCTACCATTGGCTCACCAACAAGCAGTTCGCGGATGTCTTCGCGATCTCGCAGGCCGCGCCCGGACCGAGCATCCTCATCGTGACAATCATCGGCTACAAGGCGGCCGGAGTCCCCGGGGCCATCCTCGCCACGATCGCGATGATGCTGCCCGCGGGCGTCCTGGTTTACCTCGTCAGCCGCGTGTGGGAGCGGGCGAAGGAACTGCCGCTCCGCAAAGCCATCGAACGCGGCCTCGCCCCGCTCACGGTCGGCCTCATCCTCGCCAGCGGATGGGTCATGAGCAGGGCCGCCGACCACGACTGGCGGGCCTTCCTGCTCACCGGCGTCTGCACCGCGATTTTTTCGACGACAAAAATCAATCCCCTTTTCATCGTGGCCACCGCCGGGCTCATCGGCTGGCTCGGGTGGGTTTAACACCGCTCTACAACGAAAATCCCCCATGTAGAGCGGGAGGCTGAGCCCGGAAAACTGCCGGCTCGCGGCGATCAAATCGTCGGCCATGAGCGTGTATCTCTCCACGAACCCGACCAGGCGCGCATTGATGATCGGCGGGCTTTCGGCGGCAATCATCTCCCGGCGGGTTCTGATCCACAGCGGCAGGGGTTCGCGGGCAAGCAGCCGCCGGCAGATGTCGAGCATCGCGACAAACCGGTCGCGGATTTCCCACTGCGGAAGCGACGGCCAGAGCAGGCGGAAATCGCGCCGACATACTGCGCGACCATCAGCACGAAGACGGTGAAGAGCGCCCAGCCCGGGTTGTCCAGACGGAGGACCAGCGAAAGATAAACGGCCAACACCCCCGCATCAAGACGGACGGCCTTCCGCCGGGAATTGAAACGGAGTTCTTGACGTCGGGACCGGCGGACTTACAAAAGCGTCGTTGCCTTATGAGTTTGCAAACCGAAATTGAAGGTTTCTGCCGGCATCCGCAGGGGTATTATTATCTTCAGGACGCGAACGGGAACTATTTTACTCCCGCCCAGTTTCTGGTTTCCCTGCCGCGGGAAGTATTAAATTCCCGCTATGGGTTCCGGACATCCGGCGGGCAGAGGGAATACTGGATTTATCAGCAGGGGTTTTCGAGTTCCCAGGAGGAGTTTATTTTCCGGACCTACATCCCGGAGGGACGCCTGGGATGGGCCACGGATTTTGAACAGACACCGGCGTCGCAGATCCACTACTACGCGGAGCGGAACGCCGAAGGACGGCTCGTTTCGCTCTGCGGAAAGCACAAGCGGCCCGACGATGACACCGCGCTCTTCATCCTCCATCCCCCACCGGGGAAAATGTGCAAAAACTGCCTGAAAGAATCGAACAAAACGGCCAGGAAAGGGTGAGGTCGCGGGCGGGCGGGCGTTCTTCCCCGATTTTTTCTTCCGCGGTTTTTTATTGAGTCCGGCGGCCAATCGTCTAGCTTCCCACTTCCCGCAACCACCGGCCCACAGCCGCCAGGGCGTTTTCCGTCCGGGCAGAGGCCGGAATGCAGGGAAACCACCATATCCGACTATGTCCGCAAATCCGAATTCACCCAACCGCGCCTTCCCGCTCGAGCGCACACGCAACATCGGCATCGCCGCGCACATTGACGCCGGCAAGACGACGCTGACCGAACGCATTCTTTTTTACACCGGGATGATCCACAAGATCGGCGAGGTGCACGAGGGCACGACCGTCACCGACTGGATGGAGCAGGAGCGCGAGCGCGGGATCACGATCACCTCGGCCGCCACGACCTGCGCGTGGATGCAGCGCAAGGAGGAGGGCATCTACAAGGCCTACGAAGGGATCAAAATGCGGGTGAACATCATTGACACCCCCGGGCACGTGGACTTCACGGCCGAGGTCGAGCGTTCGCTCCGCGTCCTCGACGGCGCGGTTGCCGTCTTCTGCGCGGTCGCCGGCGTGCAGCCCCAGTCGGAAACCGTCTGGCGTCAGGCCACGAAATACGGCGTGCCCCGCATCGCGTTTGTCAACAAGATGGACCGCGTTGGGGCTGACTTCGAAGCGGCCGTCCAAAGCATGCGCGCGAAGCTCGGCGCGAACGCCTGGCCGGTGCTCATTCCGCTGGGCAGGGAAGATTACCTCAAGGGCCAGATCGACGTCATCAACCACAAGGCGGTCATTTATCTGGACAACGACGACATGGGTTCGACCTACGAAATCCAGGAGATCCCGGCCGAGATGCAGGACATGACGAAGAAGGCCTACGCCGATCTTGTTGCCCAGATGTGCGACCTCGATGAGGAAGTCGGCATGCTCTTCCTCGAGGAGAAGCCGATCTCGATCGAAATCCTCAAGGCGGCGATCCGGCGCCAGACGATCGCGAACAAATTTGTGCCGGTCGTGGGCGGGTCCGCTTTCAAGAACAAGGGCGTCCAGTATCTGGTTGACGCGGTATTGGACTACCTCCCGGGCCCGCTCGACATCCAGCCCGCCAAGGGGCTCAACCCGGATAACGTTTCGGAAACGATCATGGTATCAGCGGACGACAACGCCAACTTCTGCTCGCTGGCGTTCAAGCTCTGGAGCGATCCGTTCGTGGGCAAGCTCGTCTTCTTCCGCGTCTATTCCGGCAAGCTCTCGAAGGGCGACACGGTTTACAATCCGCGCACGAACAAGCGCGAGCGCATCAGCCGCCTCATCCAGATCCAGGCGGACAAGCGCGAGGACATCGACACCTGCTACTCCGGTGACATCGCCGCGATCGTGGGCATCAAGAACATCACCACCGGCGACACGCTCTGCGACGAGGATCACACGATCCTCCTCGAGCCGCCGTCGTTCCCCGACCCGGTCATCTCGATGGCCGTCGAGCCGAAGACGAAGATCGACCAGGAAAAAATGGGCATCGCCCTCCAGCGGCTTGCCGAGGAAGATCCGACGTTCCGGGTTTTCACGAACGAGGAAACCGGCCAGACGATCATCGCGGGCATGGGCGAGCTCCACCTGGAAATCATCCGCGACCGCATGGTGCGCGAGTTCAAAGTCGAGGCCAACGCGGGGAAGCCGCAGATCGCCTACAAGGAAACAATCCTCGTCCCCGCGGAGGGCGAAGGCAAGCTCGTCAAGCAGTCGGGCGGGCGCGGGCAATACGGCCACGTCGTCTGCAAAGTCACTCCCAATGAGCGCGGCAAGGGGATCACGATCGAGAACAAGGTCGTCGGCGGAACCATCCCGAAGGAATTCATTCCCGCGGTCAACAAAGGCTTCCAGGAGGCCGTCCTCAACGGCGTCGTCGCCGGCTACCCGGTCATTGACATCCATGTGGACATCATTGACGGCAGCTACCACGACGTGGACTCGAACGAAATGGCGTTCAAAATGGCGGCGATCTTTGCGCTCAAGGACGGCTTGAAGAAAGCGAAGCCGATTCTCCTCGAGCCGATCATGAAGGTCGAAAACATCACGCCGGACGAGTATCAGGGCGACATCATGGGCGACCTGAACCGGCGGCGCGCGCGGATCATGGGCATGGAAACCAAGGGGAACCTCTGCACGATCAACGCCTTGGTGCCGCTCTCCGAAATGTTCGGCTACTCGACATCCATCCGCTCGCTCTCAAAAGGCCGCTCGTCCTACTCGATGGAACCGTCCCACTTCGAGCAGGTTCCCGAGCAGGTCAAGGCCGCGATTCTCGACCAGAAGAGCTGAGAACTCCCCGGTTCCCGGGAAGACTTTGTTGCAAGGCGCGGGCGCCGGGGGTAATGAGTATCGGATGCGAATTTTGACAGCGGGTTTGTTCTGATGGCCGGGCTGGCCTCCAACACGCGGCTGTTCCAGCGGCTCGACAAATGGGCCGGGGTCGCGGCCTGTGCGGCCTGCTCGCTGGCACGCGCCCCGGGGTTTTTCCGGGGGAAAGAGGACAACAGGAAAGGCCTTCTTTTTGTCAAGCTCGCCGAGCAGGGCTCGACGGTTTTGGCGGGCGGAGCGATCCGGGACGCCGTGGAAAAATTCGGACGCGAGAACGTCTATTTTTTGGTCTTCGACGAGAACCGCTTCATTCTGGACGCGCACGATCTGATCCCGCGCGGGAACGTGCTCGTGATCCGCACGGGGAGTCTTTTCGAGATCCTGGCGACGGCGGTGCGGAGGCTCATGGAGATCCGGCGGATGCGGCTGGCGGCGCTGATTGATCTGGAATTCTTTTCGCGCGCGACGGCCGCCTTTTGCTTTTTGACCGGAATCCCGAAGCGGGTCGGCTTCCACGCGTATTTCTCCGAGGGTCCCTGGCGCGGGAATCTTTTCACGCACCGGCCGCGCTACAATCCCCATCTGCACACAAGCATCACCTTCCGCAGCCTCGTCGCGGCGCTGGATGCCCCGGCCGCCGCGTTTCCGCAGTTCCCTTGGGTTCCTCCGGATGCCGCCGATTACGAACCGCCTCGGTTCGCGCCCACCGCGGAGGAGACGGGCGCGATGGAGAAACTCATCGCCGACCGCTGCGGCTGGTTTCCGAAATCGCTCGTGCTTCTCAACGCCAATGCCAGCGATCTCCTCCCTCTCCGGCGATGGGCGGACGCAAACTACATCGCGCTCGCGCGGAAAATCCTCAAATCCTCCCCGGATGTTTTCATCGCGTTCACCGGCGGCCCGGCGGAGGCGGACAAGACGGCGGCGATCATGAGGGAAGTGAAATCGGAGCGCGCGTTCAGCGTGGCGGGCCGGACGACGCTGCGCGAGCTGCTCGCCCTCTACCAGCTTGCCGATGTGCTGGTGACCAACGACAGCGGGCCCGCGCATTTCGCCACCCTCACCGGCATTCATACCGTCGTCCTCTTCGGGCCGGAAACTCCCCGGCTGTTCGGCGTGCTCCTGCCCCGCTGCAAAACGATCACGGCCGGCCTCGCCTGCAGCCCGTGTGTCAGCGCGACCAACAACCGCCAGACCTCCTGCCGCGACAACGTCTGCATGAAGAGCATCGGGGTTGATACGGTTTTTTCCGCCGTGACCGGGGCCCTGGCCGCGCGCGCGAAGCGAACCTCTTATTTTCATTGAGGAAAAAGACGGGCTCGGACAGTTTGGGCGCGATGGAACTGGTAAACCTGACGCGTCGCACGGAAATCGGATCGAATTCCTACTGGCTGAAAATCGGCGGCCGGAACGTGATTCTGGATGCCGGGATGCATCCGAAACTGGAGGGCCTGGCGGCGACCCCGAACTTCTCGCTCGTGCCCGAAGGAAAAGTGGACGCCGTCCTGATCACGCACGCGCACCAGGACCATGTCGGCGCGCTGCCGGTGTTGACACGGCGCGAGCCGCGGGCACGGGTTTTCATGACCGAGCCGACCGCCCGCGTCGCCGACGTGATGCTCCATAATTCCGTGAATGTGATGACCCGTCAGCGCGAGGATGACGGGATCACCGAGTATCCGCTCTTCACGCATCGCGGGGTGGAGTTCTGCGCCAAGGCCTGGCATCCGCGCCCGCTGCGGAAACGCTTCAACCTGCTCGGCGAACCGTCCGACAGCGACCGCGAGGTCACCTTCGAATTTTTCGACGCGGGCCACATCCTCGGCTCGGCGGGGGTTTTGATCCGTTACGCGGGCCGGACGATTTTTTATACCGGCGATGTCAATTTCGAGACCCAGACGCTGATGCGGGGCGCGTCGTTTCCGGAGAGCGGAGTGGATGTGCTGATCATGGAAACCACCCGCGGAGACTCGCCGGTTCCCGCCGGTTACTCGCGGGCGCACGAGGAGGAGAGGCTCGCCAGGGGGATCGCCCGCGCCTTTGAGAAGGGCGGCAGCGTGACGATTCCCGTCTTTGCCCTTGGAAAAACGCAGGAGCTCCTCGCCATGCTCTGGCAGATGCGGCTTCGCGGATTGCTCGGCCATGTGCCGGTCTACATCGGCGGATTGAGCACGAAAATCAGCGGGATCTACGACGCCCTGGCCACCACTTCTGTCCGCCACCATCCCGAGCTCCAGGTCCTCCAGGAACTCGCCCCCTACGTCCTCTCCGGAAATGAAATCCATACGATCCCCCTGAAAAAAAAGTGCGTCTTCGCGCTTTCGAGCGGAATGATGACCCCGCACACGCTCTCGAATATTTTTTGCCGCCGGATCATCGGGGACGCGAACCAGAGCCTGTTTTTTGTCGGATACTCGGACCCCGATTCTCCCGCGGGAAAAATCCGCCGCGCCGCCCTGGGCGAGATGGTCCGCCTCGACCCGGACACCGCGCCGATCCCGCTGCGCTGCCACATCGAGGAATTCCAATTCAGCGCGCACGCGAGCCGCGAGCCACTCCGCAACTACGCCCTCCTTCTCAAGCCCTCGAAGGTCCTCCTGGTCCACGGCGACAAACCCGCGATCAATTGGTTTCAGTTGTCGCTCTTCAAGGAACTCCCCGGCACCGAGGTGATCATTCCAGAGCCGGGCCGCGCCATCAGCCTCGACGCCTGACCGACGCTGTATCACAATCACAATCCATGAACATCACCCGACAAATCCTCGTCATTGCGGCATTCGCTTCGGTGACCTATGCGCAGGACCTCGACTTCACGAAGCGCTCGGTTACCGATCCGCTTTTGAAGATCTCAACTTCGACCACGTTGCTTCCGGCAAAAGACGACAGGATGCTCGGGGGCATCCGCGATGAAAAACATGTCCCTCCGGTATATCGCCGTTTGTGGAGCCACCAGGATGTCATCATGCTCGAACCGTTTTCCCGCGAGAAACCCGCCGAAATGGATTTCTCCGCGATTACGAAAACCAACAAGGGAACATTGAGGATTGGCGCGCGCAACGACCCGCGGGGAGACTTCGTTCTGGAGATCCTCAAGAATGGGATCCTCTTCAAAAAAGAAACGGTGGGATCAAACAAATGGGTCAGGGTGTCGGTTCCCTTCGACAACGAGGAGGTCATCCTGAAAGACGTTGCGAATGGATGGATGTGTGAGTTCGCATTTATTGAGTATTCCTTTTCAAAAGAACAATAGACTAATAAATCACGCGGACGAGGCAGAGACCGCCCGCGGGAGCGACCTGATTTGTGCGCGGGCCGCCACCCTTCAGGAGCCCGGGGATCTCCCCGACCGGAACCCTTCCGGCAGCGCACCGGATCGCTGTGGCGGCGAGCATGCGGACCATTTTGTAGAGGAACCCCTCCCCATGGAAGGTGAGGGTGATTTGCCGTCCGCTTTTGCGGATGCGGATGGCGGAGACGGTTCTCGTGGTTTCCCCGTCGCGGCGGGATCGCCGGGCGGAGAAGGCGGCAAAGTCGTGGCGTCCGGTGAATGCCGCGCAGGCCGCCCGCAGCGCCGCCATGTCGAGCGGCCGGGGGAAATGCCACGCGCGTCCGAGCAGGAGAGGCGGCATCACCGGGCCGTTCCAGACCGTGTAGCGGTAGATTTTTCCTTTCGCGGAAAACCTCGCATGAAAATCTTTCTCCGCCTTGCGGAGCGTCATGATCCTGACTCCCGCGGGAAGGTGGGCGTTCAGCGCGGGTAGCCAGGCGGTGACGGGGAGCCTCGCATCGGGGACATCCGCATGGGCGCACTGCCCGGCGGCATGAACTCCGGCGTCCGTGCGTCCGGCACCGTGAACGACGACGCGCCCGCCGCAAAGAGCGTGAAACGCGCGCTCCACGGCATCCTGGACGGCCTGCCCGCCGGCCTGGCTTTGCCATCCGGAAAACCGGCTTCCGTCGTAGGTGAGCGTGAACCTCAGCCTCATGTCTGCGAATCGAGCCAGCTCTGGAGGAGGATCTGCGCGGCGACCTGGTCAATCACCGGCCTCTGCTTGCGCGAGTTGCGTCCGGCTTCCTGGAGCGTGCGCTGCGCGGAAACCGTCGTGAGACGTTCATCCCACGCCACGACCCGGCAGGAGGTTTCTCCCTGGAGCGCCACGATGAAATCGCGCGCCTTCTGCGCCGCAGGACCGAACGTCCCGTCCATGTTCCGCGGCATACCGACCACGATCACCTCGGAATTTTTTTGTTTTGCCAGATCGAGGATCCGCTTTCTGACGCCGCCTGCCCTGACCTGGATCGTCTCGACCGGGTGGGCGAGCATTCCGAGATCGTCGCTCGCCGCGACGCCGACGCGGGCGTCTCCCAGATCAATTCCAAGGGCACGGGTCATTTGCGGTTGAAATTCTCACAGGCTGTCCCTAGGTTCAATCACCATGTCACAGTTGTCATTGGACAAGTTCGGAGAAAACCTTCCTGTTTCGGGTGTCATCGCCTTCTCGCAGGTTGCCATCGGGCTCGGGGTCGGCCTGATCGTGGCGGATCGCATCGGCCACAATGCGCGGCGCGGCATCTCCATCGGCCTGATCACCGCGGGCGTTGCCACGCTGGTCCCGATCGTCTGGGGAGTCGTCTCCAATGTCAGCAACCGTCCGGGTTCCTCGCGCTCGATGCGCAAACGACTCGATAGTATCCGCCGCGCTCCCGGAGTCGCTTGAGGCCGCATTCCCATCGCCGTCTCGTCCTCGCCTCCGCCTCTCCGCGCCGGAAGTGGCTCCTCGAAGAGGCCGGGTATTCCGTCCGTTGCGAGGTTTCCGGAGCGGCGGAGCTGGAGGACGGATCGCTGGCTCCCGCGGCTCTCGCGCTGGAAAATGCCGCACGCAAAGCCCGGATTGTTGCCGCGCGGTTTCCGCGGGAGACGATCCTCGCCGCCGATACGGTTGTCGCAATGGACGGCCGGTTTTATGGAAAGCCCGCCGACATCGCGGATGCCTTCCGGATGCTCGGCGAGCTTTCCGGAAAATCCCACGAGGTCGTCACCGGAGTCGTCATCCACTTCCCATGCGGCTCGCGGAAAGAATTTTCCGAGTCCTCGCTGGTGACATTCCACCCGCTCGGTGCCGACGAAATCCGTTCCTATATCTCATCCATCAACCCGCTCGACAAAGCCGGCGCCTATGCCGCGCAGGACGACAACGGTCGGATCATCCGACGGATTGATGGCTCGGTGACCAACGTGATCGGACTCCCGGTCGAGCGCCTGCGGGAGATGCTTCCGATGCCCTGAGGCTTCCGGCTTCCCCGGCGCAAGGCCATCTTTTGGAAAGATACAGACGATAAGCGGCCAGCGCAAAACAGGGGGCACGGGCCGTCCCGCCCGTGAAAGACACTCGCCTGTGCTTGCAGAGTCAGTGCTCAAACGGGCGGGACGCCCGTTCCCCTTTGGTTCCCGCGAAGTCCGATCATTTCCAAGAGGCGGTCTCAGGAGCTTTCCTTGCGGGCCCCGTCTGTCACGACCCGTATTGAAGCGCCATGGCGCGGGCGGTCGAGGTTGCCG
>Ga0194054_10001176_pt1 | contig 12842 bp, 3 predicted proteins | sample SepL2210m_MetaG_FD_163628 | JGI IMG/M metagenome (GOLD analysis project Ga0194054, IMG submission 163628) | Anoxic zone freshwater microbial communities from boreal shield lake in IISD Experimental Lakes Area, Ontario, Canada - Sep2016-L227-10m | ecosystem: Environmental > Aquatic > Freshwater >... | reverse complement strand
AAGACAAAAGGATGATACCAGCTCAGCTCCGATTTTTCGGGGGCGACGAGATGACGCTTCAGAACCGGCGCCAACGCCGAGCGCAGGGCGGATTTATTGAGGGGATCAAAGCAGTAGAGGGCGGGGGCGGGAACGAGAGCCGGACCGCGCACCACTTCCACGCCAGGCATCAGGCCCACAAGGTCGGCGTGGCCGTTGCGCGTCATCAGGCGCACCGGGGTGCCGTGAAAATCCCGCAGGCGGGAGAGCGACGGCTCGAGGAGAACCAGATCGCCGAGCTGCTTGTGAAAAACGGCGTAGCATCCGGACATTCCCTAATCTCGCCGGATCGCCGCCGGAGCTCAAGCGCGAAGCCGACGCTGCTTCAGCTTCTGCAAGCCGAAAGGCCGGACTGGAGGTTTTTTGCGAGGCTTCCGATGTTTTCCTCATCGAAGAGGGTGGTGTGGGAGCCGGAGGCCGGGATGACAGTGAGTTCGCCGACGAACCCGCTCCAGCCCATGTCATGCGGGGAATCAAAAACATTTCCGCCGTGGTCGGACGCGCGGAAGAGAGTTAATTTCCCGTTGTAGCGGCCCGGCGAATAGGCGCGCATGGATCGGGCGTGCGCCCCGCGCAGCTCCCTGCGGCGGTCGTCGCTGTGGGCCTCCGCGATTTCGTCGTGCGCCGGCAGTGCCCGCTGGAAAAGCCGGCCGGAAAAATAGACGGCCGTCTGGAAGATTTTGTCGCGGAGCCTACGGGCACCTTTTCGTTGAAGGTAGCGTCGCAGGCGTTCCGCGAAGCCGGCCCGGAGCATTTTGACATCCGGAGTCGCGGTGTCAAAGAGCCCAAGGAACGCGACTTCCTCGCCGGCGGCCTGAAGCTGCAGCGCCATCTCATAGGCCACGGTGCCCCCGTATGAGTATCCGGCAAGGAGATACGGGCCGTGCGGCTGCCTCCTGCGGACGGACTTCAGGTAAAGCGCGGCGGTCTCCTCAATGCCAGGAATATGAAATTTTTCCTCCGCATGGAGCCCGGGCGACTCGATGGCCAGAACCGGCCGCCCTCCGTCTAAATAGGGCATCAGCTTTTTATAGACGAGGATTCCTCCATCGCCGGCATGGATGCAAAAAAGCGGCGCGTTGGCACCCTCCGCGTGGATGACCGCGAGCACCGGGCCCTGCGCGTCGTGGCCCTCGCCTTCGACGAGCTCGCGATCCACGAGGCTCGACAGCATGCGGAGGCTCGGCGCGCGCAGGAGGGTTGCCAGAGGAAGCGTCAGGCCGAGGTCGCGGTGGATGCGCGAAAACAACCTGAGCGCGAGCAGCGAGTGCCCGCCGAGATGGAAAAAATTGTCGTCGCGTCCGATGGGTTCGCCCCCGAGCAGCTCCGACCAGATCGCGGCGAGTCGCTTCTCGGTCGGGGTTTCCGGGGGAGCGGACTTCGTCCTGGCGGAATCATCAGGATCCGGGAGCGCGGACATGTCGAATTTTCCGCTGTCCGTGAGCGGGAAACGATCCACAAAAACGATCGCATCCGGGCGGAGAAATGCGGGGAGCTTGGCAGTCAGGAAATCCATCAGATCCTCGCGCTCCAGCGGGCCGTTCGGGCGAACCCATGCGACGAGGATTTTCGAGGAGGCGGATCGTCCGCGCGTGCCGACCCGGCACTCCGCGACCCGAGGGTGCGCGGCAATCGCGGCCTCGACCTCGCCGGGCTCGACCCGGACGCCGCGGATCTTGACCTGCCGGTCGTGCCGTCCGAGAAATTCCAATGTCCCGTCTTCCCGCCAGCGGGCGAGGTCGCCGGTTTTGTAGAGGCGTCCGGCACCGGGCACCAGACCGTCGAAAAAAACCGAATCCGTCCGCGCTTTGTCGTTGAGGTAGCCGATGGCGAGCCCGTCTCCGCCAGTATAGAGATCGCCCGGAATCCCGACCGGCACCAAATTTTTCGTCCTGTCGAGGAGGAAGACCGTGGTGTTGGAAATCGGTTTCCCGATTGGCACCGACGCCAATTCCAAATCGGCGGCGGCGATTGTGTGGCAGGTCGTGAACGTGGTGTTCTCGGTCGGGCCGTAGCCGTTGATCAGGCGGGTGCCCGGCAGCGCGGCGAACGCCCGGCGCAGATGGGGGATCGAAAGCACATCGCCTCCGGCCAGGAGGTTGCGCAGCCCGGTCAGCTCGTCGAGATGTTCATCCACCATCGTCTGGAAAAGTCCGGATGTCAGCCAAAGCGTCGTCACTCCCTGATCGCGGATCGAGAGGGCGATTCGGTCGAGCGCGAGCGAGCCGGGTGGAGGCACGACGAGCGTGGCTCCGTTGAGAAGGGCTCCCCAGATCTCGAATGTCGAGGCATCGAAGGAAAGCGGGGCGGCCTGCAAAAACACATCGTCCTCCCGGAACTCCATGTAATCGGTTCCCCGCACCAGCCGGACGACCGCCCGGTGTGGCACGACCACTCCTTTCGGTTGGCCGGTGGATCCGCTGGTGTAGAGGATGTAGGCCGGATCGGTGGCGCGCGCTTCGCAGGCAGGCAATTCCCCGGACGGACTGACGGCCGTCGGCACCACGATCATCCGAATCCCCTGGCATTCCACCCGCGCCGATCCGTCGGTCACGACGACGGCAAGGCAAAGCCCCGCGTCCTGCAGAAGAAAACAGATCCTCTCCGGCGGCAGCGCGGGATCAATCGGCACATAGGCACCGCCCGCCAGCAGGATCCCCAGCAGCCCGACAATCACATCCAACGAACCGGTCGTGAGAATTCCCACAGGCGTCCCGGGAGCCAGTGGCCCCAGCTCCTTCGCAAGCGCGCAGGCCCTCGAAAACATCTCCTGATAGGAAAGGGATTCCCCATCCTGGACGAGCGCCGGCTTGTCCGGAAATTTCGCGGCCACCGATGCGAAGAGCTCTCCGATCGTGGCATCCCGCGGATAGTCGGTCGCCCGTCCGCTCCAGTCCATGAGCCGCTTCGTTTCGTCCTCATCGAGAAGGCTCAGTTCATCAATCGGGCAGCCCGGGTCTTCCGCGACCTCATTGAGGATTTTCCGGAACTGCGCCAGCCACCGCAGCGCGGTCGCGCGCTCGAAAAGATCTGTGCAGTAATCGCAGGAGAGCCGCCAGACGCCGTCCCGCTCAACCGTGAAAAAGTTGACATCAAAAATCGTGCCGGGGGAAACCGAGGGGATACCGGTCATCGTGATCCCCGCAAACGTCCCGGTGCGCATGAATGCTCGCTGGTGGGTGTAATTGATCTGAAAAAGGGGGTTTCTTCCCGGATGCCGCTGCGGCCTCAATTCCCGGACCAGCATTTCAAACGGGAGCTCGTGGTTCTCCATCGCCTCGACGGCTGTGGCCCGGACTTTTTCGAGCAGGGCCGAAAAGGTCGGGTTGCCGGACAGGTCGGTTCTCAGAATGACGGAGTTGATGAACGTCCCGATCAGCGGCTCGAGCTCGGGGCGATCCCGCCCGGCGACAGGCGCACCGATCGCGATGTCATCCGAACCGCTGTTTTTTCGCAGAAGAATTTTGCAGGCGGCAAGAAACAAATGGAAAAGGGTCGCCCCGTTCGCGCGGGCGATTTCATTCAGCCGGTCGGTGAGCTCGCGGGGCAGCAGGATCGAGACGATGTCGCCGTTCCACTTTTTGACCGGCGGGCGCGGGAAATCCGTCGGAAATTCGGTTTCCGGCATGTCCGCCAGGCGCCGTTTCCAATATGCGAGCTGGCCGGCGATTTCCGGGCCCTGCAGGAATTCCCTCTGCCAGACAGAAAAATCCGCATACTGGATCGGAAGTTCCGGAAGCGGATCCGGCCGCCCCTCGGCCAGCGCGGCGTAGAGCGCCGCGATTTCCTTTGCCATCAAGCCCAGCGACCACCCGTCCGCCACGGCATGATGAACCGTGATGTGGAGGACAAATTTCTCCGGCTCCAGAAAAACGAGCGCGGCGCGCAAAAGCGGAAGCCGCCGCAGATCGAATCTCTTCCGGGCTTCCTCCAGCCCGAGCCGCACGAGCTCCGCCTCCCGGGCCTTCGCGTCGAGCGCCGAAAGATCAAATTCGTCGAGCGGCAAGTCCCACGCCGGGACGACCACCTGAAAGATTTCCCCGTCGCGATCTTCGAAGAACGTGCGCAGCACCTCGTGCCGTTTGACCGTCCCGTTAAGCGCCTCCTTGAGCAGCTCCCTGTCCAGCGGACCAACGATGTCGAAGCGAACGGGGATGTTGAACGGCGTGACTTCCGGCTCAACCTGTTCGAGGTAGAAAAACGCCTTCTGCGCAACGGATGCGGGAAATTCCAAATCCTCTCCGGGGCAGTCTGGGTCAGGCTTTGCGTCGGAAGGCATCACGTTTCAATCGTTGGATGGCGGGTGTGGCGGCGGCCGGTTTTTCTTGTCCGGCATGGGCCGCGATCGCGGAGATCGTGCGGTGCAGAAAGATATCCGCCGGCCGGACTGCGAGCCCCTCGGCAGTTGCGCGGGTGCTGATTTGAAAGATCAAAAGGGAGTCTCCTCCCAGCTCGAAAATATCGTCTTCGATCCCGATACCGGGAAGCCCGAGGATCTGCCGCCAGATCTCCAGCAGCCTGCGCTCCGGATCTGTGCCGGCCGGGACGGCGGCCCGCGCCGTTTTGATGCCGGAAAACTCCGGGGCGGGAAGCGCGCGCCGGTCGACTTTTCCGTTCGGTGTCTGCGGGATCGCGTCCAGGCGGAGGAAATGCGCGGGGATCATGTAATCCGGCAGGGCGGCCGAAAGATGCCCGCGGAGCGCGGCGGATAGATCGTCGTCGGATGTCGTCCTCAGATACGCAATCAGGCGGCTGTCGTGAACATGTGCGACCGCCTGGAGGATGCCTGGAAATTTTTCGAGTTCGGCCTCGATCTCGCCGAGTTCGATCCGGAACCCGCGGACCTTGACCTGGTTGTCCATCCGGCCGAGGCACTCGATCGTGCCGTCGGGATGCCGCCTCGCGAGATCGCCGGTGCGGTAAACGCGCTCCGGATTATCGGCCGGGCCGAAAACGAATTTTTCGGCGGTCAGTCCGTCTCGCCCGAGATACCCGAGCGCGAGCCCGTCGCCGCCGATGAGCATTTCGCCTACGACTCCCGGCGGCTGGAGCCGCATCGCGGGGTTGACGATGTAGATGCGGGTATTATCAATCGGGCGTCCGATGAGAACCGGTCCGTCGCCGCGCGCGAGCCGCCCGGTTGTCGACCAGATCGTCGTCTCGGTCGGACCATAAACATTCCAGACCGACGCGCAGACCGGAACGAGGCGGTTCACCAATTCGCGCGGCACGGCCTCGCCCCCGACGAGCGCCTTCAACCCGGGCGAGCCACCCCAGCCGGAATCAAGCAGGATCCTCCACGTGGCCGGGGTCGCCTGCATCACGGACACGGAGTTTTTTTCGATCTCGGCCGCCAGCAGATTTCCGTCGGCCTGCGCCTCCTTCGACGCGATGACGACCGTCGCGCCGGCGGTCAGGGGAAGAAAAACTTCGAGGCCGGAGATGTCGAAGGAAAGCGTGGTCACGGCGAGGAGCGTGTCGTCGGCCACGAGCCCGGGTTCGCGGCGCATCGCGTGCAGGAAATTCGCCAGCGCACGGTGCGGGATCACGACCCCCTTCGGCCGCCCGGTCGAACCCGATGTGAACATCACATACGCCGCGCTCTCGCCTCCAGAGAAGGAAGGACGGAATCCCTCCGGCGCGGGCTCCCGGTCGAAAAAAATGATTTTTGCTTCGCTTCCGGCGACGGCATCCCGGGTCGATTCCTCGGCGACGATGACCGGCATCCGGGCGTCCTCGCACATGAATGCCAGCCGCTCGGCGGGGAACGCGGGATCCATCGGAACATAGGCGGCGCCCGCTTTCAGGATCCCCAAAAGCCCAGCCACCATTTTTTCCGAGCGCTCCATGCACAGCCCGACCAGGTCGCCCGCTCGGACGCCGCCTGCCTCGAGCCGGGCGGCGAGTCCCGAGGAAAGCTCCTCGAGTTCGGAATACGTCATCCGCCGCTCTCCGAAAATGACCGCTGTCTTGTCGGGAAAATCCGCTGCGATTTTTGAGATCGCCGCATGGACAGGAACCTCGCGGTCGTATGGCCGCGCGGTCGCCGCAGCATCAGAAAGAAGCAAGGCCCGTTCCGCCTCGCCAAGAACCGGCAGCTCCAGGAGGCCGGATCCGGGACTGACTAAGCATCCCTCGACAAGAGTTTCAAAGGCGGCCAGCCACCGCCGGATGGTCGGGGCATCAAAAAGGTCGGTGTTGTATTCGCATTCGATCTCCAGATTTTCCTCGGTCTGCTGGAGGTTGAAGAAGATGTCAAAATTGACAAACTGCTTCGGGTTCGTCGCCACGGAAAATTCGAGCCCCTCAAAAGCGAGCCGGTCAAACCCCGAGCGGTCGATGTTGAACATCACCGAGACGAGCGGCAGACGCGAGGCGTCGCGGGGGACTTTGAGTGCCCGCAACAGGCTGCCGAATGTCTCGCTCTGGTGCTCGTAGGCGCTCAATACCGCCCGCCCCGCCGCGCCGGAAAATTCGCGGAACGACCCGGATGGATGGAGCCGGAGGGGGAGGAAATTCAGGCAGTGCCCGACCAGTTGGTCGCAGCCCGCAAGCGTCTGGCCGGCGGAGGGGACGCCGATGACGAGATCCTCGCGCCCCGAGAGCCGGTGAAGGAGCGTCGCAAAGACAGCCAGCAGCGTCGAAAAAACCGTCCCGCCAAGTCCCGGCGCCGCTTTTTTCAGGCGCGCGAATCTCTCAGACTCCATCCTCAAAACCTCCATGCCTCCATGAAAGGTCTTCAGCAGCGGACGCGGGCGGTCGCAGGGAAGATCGAGGGGCGCGGGGATATCCCGGAAAACTTCCAGCCAGAATTCGCGGTCGGACGTGGGCTCGGCGCTCTGCAGCGAGCGGGCGTAGTCCGCGAACGAGAGCGGCGGCGGCAGCAGGGGGATCACGCCCCGGTGAAATGCCCCGTAGCTGCGGGAAAGCTCGTCCACGATCATCCCGAACGACCACCCGTCGCAGACCAGATGGTGCGCGGTAAAAATCAGGACGTGCCGGTCGGCTCCGATCCGAAACAGCTTCGTCCAAACCAAGGGCCCGCGGAAGAGATCAAAGACACCCCCCGACCCGCGAAGACTCCCGGCCGCAACGGCCGCATCCCGATCCTCTTCGGAAAGACCGGAAAGATCCTCGAAGCCGGTTTCCCACCGCTCGGGCGCCGGATGGAAAATTTGTTCCGCTCCATCCGCCGAAAATGTCGAGCGCAAGGCCGGGTGCCTCTGCACGACATGGAGCAGGGATTTTTCGAGCGCGGGAATATCGAGGGGGCCGGAAAAATGGATCGTGTTGGATTCGTTGTATGCCCGGTTGGCATCGTCGCCGCCCATCTGCACCGACGAGAGGACTTCGCGCTCGGCCTCGGTCGTGCAAACCCGGTCGGCCCGCGGAAAGCCAATCCCCGGCACGCACGCGCCGGACCCGGCGGGCAGGAATCCCGCCTCCTGCATCTCCCCGATGCCGGAGCAGAACGCCGACGCGAAGGCGTCGAGATCTTCGTCGGAATGGGCGGTCGTGAAATAAAGCGGACGCCCCTCCCAGATATGAATTCCTTTTTCTCGCAGATAATACCAGAGCAGGCTGGCGTAGGGGAGATCCGGCGCGTGCTCGATGCCCGCGAAGGCGCTGAAGAATGGCAGCCGCACCGGCGCACCGGCGCGCGCGCAGAATTCGGTCAATGTCCGGCAGAGCCATGCGGTCCGCTCGTTCATGCGGAGCTGCAGCCCCGGGCCCTCGCGGTGCAAATGGTCGAGCACCGCCCGCGCGGCCGCCATCGCCAAGGGATGTCGGACAAATGTGCCGGCAAAAAATGTCATGCCGACTTCCGGAAACGAATCGTCTCCGTAGCTCCAGGCCCCGCCATCGAGCGCGTCCATGAACAGCTTTTTTCCCGTGAGGATCCCGATCGGCACCCCCGCCCCGATGACCTTTCCATACGTGGCCATGTCGGCCTCAATGCCGAACCATGCTTGCGCTCCGCCCGGGTGGCACCGGAATCCGGTGACCACCTCATCGAAGACAAGCGCGGTTCCGGATCGCCTCGTGATTGCGCGAAGCTCGTGCAAAAAACCGCGCGGCTGGAGCGCCGGACGGCGGCTCTGCACCGGCTCGACAAGCACCGCCGCCAGCTCGCCGGCATGCGCGCGCAGGATTTCCAGGGAGGCCGGCGACGCGTAGTCGAGCACGAGCATGTTCTCAACCAGCGACTCCGGAATTCCCGGTGCAATCGGCCGCGCGCGATACACCCCGTCCACCCACGCCCCGCGGACGAGCACCTCGTCAAACATGCCGTGATAATCGCCCGCAAAATACGCGACCCGCTGGCGGCCGGTCACCGTCCGGGCCAACCGGATCGCGGCCATCACGGCTTCCGAGCCGGTGTTGCAGAATGTCGCCCGATCCATGCCGGTCCATTGGCACAGATCCCTTGCGACCGATCCGGCCGTCGCGGATTGCGGGCCGATTTCGATGCCTTTGGAAAGCTGGTTTTTCAGCGCCTCGACCAGCCAATCCGGCGAGTGCCCGAAAAAGTAGGTGCCGAATCCCATCGTGACATCCACATAGGAATTCCCGTCGAGATCCACGATGCGCGAACCATGGGATCCCGAAGAAACGATCGGGTAAACCATTTCCTTCCAGAGCGGGTTGAACCCGGCGACGGCGCGCGGGTCGGCGTAGTGCGGACGGTGCGCGGCCGTGTAGGCCTTCGAGCCGGACGTCCGCTTCACGTAGCGCCCGATCAGGTCGTCGAGCGCCGCGCGCTGCCGGTCGGTGAGCCCGCCGCCGGATCCGCGCTCGATCGGTTTGTAGGGGCCGAATCGCGGGCCAGCCTCGGCCGCAGGCGGTTGGCCGTCGGGCCAGCGCACGGGCGGGAGGCCGGATGTATGCGAATTCGCCGAAGCGGCTGGCCTGGCAATTTTTCCGGCTGGAGATTTTTCGCGGAGGCACCCGGCCAACTTCGACACGCTGCAGACATCCCCGAGCAGTTCGCGGAATGTCACCTTCACCCCATACCGCGTGAGGATTGCCTGGCTGAGCTGGGTCAGAAAAAGCGAATCGAAACCGAGCTCGACAAACCGGCTTTCGGGATCGAACGCGGAATGCCCGGAAAGCTCGGTGAGAAGCGAGGCGATCTCGGTTTCCCAATTGTCTCTGTCAGGGGGAACGGGCGTCCCGCCCGTTTGGGTGCATGGCTCCGCCGCAAAATCTGGAGGGCGCTGCTCCGTCAGCGCCGACTTCTCCGATCCGGAATTTGGGACGGCACGGAGGCCGTCCCTCCAGGGAACCTCAGGGGGCGTCCCGACCGTTTGGGCGCTGTCGTCCGCAGGAAGACCACCTTCTCCCACAGGGGCAATCCAGAAGCTCTCCCGCTCGAATGGATAGGTCGGCAGCGGAACCCTCCGCCGGGTCTCGTTTTCAAAGTAGGCATCCCAGTCGGGAGCGGCCCCCGCACACCAGAGAGATCCCAGTGCAGATTGCATTTCCTCAAGCGCGCCGGATTCGCCGGGGGCCGAATGGACGATGGCAACAGGTGCCGCGAGCGATTGCCTTGCGAACTGCCCGAGTGCCCGGCCGGGTCCGCATTCGAGAAAAAGAAATTCCTGTCCGGCGGCCTCCAGCGCCGGAAAAAAGCGGACGGTCTCGCGGAGCTGGCGCGCCCAATAGGTTCCGTCCCGAAGATCCTCAACGCATATCTCGCGTCCGAGGAGCGTGGAGATCCAGGGTACAAGCGGTTCGGAGGCCACCACCCCGGAGGCTGCCATGGCAAATTCCCCGGTGATCCCGTCCATCATGCCGGAATGAAAAGCATGAGACGTCCGCAGCGGGACGGAGGGAATTTTCCGCAGCTCGAGATCTTTCTGGAACCCGGCGACGAGTGCCTCCGGCCCGGAGACGGTGGTGAGTTGCGGGCTGTTGACGGCGGCCAGGCTGAGCCCGGCGGGAAGGTGCAGTTCCACAGCGGGAAGCCGGACGGCGAGCATCGAGCCGCCGGGGAGCGACTGCATCAGGCGGGCGCGGCGTGAGAGAAGTGAGAGCGCCTGCTCGAGGGGAAAACACCCCCGCAACAACCGCGGCGACATATTCGCCAATGCTGTGGCCGATGAGCAAGGAAGGCCGGATCCCCCAATGCCTCCACTGCTCGGACAAAGCATACTCGATGACAAAAATCGCGGGCTGGGTGAAGACGGTTTCGTGGATCCTGCAGGCGGCCTCGTCTTCCGTCGCGCCGCCGGAAAAAAGGATTTTGCGGATATCCTCGCCGAGGTGGTTGAGAAGGATCTCCGCGCACGCATCCACGGCGTTGCGGAACACGGATTCGGATGCGTAGAGCGCCCGTCCCATCCTGGGCTGCTGGGCTCCCTGCCCGGGAAAAAGAAATGCGATCGGCGGGTTCTCGCGGGCCGTGACGGGCGTGTATTTCCCGCGCAATAACGAGGCGGCCTCCGGCGCGCCCGCAGCCACCAGAGCCCGACGGAAGGGAAACTCCCTGCGCCCCTTCGCCAGCGTGAAGGCGGCCTCCGCGAGGCTCTCCCCGAGCGCCCCGGCAAGATTTTCGGACATCCTGGCCAGCGCGGCGGGAGTCCTGGCGGAAAGGACGATGACCTGGCTCGGGCGCGATGGAGCCGCGGGAGACAAGGCTGGAGGCTCTTCCACGACCACATGGGCATTGGTGCCGCCCACGCCAAACGCGCTGACGCCCGCCCTGCGCGGCTCGCCCCCCCGTTTCCACTCCAGCTCTTTTGCGACAGGAAAAAACGGACTCTCGGAAAACAGGATCCGCGGGTTGGGGGACTGGAAATGGAGCAGCGCGGGGATCCGTTCGTGGCGGAGCTGCAGGATGGTTTTGATGAGGCCGGTCGCCCCGGACGCCACGTCGAGGTGCCCGATGTGGGTCTTGCCCGTGCCGATCGCGCAGAATCCGTTTTGCGTGGCGCCCCCCTCGCGGAACGCCTGGGTGAGGGCCGCTACTTCAATCGGATCGCCAAGCGGCGTGCCGGTGCCGTGCGCCTCGATGTAGGAGATGCTCGCGGGAGAAATGTCCGCCGCCGCCTGCGCGAGGGCGATGACATCGGCCTGGGCCTGGACAGCCGGCGCCGCAAATCCGATCTTCTCCGCGCCGTCGTTGTTGACCGCCCAGCCTTTCAGCACGGCGTGAATCGTGTCGCGGTCAGAGAGCGCGTCGGAGAGCCGCTTGAGCAGCACCACCGCGCATCCGTGCCCGAAGACCGTGCCGCGCGCCTCCGCATCGAAGGCCCTGCAGGTCCCGTCCTCGGAAACCATCCCCTCCTCGACGTAGCGATAATCGCGCATCTGCGGGAACGTGATCGAAACCCCTCCCGCAAGCGCCATGTCGCACTGCCAGGTTTGAAGCGCCGTGCATGCCTGGCAGATGGCCACCAGCGAGGTCGAGCAGGCCGACTGGACGGCCATCGCCGGCCCGCGCAGGTTCAGCTTGTAAGCGGTTCGGACGGGCAGGAAATCCTTGTCGTTGCCGAGCATCACCGTGTATTCGCCGACCTGATAGTTGCCGGCGAGCCGCTCCGGTGTTCCCCGCGCCCCTCCGAGATTGTAGAGAAGGTAGGTGTTCAGGCTGGCGCCGGCATAGACCCCGATCATCCCGGGATAGGTGAACGGATCGTATCCGGCCGCCTCGACCGCCTCCCAGGCGCATTCCAAAAACACCCGGTGCTGGGGATCCATCACGGCGGCTTCGCGCGGATAGATCCCGAAAAATGAGGCGTCGAACAAATCCGGATTTTCCAGGATTCCGCGCGCCCGCACAAACCGTTCCCCGCGCTCCAGCGCCTCCGGCGATGCGACCGAATACTCGGCCTCCGCGGCCGAAAATCTCCGGATCGTCTCGTTGCCGGCAATCAGGTTTTCCCAGAACTCATCAGGCCCGGCGGCGCCGGGGAAGCGTCCGGAATATCCGACGACCGCGATCGCCTCGCTCATGTCCTTGCCTCCCGCGCGGCGGCGCTGGCCTCGCGCTGTTTTTGCATCCGTTCCTTTGCGGAGATCCGCCCGGCGGCCCGTCCGTCGAGGTGGCGCGCCAGCGAGCGGATCGTCGGGTGCGCGAAAAGGTCGGTGATCGGAAGCTCGCGGTGAAAATCGTTCATGATCCGGACGTGCATCCTGGCAAGGCGGATCGAATCCCCGCCGAGATCAAAGAACCCGTCGTCGAGCGCCGGGGCAGGGAGCTCGAGGATCTCGGACCAGATGGAGCGCACCCTCGCCTGCGTGGAATCGCAGGCCGCCGGCGCGGGGCCGCCCGCCTTTCCGGGCGCCATCTTCGCCAGCGCGAGCCGGTCCAATTTTCCATGCGGAGTCATGGGAAATGATTTCATGCCCACGAATCGCGAGGGCACCATGTGTTCGGGCAGGTGCCCGCGCAGATGAGCCTGCAGAGCCGCTGAGTCGAGGACGGACGGCGCGTGGAAGGCCACCAGGCCAGCCGCTTCACCCTCCCCGACGACCACGACCGCCGCCTCGCGCACGCCGGGAAATTTCGTGAGCACGGATTCGATCTCGCCCAGCTCGATCCGGAACCCGCGCAGCTTGATCTGGTGGTCGGCTCGCCCGACAAATTCCAGCACCCCGCCCGGAAGCGCGCGCATCAGATCGCCCGTGCGATATACCCGCGGACCGACAAAAAATTCCGGCATCGGGTTCGCAAGAAATTTTTCTTTCGTCCGTCGTTCGTCTCCGAGATACCCGCTGCCGACCCCGCTTCCGCCGATCACGAGTTCTCCGACCTCCGCAGCCGGGCGCAGGCAATCATCGAGCAGGGCGAGCTGGAC
>Ga0194054_10001156_pt1 | contig 12946 bp, 12 predicted proteins | sample SepL2210m_MetaG_FD_163628 | JGI IMG/M metagenome (GOLD analysis project Ga0194054, IMG submission 163628) | Anoxic zone freshwater microbial communities from boreal shield lake in IISD Experimental Lakes Area, Ontario, Canada - Sep2016-L227-10m | ecosystem: Environmental > Aquatic > Freshwater... | reverse complement strand
CGCTGCGTCCGTCAGCGTAAAATGATGCGGACAGGCTTCCCCGGAGATGGACACGCCGCGCTTCCTGGCCTCGCGCAGCAATTGCACGCTGCCAGCCGCGCTCAGGTGCTGGCAATGGACGCGCCCCCCGGTCGTTTCGGCCAGCAGGATGTTCCGCGCCACCATCATTTCCTCCCCCGCCGCCGGCCACCCGCGCAGCCCTAGCGCGGCGCTCCAGTAGCCCTCGCGCATCACTCCGTCCATTACCAGGGAGTAATCCTGGCAATGATCCATCACCAGCAGATCGAACATCTTCGCGTATTCGAGCGCCCGGCGCATCATATCATTGTTTTGCACACAATGGCCGTCATCGGTGATGGCCACCACGCCGGCCTTCTTGAGCGAACCAATTGGCGCCAGCTCCTCTCCGGCGATGCTTTTCGTAATGGCGCCCGCGACATAGACATTGGCGGCGCCCTGCTCCGCTGCGCGTTCATGAATCAATGCCACCGTCCCGGCGTTATCTATCGCGGGCGACGTGTTGGGCATGCAAACCACTGAAGTAAACCCGCCGCGCGCCGCCGCGGCAGTCCCAGTAACGATGGTTTCCTTGGTGACCTGGCCGGGTTCGCGCAGATGAACGTGCAAATCGATCAGCCCGGGACACACCACCAGCCCTTTGACGTCCATCCGCTCAGTGCCAGCGGGCGCCTGGATTGTGGCGTCCGGCCCGAGGGCGGCAATCTTTCCCTGAATGATGAGCACATCTGCGACGGCATCAAGACGATTGGCCGGGTCTATAACCCGGCCGCCGGTGAGAAGCAGCGAATTCATGCGTCCACAGCATATACTCACTGAGTTGGAGTTCAAGCCCCGGCTTCCCGGCGCGCTCCCACCCTCTGCCCATGAACCTGATCGGTTCATGGGCACAACGCGCGTAAGCAATTCGGGGAAGTCTCATTATGAAGCAGGACAGGGATGCCGGGTGAGGGCACCCGACATTTTGACGCGCTGAGGGTGTCCCTACGGCCCCGTCGCTATGAACATGCCGCTCCTGGCCACCGAATTTCCATCCCTGCCTATCCTCGGCTTTCATGCCTGGGCTGCTGCCATTCACACCTCACTTTTCCTCGATGTCGCCCCATGCATTGACATATCATAAACGGCTACAAAAGCCTGCCGCTTACGTGTGCTTGAGCGTGCGATAAAGGAAGCCAGGGCAGACCTGCGCCCGTCGGATTGGAAGTGAACCCCGCAAACGAGTAGTGCGGAAAGGGACTTCAAGGTTCCAGTTTGTTCCGGTTTGCCGCAAACCGGAACAAACTGGAACCTTGATGGGTGCCGGGCCGGGCGCGCTCCCATCTGCGTTCATCTGCGCCATCTGCGGTTCATTCCCTGCTGGGTGCGCGGGCGGCGGCCCGGGCGCGTTCAAAGTTCAACGGTTCAAGGTTCAAGGTTCAAGGTTCGGATTTCGGATTTCGGTTTTCAGGGTTCAACGGTTCAAGGTTCAGGCGTTCAAAGGCTGTGGCAGGGTGCAACTCTGTTGACTCTGTTGTCTCCTGTGAGTTCTTAGCCCAGCGGGGACAAACGATGCAACCCGTTCAGGGTTGGGGCTTCAATCCATCGCCCACCCGGGGTAGCTCTTCGCGAGCAACCCCGGGCTGAGTGATCTAATCCTTTCAGGATTGGGATTGGGCACGGGCTCCGTGTATTATGGGCTGCACGCGGTAATCGCCTCAATAAGTACGGAATTGGCTACGCCGGGAGCCAAAGCGCCGTCGCCGCTAAGCGCTCTGCCGGCGCACTCCATAATATCTCCTCGCGCCAGGTCATTGCGACGCTCAGACATGGCCCCTGTTTTTGCTAAGCAAGTCTGCCCATGAACCTCATCGGTTCATGGGGGGCAATGCGCGTACAAAATTCGGGGAAGTCTCATTGGGAACGGCCCCCTTTCTGGCGCTGCCCATCGGTCTCCTTGTAATCGCCTCGCCATCCGGGTGGCCGTAAACACCGTTGACAATGCCAAATCGTTCGTTAATACTTTCGTCAGTGCGGGTGTAGCTCAATGGTAGAGCTCCAGCCTTCCAAGCTGGTCACGTGGGTTCGATTCCCATCACCCGCTCCAACTCCACTCTAACCAATAGAATCAAGTCTTTAATGCGATATTCCCGTCGAGAATTGCAATCTCTACAACACTACCCTGCAACAAGTTCAAAGCTGTTCACTCGTTTTTAAGCACCTCCAGAACACGCAAAGAAAACGACTGACCATTGAGCACATACCACAAACTATTTTCGTCTTCCACTCATCACCGCGATGCACAATGATACGATAATGCGGTCTCCCAAAATAACGGCAACTCGGGTTTTGAATACGGGAGTCACGAGGGTTACAGTGACACCTCCATCAGCCCATCCTGCCCGCCATGATTAGCTCCCTCGCGCCAGGCAGCCGGATCATCGCGCGCGACGAGGAGTGGCTCGTTCGCCGGGTGGACCTCACTCCCTCCGGCGCCCATCTGCTTACCGTGACGGGCCTGTCCCCGCTCGTCCGCAACCGCGAGGCCGCGTTCATTGATCGTGTCGAGGAACTCGACGAGCCAATCCAGTTGGTTGACCCGAAAACCACCGTCCCGGCCCACGATTCGTCCCCTTTTTATCGCGACACGCGGTTGTTCCTGGAAGCGCTCCTGCGCCAAAGTGTGCCTCCGGACGCCCGTTTGACCCTCGGCCACCGCGGTGCGATGGATTTGCTGCCCTACCAGTTAGACCCGGCCCGCCTCGCGCTCCAGCAACCGAGACAGCGCATCCTCATCGCCGACGCCGTCGGCCTCGGTAAGACCATCGAGTGCGGCATCCTGCTCACCGAAATGATCCGGCGTGGTCGCGGTCGCCGTATTTACGGACATCAGGTCGTCCTGTCGCGATGTGGCATCGAGATTCGTGGGCGCAGCCGTAAACTCCGGATCAATTACCGCACCACGGAGGAACTGAAGAATTGGGCCACCGGCCTGCTCCGGGGCTTGTCGTTTGACGACTTGGACGCCGGGACGGACGATGACCAGGGCGTGCGCTCATTGGTGCATGGTGAACCGCCGGTTCTCAAGACCTGCGCCAATGAAACCGCCTTGGCTGAAGCCATTTCGGAGCACGTCAAACAGCTCATGGCCAGCGACCAGGCCAAACCCGAATCCATTTGCGTCGTCGCGGGCACCCACCGGGAACTGGACGAATATCAAAAATATCTCAAGCGCGTTTGTCCTGCCTTCCACCAGATCGAACCGGGCAAGCCGGAAGACTCGGCCACGCCCGGTCTGCGCCTGGCCACCGTTCATCGCGTCAAAGGTTTGGAATTCGATCACGTAATCTTGGCTGGAAAACTTGATGAGATGGATGCGGTGGACGAAACCTCCGAGCGCTTCCGTCAAAAACGCGCTTTGCTCTATGTCGCCGCCACGCGAGCCCGCTGTTCGCTCTTTGTGTGTCGAGCAGCCAGTGCCCGGTGACACCCTTACGCTGGCGACCAACTCTCTGTTGACCACATCATCCCGCGGGCAGTCGCTCCGGAACTGGATAATTGCATCGCAAATCTGGAGTTGCTTCCGCTCAAGGTGAACGAGTCCAAAAACGACAAGATCGGCGCTCGTCAGATCGACTTGGCCCGCAAGCTCCACTCCGCTGGCATCTTGTCCGAGGAGGACAAGCGAATGGTCGATGGCCACCCCCAGCGTTAGCCCGACACCCACCCACAGCTACGGCAACGCTTTCTGAGTCAAGCCCGTTCGATTTGTCTATTAACGACGGCCCAGGGCCTAACGCAGGATATGAGATGCCCTCGGCGACCCACAAATTAGGGCCGGCAATTCCTCTTGCCGAGCTTTTAACGGGCACGCCGATAGCAAAAGTGGTTCATAACACCACAAATTAAAGATAAACTGCCGACCATGGCGATGAACTTTTCAAAACTGGCGTCCGGAAACGCCGTCGACACGATTCTTCACCCGCGAGAACTGTTCGCGGCGCTGCCAAATAAGAATCCACGGTATCAGTATCCTCGCGATGTTCAGACTGAGGTCTGGAATCAGTGGTTTGACCGCAGGGCTGAGAAAGACATCGTCATCAGGATGAATACGGGCGGGGGGAAGACCGTCGTTGCCTTGCTAATCCTGAAGAGCCCCCTTAACGAGAATAAAGGCCCAGCCGTCTACACCGCTCCAGACCCTTATCTTGCCGGCCAAATCATCAACGAAGCGAAGGAGCTTGGGATCGAAGTCACTTTCTAATTCACCCATCCAAGACATACGAATATGCGGCGTCTCTCGACGCCAGTGTCGGTCTTATGACTGAAGTTGGCTTGGAGGCTTTCAGACAATCTGTCCGCCGTTTCGCCGTCGCCGTTGCATCCATTCCATGGGGCGATCCTTTAAGCAGGCTGGTGCCGGGGACCGGGTATTTATGGCGGCCTTGGCTAGCACGGCACAATCTGCGTCGGTGCGGCGCTGCCGAACGGGATCTTCCGTGTCATTTTGCCGCGTGCCCGCGATCCCCATATGCCTGCACGGCTTGGGGCAGGCAGACGCACCTTGAATTCATGGGCGGGGGTTCCCCGCCGTGATACAGAACAGGTGATGCTCTCCGCGCAGGAACAACTGTCCCTGGCTGATGGCGGGCGAGGCAAAACACTTCTCGCCAATTGCGTTCCGGGCCACACGGATGAACTCCGGCCCGGCCGTCACCACGTTCATGACTCCTTGGTCGTTCAGGAAATAGATTCGGCCCTCGGCGGATATTGTGGTGGTCCGGATACCCGCGGTGTCTGATGGCTGGTGCTGAACCGTCGCGGGTCCTCGAGAATGGACTCTTTTTGTCATGTGCTTTGCTTCAACCCAATGGTGCAATTCGGGGCATTGTTCAGGGCGGCCTATAAAGACATATCAGTGACAGCCAGGGCTGCAACAGTTCCCGTGTGCTATCGGCCACTTGGGCACGCACTTGAGACAAACACTTCCGGTGGGGCTCCGGCGGGCCTCAGGAGGTATGAGCGGGCGGTAGGGAGCGCTGCTTCTTCCTTTCCACCGAAAACAGCGAGCGTCACAAACTTTATTGATCCCGTGACCGGCTTCACGAACGCTCCGATGGTTGCGCCCGATACGAACCGCTATTACCTCGAGACCACCAACTTCATGAAGGAGTTCTTCACCACTACATCAAAGCCGGTGGGCCACGGTTTCAGCCAGTGGAACGTCACCAACAATTTAGCCTGCTACAGCTTTGAGCCGAAGGCAAATCTGCCGCTCAAGATCATTGTGCTCGACGATACCATGACCGACCAGAATCTTGATTTTCCCAACGGGCAGGGATGTCTCAATACCAATCAGTTGAATTGGCTCGTCGGTGAACTTGACAGGGGGCAGGCCCAAGAGAAGCTCATGATCATCGCGGCGCACATGCCGATTGAGCTGATCGGCATGCCGAAGAGCACCAATTCTGTCATAACCGCGTCGAATCTGCTGGCCACACTTCATCACTATCCCAATCTCATCCTCTGGGTCGCGGGACATATGCATCGAAACAATGTGAAACAACAGCTATCCATTTATAATGACCCGGAATACGACTTCTGGGAGGTGGAATGCCCCTCCTTAAGAGACTTCACGCAGGAGTTCCGCACGTTCGAGATCTACCGGAACACGGACAACACCATTTCCATCGTGACGACCGATATTGATCCCGAAGTCACGCCCGGGTCGTGTGCCGATAAATCACGCGGTTATGCCGTCGGCGCCGCGCGCATATTCGCCTCGCCCAGCGCCGCTCCCACGAATAACAGCGTCAATCCTGCTAACTGGAACTTCACTGATACGAATTCTTATACGACCAATATCGAGATGATCAAGTTCCTGACGCCGGTGATGCGAGAGAAGATAGCCAATTGCGGAGAGCCCGTGGGCCATAAGGTGGCCATTGATCGTGACGGGACCGGAGTGGTGATCAACTTCCTGGGCGAATTGCAATCCGCGGACAAACCCCTCGGCCCGTGGAGCGACGTCACGAGCATCAGCCCCTACGTGGTACCTGCCGCCAGCGCTGCTAAGTTCTACCGCGCCGCAGAGTAATAGCAGCCAGTAAACAGCCTTCTGGACGCGAGGGTTGGCACCGCGCTTTCCGAGCGTGGCCAGTTTGGCTGGGTCAATTAGGGGGGCGAGGTTCTGAGCGCAAGCGGCGGAGGTGGCGGTCCTGTCCGCCGCAACGGTGGGTGCGACGAACAGGTTGAGCGCCAGCGTTGCCCCGGCGCAAGTCATCGACATGGTGTCGCCGTACCCGGCATTAACCTCGACTTCGACCGGGTACGCCTCGATGCCATTGACGGCGGCAGAAAAGACCTTGGCCAACATGCGAGAGTTATCGTCGAGGCCGGACCGAAACGCAATGCGGAAATGGAGTGGAGGGAACTTCAGTGCGCATCTTAGATTCTTCCAAAACCACCACCCTGGGTAATTGGATCGCGGACATTTTTGCCCGCTCCCGGAGATCAGTCAACCCCGAACCGGACAGGAATGTCCAATGCCACTAGGATTTGACCATCCTCATCCCGGAGGGATGGGCCGACAATAGCCCAACGTTTAAACGTTGGGTGCGCGGGTCTAGAGGTGCATAAGTCCCGACAGGGACGGCTGAACCCCTGCGAGATCGGTCAGTCGTCCTTTCAGGACTTATCGTGCTGCGGGCGCTGGTTCCCAACTCCATTCTTCGATGGTATCTCTGCTCGAAACATCAAAGATGCGCACGGAACTTCACGCAGGGGATCCTGGCGACTCGACCTTATGGAGTGCGCCGAATGCGCCCAGACCAGACCGTTCTCCCATTTCGCCCGCCAACAGGGCCTCAAAATCAGGTTCTAAGCTGTTTTGGCATGAGGCGGTGGCTGGGGATGGGGTTGGAAGGCGCTGAACAACCCCTCATCAAGGTCGCTTTATTTGGTGGCTTGGAAGCAATGCGATTCCGCGTCAAGTTTGGGTCTTCGCCTTCACCAACCGGGCGATCCTGACGCCCTTTGTGATGAAACTTGGCGTGCGTGAACTTGGTATGGCCCGTTCGTGTCTGGGAACTGGTTCATCTTCCTGCTGGTGCAGGGCCTTGTTCGTGAAGCGCTCGGTGGTGACCTCCGGGGCTTTAAGGCGGGGCAGCGCGAACGTGCGCATGGCCTGGCGTTTCACGTCGAAGGCGAACAGATACCAGTGGTTGCCGATGCAACCCAAGTGATAGGGATGCACCAGTCGGCTTTGCGCCTTGTCAGCGTCAAGATTAGGGTATTGGAATCTCAACACGCGCCGCTCCTTCAAGGCCCGGGTCAACATTTCAAAAGTCTCGAGATCGTTGTCTTCCGGCGCAAACGGGCGGAAAGACAGCGCCTCGTCGAGATTGGCCTTGATGTTCACACCGTCATACGGCATGTCAATTCTTCCTGTTCATTAACACATAAGTGGCGCTGGCAAACCATAAACGGGCGCTGGCGGAAGATCCCAATTCAGATTGGGATTTGTATAACTATGGGGTTGCGCTGGTGGAGATGTGGCGAGCCAAAGAAGCCATTCCAGTCTTACGCAAGGCGGTGGAGCTATCACCGAAAAAAGAGCCGCTATGAGCATTGAGAACCTCGCGCCCCCTCCATCTGGTCGGCTGCTGGTCAAACGCCAGGGCAGCAGCATCACCCGGCGCATACCCAAGCCTGTCGTGGTGATAGATACCCGGGAGCAGGTGCCTCTCGACTTCGCGGCCACGAGCAACTGGATCGGCGGAACCACCCGGCGCAAGCTCGATGCCGGCGACTATTCTGTTGTCGGGATGGAGCGCCTCCTCCGGTTGGAACGTAAAAGCCTTAGCGACCTGATCACCACCCTGATGCAATCTTACAGACCATGACCCTGAGCGCCAAACAAACACCTCGTGAATATTGCTTCCTTTTTGCTTTTAATCTCCGAGCTTCAGCGCATCCTTGGCGAAGGTTTTGTCATGGGCGGGATGAATACGCAGCTATTTTTAGGCCGAAGGATCTCGCTGGCTCGTTGCCAGAAAGGAGGCCCCTGATGACTGACTTTTCATTCCCTCACAGGATAAGACCACTGTCTTCCGCCGCCCCCTCTGGATTCTCCACCGCTGCCTCTACGAAGACGTCCTCCACATCTTCTTCAGGTACGACCCCAACGAGGTCAACTATACCAATGTCAACTGGTCGGCCAGCGAATACGCCTGCAACGTTGACGAACTCCTGCCCCGCCTCAAACACGCGCGCTCGAAAATCCAGCTCGACCGCATCATCCACAGCGTATTCCAGAAACGCTTCCCGCGTTACTTCCACACGACCTGGGCCGGATTTCGACGGCAACGGCTCCCCGCCGACCACCGCTTCCAATACCTCACCCGCGACCTGTCGCGCTGCATCAACCGTCCCGCAACTCGCGCCGAGGTCCGGCGTGTGGTGGATATAGAAGCCGTGATTTGCGCCGCCATTGGTCCCCTCCTGTCCCATGCCGGCAAGCACTGCGAAACCATGCGCCTCGCCATCCAAGCCGCCCTGCGATCAACGGCGGAAAACGAACCACTCGTCCCCGACCCTTTCCAGAAAACTTGCTCCGCAAAACGAACCTGTCCCAGACCCACTCCGTCTCCCCGCTGATCCGGTTACTCTATGCTTTGACTCTTTCTAAAATGCCAACCACCAAGCAACTCCAGGGTGATATTCATCTGAATAGTCCGAAGGCATTATCGCCTGAAGCGGCTGCAGGCCTGAGCCACCACAAAGGGTCCTTAAGCCTCCGCGGATGGGATGCCGTCTCGGACCAAACGGCGGCGGTGCTGGCACGGCACGAAGGAACGCTCAATCTTGATGGTTTGAAAAGCTTATCAGCGGAAGCCTTGAGATCATTGGCCCAGGTGCCGGATAAGTGGCTGAGTTTGGTCTATACATTCAGCGAAAAACTCCACGCGGCCCGCCATTCCCTCAAGCAATCAACTCGGGATCGATTATGTCATCCAACCACTTGAAACCATCTCCTGCCACACAACTGATTCAGCACCTTCGCCAGTCCGCTCTCTGCGTTGATAACGACTGGGCGATTGACCGCAACGGCGGCTTTTCCTGGTGGCCTCACCATCAGCGACAGGACGTTTTTATCGACCGCCAATCCTCCCAAACAAAAGGCGCGCTGCTGGAACGGGTAGTCATCACCACGGAGGTCGGCACCCTCCGCCGCGAGGAATTTGCCACCAATGACTTGGTTCGCACCTTGGCCCGTCTCGCTACCGTGTCCGGCATGGTTTGCGAGGAGACGCGTTTGCGGTTGCACTCCCATGCCTGGGTCGATAAGTCCAACCAACCGCTCTACGACGTCGTTCTTGGCCTGGTGGCCGGTTTGCAGATACGCGAGGCGTGGATAATCGCCACCGCCCTCGAGGAAGCAAAGCTGGCCACGCCCGCAGCGACTCCCCATCCTGTCAGTGGTATGCGGGATGAGCCTGATGAGATCGCGTCAGTCGTTGATACGCTGATTGCTCCCGCAGGCCGGCAGGAACCGCCATGGCCCGCCGAAATGTTCGAGCACGTGCGCGAAAACTATTTTGCCGGGCCGCCCTGCCTGCTCGCCAATTCCGCCCCAAGCGGCGTGACGGCTGAATTTCCTTTCGGGACCGAAAGTTCACTGCTCCAGGCCAACACTACCCAAAGCCATCCCGTGGTGGGCAAAGGCCTCTGGGTAATGAACTCGTTCGGAGTGGATGAGGCAAAGGATGACTTGTGCCACAATCCCCTTGCCTTGAATGCCTGGGAGATCGAGCACTCCAATCTCCCCTTCCTCGGTAGCTGGTGCGCTCCGGAAGAAGGCATCTTGAATTTCGTCACCTTTGTCCCCAACATCATGAAACACCCGGCTGTGGCAACCAATTTTATCCTGCTTGGAGCAGGCCGTGCCCGTTTGATGGCCATGAAATGGCGCGACGATGACTGGTCAAAGACCTGGGACGCCGACGGTAACTGCCGGGCAAAGACCGCCATGGAGCGGGCTATGTCGGAGCGTCCTGAATCCTGAGATGACCTGGCTGATCCTGTGGCAACCGAATATCAACCGCACAAGTTGATCTTGTCCAAGGCTCTTCTGACCACTATGATTGACCGCTGCGTAAATCGGGAGTAAGGACCCGGCTTGGCGGTAAGAACTGATGGCGGAAAAACACTGGAAATCTATTTCTGCGTCGCGCTTCCCCTGGGAACAGGAAGCGCTTGATTTCATACACGCAGGGTTTCCAGCCCAGGATAACTACGTCGCGTGGTCCAATTTTGAGTTTATTGCTGACGACGGCTCCATCAACGAAGTGGATTTCCTGGTCGCCTGTCCGCAGGGCATCTTCCTCACCGAGATCAAAAGCAAGCCCGGCACCGTTTCGGGCGACGCCAACAACTGGGTCTGGGAGCATGAAGGCCGCAAGCACAGCGATGAAAGCCCGCTGATCCTCGCCAACCGGAAGTGCACGAGTTCCTCGCGTGCCTCGTCAAGGTGGAAGATCAACTGACACGCCCAACCGTGGACGTGGTGAACCCGCTCCAGGCAACCAGCGGCAGGGCGTTGGAGAACGGCTTCAAGGTCGTGAATAAACTGGGCGCAGGGGCGACGGCGGTGGCGTTTCTGGTCGAGCGCCAGGGAGAAAGCTGCGTCCTCAAGGTCGCCCGTTCCGCCGACTTCAACAGCCGCATCAAGCGCGAGTTTGAACTCCTTAAACAGTTGAACTGGCCGCAGATTGTCACTGCGGCGGACCTCTGCGAGTTCGGGGAGTTATACGGTTTCACGATGGAGAGCGCGGGAGACCTGACGTTGGCGAGGCATCTGCGCTCAGAAGGCGCGCTCGACCTTACCATGCGTGGAGTCGAGATGTGGCGCGGTGAGTTCGGAGAACTTCCGTTTCCACATCCCGCTCTTCAAACCGGACGGGCGGTTTTCCCGCATAGGGCTTCCGGACAAGGTGCTCAGGTTTTCGCCCACGGCAGGTTTGCAGTTTGTTTTTTTTCCGTAGATACAATCTCTCCTTGAATTCCTATACGGTATTGGCCCTAAGGAGCCTTGTTCTCTATCAAGACCTCTGGCGGCTTCGCTGTTGCGCCAGGAATATTGGTAATTTCCATTTTCAACGGCACCTGCCCCGAAAGGACCTTGAGCAACAACTTTCGCGTGGCTGTCTGCTCAAACTCCAGATCGCCGTGTGCAATCGGAGAATACGCCCCCTTTTTCAACTGAACACGGTCAAACGAAAAGTTGACGTTCCTTGAGATTGCATAGAGCAGATTGACAAATATATCCTCGCCTCTGGCCGTCCAGACCGACAGATCCTTCTCCTCAACTTTAGTATTCAAATGGTCAAGATATTCCTTCCACGAATCCAGAACCAGTTGTTCCCTTTGGATCGCCGGTTAACTCCCAATATCCGCTTCCCATAAAAAACAAGATCAATCATGTTCAACGCCTGTACGTGCTCTGGGGAAACCCGCGCGGCGCGCGGCGCCATCAGTGAATGGAAAAGCCACGCCTTCCGGTTCCGGCGCTCTCCCGGCGGCGCGGGCGTGTTCAGGATGTGCATCCCCCCCCACCTGGCCCGGCGGCGACTTCGATGCGATACAGCCCCGGCCCGGCCTCCGTTGTCCCCGGCGAAATCGCCCACACCTGTCCCGGCGGCAGCGGATCGCTCTCAATCGCTTCGTCGCTGTGCAGTTCCGGCGTCGAGACGAATTGCTCCGCCCCCTCCGTGCCCAGTGTGTAGCTGAAGTGCGTGTTGCGAAACTCGCTCTTGAGGCAGCGCTTCTGTTGCTCCTTCACCCGCCGTCGCGCTTCCAGCGCCAGGCGCATAATCGCCTCCAGCTCCGCGTCGCCGACCGCCATCTCCGGGTCGGGGAACAACAGCTTCAACATTCCGCTAACGGTCTTGTTCACCGCCTCAATGTCGCGCCCGCTCAGCGCGCCGCCCAGATGCACGCGGCCTTGCATCACCGCCACTCGGCTGCCGTTGCGCAGCTTGGTCCAGCACTCGCTCAGGAAATCGCTCACCAGGCCGAAATGATTCGTCAGGTGTATGTTCGGATTCAGTTTCGGAAAGTCCCACCCGGGCGCATACGCATGGATGCGGTCATGGAACGCCGTGTCATCGTTCATCCCCGGCGGCAGCGGGCTGAGCAGGTGCCCGATCTTTTGCTGCTGCAACACGTCCACGTCAAAATTCCCCACCATCACGATGCTGCCTTCGGCGCGGATGCTTTCCTTGCCCCGTGAGAACTCGCCCGACGCCATATAGCCCTTCAAATGGACCTATCAGGGCAAGCCTCTCCAAGGCAGCGCCTCCGGCTAACAAACTCCCTATCCCCACCACGCAAGCGGCTCCAAAACGGACTCGCGCTCAAAATCCATCTTCCAGCCCAACGCTTTGCGACGCACTTAACCCTTCAGGCTGGAGAGCCCCCTCCAAACGGCCTGCATCGCCAAAACATTGCCCCCCAGTTCCTCAACTTCACGCCGACGGCCTCACGAACTTACGCCGCGCTGTACTAGCTAAATCCCCATTTCGCGCTTGAGGGAATTACGCCTCCTGACGAATCCGGCCTCATGGCAATATTGCCGCGAGACCAATAGGATCTGGACCAAATCCATAGCGACTGGGGACCCTTTCGGGCCACCACCCCCAGCAGCGCTCGTGAGCAACCTTCGCCCTTCACCGCGCGGCTTTCGTGCGGGGGCCGGGACAAGTGGTGCCATCTGAAGACCACTCCCACTGGCCGCCCGCAGTCGCCGCGCTTTTTGGTGAAAGGGCGAAGAGCCCGAAACAAATAAAAAAACATGAACACGACAAATCAAAACAACAATACAGCAGCCCCGTCCGTCACCATCGCTCCCCGCAATCCCGCCCGAGGCGTCCTCAACTTCGTGGTCACC
>Ga0194054_10001151_pt1 | contig 12966 bp, 12 predicted proteins | sample SepL2210m_MetaG_FD_163628 | JGI IMG/M metagenome (GOLD analysis project Ga0194054, IMG submission 163628) | Anoxic zone freshwater microbial communities from boreal shield lake in IISD Experimental Lakes Area, Ontario, Canada - Sep2016-L227-10m | ecosystem: Environmental > Aquatic > Freshwater... | reverse complement strand
ATGATGCAGTCCGGGCCATCCGCCCGTTCTGGGCGGATGGCCCGGACTGCATCATCGGGGAGGTCTCGACTGCGAACGACGATGCCCATGACAACATCTTCGTGAACCCCGACATCGGGCGCTTCCCGGAAGTCGAGGAGGACGAGCCTAAAAAGATCCGACTGCTCAGCGACAAATGAAAACCCACAACGCTCACCGCGCCCTGGAATCTCTTCCGAAGATCCCGGCTCCAGTGGTCGTCGGCTTCGACGGATTTGTGGATGAGATGATCAGCGTTGTCGCGGAGCGGACATCGCTCGATGATTTTTCTTCGGTTCCTGACATCGCGACCTTCGGAGGCCTGATCTCGGCCGCGGCCGGACACAGCAGCCTGCGGGAGATCGTCGTCAATGCCGTGCATCCTGGCGGTTGCGCGGTGAACCTCGGCGACGGGCTCGCGGCGATGGGGGTTCCGGTCGATTGCTTCGCGACACTCGGGGAACCCGTGCATCCGGCATTCCGGGAACCCGCCTCCCGGTTCAGGAAAGCGATTTCGTGGGGCCGCGAGCCGGGCCGCACGCTCGCGTTCGAGTTTGCCGATGGCAAGCTGATGTTCAGTTCCGTCAAACAACTAGCGGAATTCACCCCGCAGGATATCTCCATTCGGCTCGGGGACGGGGCCTACCAGGCCTCATGCCGGGAGTCGGCCATCATCGCGCTGACCGATTGGAGCCTCTACCCGCACATGACCGCCGTTTGGCGGATGCTCCAGCACGAGGTTTATTCGAAACTCAAACACCGCCCGCATTTCTTCATCGATCTGGTCGATCCCTCGAGCCGTTCGCAGGCGGACATTCTGGCCATGGTGGAGACGCTTCCTTTCCTGGAAATCTGTGGCCCCGTCACGCTCGGCCTCAACGGTAATGAAGCCAATATCCTCGCCCGGCTGCTCGGACTGGAGCCAGCACAAGAAGAGGAAGACTGCATGCGGCTGGCTGAAAAATTAAGGGAGAAGATCGGCGTTTCATCAGCCGTGATCCACAAGCTGAAGTTCGCGGTATCCGCCGGACCCGGCGGGGAGTTTTTGACACAAGGACCTTTCTGCGAACGACCGCTCAAGAGCACAGGGGCAGGCGACCGCTTCAACGCCGGCTATTGCCTCGGTCTTCTGGCCGGGGCCACCCCGGAAAATTGCCTCATTCTTGGCTGCGCGGCATCCGGGTATTTTGTCCGGAACGCGCAAAGTCCTTCGCGCGAGGAAATCGCTGGATTTCTGAAAAACTGGGCGGAAGGCAAGGAGTAAACAGTCCTCAGCAGACCGCCGCTGAACCGTGTGTCATGGATTGCTGCGCAGGGTTGAAATCCATCGTCCTGCCTATCGTGGTTGCCATGCTTTTTCCATCCGGTCGGTGCGCGGCGGATATTGAACTGCATGTGGACAGGACGGGAACGATGCCTGGTCGGGCCGGCATGCCCGACCGACCTACTTGGATGGGCGGTTAGCCACACTTGAAGGGGCGCGCAATGCCCTTCGAAAAGCCCGAACGGGCGGCAGGAGTGCCGAGCCGGCGCGGATCATCATTGCTGGAGGGCGTTATGAGGTTGTCGGTCTACTGGTGCTTTTACCTGAGGATAGCGGCTTCCATTACGATCCCGAGGCAAAACCACTTTGTGAAAAGTGGTCGGGGCGACAGGATTCGAACACATCGCCTTTTCCTTTCTTTATGAGTGTTTGCGGACGGCTTGACAAATTCGCAGCACTTTCGCAGCATGAAAGGGATGAAATCCAAGTCGAGACAGCCCGCAACCGTCGTCTCTCTCCACAACATCCAGATTCCCATTTTTGAGCGCACCGACACCAAGAACGGGACCGTCTACCGCGGGTTCTTTTTTGGGTACATGGATCAGGGCAAGCGCAAGCAGAAGCGCACGACCACGCTTGAAGTCGCAAAAGCGGAAGCCTTAAAAATCATCAAGGACGCCACAAGCCACCAGCCGCATAACCGGGAAATCTCACTCTCCGAGTTCGCGGATTTCTCCTCTGCAATTCAGATGCTACGACAACACCCCGGCGTTTCGCTTGTGAAGGCCGTCTCCATCTTCTCCCAGGCCGCCACCATACTGAAAGACCCTGCGCGGATCACCGATGCGGCGAAGCTCTACCAACAGCAGGAGGAAGCAAAGAAGTTGCCAACCATCCTCGCCGCCGATTTGGTGAGGGAGTTTCTGGCCGCCAAGAGCAAGGAAGGCGTCTCGGACCGGTATTACAACGACTGCAAGGTCCGGCTGGCACATTTTACGAAAGCGTTCCACTGCCCCGTCCACTCCATCCAGACCACAGACCTGCAGCAGTGGCTGGACAAGGTGAAGGGCGGGAGCCGGACGAAGCACAACCATTGCTCCGGGATCAAGACGCTTTTCGAGTTTGCCAAGAAACGCGGTTACCTGCCCCGGAATATCGAAACCGAAGCCTCGCATCTGACCGTCGGAAAGGTGAAGGAGGCTGCGCCGGGGATCTACTCTCCTGACACGCTTCAGGCTGTTCTGGATGCCGCCGTGGGCCTAGACCGGCTCGCAGTGACAATGGCTGCATTCACGGGCATGCGCTCGGCGGAGCTCCACCGTCTCGAATGGACGGACGTGAAGGCCGACCACATCGTTGTTTCTGCGGAGAAGGCCAAGACGGCCAGCCGCCGCATCGTCCCGATCCTCCCCGCGCTGCGGACCGTGCTCAACGACTACGAGCGGACGGATGGGCGGATCTTCTACACGAACAACAACGAGTCCCATTTCCCGCGCTTCTATCTCCGCGCGTTCAATGCTGCCGGGGAAACCACCGAGCAAAACGGGTTCCGGCATAGCTTCGCGTCCTACCGTCTCGCCGCCGTGAAATCTGCCGACCAGGTTGCCCTCGAAATGGGAAACAGCCCGCGCAAGCTCTTCGCCAACTACCGCGAGATCGTCACGGAGGAAGACGCCTTGGACTGGTTCGACGTGGCCCCCGGCGCGCCCCCTCCGGCGCAGAAGCGAAAGGAGAGGGAGAGGCAGGCCGCAGCCGGGAAGAAGAAGGTCATTCCTATCTCGGCCGCCGCCGCTTGACCAGCGAGCCGGATTCATGGATATTCCGCTCATGAGCGCCACAGTAAAAAAGCCCATTCGTTCCGCTCCTGCCTCAAAGCTCGAGGAGCAGGGACGGCAGATTGCCGACCTCAACCGGCAGGTGAGCCGACTGACAAGTGTCGTTGAAAAACTCCACAACTTCATCGCGTCCGCCGATCTCATGCTCGGCGACTACGAGCTGACCGCCGGGGAAATCCTCACCCTTGAAAGCCGGGTCAAGAAGGACATCGCCAAAGCCCGCAGGGAGGGGACGATCAAACCATTCGACGGCACCCTCGAATCCCTTGTTGCTGCTTGATACAACGCCCCGCTTCCGCAAGTGGGTAAAATCGCTGCCCCCGGCAGACCAGAGAAAGGTTTTGGATGCCTTGACGGCATCACAAAAGGCTATAGGCACCCCGCATGCCCACAAGGGCGCGGGGATCCGAAAACTACGCAGCTCCGTTATGGAATGCCGCGCAGGGCTCCACCTGCGGCTCGTTTTTGTATGCGAACCCGGCCGACTCCTATTCGTTGCCGGTGGCAATCACGACGACGTGCGCCGATTCTTGAAGACCGTTTGAACCGAGCCGGGGATTGACGGGTCCGCGCGCGTATGAGCCGCAGGGCAGGGCGACCATCATGACACCTGCGGAGGAGCCGCCAGCACTTCAATAAAGAGCTGATAAGAAGGCATAAATGCCAATTGCGAAATCCTTTATTGACGCCAAAGTGTTATCTGATAAGTGTATTTACATGCCACCCCTTCAAACCCTTGCAAATGCACTGAATGAGATTCTGACCGTGCAGGAGGTTGCAGATTACCTGCGACTGAAAAAAGAAACCATCTGGGCCGCCTGCAGATCCGGGAAAATGCCGCATATAAAATTCTCGGATCGCTGCATCCGCATCCGCCGGGACGATCTAGAAATGTTTTTGCGAACAGCCACCTATTGAGCACTATCCTTCGGAAGAACTGACGCCCCACCCCCTCTACAAAATTTATGAAAATGCATCTGCCGGCATCCATTGAGTTTGGAAACAAATTGCGGAGCTACCGCGAATCCCAAGGGAAAAGTGTGCGGGGCTTGGCCAGAGACTCGGGCGTGTCGTTCACCTTGATTTCTGCATTGGAAAATGCCCACCGTTCCGCCGGTCCGGTAACGATGGAGAAACTGGCTGCCGCCCTGAAATTATCCGGCCGCAGGTTGGCGGAGTTCATCCAACTCAGCGCAGGAACGCGAGGATCCAAACGCCTACAGACAGGCACACGCCGCAAGGGGCAAGAGGTACTCGAAGTTCTCCTCGCCGCCATCGTGGGAGTTGGCCCCGACGAAATAAAGGAAGTGTTTTTTGAACCTCAGCGGCGCGGTCATCACGGCTACGACATTTTGATTCAAGCAAAGTCAGGAAAAGTCTTCGGTCTGGATATGACGGTCCAGCAGAAAGCGTGGAAAATATTCGTGGTGCCGGCCAATGACAACGGCGAGCTCCCGGACTCGATGGCGGCAAGGACGATGCCGGGCACCAGAGTTGTGACCACGCAGGAAATACCCCCTCTGGATGACGCCCCCCCGAATGTTCCCGGAGTCACGTTTGGGATCAACACCTTCAGCGAGTTGCTCTTCCCCGCTGAGGCTACCCCGAAAATCACCGATCAGGTCGACCCCATGAGCATTCTGTTGAGCGGGCAGAAAGGAACTCCGCGCGTATCGAAGACTGGGGTTCGCGCTGGGACGAAACCCGTCGCCAACCCCTGAGATGAGAACCTCTGACACCGCGGCCGGGTCACCAAAGCGCAAGCGTCAGCCCCGTGTGCCCGAGAAGCGTAAAAAGGCGATCCCTCACTATTTCGACACCCACGAGCCCAAGAATCCCGTCGTGGCCAAGCAGCGCCAAGTCTTCATCGAGAAGTGCAGTAGCTCCCCCATGCTGCAGATTCCTAGAACATACATGCTCACGTTTGAGGATCTCCACACGGCACTCTTCGTCCAGCACATCGCCTACCTTATGGAACGCAGTCAGGATCCGAACGGGTGGGTCTACCACAGCAACTGGCATCTGAGCCAGGAGCTGTGCTTCACCGAGGACAGGCTGAACCGTATCAAAACCAAACTCGAAGCACTGGGTATCCTCAAAGTGTTCTACGACCGCAGGCGGCACCGGTCCCAATATGCCCTTGATCCAGGCGTGCTCAGGAACTTTATCGAGGGAAAAGGGATTGAGACCGGGAAGGAAGAAGTGGACTTTGGGGTAACCAAACCGATTTTTCTAAGAACGGCGGAGCACTCCGCAGAATCAGGGATCGAGATAAATAGGCAGTTCCTTAAAGGAACTCCCTCCCTAAAGGGTTCCCCAAAGGGGGAACCCGAGTCGGCCCTCCGGGCCGCAGAATCTTTTTTGGTGGAAGCACCATCAGCAGCAGATACCCAGCTACCCACTGCCCCATCCCCGGCGCCAGAGGCGCACGGGATGCCCCCGGAGGAATCCGGCAATGCTCAGCCTGCACCACACCCGGCAAGAAGCACTGCTGCCGAGGAAACTCCCAAGCAATGGGATCCGAGTCCTGATGGGCATGCGATTAACAGGCTCACCGCAGACCACCCGGACGGGGACATCCCTTGGCACCCCAAGGGCTTCAATCCCGGTGACGGTCCACGGCACACCGGTTCCGCTGTTGCGGTTCCTGACAACGACCCGGTCCGTATCGGCGTCACTTACAGCAATGGACATCTCTGCGCTCAGAAGTGCCTCCAGACAGCCAGGGAGCACCACGGCGCCGAAGCCTTCCTCAGCCTTTTTCCCGGTCAGACGTGGGATCGTGCCTCGGCGAAAGCCTTCTTCCGCCGGTGGTTGTCCGGCAAGCTATCGATGGGCTTTATCGACTATCTCCGCAAGGAGGCCACGGCCGCTGACCTCTCGGAGGTCATGGAATTCTTCGACAGGAAAACTGGAGCCTGCAAGAAACACCAAAGCGCTTACTATCGGAAAATAGCGGGGCGCAGGGAGGAGCTTGCTCCGGCATACGTGACGGCTGTCGCTGATCATCTCAGCAACGTGGAGATTGTGGAGAAGTTCGACAGTGTGGATGGGGAGGCGGATGACTACCGCCCCGATCTGTGCCACGTAAACCATGTGGAGAAATTCGCCGCCAAGTATCCCGCGCGCTTCGGATCTTTGATCCTTCACACGGGAGTGACCTGGCAGGAGGCGAGAGAGATCGATTCCCGGAATGGCGCGGTCAGACTTGAGCGGCGGACCGCATGGCAGGTCACCCATGTTGGACGGAACTACCGCGAGGAAAAGGATTCTGAGCTGCCCGCTATGCTGCAGCGGCACAACTCCAAGTGGGGTATCGGCAGCGATGAGGAGTTTGAGATGGTGCGCGGGGTCGTCAGGGAATTTGTGATCCGCAACGCCTGGGTCAGGAAGCGGTTCGACAAGGTCGCACCGTTCTGGAATCTCGATATCAAGGAGATACGCACTGCCGCTGACGTATACATCCAAGACCTCGCCAGCGAGCTGGAGGAGTTCGGGTGGGATCCCAGCCAACAGCAAGCCAATAGGAAGCCGTAAAAAATCGGGCGGAGGCGACGGCGCCGATCTCACCCGGCGGATCTGATCACCGCTCCTCGATGCGCTGAAACGCAAAGCGCCGTCTAAAACGCACCTGCCCACCGGAGCTCTTCCTGGCCTTGGAGACCCAGAAAAACTGATCTGTCTGGTAGATCGGAACGTTCTCATCGGACCGTTCGTTGTCTATGAGGGCTGAGATGCCGATGATGTTCGTGGCGTTCCGCCCCATCGATTTGCATTCCGACATCATGGTCGAGTCAATGTTTCTCTTGTTGGCAGCCTGCTGGGGATGTGCCTGAGCGAACCCTATCGTGGGTATGTTGTGCGCGATCGCCAGATCAGAGAGCTTGTCAGCAGTGAACTGATATGTGTGGCGGATCGCTGCGACGTCCGTGTGGTTCATGGAGCCAAGTGCCCCACCGATCCAGTCCAAGATCAGAAAATCAATTTTCTCATGCTCACCGATAAATCCCCGGATGTAGTTGTCCAGATCCGTGATGATTGACTTTGACCGGTCTTCCAGCCAATTTTCGAAAAACAGTCGTTGTCCAATTGCAATCCGCATTTCAGCGTATTTCGGCATCTGATCAGCAGACAATCTTTCTTCTTTAAGACCGTCCTTGATCTGCTCAAAGGGTACATTGCAGTAGTTGCTGGCGATGCGCACCACCAGTTGGTCGTGTGGCTGCTCTGTAGTGATGATTACGCCCTTTTTACCTTGCAGCGCGAACTGGAGACCCAGTTGACAAGCCATCACGGTCTTCCCCGCACCGGTGCCGGCAATGAAGAGAGTAAATTCCTTGCGCCCAAACCCTCCACCCAGCGCCTTGTCGAGAGATCGCAGTCCACTGCTGTATCGCTCAACATCGAAGTCTTTTACGTCAAAGCCGGAGTCAAACGAGCGCCCGTACTTTTTCGGCTCGCCGGTGATGTTGAGCGCCTCCAAACTGCGCTGGATATCTTCAGTCAGCTGGTGCGGATCCCAGTCCTCCGCCTGCGTCTGGTGATCGACCATCCACTTCATGCGACGCTTCTTGAGCCAGTGGCCAAAGCCATTGCGCGCGATCGTGGAGATTTGCCCGACGTCCATCTGCATGCACTCCACGAAGAGCTCGACCGCGGGGTCGACCTCGCTCGTGAGGAGCAGCTGCTCGTCGATGAGGGTGTTGAGCAGCACCCGCGCCGTCGTGGTGTCCATCGGCTTGAACTCCGATCCAGGCGCGGCGAAGCAGGACATGTACTTCGTCAAGACCGTGAAGATGGCGTTGGCCAGCAGATCCTGGAAGTCGTTGATGAACTCCGCGCTCTGCGGATTCTTGCACAGGACGCGGTTTACCAGCGTGAAGAAAGCCTGATCCTGTAGGCACATCGCGAGGACCGCCTTCTCGAACCATTCTGGGTTTTTATTTACGATGTCTGCGGTTGCTGGATCGGTGGTCATGACTTCAGATTTTTGGCTTTGGCCAGTTCCAGGTTGAAGCTGCCTCAGCGACCGGCCTGGACTGGATGGACTTGTAGGCTTCTATCCCGATCTCTGGCAAGATTTTCAACCCCGACCGGCAAAAAAACGGATGTGCACAGCGCATGAATCCCGGGAACCCCTCTGCTTCCGTGATCCATGAGTGCTCTGCGGGGAGTCCATGATGCTTGGGAAAACGACTCGCTCTGGGGGCTTGCTGTCACTCTTTTTCCTGCCTGCTGGTAACGGATGGTGGGCCTGATGTGAGGATGTATTTCGATACCTTGAGAAAGCGATTGACACAGGTCAAATGTTATACTAGAAGTGTGTTTGCATATGAGTAATAAACCCACACCGCAACGGCCTTCGCGTGCTCATTGCACGGCGGAGGGTTCAGAAAAAACACACAACTGCAGCACCCCGCCAGCAGCATCGTCTCCAAACGGCCGCGATCCTGTTCCAGGAACAAAATCCGCAGTGCCACGGAAGCAGCGCCGGGCGAGCGCGGGCGAACTGTTAAGAATGACAAAGGATGCGTCGCCAGAAGAGTCACGTAGAACCCTTGTTATGTTTGCTTCTCCCAAGGGGATGCCGCAGTATTTAGCCAGCAAATGCGAGCCCGGAGGGGTGCTCAATTGCATGGTGAAGAACTTCACTAGGCTTGCACTCCACGTCGACAAGATTTCATTCGATCAGCTGGTAACGCTGATCACCCAGATTGAAATCGCGTGGGCGGAAAGCCAACCAGGAAAATCACTGGAGGCTATGGTTCTCAGCGGTTTGCGGGGGGCAGCAGGAAAATGGACATCGAAGACAGATCGACGCAGGGTTCTCCTCTGGTTACTCGGTCTTTTTTGGGAGCGGTTCGAAAGGTTCGGGCCGATCTTTGAAGACCTAGCAGCAATATTTCACGAATTCCTCCTTCAGCCTGAGGGGGAGCGAGATGTGCTGCGGAGCCTGTTCGGCAGTGACGAGGATGACAGGTTGTACAAAAGCCTGCCGGACAAAATTGACATATATAGCGGAGGTCTTTGGCCGGCACCGTTGCTGAGGCTGAATTACACGCGATCCGAAAAGATCGCTGAAATGGAGGCCTATGTGGCCCGCCTTACCTTCGACAATGAAATCCAACCGAACGGGAGACCTCACGTTTACCGCAGGCTCGTGCCGAAGTCGTCGATCGTCGGCTTCAAGTCGTACAAGTCCCATTTCGACGCGGATGAATGCATTGTTGCGGCGCCGTTTCTACCCGGAACCTGCGTGCGCGAAGCATAACAACTAGTCGTTGGCGGGGCCGCCCCCACGGCCTTCGCCGACCATGCATCTGGAAAATTACACAATGATAACCGAACCAACTCTTAACGATGTTCTCCGAGCCTACGGGGATTTATGGCAAGCCCGCAAGCGTGCCGTAAACGATCTCAAACGCCTTGACGATCCGGCCTTGCCGCAACCCATGCCGCCCGATCCGGCGTCAACCCTGCCAATTTATGAAAAAACATAAAACGATGCCGAAAGGCATTAAGCACCTGCCCGCCCGTGCCATGCGTCACGGGACAACGGGATCGTACGCGAGCAACGAAACGAGTAAGTCGATCCCGCCACCGACCATCTCGGCGTCGACCGCCGGCCGAAAAGCTCCCGAGGCCAAGAGTGATCTACGACCGCCGCATCCCACTCCGGTCCCCTCGGTGCCAACCTACAACACGCCCGGCGCACTGCTGAAAGCAGCGGCCGGAATGGGCGAGGAGGAGGCCCGCAGGTTGCTGCTCGGTGAGCTTCTCTGCCATGGGTGGAAAGCCGCGTCGCTTGAGATGCTAATGCCGAACAGCCGGTTCCGCATAAGTTGGCCCAAGGCACAGGTCGCCTACTGGATCGAGCGCCTCAGCTGCGCCGTCTCCCACATCGGCGACCTTTCATTCGGCGACCTGGAGCGCCTTGCGGCACTGTGGTGCTCGTCCATCGATGCCACGAACGATTACGACGACGTCAAGGCACTCAAGCTCGTGACGGAGTGCGAGAATGCATGTAGCAGCACTTTACACGCACGGCGGATCCGTTGCTGGGCTGCCGGAAATCTCTGGACTCACATGGTCATTGAACCGCCTCTTTCGGAAACCTTAGCGGTCTGGTTCAGGGACTTCAGGGCCCAGAGCGAAGCCGAGCGCGGCGTCCTGCGACGCCTCTGGCACGACGACCACGAGCAGGTCGAGTTTGATGCGTTGCCGGATGAGGTTCTGCTGCACCGCAGCTTCAGGTCCGACCCCCTGGTGGCAGGCCTGTCTTTGCAAGACGAGTTGGATACCAGCTTGGCCTATGAGACCAGTGTGGCACTTCGAGACCCGACAGATCCTGTTCTGGGTCGTCCTCACGTCGAAAGTCTGCTCGTCGGCAAAAATCTAATCATAGGCCTCAAAAAGGTTTTTGGACCTTGCGAGGAGGACTTGTCTCTGTGCGCCGTTACGCTGCCCTGGACCGAGGGCCGCGACATGATCGCCATTCTTGATCTGTGACACCAACACACAAACCTATGAAACCAAAACCAGTCTTGTCAGCAGACAAGCCATCACAGCCCTTCCGTGCATCGCAGCGTCGCGCGGCTGAGGAGTCACCCAAAGCCAAAACCATCAGCAAAGAGTCATCGCCGCCGCCGACTACATCCGAGCCGAGCAGTGGCAGTCCCAAAACCAAGGTGAGAAGGCTGGTATCTGATCCTGTGATATCCGCCAGGAAGCACGACATCCACGGTGAAGACACCGGACTTGTGGTGGACTTCTCGAAGGATTACGCAACGGAGTGTAGGGCATGGGCCGCCTCTATAGAGGCGCGCCCGGAGCAACCGTTTATGGTTGGGAGTGACGAGAGTTCCGATCGCACATTTTTAGTCATGATGCTCCTCCGGCTGGCGGACGCAGTTGACCTGCTCTTTGCTAACCGGGAGCAGGAGCTCCTGAAGCGGGCTGTGCGAGAGGATGCCGCCCATCAACTCGCCAAGCTGGCCAAGCAAGTGAACAGACCCCTGATCAACGAGGGCTGGCACAGGGTCCGCGAGGAGCTTCACCAAAAAGGACACACCGCGGGAGCGCTGCGCACGCTTGAGGTTCTTGCCGAGCACGGCTACGCCCACGAGGTCGCCGGGCATTGGTATCCGGCGCTGGAGTTCTTGAACGCGGAGGACTTCCAGCCGGCTCCTGCGGACCCAGACGGGACCTCGAAAGATATGGCGAACTAAACCTTGGACCGGCGGCCGCCCCCACGGCCGCCACCGTTGACGCCAACCCACGCGATCCAAAAACACGCACCTATGAACCTCGAACCCACGATTGAAAACGTTCGGGTCGCCCACCGCGCCCTGCGGGAGGCCTGCGACAAAGCCGTTCGCGACCTCGCCCAGCTCTCAGCAGATGACCCGGTGCCGGCTCGGTCACCAAAACCGGCCATAGACGAGGATTGGTCCATATGAGCCCCGAAAGTCACCCCGCCCTCGCCCTCCCGGCACAGGGCCTGACAGTGGAGGGAGTCGAATGGCTTCAAAGCCAACCATCAGCGCCTCCGGCGTGCGCTCTCGGGCTCTACGAGCTGGCGGCGGAGTTCGCGGCCGCGTTCCGCATCCCCGTCACCGAGGCAGTTGCTGCCGTCGTCGCGGCCATGTCGCTTGCCGTGGGGCCGAGGCCCACCATTGCAAACCCCGTCGGCCCCCGGCTTCCACTCTCCATCCAACTCATGACCATGGCCGGCACCAGCCCCGGCTTCGACTGGTGCCTCCGGCTGCTGTGCCAGTCTATCCTCGACGCCTGCGCGCGCGAATTCGGCCGCGGACTCCTTGAGGAGGACGCCGCCTTGACCGCCAAGCAGCTCGAGAGCGAGCAGCGCTGCCGCGCGATCGCCGAGCAGGTCCAGCAGGTTGAGGAGGCCTCCCGTCTCCCCAGCTGCACGAATCCCGGTCTACACCAGCGGAGGATCGTGTCGCTCCAAGAAGAGCAGGCCGCCGAGTTCAGGAATTACACGCGCTTCATCCGCAAAAGGTTCGCCTTTTCTTTCTGCGATGCACCTGACACGGGAATTCTGCGCCGACTCATGCAGGAGGGCGGCGACGCCTGCCTCGGCACCTACAGCCCCCAAGGAGCCGCCCTTGATCACCTGCTGGAAGCCGCTCCTCGCGAGCGAACGGAGATCGTCGGTTTCATGAACGCCGGGTTTCATGGCGGGCTACTTGCCTGCCCGAAGTCCAACAGATCGGTTTTCCCCACGGCATCGGCGGTGTGGGCGTGCAGATCGGACACGATCAGGAACGCCTTCGCGAAGAACCTTCCCGTCGCCATGACCGGGTTCATGCTGGCGGTGCCGTCGGTGCCGTCATCCCCTCCGGCAGAAATACCGCAGGCGCTCAGAGAGCGTTGGACCTCGTTCGTCGCCCAGATCGTGCCGGAGCTACGGCTGCCATTTTACCAGCGCAACAGCGCCGCGAGCAACGAGCTGACGTGCGAGCTCGACGAGGATGCCCGCCAAACTGTCACTCAGACTCTGGAATGGGGTGCCCGGTTTACCAGTGGCGGAGGGTTCGCCAGGGACGTCTTTTCGAGAGCCCCCGAGCTCGTCCTCAAAATCTCGGCCTTGCTCACTATCGACGTCCTACCGCCCCGCCCTGTGGGTGCAGGCGCGGTCGCGCTCGCGTCCGAGGTCTTCCGGTGGCTCGCTAGGGGAACCATAGAAGCCGAGGCAAACCGGGGGCAGGAGTCGCTGTCCCGCGATGTGGAGATACTTTTTGAAAAGCTCAGCCTCCGAGGTCCCCTGACTCGGCGTGATCTGACGAGGAGTTACCACCAGCAGGATTATTCACGCGTCAGAGCGAC
>Ga0194054_10001150_pt1 | contig 12980 bp, 8 predicted proteins | sample SepL2210m_MetaG_FD_163628 | JGI IMG/M metagenome (GOLD analysis project Ga0194054, IMG submission 163628) | Anoxic zone freshwater microbial communities from boreal shield lake in IISD Experimental Lakes Area, Ontario, Canada - Sep2016-L227-10m | ecosystem: Environmental > Aquatic > Freshwater >... | reverse complement strand
CTGCTGACCGCCCAACCAGTTTGGAATAGGGCGCAGTCGGTTTTGCTGTTTGCGCCGTTGCCGAAGGAGTTGGATGTCTGGCCGCTATTGGCAGAGGCCCTGGCCGCCGGCAAACGGGTTGCCCTGCCCCGCTTTGAGCCAGATTTGAAGTCTTACGCCATCCGCCAAATACAGAATGCGGAAACCGATTTGCTGGTGGGTCACTTCGGGATTCGGGAACCCAGGGAGCAATGCGCCCGCCTCTCATCCAACCGGGTGGAACTAATTCTCGTGCCCGGGGTAGCCTTCGATCTGCAAGGCAGCCGGCTGGGACGGGGCAAGGGGTATTATGACCAATTGTTGGCCGCCGTTCGGGGGAAGAGGTGTGGCGTGGCTTTCGATGAGCAGCTCGTGCCGGAAATTCCTGTTGAAGCGCATGACGCAAGAATGGATTGCCTCCTGACGCCGACACGCTGGGTCGAGCTGCCGGCCTGATAGCCTATCCGAAGCCAGGCTGCACGGCTCAGACCACAAAACGGGGATCGAATATCGGACCGCAGCCGTGCCGACGCAGCAGCTCCATGAATTTCGCCAGCCCGCGCTTCTCGTCCGCGCCGAGGTGGTAGTGGATGTGCCAGCTCAGGTAATCCTTTCGGAAGTCGTAATCGTATTCCGTGCGGGTGCGGATGATGGAATCGAGAGTGTCGAGGCCGAAGTCGCGTGCTTCGCGAAGTTGACGACGCAGGGCGGAGTTCTCGAGGCCGCGGCGCAAAGCCCAGACGGCATAGACGAATGGCAGGTTGGTCATTTCGTGCCAGGCGGCGCCGAGATCCCAAAGCTCGTGCTGACGCGGGGTGAGGCCAAAATCGAGCGCCGGGTCGCCAATCAGCAAGGCGTAATCCGGCAGCGCGGCAAAATCATAGCTCGGCAGCGGCTTGAACTCGGGCTCGAGCCCTCGCTCCGCAAGCAACACCCGCAGCAACTGAACGCTGGTGAGCGAAGCGGTGTCACAAAAGATTTCGGTCGCCTCCGCGACCGGCTTCCGGTGCGCTAACAAGACGCTTCTTACCTCACCCAGCGAGGCAATCGCGATTCCGTCCAGGATATCGTAGCGGTCGTTGAACAGCACCTCGACCACGCTGACCAACGCGGCATCCAGTTCGTCGCGCTGTAGCATCTCCGCCAGCTTGGCGGGCGTGGCATAAACCACTTCCTCTTCAAGACCGCGCGTCAACGGAACGGTGTTGAGATAGCCGACAGAGCCGACCCGAAAAGGGGCGAGCGACTGATCGAGGTTGGTTTCGCGCTGCAAGTTGGCCGCGCGATGCTCGCGCTCGAAACGATGGGCTGCCTCTTCCGCCGGTTCGGGCGGGGCCATGCGGAGCTTCGAGGTTTGTTCCGGAGGCATAATTGACGCTTGATGACGAATCCAGCACGCTGAAGTTCGGCCATCGCTTCACGCGCTTTGCGAGGCACCTTCCGAAACCTCGAAAGTCCCAAACAGAGTTTCACAAGAAGCCGCGACATCTTCGCCGTTGGCGCGCTTCTCAACGAGCCATAACCGCGGACGATCAGCCGCCACCTGGCGGGTGCCACCGACTCCCGGGCTGTGTGTGGCCAGCCCGAAGCCGGGAACGGCAGCGCGGTAATAACCACCCGGGAAACCGCTGTCCTGGACCCTCTGGAAAACCACGCTGAATCTCATGCCGAGATGTTACAGTTGGACATGCGGCATCGTCAACCCTTGTGCAAAGTTGGAGTCTTCGGGGCCAGAGGGAATCAGTTTCTGAAAATCGCCACATCAACTCGAATTTCACGCTTCACTATCGCACATCAAATGTCTTGATTGTTTTCCAAAACAGGCGTAAATTGCCTCATAATTGACCGAGGATAAGGGTTCGGTTTGCCGGTCATTGAAACCGTGTCTTGCATGAAACTGAATCGCTCCGCTGGCTCAAGGTGGACGAATTGCGCCTTGGCAGCAGTGATGCTCTCGGCGGCTGTCAGTCGCGCTCAGAATGTTATCGCGTGGGGTGGCAATTCGCAGGGCCAAACCAACGTGCCAGCCTCCGCGACGAATGTAATTGCGGTTGCCGCAGGCTTTTACCATAGCATGGCATTGAAGCTCGACGGCACGGTTGTTTCCTGGGGATCCATCTCCAACGTCCCGCCCAATCTCACGAATGTTGTGAACATTGCCGCAGGTGCATATCACAGCCTGGCGTTGCTGCGCGACGCCACGATTGTCGCGTGGGGCGATAATTCTTACGGCCAGACCAACGTTCCGGCGTCGGCAACGAACGTAATCGCAGTGGCCGCCGGATATTACCACAACTTGGCCCTGCGTGCCGATGGAACCGTGATCGCCTGGGGCAAAAGCGCCAATGCACAAACCAACGTTCCTTCCTCAGCCACGAATATTGTGGCCATCAGCGCCGGAGCGGAACACAGCATGGGGCTGCGGGACGATGGCGCTGTCGTCATTTGGGGCGGAGTTGCAAATCATTCCGACCTTTTGTCTTATGCTGTAATTCCAATGCCGCGATTGGTGAAGGATGTGGTGTCCATTTCTGCAGGAGCATACCAAAACCTGGCACTCGTCGGAAACGGTCGTGTGATGGCCTGGGGCTACAACCAGCCCGCGGTTCCGGCTTCCGCAACCAATGTTGTGCTCACTGCCGCTGGAACCAACTACGATTTGGCGCTCAAGGCGAATGGTAGAATCATAGCATGGGGAACCGGCACGATAACGAATGTTCCGACTTCAGCCACAAACACCATCGCCATCGCTGCCGGACTATCGCACTGCCTGGCAGTGATTGGCGACGGCATGCCACCACGTATTCTTGGCCGGATATCCTATCGCGCCCAATGCTCAGCGGGCAACCCACTCCCACTGTCTCTCCGTTCGGTTGGAAACAACCCGCTCCATTACCAATGGCTCGCGGATGGCGTGCCGATCCCCAGCGCGGATACGGCGTTCCCGCAGATAGTCGCAGTGCTGGGGAGCGACAATGTGAGTTATCAGGCGGTTGTTTCGAACACCTCGGGTAGCGCGACGAGCGAAAGCGCGAGGGTTACGGTACGCTGCCTCAATGTCTTGGGCGATGATCTTAACGGCCAGTCCCAAATTCCCAACGTCGTCGTGAATCCATGTGCGATCACCGCCGGAGCGTTTCACTGCCTCGCTCTGAATATGGACGGGACAGTCGCCGCATGGGGAAAGAACTGGGATGGCCAGACCAACGTGCCGCCAACCGCCACGAACGTGGTGGCTCTTGCCGCTGGCACCTCGCACAGCCTCGCATTAAAAGGTGATGGATCGGTCGTTGCCTGGGGACGCAACTGGGATGGGCAAACCAACGTGCCTGCGACGGCGACCAAGGTCGTCGCGATTTCTGCTGGCTGGGCTCACAGTCTGGCTTTGCGGACGGACGGAACAGTGGTGGCTTGGGGCAATAACGACTACGGCCAAACTGATGTCCCTTTCCTCGCCACGGATGTCATCGCCATAGCTGCCGGGTACTACCAGAATCTGGCTCTTCGGTCGGATGGCACCGTCGTGACTTGGGCGTTTGACTACCCGACGCCACCGACCGCGAGCAACGTGGTAGCGGTCGCGGCCGGATGGGAACACTGCCTGGCGCTGCGGGCCGACGGTTCGGTTGTGGCCTGGGGTGATAATTCCTATGGCCAGTCCTCCGTTCCGGCGTCGGTGACCAATGTGGTTTCAATAGCGGCAGGTTATTACGACAACCTGGCTTTGCGCGCGGATGGCACCGTCGTCGCGTGGGGAAAATCGTATTATGGGGTTACGAGTGTACCGGTTGGTCTTTCCAAAGTTGCGAGCATTTCGGCTGGGGAGGACTATAGCTTGGTACTGGTCGCATCTGGGCCGCCGCGATTTGGCTGTCAGCTCGGATCGGCTGTCGCTCATTTAGGCACGCAGACAATTCTCAACTCGACAATTGTGGGAACGTATCCGTTGAGCTTTCAGTGGTTTCACGACGGGCTGGCGATTTCCGGCGCGACGAATCGAAACTTGCTGCTGGCCGCTGCCCAAGCTGCCGACGCAGGAAATTACGTTCTGGTAGCAACAAACGCCTCAGGGCAAGCAGCCAGTGAACCGGTGCATTTGGTGGTGTGGCAGGGTCCAGCAGTCACGGCTGTCGGCGCCTGGGCAGACGACATCACCGGCAAGTGCGATGTTCCAGTCACAGTCTCGAACCCTTGTGCAATCGCCGCCGGGGCATTTCACTGCCTCGCGCTGAACGCGGATGGTACAGTCGCCGCATGGGGAAAGAACTGGGATGGGCAGACAAATGTACCGCCAATCGCCGCGAACGTTGTGGCTGTTGCCGCTGGTACTGCTCACAGTCTCGCAGTGAGAGATGATGGATCTGTTATTGCCTGGGGACGCAACTGGGATGGACAAACCAATGTGCCCCCGACTGCGACCAACGTTGTTGCGATTGCTGCGGGTTGGGCGCACAGCATGGCTTTACGGGCGGACCGAACAGTAGTGGCTTGGGGAAATAATGATTATGGCCAGACTTCTGTTTCATTCCTTGCTTTAGATGTTGTCGCCATTGCGGCTGGGTATTACCACAACATGGCTCTTCGGTCGGATGGGACAGTGGTGACTTGGGGGATTGACTACCCGACGCCACCGACCGCGAGCAACGTAGTGGCGGTCGCGGCTGGGTGGGAACACTGCCTGGCTTTACGGGCCGACGGCTCCGTTGTCGCCTGGGGCGATAACTCCTATGGTCAGTCATCTGTTCCGGCGTCGGTGACGAACATAGTCGCGATCTCCGCCGGTTATTATCATAATTTAGCATTGAAGGCTGATGGTACCATCATGTTATGGGGCAAATCATACCTGGGGGTGACGAATGTTCCTGGGGGTCTTCGCAACGTCGCGAGCATCGCGGCTGGGGAGGACTATAGCGTGGTCTTGACCGCATCAGGCCCTCCTGGATTTAGCCGTCAACTTGGATCGGTTGTTGCTCATGCCGGCAGTCAGACAATTCTCAACCCAAATGTTGTGGGAAAGTATCCGTTGGGCTTTCAATGGTTTCACGACGGTGTAGCAATTTCCAGCGCGACTAACCGTTACCTGCTGCTGAGCAATCCACAGATGGCCGCAGCCGGGAACTACGTTCTGGTAGCAACAAACGCCATGGGCCAGGTGACCAATACACCAATCAGCCTCATTGTGCAGCCCGATCCAGTGACCGTCACGAGCGTTGGTGCCTGGGGTGACAACATTGCCGGGCGATGCGACGTGTCACACGCAGCCACAGATCCGCGGGCAATTGCTGCCGGGCCTTTTCACGGTCTAGCTGCGAATGCAGATGGCACAGTGGCCGCATGGGGAAAGAACTGGGATGGGCAGACGAACGTACCGCCAACAGCCACGAACGTGGTGGCAGTGGCCGCTGGCGCCGATTCCAGCATGGCACTGAGGAATGATGGCTCGGTGATTGCCTGGGGAGGCAACTGGCACGGGGAGACAAGTGTGCCGCCATCGGTAACGAACGTCGTCAGCATTGCCGCAGGTTTGGAGCACGGTTTGGCTCTGCGGGCCGATGGGACGGTGGTGGCCTGGGGCAGCAACGAATGCGGACAAACGAATGTTCCGCCACTCACCACAGGGCTCGTCGCCATAGCCGCAGGCTACTACCACAACCTGGGATTGCGCTCGGACCACACGGTCATTGCCTGGGGTTTGGAGAATACGGTGCCAGATTCGGCTTCGAACGTCGTGGCTATTGCCGGCGGATGGTGGCACAGCCTGGCCTTGCGGAAGGACGGTTCAGTTGTTGCCTGGGGCGACAACTCCTACGGCCAGTGCATAATTCCTACGTCTGTCACTAATGTTGTGGAAATCGCGGCTGGCTATTCCCACAACCTGGCGTTGCGCTCCGATGGCACGATTGTCACTTGGGGGAATGGGAATGGGGGCGTGACGAACATTCCAAATGGTCTGCGCGATGTGGCGCGCATTGCCGCTGCGGAGGACTATAGCCTGGCAATGATCGAGGTTGGGCCACCGCAGTTTCGCCACCAACTCGGAGCGGCCACAGCACACGTTGGCGGGCAAGTAATCCTTTGTGCCGGTGTGAGCGGGACATGCCCCTTGGCTCTTCAATGGTTTCATGATGGCGTGGCGCTTGGGGGTGCAGCCAATCCTTATCTTCTGCTGACCAACGTGCAACTGGCAGATGCGGGGGAATACACGTTGACTGCTACGAACGCCGCGGGCCAGATCAACAGCCAAACGTCAATTCTGACGGTGAAGCCTGAACCAGCAGTCGCGGAAGTGCTTGCGCCCCGGAATGTAGTGATTGGGACAAGCGTGTGCTTGCCCGCAACCGTTTCTGGCATAGAACCTCTGACCTTTCAATGGCGCTTGAACGGCAACGATTTGCTGGAGGGTGGACGAATCAGTGGCGTGAACTCAAGCACCCTTTGCCTGAGCGCGACCAGTGGCGAAGACAGTGGAAGCTACAGCTTGGTTGTAAGTAATGCCTACGGCTGTGTAACCGGACTTGTGGCGCAACTTTCCGTGAGTGCCATGCTGGCTTGGGGAAATAGCTCCGCCAGCCAACTCGAAGTGCCATTCGGAACAACAGGCGTGGTTGCCATAGCCAGCGGCGGCGATCATAATCTTGCTCTCCGGGCAAATGGCACGCTGGCCGCCTGGGGCGACAATTCTTCGGGCCAAAACAACTTGCCACAATCCGGGGGCGGCTTCGTTGCCATTGCCGATGGGGAATCTCATAGTTTGGCTTTGCGGGCAGATGGCACGATCGCTGCGTGGGGGGGCAACACCTACGGACAGACCACTGTGCCCGTTTCAGCCACAAACGTCGTGACCATCGCGGCCGGCAGGTTCCACAGCCTGGCTCTACTCCTCAACGGGACTGTCATCGCGTGGGGTTCCAACTCCTCCGGTCAGCGGACTGTGCCGGCCTCAGCGACAAATATCGTGGCGATCTCCGCCGGTGACGATTACAGCCTTGCATTGCAGGCTGACGGCACGCTTGTCCGTTGGGGGGCACTGTTGCCTCCGCCCGCAAGGGCGACCAATGTGATGGCCATCGCTGCCGGGGGTAAACACGCCTTGGCGCTGCGGGCAGATGGGGCCCTCATTGCGTGGGGAGCAAACTACTACGGTCAAACAGTCGTGCCCAGCTCGGCAACTAATGTGGTCGGGATTGCCGCCGGCGGCGACCACAGTCTGGCCCTGCTTGCCGACGGCCCCGTGGTCTGCTGGGGTGCCGATTACTTTGGCCAGGCCTCGGCGCCACCTTTGGCAACGAACATTTTCGCCATAAGCGCCGGCGGAGCCCATAGCCTGGCGCTGACTGGGAGTCGAACGTATCGCCCCGCCTTTCAACCCTTCGCCAGAACGGTCACAATAGGCCAGCCTACTGTGATCAGCGCCGGCGCGCTCAATGGCGCCATGGCCGATTATCAGTGGCAACTTAACGGTTTGGACGTGTCGGGAGCAACTGCGCCGGCACTTTCGATCAGCTTCGTCAACTGGACCAACGCCGGTGTTTACCGCGTTGTCATGAGCAATGCCTTGGGAAGTGTGGTGGGGCCGTCAATAATCCTGACTGTGCTGCGCACCCCGCTCCAGTTCGACACATCCCCGACTGAGCTCCGGATGAGCGGTGATGGTCTTCATCTCCGTTTGCTGGGACCTTCCGGTGTGGGGCCGGTCGTGATTGACGCAACCAGCAATTTCCTGAGCTGGCAACCCATCTTTACAAATCCGGCAGCAATCGGTCCCATGGAGTTCAGCGATGCTGGTGTAAACGGCGCACCAGTCAGGTTTTATCGTGCGATCGAGAGTGCGGCACCCGGACCACTGCGGATTGACCTTGCGACAATGCCTTTCCATGTGGGGAACGGAAGGGTTCCGTTGTGCCTGACGGGACTGACTGCAAGTGGTCCAGTGGTGATTTACGCTTCTTCGAACCTGGTGGATTGGCAGCCCGTATTCACAAACCCGCCGACGATTGGCCCTCTCCAGTACTTGGAGGAGCCTTCCACAGTTCAACCGCAACGGTTTTATCGGGCGTCTGAAAACCGATGACCTCAGGGCAGACCATGAAATCCATCGGGTCGAGCGAATGCGTCTGGCGTTTCCTCCGGCCAAAACAGAAATAGAAACTAGCACCGCTTATGAAGAACATGCGCAAACAGAACACGGCTTTCGCTCTAATCGAATTGATCGTCGTTATTGCCATCATCGTTATCCTGGCAGCCTCTTTGCTGCCTGCGTTAGCCCGTACCAGAGCGCAAGCACAGCGCATTGGTTGTGCCAACAACCTCAAACAGGTTGGACTCTCTTTCCGGACTTGGGCGGCAGACCATAACGGCGCTATGCCAATGAGACTCCCCCACGCGGCGGGTGGCGCCTCTGAGAGTGTCGGCTTTAGAGTCCTGACCCCACCAGTTGGTGCCAATCCAGCAACCCGGGGCGTATGGGATTTCTTCCATGTGATGTCCAATCAACTGAGCACACCCAAAATCCTGGCCTGCCCAGCGGAATTTGAAAGCTCGGCCCGCCAGGTTGCAAGCACCTTCGCATTCACAGTACCCCCGAATAGCCCCTACTCAATCCCGTTCACCAACGATCTGAATTGCAGTTATTTCACGGGTGTTGACGCGTCTGAGACCAGCCCGCGGATGTTCCTGACCGGCGACCATAACCTGGGAGATAATGCGAATCCGCCGACCACTGCGTTTGGAACAGCTCCCGGATCAACACCCGCCGGCACGAGATTCTTTGTCTCCTTTGGCACTAACATCGTTTCCGCCACTGCAGCTACAGGACCAAGTTGGATGGACAACACGCACTCCGAGCAGGGCAACGTCGGTCTTGCTGATGGCAGTGTGGAGGGATTCAGCCGATCGAACTTCCAAAATGCTCTTGCGAATTCGCGCGATACAAGCCGTACGGCAGGTGTCTTCGTCCAAGCTGTAAACACCAGCGGTGTCGGGTGTAACCGCATTCAGCTTCCGTAAGCCGGAGATTTCCACTCAGTTGTTTCAACCCAAAGGCATCCGCAAGGCTGCCTTTTTTCGCGGACCCGAGGATGAAGCACCGGGGGTCACTGGGATTGAAGTCGCTACGACGCCCATCCAGGCCTCGAACAGGAGGCTCCCGCTGCGCGTGAATGGCCTGACAGAAGATGGTCCGATGGTCATCCTCCGGCGCGTGCCCCGCCCTGTCATGCCGTTGCGAGGTTGACCTCCAAGACCTTGGATCGTTGCTCACTGGATTCGGCGGGTGGAAGCATGTCCCAGATCTTGATCGGTTCGTAGAAGGTGTTGCGCTGAACAGGAGTGCGGCCGGCCTCGCGGATTGCTTTGATCATCTCGGTTTCAGTCTGCAATTGGGGCGATTGGGCGCCGGCCATGTGAAAGATGTGCTCCTCAATAATTGTCCCATGCAGATCGTCCGCGCCGTAACTCAACGCCACTTGCGCCAGCTTGAGTCCCATGCCGACCCAATAGGCGGTGATATGATCAAAGTTGTCGAGGTAGATGCGGCTCACTGCAATGGTGCGCAACGAGTCGAACCCGGTCGGCGGGTTCTGCACCGGGATATCATTTTTTTCAGGGTGATACGGCAACGGGACAAAGCCGACGAAACCGCGCGTCTCGTCCTGCAAAGTCCGCAAATAGCGCAGGTGATCGACGCGGTCGGCCAGGGATTCAACGTGGCCGTAGAGCATGGTGCAGGTGCTGCGCCCGCCCATGCGATGCCAGGTGCGGTGGACCTCGAGATACTCTTCGGCAGATTCCTTGCCGCGGGCGATGGCGGAGCGGACCTCCGGACGGAAGATCTCGGCGCCTCCGCCGGTGAGCGAATCGAGGCCGGCTTCTTTCAACGCGCCCAAGGTTTGGGCAACGGACTTTCTGGCCAGCCAGGCCAGATGCAGGACTTCGATGGCAGTGAAGCATTTAATTTGCAGCCGCGTGTCCAGGGCGCGCAACGCTCGCAGCAGATCGGTGTAATAGCTGAAGGGTAGCGAGGGATGCAATCCGCCGACAATATGGAGTTCCGTGATGCCGAGTCGGAGCGCCTGGCGGGCCTTCTCGACTATTTCCTCGACGGTGAGCTGGAAGCCATCGGCGTCGCGTTTCTTTCGGGCGAAGGAGCAGAATTGGCAGCTCAGGATGCAGTAATTCGAGTAGTTGATGTAGCGATTGATGATGTAGCTGGCGCAGTTACCCACCTTGCGTTGCCGGGCAAGGTCGGCAATCGCACCGACGGCATTCAAATCCTTGCTCTCGAACAGGCGCAAGGCGTCGGCTTCGGAAATCCGTTCGCCGGCGGCGACTTTCTCGTAAAGGTCGCGGAGTTTGCTGTGCTGGAAAAAAAACTGCACAAGCTACGATTAGCAGAACGGGCGGGTTTGGCAAATCGAGTTTCGGGGGAGGACTAACCGGGTGTGCAGGAGTGCTACCGGACCCAGAAACCACCCTTGAAGACGATTTCGGCGAGGGTGACTGCCAGGAAAACCGTGCTGACAACAGCGTTCAGGCGGAAAAAGGCGACGTTGATCCAGTTGAGGCTGCGGCGGCGGGCGATCCAGTGCTCCAACACCAGGCAACCTACGATAAGCATCCAGCCGACCAGGTAGGCGACGCGGAAGCGGCAAAGCAGTCCGAAAGCAAACAGCAGTCCGCACATAAGGAGATGCGCCAAAAAGGCGGCTTGTAGAGCGTTCTTTGGCCCCCACGCCACCACCAGCGAGTGCAGGCCATGTTTGCGGTCGAACTCATAGTCCTGAAGCGCGTAAATGATGTCGAAGCCGACAAGCCACAGCACAACAACCGCAGCCAGTACAACCATTTGAAGGATTTCCATGACCGAGACGTTGGTTCCCCGCACGGCCAGCCAAGCCCCGACCGGCGCCAGCGCCAGCGCCAAGCCAAGATAGAAATGCGTGTAGTCCGTGAAACGTTTCGTCAGCGAATAAAAGCAAATCACCAGCAGCGCAATCGGCGACAAATAGAAACAGAGCGGATTCAGCAGAAAGCTGGCGACCACGAGCCCCGCCCCCGCCAGTGCGCAAAGGGTCATGGCACCCAACAGACTGATCTGACCAGCCGGCAGTTGGCGGCTGGCGGTGCGCGGGTTCAGCGCATCGAACTTGCGGTCGGCAATGCGGTTGAAGGCCATCGCGCAAGTTCGGGCGCAGACCATTGCCGCAATAATGAGGCTGAAAATCCGCAAGCCAGGCCAGCCTCGGCTCTCCCGCGCCGCCACCGCCATGGCCGCCAGCGCGAAGGGAAGGGCGAAGACGGTGTGCGAGAACGTCACGAAGGAAGCCCACTTGGAAAGGGTGTCAAACATCGGGGTCACAATAGCGAACGTTGAACATCGAACCCTGAACCCTGAACCCTGAACCTCGAACCTTGAACATCGAACCTTGAACATCGAACCTTGAACCTTGAACCTTGAACCCTGAACCTCGAACCTTGAACCTTGAACCCTGAACCTTGAACCCTGAACCTTGAACCCTGAACCTTGAACCTTGAACCCTGAACCTTGAACCTTGAACCTTGAACCTTGAACCTCGAACCTCGAACCTTGAACATCGAACCTTGAACATCGAACCTTGAACCTTGAACCTCGAACCTTGAACCTTGAACCTTGAACCTCGAACCTTGAACCTCGAACATCGAACCTTGAACCTCGAACATCGAACCTTGAACCTTGAACCTCGAACCTTGAACCTCGAACCTTGAACATCGAAGCTTGAACCTTGAACCTTGAACCTTGAACCTTGAACATCGAACCTCGAACCCTGAACCCTGAACATCGAAGCTTGAACCTTGAACCTTGAACCTTGAACCTTGAACCTCGAACCTCGAACCCTGAACCCTGAACCCTGAACATCGAACCTCGAACCCTGAACCCTGAACATCGAAGGTTGAATCTTGAAATGGAAGAATTCTCATGGCCGGTTGATGGGTGGGACCGAAGCGTTGCTTCGCTTGGTGCTGGCGCGGTTCCGCTCGGCGGTTTGAACGCTGGCTTTGAAGATACGAATCAGTTCGTCACCTTCGCGGAGCGCGAATGCGAGATGACCATCACCGCCCAGCCATTGCTTGCGGTCAATTAGCCGTGCCCACCGTAAGGCTTCACGAAGCTCTTTAAGACAGATTTTCATCTTATGGATAAAGTCCTCTGCCGATTCAGGAGCTTGGGCTTCGCCATGATTTCCGTACGGCGAAGTGCCTGCGCGCAGGAACTGTCCGGCGAGATGATTGCCTGCGCGCGTATCCGGCAACTTCTCGGACACGTCGATCACCGCCACCGCAAACTCCAGCAACCGCTCCTCCAGATCATATTTCTGTTCTGTTGGCGTCCGCTGTTCACTCGATCGGCCACCTCGCAGCGAGTTGGTTGCTATTCTGTCTTCAGAGCTCATGGTTCAGGGATCAGAGTTCAGTGTTCAGTGTTCAAGGTTCAAGGTTCAAGGTTCAAGGTTCAGTGTTCGAGGTTCGAGGTTCGAGGTTCGAGGTTCGAGGTTCGAGGTTCGATGTTCAAGGTTCGAGGTTCAGGGTTCAAGGTTCAGGGTTCAAGGTTCAAGGTTCGATGTTCAAGGTTCAGGGTTCAGGGTTCAAGGTTCAGGGTTCAAGGTTCAGGGTTCAAGGTTCAAGGTTCGATGTTCAAGGTTCAGGGTTCAGGGTTCAAGGTTCAGGGTTCAAGGTTCGATGTTCAAGGTTCGAGGTTCGATGTTCAAGGTTCGAGGTTCGATGTTCGATGTTCAAGGTTCAAGGTTCAATGTTCGATGTTCAAGGTTCAAGGTTCAGGGTTCAGGGTTCAAGGTTCGATGTTCAAGGTTCGAGGTTCGATGTTCAAGGTTCGAGGTTCGATGTTCAAGGTTCGAGGTTCGATGTTCAAGGTTCGAGGTTCGATGTTCAAGGTTCGAGGTTCGATGTTCAAGGTTCGAGGTTCGAGG
>Ga0194054_10001139_pt1 | contig 13036 bp, 13 predicted proteins | sample SepL2210m_MetaG_FD_163628 | JGI IMG/M metagenome (GOLD analysis project Ga0194054, IMG submission 163628) | Anoxic zone freshwater microbial communities from boreal shield lake in IISD Experimental Lakes Area, Ontario, Canada - Sep2016-L227-10m | ecosystem: Environmental > Aquatic > Freshwater... | reverse complement strand
CGACAAAATTATAACCACTCGATTTCGGGCATGGCAGCGTTTTTCGCTGCTCATGTCCGAACTTTTTCCCTCTCAATCCCTCTGCCCTGCTTGTCTGCCCCCTGCCGGACAGGCCCTACTTTAGCACGGAAAAGAACTCACAGCTTTGGCCAACTTTCACCATCAATCCCTTCAAGAATTGGAGTTTTCAGATCCCTGTCGCCCCGTTGATGCGTCTGTGCTATCCGGATCGAGGCGATTTCATCACCTTGGTCGGAGATACCGGCCAAGGTGGCTGGATCAGAACCATCAAGCAAGGAATGCAGGGCACCACGGACCTTCGGGTCTGCTCGATCCGCGCTCCCAAGCTCATTCCGGGAATCGATTGGTCAGATCACCTCAACTACTGGAACCACGGCATCAAGGCCCTCATGGTCACCGACTTGGCTTTTTGCAGAAACCTTGCCTACCATTCGATGTACGACACTGCCAACCGGCTCGATTACGTGCGAATGTCCAAGGTTGTGGTCGGAGTTTTCGAGGCGATCCGGAGCACGCCTCAATCGAGTAATTGAATTTTCCCGCAAAGAACGCAAGGAGCGTAAATTGAGACGGATACAGATAACTGAAACCCTCCTTCTCTACGCCCCTTGCGTTCTTTGCGGTTTATGAGCTTCAATCGGCCATTTCAGCCGGGGTGGGGTCGATGACGTACTTTGGTGGAAAGTGCTGGACATCAGTCGGGCCAAACTCATGGCGTTTATCCCAATATTCCCAGAAGCTCAATTTGTTCATGAGGATTTTTCTGCCTTGGTCTTTCCCGGAGTAGTCTTCACCGAGTTCGCGGCCGGCTTTGCGAGCCTGTTCGATCATCCGGGTTACCCGTTCGGGCTGCTCTTTGGCCAGGTTTTTGGTCTCGAAGGGATCCTTCTTCATGTTGAATAGCTGGGTATAGCGCGCTCCACTGTAGCACACGTTGTAGAGGATGAGCTTGTACTCCTGATCAAGGAAGGTGCGGATTTCCTGACGGTAGGCGGTGTACAAGCTCTGACGATGGATTTTATTCGGATCCTTCACCGACTCGGCAAAGCTTTTCGCCTCGATTGTGGCAGGCACGGGCACCCCGACTAAGTCCAATAGCGTCGGCAGTGTATCCGAGAGATAGACAAAGGTATCCCGCTTCTGTCCTTCCGGAATGCCCGGCCCTCCGATGATGAGCGGAACCCGGTTGTCAGCGTCGTAGAGGCTCTGCTTGTGGATCAGGCCGTGATCACTGAACGAAAGCCCGTTGTCGGAAGCGAAAATGATGATGGTATTCTTGGCCTGGCCAGTGCGATCCAGCTCATCGAGGATGCGCCCCACCTGTTTATCGTAGCCGGTGATCACGGCGTAATAGGACGCCAGCGCTGCCTGCATTTGATCCGGCGGCGTGTTGCTCGTGACTGGAGGCAACCCCTGCACGCCAAAGCCGCGGCAGTCGGTGTCGCGCAGTTTAAAGCCGGCAAAGGCGGCGTGGTCTGACGCCGCGTTGGGAGCTAACGGCGGGAGCTTAACCCCCTGGTAGAGCGCCAGGTCTTCCGGCGCGGGCGAGAGAGGGTCGTGGGGCACCGAAATCGCAAAATTGATGTAGAACGGCCGCTTGGTCCGCTCGGGTTCATTCAAGTAAGCGATGACCTTGTCCGGACAGATATCCTTGTTTTTCGGAGAAAAGGTTTCGTGAAAAAACTCGCAACGATCGGCGGCACGGCAGCCAGGGTTATAAGTATTGCCGCTTTTGCCCATGTAGAACGTGTCATACCCGGCGGCGCTGAGCATTTGGAAGTCGACCGGAGCCGAAGGTTTGTTGGTCTGACTGCCGATATCGAGCGGCATGTTAAACAGATTGCGCCCGGTCATCATCATGGTCCGGCTCGGCGTGCAAACCGCCGTCTGGTTGCTCCCCATGACAAAGCAGTTATTGAACGTCACCCCGTGCTTCACGAGACGGTCGATGTTGGGCGTATGGATGTGCGGATTGCCCAGAGCTGCAATGCAGTCGGGGCGCATGTCGTCAGCAAGGATCAGAAGGATGTTGGGTTTCCTGGCAGCTGCCGAATCCTTCACCGGCCCGCTGGCTGCAGGCACAGCAATCGGAGCCGGGGCGGTCGCAGCGGACAGAGCGGTTGATAAAAAGGCTATGAGGACAGCATTTACTGTTGAGTTCATGGTTGGGATTTTTGTTTGTTGGTGAGAGGACTCTTCTTCACTTTGCTTGCTTGTTACTCGTCGCGGCATTGGCTTGCATGGAAGCCGGAGTGCACACGATCACATCGCTCTTGCGCGCCGCCGGTACGATGTCCCACGTCACCAGCTTGCCATCCTTGACTGTTCCGGTGAGCACGACGCCGCCTTGCAGGTGCAGTTTGAAGTCGACATCCCACTCGGAGGGCCACGCCGGTAGCAGATAAATCTTGCCGTTGCCTTCCTGAACCAGCATCCGTTGCAGTGCGATCGCGCCGGAGCCGAAATGATCAAAGTCGGGAAGGCCGTCGGTGACTTCGTTGCCATAGACAGGGAAGCGGAGGACGTTCGTGGCGTAACGGAAACGGCGCACCAAACCCTCTGCGGCCTTTTCGGCATTGCCCGCAAGAGCCCAGCCGATCTGGTCCTGAGTCCAGCATCGGCTCCCAAAGGTATCCTTGCAGATCCGGTGCTGCATCGTCCATTCCACCAGATCCTTGCTCCCGAGAGCCAAGCCGTAGCAGCGGAACGGGAAGACCGGGTAAATCTCGGGAAGCTCGCCGTTGCGGCGCTGTTCTTCATGCTTTTCCGCCCCCACGATCGCAGGCCGCCCATCGATCACCTGCATCGGAATCTCCGGGATCTCAGCCCGGAAACGTTTCCATTTCTCCTGGTCTTCGGCCGTTCCGACCTTCATCGCCAGCAACTGGTCGAGACAGAATCGCAGGCCAGCCACATCGGGGGCCGGATTGACCGTGATCCACCAAGTCTCCAACGCCTGGGACGGTTCCAGACGCAACTTCCCGTCGGCTCCGCGCGGATAGTGCAGGTCAAAAAATAGCAGCACGTCACGGGCGAAAGGGACCAGTATTTCGTCACGGAATCGCGTATCGCCGGTGAAATTGACGAAGTCGGCCATCATCGTGATCGTCTCCAGGCCGCTGTTGTGGTGGAACATCAAGTGGTTTCCCTTGTAGGCTTCGCCCGCCTTGATGAGCGGGGGTGGAGCCCAGTCCTCGGTGCCCATGATGGGATTGATATTTTCACGGTAAAACGCGCCAGCATGGCCATAGTGCATCTGGGTGATAACCTTGCGCATCGGCAGGGTCAGCCACTGATGATCAAAGAACGGTTTCATCAGGTCAAAATCGCCGCTCATGAACAGCGGCCAATAAAGCAGGCGCTGGTTCTGGAAAGTGAAGCGGCGGCCCCAGGCCCGGTAATCCTCAGGCATCATCAACGAGTTGTCGGCCATGCGAATCGCCCCCTTGTGGATGGCCTGGGCGTCGGCCCCGCGGCCGGGCGGATAGAGAAGCTGCTGGGAAAAAATCCCGCCGTTGAACTTGGGCTGGAAACGGCTCCGGCTCTGGGCACCCATGAGGAAACGAAACATGTTGTAGCTTTGAGCCACCAGGGCCGCCCCGTCGGCCTCTTCGCGCAGCCCCTTCGCATTGGCCTCGCCATTGAACCGCTCGCGCGCCTCTGCCGGCACGGTTCGATCGGAGGCAATGATCCAACTCCGGCTCCAGAAGCGTTGCCACCAATCAACATGTCGCACCCAGTCCTTCTGGATGTCCACCGGCTTATCAGCCAATTCCTCGATCGCTCCGGCCCACGCCTTGCCGGGATCAGGCGTCTGCATGGTCAGGGCATGAATCCGGACATCAAACCTCTTCCCGGCTCCCGTCAGCTTCCCATCCGTTACTCCTGCCTTCTGACTCCCGCCTCCTGAATTCAGTTCAACGAGATTTCCGAAGGTGTTAAACCGCCAATGATCCGGGGCAATCGTCTCCGGGTTTTCAATCGCATACCCTTTCTTCATCTCTTCCGGGTAGAAGCTCCGGTCGCCCACGCTGAAATACCACAGCAGTTTGTCCTGGCGATCCAGGCGCACATCCGGAGTAGGGTCCAGCCCCTTCCACTGCGTATAGCGCTTCCAGAACTCCGGTTGCGCGGCAACGGTCAACTCATGCGGAGACTCAATCTCCACATGATAAATCGCTCGGTTGGCATCCGCCCAGATCCGCAGCTTCACTCCGTCGGCCTCGATCTGGATCGAGCCGGTCGGCAGGTCGAGCGTCTGTCGGAATGGCTTCCCCTTTGTGAACGGATTTGGCGTCAGCGAAATCCGCAACCGCCCGGTCTTGTAAAGATCGCCGCAATAGCTGAACGCGTCAGTCTTGGAGAGCAGCAGATAAAGATCCCCATTTTCGATGGCATAGACGCCAGCCCCCAGGTCGCCGTTGCCGATGGGCATCACCCCCGAGGCATCCTTCGACGGGCTTGTCCAGACCACGTTGTAGCGGGCCATGCGTTCAGCCGCCTCGCCAGATTTCTCGCCTTTGGCAACGCCGAGGGCGCACAATCCCGACCAAATTGCAAGGCAGGCTATCAAACGGGGCTTCAGTGATCCAGAGAACATTGTTTGTGTGGTTGAATGCGATTTTCGGCCCATCCCCAGACTGGCGCAGAGGGCTTCACTTGTCGTTTCGTTCGTTGTCATTGATTCCGTCTTACAGCTTCAGTTGCAGGTGGGGGGTTCGCTTCCAGGCCGGCGAGTCCTGAAAAGAAATGTTTTGCGCTCATGCCGGGGGGCGATGGATATCACGTCGCAAGAAAACGCGTCAATGCTTTCCCCCGACACGTTTCGCATCGGGGCTTGCCAAGCGGAAATTCTCTGGCAACATGGTGGGTGAACCAACCAAAGGAAATTATGCCAGAATCAAACGAACACAAAACCGCCGCCAAGAAGCTGGAGAGCAGCACCGAACACGCGAAAAAAGCGATCGATGCCGTCACCGAACACGCCAAGGTGGTTGGCGAAACCGTCAAACACCATGCCCATGCCGCCTACGAGACCGGCAAGGAGCACATCACCGCCGCCGCAAAAGATCTCAAAGAGTCCGCTTCGGCGACTTACGGGGATTTGAGCGAGCAGGCCAAGGTGAAGGCGTGCGAATGCCAGGACAAGGCGCGTGCCGCCTGGGGAGACGCCACCTCGTATGCCCAGACTTACCAGGGCGAGACCGAGGAATACATCCGGCAGAACCCGCTGAAAGCGGTCGGGATCGCTGTCGGGATCGGATTCCTTCTCGGCCTCATTTTGCGTCGCTGATTGGAAACGACCGGTTACACCGGCGGGAATCCGCCAAAATTTCGCAAGGACGATCCGCCCCGCGGGTTGACCGACGGGCTGCTCAATTTGGTCGGCTCGCTGGGCCGGCACATGGAGTCTCTCGGCGCGCTGGCCGGAGAGGAAGCGCGCGAGGCCGGGACGCTCGTCCTCCGGCTGGCCGCGATGCTTTTTGCGGCGTTGTTTTTTGCGGCGTTCGGATACGTCCTGCTCCTTTTCTCGGCGGCCTTTTTGATCGCGGCGATCTTTGATGTCAGCTGGCTTTGGATCCTGCCGGGGTTTGTTTTGCTTCATGTGGTCCTGGCCTTTTTGTGTGCGAACCACGTGCGGGTTCATTGGCGGACCCCGCTCTTCACGGCGACAAAGGGGGAGATCTCCCGTGATCTGGACGCTCTTCGTGGAGGACGCGAACCATGAGCCGGAAGTCCGAGATTCTCGCCGACCTCGCCCGCAGCCGGGTGGCGATCGCGCGTGACACCTCGGCCGTGCGGTCGCAGTTGGATCTGGTCGCGAGGGTCAGGAGCTCGTTCCAAACCCGTCCGTTCGCCTGGCTCGGCGGGGCGACGGCCCTCGGCTTTCTTTTTGCAAGGCCGAAGACGCGCGCGAAGACAGCGTGTGTCCTTAAAAAAACCCAAGCGCCGGTGAAGGCGGAGGTCCGGAAACCGCGCGGATTCTGGGATATTCTGTTCGCCCTCATCAAGCTCTCCGTCCCGCTGCTCCGTCCGGCCCTCTCGGCGTACGCCGCCAGGCGCATCGGGGATTTCGCCGCAAAGCCCGGCAAGTAATTCATCGTATTCTTCCTGCTCTTTGTTCCGGAAACCAAAGGAATTTCCCTGGAAAGAATCGAGAAGGCCTGAAGCTCCTCAAGATCGTCCTGCTGCCATCCTCGGCCCGCCTGCGCCACGCCCCTGCGGGCGAATTGAGGAATTGCACTTCAAGCGCGTGTCGCGTATGAAGCAGCCCAATGATTATCGGATTTTTGCGACATGCGGAGGCGGAGCACGCCAGCAAATCCGATTTTGACCGGAAGCTGACCCCGAAGGGGATCGGGCAGGCGGAGAAGGCCGCAAGGTTCTGTCTGCGGAACGGCCTTCTGCCGGACCTGATCATGACGAGCCCGGTTGTGCGGGCACGGCAGACAGCCGGGATTTTCGCGAAGCTGACCGGATGTGATCTGGTCGAGGAACATTGGCTGGCCTGCGGAATGAGCCCCCAGGACTGCCTCAAGGAAATTTCGGCCATCCTGCACAAGGACTTTGTTCTTCTCGTCGGTCACGAGCCGGATTTCAGCCGCGCGATTTCCCATTTGATCGGCCTTCCGGATTCTTCCGCTCTGAACATTCGGAAAGCCTCGCTGACGGCCGTGGAGGTTGCGGATTTTCGCGCCGGCTGCGGACAGTTGCAATTTTCGGTTCCCGTGCGTTTGATGTAGCGATGACTGTCCTCCATTCCCGTTCGTTTGTCTCCGATGCCGTGAATTTGATCGCCCGCGAGTCGGAGTCCGCGATCGCGGGGCGCGGGATTTTTCGCATCGCCTTGAGCGGAGGCAATACGCCGCGTCCGATCTATGAGGCGCTGGCCACCGCCGGTCTGCCCTGGGACAAGTGGGAGATCACGTTCAGCGACGAGCGCTGCGTGCCGCCGGACAGCGACCAGAGCAATTACAAAATGGCGAAGCTTTCGCTCTTCGACCACGCCGCGATTCCGGCGGCGAACATCCTTCGCATGGAAGGCGAGCGGGATCCGGAGGTCGCGGCGGAAAATTACGAACGGGAACTGCTCGCCCGCAGCAAGCCCTGCCGGCACGACCTGATCCTGCTCGGCATGGGGGACGACGGGCATACCGCCTCGCTTTTTCCCGGCACCGAAGCCCTCCGCGTCACCGACCGGCTGGTCGTCGCGAATTTCGTTCCGAAGTTTTCCGCCTGGCGGATCACGTTCACCTATCCGCTTCTGAATGCCGCCCGCCACGTGTGTTTTCTGGTGAGCAGCGCGGGCAAGGATCCGGTCCTGGAGGGCGTTTTCAGCGGGAGCTCCGACTACCCGAGCGCCGCGGTGGCGCCCGCCGATGGCAACGTGACCTGGCTGCTCGGCGGCGGAGCCTGAGTTTTTCATATTATGAAAGCATTGTTCCTGACCAACGAGTATCCGCCCCGCATCTACGGTGGCGCGGGGGTCCACGTCCAGTATCTCAGCCGCGAGCTCGCGAAGCTGATGCCGGTCGAGGTACGGTGTTTTGGCGACCAGAATATGGCGGCGGGAAACCTTTCCGCCAGGGGCTTCGGACTGGTCACGGATGCCTACACCTGCCCGAAGCCGCTCAACCCGGTCTTCGGCGCGCTCCAGCGCTGCCTGGATTTCAACACGACCAATATTGATGCGGACATCGTGCATTGCCACACATGGTATTCCCACTTCGGCGGGATCCTGGCAAAAATGACATACGGGATTCCGCTCGTGCTGACCGTCCATTCCCTCGAGCCGCTGCGTCCTTGGAAGCGCGAGCAGCTCGGCGGCGGGTATGACTTCACCTGCTGGCTGGAAAAAACCGCCATCGAGATGGCGGATGCCATCATCGCGGTTTCCGATGAGACCCGGCGGGATATCGAGCGGCTCTTTGACGTGGATCCGGCCAAGATCCACATCATCTACAACGGGATTGATCCGGCGGAATACCACCCGGTCGAGTCACGCGCCGCGCTCCGCAGGTTCGGCGTGAACCCGCACGAGCCGTATATCCTCTTTGTCGGAAGGATCACCCGGCAGAAAGGGATCATCCATCTGCTCAACGCGATCAAACACCTCGACCCCGGATTCCAGGTCGTGCTCTGCGCCGGAGCCCCCGACACGCCGGAGATCGCCGCCGAGATGAAGCAGGCGGTCGCCGCCGCCCGGCGCGCGAGGCCGGGCGTCATCTGGATCGAAGAAATCCTCGACAACCGCTCGAAAATTGAATTTTACACCCACGCGAGTGTTTTTGTCTGTCCCTCGATCTACGAGCCGTTCGGGATCATCAACCTCGAGGCCATGGCGTGCGGCACGGCGGTTGTCGCGAGCGCGGTTGGCGGGATCCGCGAGGTGGTACGCCAAGGCGAGACCGGATACCTTGTCGCCGTCGAGCAGATGAAGGAGACGCCCTTCGAACCGGTCCATCCGAACCGCTTCGCCAAGGATCTCGCGGCCCGCATCAACGAGCTCATGGCCGATCCCACGAAGCGGATTGCCTTCGGAAAAGCCGGACGCCGGCGCGCCATCGATGTCTTTTCCTGGAGCGAGATCGCCCGGCAGACCCGCGACCTTTACGAGGTGCTCTGACCGGAAGGTCAATACGACTTTGCCCAGACGACCCGCTGGCGGCTGGGCTCGCCGGTGAACGGACACACGCCCGCTTCCGGGGACTCCTCGAACGGGATGCACCGGACCGTGACTTTCAGGTCGTTCTTGATTTGCTCCTCGACGACCGGGCTGCCGTTCCAGTGGGCGACGGCAAAGCCCCCGTGAATCTCCGGCTTCGCGGAATTCTCCGGCGTGAAAAACGCGTAAAAATCTTCTTTCGTATCCAGCGTCCGGAGGTGGCTTTCGCGAAATGCCGTCGCCCGTTCGAGCAGCGCCGACTGGATTTCCCCGAGGACATCCGGAAGGCGCGACGGGAGGCCGGTCACCGGAAGAAATTCTTTTTCCTTGTGCGGACGGTCGCGGCGCGAGACCGCCGCCGTGCCTTGGGCGAGATCGCGGGGTCCGATTTCGATGCGCACGGGGACTCCCTTTTTGATCCACTCCCAGTTTTTCACCCCGCCGCCGATGTCACGTGCATCCACCTCGACCGAGAGAGGATCCCCGAAAAACGATGCGAAGCGAAGCGAGACGGCCAGCGCCTCCGCCGCCTCCAGCACGGCGGCTTTCGAATCTTCCTTCGGTGTGATGGGAATGATGACCACATGAGTGGGGGCGATCCGCGGCGGCAGGATCAGGCCGTCGTCATCGGAATGCGCCATGATCAACGTGCCGATCATCCGCGTGCTCACCCCCCAGCTCGTCGTCCACGCATGCTCGACCGCGCCGTCACGCCCCTGGAACTGGATGCCCGAGGCTTTGGAAAAATTCTGTCCGAGGAAATGCGAGGTCCCGGCCTGGATCGCTTTCCGGTCCTGCACCATCGCCTCGATGCAATACGTGCGCAGGGCGCCGGGGAACCGCTCGCCCTCGCTCTTCTCGCCGCACAGCACCGGCAGCGCCAGAAATTCGCGCGCGAATTTTTCATACACCCGCAGCATTTTCATCGTTTCCTCCTCCGCTTCCTGCCGCGTCTCGTGCGCGGTATGCCCTTCCTGCCACAGGAACTCCGCCGTGCGCAAAAACAGGCGGGGACGCATTTCCCAGCGCACGACGTTCGCCCACTGGTTGAGCAGGATCGGGAGGTCGCGCCACGATTTCACCCACCGGGCGTAAGCCGCGCCGATGATCGTCTCCGATGTCGGACGCACGACCAGCGGTTCGCTCAACTCGCCCGCCGGCACCAGCTTTCCGTCCCGCATCTCGAGCCGGTGGTGGGTGACGACCGCGCATTCCTTCGCGAACCCCTCGACGTGCGCCGCCTCTTTTTCCAGATAGCTCAGCGGAATGAACAACGGAAAATACGCGTTCCTGTGGCCCGTCTCCTTGAACATCCGGTCCAGCACCGCCTGCATCCGCTCCCAGATCGCATATCCCCACGGCTTGATCACCATGCACCCCCGCACCTCCGAGTTCTCCGCCAGATCCGCCGCGCGGATCACCTGCTGATACCATTCCGGAAAATCCTCCGCCCGGCGCGGAGAAATCGCATTCTGATTTTTGTCGCTCATGGACCCGACATGTTTGCCGCCACGGCGCGGCGGTAAAGCCAATTTTTCGCGGGGTCCTCTTGCGCGGGAAATTGTTTCGACGCGCGGGCCGTCCGGTGATAGGGTCTTCTATTATGAAACCCGTCCGCATCGTCGAGCAGCTCGCCATTTTCATCGCCAACAAGCCGGGCACACTTTCCGAGGTCTGCGACGCGCTGGCCGAGGACAAGATCAACATCTACGGGCTCACGGTTTCGGACACGGTGGATCACGCGGTGGTGCGGATGGTGGTGAGCGACACGCGGCGTGCCATCGCCCTTCTGGAAGCGCATGGGACGCTGGTGGTCGAGAACGATGTCATCATGATTGAAAATGACAATCGTCCGGGCGGGCTTTCGCGGATTGCGAAGGCACTGTCGGCGGCGAAGGTGAACATCGAATACGCCTACCTTGCCTCGATGCCCGCGGCGAAGAAGGGGCTTTTGATTCTGCGCGTGAGCGACGTGAAAAAGGCGTTGAAAGTTTTGTCCAATCCCGCCCTGGGATTGTAGTTTTACGGAGGGGATCGTTTTGCCGGAACTGTTGCCAACCCATGCACACCAAACTGGAACGAACGCTGTCAGGACTCGGCTTGATCGGGTTGATGCCGGCTTTTCTCGATCACAAGATTGACGACCGCCTTCTCGCGGAACTCACCGATTTTGACCTGAAGGAAATCGGGGTCGGAACGGTGGGCGACCGGAAACGGCTTTTGCTGGAGTTCGAGCACGGAAGCGGAGCCGGATTTTCCGCCAAGCCGAGGACCGCAAAAGCCGTGACCATGGCAAAAGCCGCCGCCCCGGCAGCCAAGGAAGCGATTGTTGCCGCCGATTCGCGGGATGCCAAACCAGCGGCTGAAAAACCGAAGGAAAGCACGGTCACCGACAATCCGCTTCTGGCAACCCAGGCGAGGCCGTTTGTGAACAGTCTGGGAATGCCTTTTGTGCCGACCCCCAGAAGCAAGACGTTATTTTGCATTTGGGAGCTCCGCATCAGAGACTACGAGCGGTATTGCACGGAGACCGGGGCTCCGATGCCAACGGCTGATTTTCCCCAAGGCCCGGATCATCCGGTGGTGAATGTCCGGTGGAACGATGCCCAGGACTTTTGCCAATGGCTGACCAAGCGGGAGGCCGGGAAAATTCCTGGAAGCCTGATCTACCGTCTCCCCCTCGACGAGGAATGGAGTGCCGCGGTGGGGCTGACGTATGAGACCGGGTCAACCCCGCGGTCGCGCAGCGGGGTTGTCGAGGGATATCTCTGGGGAGGAACGTTCCCGCCTCCGGCAGATGCCGGAAATTTCCACTCCCGGTTCGGTTGCGATCAATTTCCCGAAACTTCGCCAGTCGGAAGTTTCGCGCCAAACAAGTTTGGTGTTTACGACCTCGGAGGGAATGTCTGGGAATGGTGCCTGGACAAGTATGACAGTGGAGACGAGCAGCGTGTCGCGCGCGGGGCTTCGTGTTTCAATGATGATCCGGAATTCCTCCTGGCCTCCGCCCGCAACCATTTTGCTCCAGGGCACGCGCAGAACAACCTGGGGTTCCGGATTGTTTTGACGCCTTCGGTCGGACGCGATCCCTGGCAAAAAGCCTGAAAATGAGCTTGGGCGGCGGATGCCCGCCGCCGGGATTTTGCCAACCGCCGCGTGATCAGAGTCCGGATCATTCCGGGGGCTGGTGTGAGCGATCGTCGTTTTCAGAGTTGGCGCTTGAGGAGTCCGGCTTTCAGTTCCTCCACCCTGAGTTTTTCTTCCGGGGAAAGCGGGGGGATTTCCGTGGCGCGGATGGCCTGGCGATAGTCCTCCGTGCTTTTTCCTCCGGGAATGATCACATGGGTTGTCGGTTCATCAAGCAGGTGGCGCAACGCGAGCTGGATCATGCCGCGCCGGGGAGTGAGGAGTTCTTCAAAAACCGCATAACGCGCAAAATCCGCCGCCGCAGACTCACTGTCCGGAAATCTTCCCGAGCGGATATCATCGGGCCCGAACTTCGGTTTCCGATGGAAATATTTCCCGCTCAGACGCCCGCCCGCGAACGATCCGCGCACCACGCCCCCGAGTTCGTGGCGGGCCACGAACGGGATGATCGGATCGGGCGGATCAAGCATCGAATGCGAAAACTGGATCACGTCCAGACAACCCAGGGAATCCAGGAATTCCGCGTCTTTGAGGCTGTTGGTCGAGATCCCGACAGCCCGCACCTGTCCTCGTTTTTTTGCCGACTCCAGAAACTTCACGGTCTCTTCCGCCTCACCCGCCAGCGGGGCGATGTGGTAGAGATAGACGTCGACATAGTCGGTCTGCAACCGCTTGAGCGAGCCTTCGAGCGAGACCGGCGCCCGTTTGGGCGAAGCATCCCGAAGGCGCTCGCCGTTGGGTCCCACCTGATGGCCGAACTTGGTGCTGATAATCCATTTCTGCCGCCGCCCCCGGAGCGCTTCCCCGACGCGCCGTTCGCTTTCGCCGTTGCCATACTGCTCGGCGGTATCCACAAAATTGATCCCGAGATCACCGCATTGCCGGATCAAATCCACACAAAACTCCCGCCCGAGTTCCGGGTGACCGTCCACTTTGCCATCCAAAACGAGCGGCCCGCCAAGCTGCCACGCACCGATGCCGATTTCCGAAACCTGTATCCCCGATTTTCCCAGCGTGCGGCAGTTCATAAAAGTGACCCTCCCAACCTGCACCTCCGGATGCTTTTGGCGAGAAAATCCGGGCCGCCGCGCGCGGGAGGGACCAACGAATATGTTGCAGACTTCCGGCCCCAGATGTATTACTTTTTCTAATGCCGACGCAAAACGCGCCAGTCACCAGTTCCGATTTTATCAAGGCTTACCG
>Ga0194054_10001138_pt1 | contig 13043 bp, 7 predicted proteins | sample SepL2210m_MetaG_FD_163628 | JGI IMG/M metagenome (GOLD analysis project Ga0194054, IMG submission 163628) | Anoxic zone freshwater microbial communities from boreal shield lake in IISD Experimental Lakes Area, Ontario, Canada - Sep2016-L227-10m | ecosystem: Environmental > Aquatic > Freshwater >... | reverse complement strand
TCATCATAATGCAGGTACATGATCGATAGCGAGATCAAGGATGCAGTCCGGAAAAGCTGGGACCAGTCTTCAGCAATGTATGATAGTTGCCCGGGCCACGGGATCGGGACTGATGCGGAAAAAACCGCATGGAAACAGGAACTGGCCCGGAACATTCCAGCCTCGCCGCAAAAGGTGCTCGATGCAGGATGCGGAACGGGTGTTATATGCCTTCTGTTTGCCGAGATGGGACACCAGGTTACCGGGGTCGACCTTTCGGAGTCGATGATAGCAAAAGCACGAGAGAAAGGAAATGCACAAAACCTTTCGATCGAACTCTGCAAGGGAGATGCTGAACACCTGCCGTTCAATGACGGATCTTTTGACGTGGTTGTCAACCGGCACCTCCTCTGGACGCTCCCTCACCCGAAGGTTGCCCTGAAGGAATGGCGCCGGGTCTTAAAATCAGGGGGCCTAGTACTCATCATTGATGGTATCTGGAAGGACAGGTGCTTTTCAACCCGGGTAAAACGGATTCTGAGCGACGGGCTGACAAAGATCTTCGGTCATACCCATGGCGGCCACTATGACAAAAAACTCCGGCGCCTGCTCCCCTATGACGGGGGAGTACCGGAGGAAACAATGGTATCCGACCTGGAACACGCGGGATTCAGATGTATCTCCTCCCGGGATTTAATGTATATCCAGGAGATGCAGCAGCCACAACTGCCCTGGTACCGGAGGTTCGCACCCGGTAAGACATACTACATCCTCGCTGCTACAACATAGATCTATCAAACTGCAGGCCATTTTAAACTGGCGTGGATTCCAGAAAATGCACATTGAATGAATTGAAAAATACCTTATCTCTCCATACGGACTCTGATTCCCGAAGATTCCCCACGCATTATCGGTATCCCTCAACAAGGTAACAAAAAGCAACCATTTATTATAATTTAAATCAACATTCGGAATGTTTCCATCATGTCCGCGACACATCCCGTCCTCCTTATCATTATCGGAATTGCCATAATCCTTGCTGCAGGATGCACCCAGTCTGCGGTTGAAAAACAAACGTCACAGGAAAGGCCTGCCGTGACAATGGCGGTCCCGGTCACGCCGCTTAACGGCTCTGATGCGGTAGTATCCCAGAAGCTCGACAATTACATGAATGCACTTACCGATGCCGGCAGGTTCAGCGGGGCAGTATTTGTGGCACGGGGTAATACCGTGCTCCTCTCGAAAGGTTACGGTATGGCTAACTACGAGTTCTCCGTCCCCAATACACCCGGGACCGTATTGCCTGTCGGCTCGAACACCAAGCAGTTCACCGCGGCCGCCATTATGAAACTGCAGGAGCAGGGAAAACTTAATGTTACCGACCCGGTCACGTTGTATATCCCCAATGCGACGAAATGGAAGGACATCCGGATCTACCACCTCCTGAACCACACCGCAGGTGTCCAGTCAGACGGGGCATTCTCCATCACAGACCCCACCGATCTCACACTCCCTGAAACCATGCAGCGGATAACCTCCCTGCCCCTCACCTTTGAGCCGGGATCGGGTTATACGTATTCCAATAATGGCTATATCGCGCTCAGTTACATCATCGAGCAGGCTTCGGGCATGTCCTATGAGGATTACCTGAAAAAGAACATTTTCCTGCCACTCGGTATGAATAGCACCGGCCAGGACAATGCCCGCGATGTCTTCTCCAACCGTGCGTCCGGGTATACCACGATGGACGGAAAACATATCCACTACGACCTCCAGAACATTCACAACTCATGGGGCGCCGGGTCCATCCATTCCACGACCGAAGATATGTTCCGGTGGGTGCGTGCCTTCCACACGCCGGGAACTATTCTTTCTAATGATTCAACCGTTACAATGGTGGATAACCATTACGGGATTGAGAAGGGGATTGTGAAGAACCGCACCTACAGCGGTCATGGTGGGCGAAACTTCGGTTTCACCTCGTACACGCTCTATTATCCTGAAACAGGCGTGAGCATCATGTTCCTGTCAAACCATGACCGGACCCCGATGGGCCCCCTGCCAAACGCACTCTCGGCAATTGTTTTTAATGAGCCGTATACCCTTCCACAAAAGATCGACCGGAAGGTGGTCCCGCTGACGAAAGGAACACTCGCGGAATATACAGGGACGTATGCACCAGTATGGGAAAAATCCTGGACAATCACCGTTTATACTGATGGCAACCGCCTGTTTTATGATTCGGTTATGCCCGGGGATAAAAAAGTTGAACTCTTTTACGGGGGTAATGACACGTTCTTTGTGACACCGGAGTCCAACGACGCATTCATATTCACCCGTAATGCCTCCGGAAAGGTTGACCTGCTGAAGATGTATACCATGGAAGGCGTATTAGACGAATCAGAAAAAGTCTCGTAAAGACCGGGATATTTATTTTTTTAACGGGTGGGTTGAACCGGAAATCCAACTTTATTCCCACCGGAATTTTGTACAGAGAGGTCGGTTTTCCCAGGGACCTGGATTTAGGTCGCCATTCAAGGCTGTCCGGGAGATCGTTTGAAAGGTGTTATTTTTTTAGGAGTGCCTATTGCAAATATTAAACCATAAGATTTTTAGTCAGGTACTCTCAATCCCCATCATGAACAACCCTGCTCTGCGATACGTCTTCCTGTTCATTTTTGCCTTCCTTTTGACCGGTACGGTCTTTTTTGCTGGATGTACAAGTACACCACAGGCAACCGGAAAACTTGACGGCTTCGATAATTTTGTCACCGCGAAAATGACGGAATACGAAGTACCGGGTGCCGTTGTCGGGATTGTCGAGAACGATACCGTCGTGTACCTGAAAGGGTTCGGTGTCAGGGAGATCGGGAAACCCGGAAAGGTTGATCCCGACACCCGCTTCCAGATCGCATCGGTCTCCAAGTACGTCACTGCCGGTTCAACCGGCTCCCTCATTGACGAGGGGAAACTTGACTGGGATACACCGGTTGTCACGTACCTGCCGGGCTTTGAGTTAAAAGATACTTACGCCGGTGAACACGCGACCCTTCGCGACCTGCTCGCCCACCGCACGGGCTTTAAACATTTCGACGGCGACCTGCTGGGCAGGCTCGGGTATTCCAACAGCGATATGCTGGAGCGTATGCGCTATTTGGAGCCAGGGAGCAGTTTCCGGGAGAAGTACACCTATTCGAATGCAGGTTTCTTCATCGCAGGGGAAGCTGCAGCTGCCGTGGACAACCGGAGCTGGGAGGACTTGACCGAGGCACGGATCATCCGGCCGCTCGGCATGACTCGCTCAGGCGCTCACCCCGAAACCCTGTATCTCGATGACAACCACGTCTCCGGTCATTCAGGTACGGGCGGTGAGGTCCATGCTATACCCCTCGAAGAGTCAGGGTTCCCCGCTGCCGGTCAGGTGGTCTCCACCGGCCGGGACATGACGCAGTGGCTGCGTATGATGCTGAACAATGGCTCGGTTGATGGGAAGCAGGTCCTCACCCCGAAAACCGTGAAGGAAATCCATGCAGCGAGCCTGGTTGCAGGCCCCGGCGGACCTCTTTCCGACCCGAACGCGGCGGTCGGCCTTGGCTGTGATTCGTATAATTTCCTGGACGAGCGGGTCATCGAGAAGAACGGGGCGCTTGATGGCGTCCGTGCTATCGTGATCCTTATCCCCGGAACGAAAAGCGGCCTTATCGTCATCGCCAACAAACAGTTGACGGTCTTCCCCGAAGCGGTCCGGGACGAGTTCCTCGAGCGGTACATCGGGAAGAGCGGCGTGGACCTGCAGGCCAGGGAAAAGGTCAACCAGGTAGGGTGGAACTCGCTGATCAAATCAGTCGAACGGCCCGCAGATGCAGGTCCGGCAACGATCAGCCCGTCAGCGATCGCGGGGATGTACAAGAGCGACCTGTACGGGAACATGCAAATTAACCAGGGCCCGGATGCAGGGAATATGACCATCGGGCTCGGCCCGGTCAAGTACCCCGGGACCCTGATGCACGTGACGAATGACACCTGGTACCTTTCGTTCCCAAACCCGGATGACCAGGTCGGCTATCTTACCTTTGCAGCAGACCCGCCAGGTACTGTCACCGGCTTTATCTCCAAAGAATTTGGCCCGTTTACACGGACCTGACCAGGTCGGACCGGGACCCCTACACTATTTTTCCTGATGCGGGTTGCCTGTGGGACTTCCTCTCCTGATTGTCGTGCACCTTTTTAAACAAATCGCACCCTTGATTTGAGACAGAATGTTCAACTCACCCATTTTTTATGGGATCTTCATTAAGCAGGAAATTGCTTGGGCTGAGGCTTCTGGTCTGATGCAGAAGACTTATCTTAACAGTACGCTGATTTTTATCATTGGCAGCGGGGAAAAAAATCTTCACTCTATGCCCGGAGATTTGGATTTTCATGGCATCAATACAGATCATACCTGGTACATCGGATGATAGCACAATAGGAACACCACACAAGAAGCCGCCGTTGCTCCGGTGGCTTTTCCTCCTCCTTCTGGTCGGTGCCCTGGTCACGGCACCCGCAGCAGCCGCTCCGGGGTGGAAATTCCATGCCGACAACCAGAATACCGGTGTGTACGATGATGGGGGGAAAAGACCGGCAGGGGACCTCATCTGGAAATTCAGTACGGGTCGTGTATTGAGGTCCAGTCCTGTGGTTGTGGACGGTACGATCTACATAGGTGGTAACGATGGATACCTCTACTCACTCGACGCATCCACCGGGGCACTCCTCTGGAAATTCGCTGCAGAACGGGGGATACAGACAGGCCCGGCGGTTGCGAACGGTGTTGTCTATGCAGGCGGATGGAACAACAACATCTACGCACTCGATGCGTCCACCGGGGCACTCCTCTGGAACTATACGACGGGTGACAGCGTTATATCAAGCCCGGCGGTTGCGGACGGAATCGTCTACGTTGGAAGTCGTGATGATAATCTCTACGCACTCAACGCGTCTACCGGGACACTCCTCTGGAATTACACGACCGGGAACGATTTGACCTCCAGCCCTGCGGTAACGAACGGTGCTGTCTTCTTCGGCAGCTGGGATAGCAACATCTACGCACTCGATGCGTCCACCGGGGCACACCTCTGGAATTACACAACGGGAGACGAAGTACATTCCAGCCCTGCCGTCGCGAACGGTATCGTCTATGTTGGCAGCAATGACGACCGAATTTACGCACTCAACGGCTCGACAGGGACACTCCTCTGGTCCTACACGACTGGGGACGTTGTGACCTCAAGCCCAGCGGTGGCAGACGGTGTTGTTTACGTTGGCAGCAATGACGACCTAATCTACGCACTCAATGCCACAACCGGGACACTCATCTGGTCCTACTCGGCCGGGGAGCCCGTGTCTTCGAGCCCTGCGGTGGCGGACGGTGTCGTCTACGTAGGTTGTGAAAATTATGGTAACAGAAAGAGCATACACGCACTGGACGCATCGACAGGTGCACTCCTCTGGGGTTACCAGACAGGGGAAGAGTCCGTATATTCCAGCCCGGCTGTCGCTGACGGAAGGGTCTATTTCGGAAGTGATGACGGCAATCTCTACGCCTTTGGAACCTTCCCTGATGAACCCCCGGAGAGTATAACCGACCTCCATACCACCACCACACAACAGCTCCGGATCACCTGGGCCTGGACCGATCCCACAACGATCGGTTTCTCCCATGTCATGGTATACCTTAACAGTGTGTTCCAGGGGAATGTAACAAAAGGAACACAGACCTACACCGCCACCGGGCTCTCTCCTTCTACTACCTACATGATAGGGACAAGGACCGTGGGAGAGAATGGGTGGATCAACCAGACCTGGGTAAACCAGACGGTAACCACCAGCGGTCTTTCGCTATCGCAGATCGATCCGGCGGAGGTAATGGAGGGGGGGCCTGACTTTACCCTTGATATTTACGGTACAGGATTTACCCAAGCCAGCACTATCCTCTGGAATGGTGAGGCCCAGGCAACGCAGTACCTCCAGCCGGACCACCTGACCATGGAGGTCCCCGCTGAAAAGATCGCATACCCGCGACAGGTAAGTATCACCGTCTATGACAGTTCCTCCGGGGAAACGTCCAACTCATTATTCCTGTCAGTCACCGACAAACCCTCCGATGCAAAGGCCTGGAAGTTCCGGTCAGACATCTACAATTCCGGTGTGTATGACGACGGGGGAATCCGCCCGGACGGGACGCTTCTCTGGAACTACACTACCGGTGATGGGGTGAGTTCCAGCCCGGTAATTGTGAACGGGATCATCTATGTCGGAAGCCGTGACCACAACCTCTACGCAATTGACGCAGCAACCGGGGATCGCATCTGGAATTTTACTGACTTTGATAATAACTGGGTAAGTTCTACCCCGGCAGTGACGGACGGTACTGTCTATTTCGGGGGTTACCGGAACAAGGTCTACGCGCTCGACGCGATGACCGGTGCACTACATTGGAACTATACCTTACCATCACGCTATATGACAAGGATTGACGTGAGTTCCAGCCCGGCAATCGCTAATGGTATCGTATATATCGGCAATTTTGACGGGAACCTGTACGCGATCAACGCGGCCACGGGGTCACTGGTCTGGAACTATACCATGAATAATTATCCGGGCGATCCAGGGGTTTTTTCCAGCCCGGCAATCGCTAATGGTATCGTATATATCGGGAACGTCAACAAAAACCTCTACGCTCTCAACGCAGAAACCGGGGCATTCCTTTGGAATTATACGACCGTTGGAGCGGTGAGTTCCAGCCCGGCGGTGGAGAACGGTGTGGTCTACTTCGGGAGCGGGGATAAAAACCTCTATGCACTCAACGCAGAAACCGGGGCATTCCTCTGGAGTTATACAACCGGTGGAGCGGTGAGTTCCAGCCCGGCGGTGGAGAACGGTGTGGTCTACTTCGGGAGCTATGACAACAATACCTATGCTCTCAACGCAGAAACCGGGGCATTCCTCTGGAGTTATACGACAGGAAGCCGGATATCTTCCAGCCCGGCGATAGCAAACGGTGTCATCTATGTGGGGAGCCAGGACAATAACCTCTATGCACTTGATGCAGAAACCGGGGCATTCCTGTGGGATTATACAACCGGTGGTGTGGTGACTTCCAGCCCGGCGGTGGAGAACGGTGTGGTCTACTTCGGGAGTCGTGACAAAAACCTCTATGCACTCGGTTCCACCCCCCCGATCGATGGAGGTGGAAAGGCTTACTACCTGGTCCATGCGAACGTTGAAGGTGCAGAGGTATATTTCAACAACTGGTACGAGGGTATTACCACCGCGAATGGTACCCTGCTCGTCCAGACGTGTGTGCCATGCCCACCCGTCTACACATTCACCGTCAAAAAATGCGGTTACATCGGCCTGACGCAGAACAATACCCGGTACCCACACCAGGACGAGACCATTGACCTGTATGCCAACCTTTCTCACCCGAAGGAGCCACTGATAGCCGATTTCGACAGTAATCTGACAGCAGGTCCAGCCCCGCTTTCAGTCGGGTTCACCAGCCATTCAATTGGCATCGCAGAGACGTGGAACTGGAGTTTCGGGGATGGGACATATGCAGAGGAGAAGAACCCGGTCCATACCTACACCACGGAGGGTATCTATACCGTCAGTCTTTCGGAAACCAACAGTGCCTGCCAGAACAATACCATGGTGAAAAATGACTACATTACCGTCAGTAAAGCCCCTAAACCTTTGTTAATTGCAGATTTCACCGTCTTGCCGACAAACGGCAATGCCCCCCTTACCGTGCAATGCATAGACAAATCCATCGGCAATCCGACCCGGATTAATTATAATTTTGGGGATGGCATCAATATAGCCGGCCCAACCCCGGTCCATACCTACAAGTATCCTGGAACCTACACGATAATTCAGTCGATCTCCAAATATGATCCTGCGACGAATTCCGTGGTAAACAGCTCCATGGTACAAACAAATGTGATCAGCGTAAATGCCGTTCCATCAGTTCCGCTGATTGCGAATTTTACTGCATCCCCGGTAAGTGGCACGGCCCCGTTGACGGTTGCATTCCAGGATGAGTCTGTGGGGAATCCTGCAAGGATTACTTACGCTTTCGGGGATGGGATGTCCGCAACCGGCGCAAATCAAGTCCATACCTATCGCTATCCTGGCAATTATACGGTCACGTTAACGGTGATGAGATATGATACTGCAAAAGGTACAATCGTAACGAATTCATCCATTCAAAAAGACCTCATTATGGTAAAGAGTGAATGATTTCTACAATTTTTCGACCAGGTACTTTTTTCTGCAAATTCCGGGATAATCCCGGTTATCCTAACCAGGTACCTATTCATGCCGTCTAATCAGGTCTGATATTCTTGCGATATGGAGTGAAGATCCGGGTTTTTCTGTAATCCAAATCAATTAAAAATCGATTTATTTATTGTCTGATATCCTGATGTAAAGTTATGAAACGCATTCCCGTTGTTTTCCTTGCAGCGATGTTCATCATATTGGTTACTGTTACTCTTGCAGGCTGCACACAGGCCCCGGTGCAGACACCGGTAACGCAAACTCAGACAGCAGCCCCGGTCACTACAGCCGAAGTAACATTAATTCCAGCCACTACCATGGTATCACCAACTCCCACTGCAATGCCGACTCAAAGTCCGGATTCACCGGTTATCGTGAAAAATGTCATTGTAACGCCAAAAGGGGACGTCCAGGCAGGTGCACCAGTGAAGGTTTCATTTGACATTACCTTTAATCCCACCGGGAGTGAAACCTTCCCGAGCCTGAGGACGCTCGCCCTGGTTACGGACATGCAAAATGCAGAATGGTCGTATAGCAGCTCTATCGATGGCAATCCAAGTCCGTTAATTAATGCCACCGAGCGAAATGTGTATATTTCAGGATGGGTCCTGTCGTATCCTTCAAAACGCGAATTATCAATGCGTGCAAATGTAACCGGAAACGTCCCTTCCACCCCAAAATCCGGTAATATTATGTTAATTCGTGTAAATGTCCAGGATGATTCGGGGGCAATTATTCCGGGTACTGATTTCATCAGTATGAAACCGTATTCTGAAAATGCATCATCAAACCCGCTACCTGCCGCTTCATCCCTGCCCGAGGCTACCCCGGGATCTTCGATGTACACAGGAAATGGAGATGATATCAGGCCTTTCACAATAAAAGAAGGTGGTGGACTTATTATCACGGGAGCCTATTCCGGAGACACGAGTTTCATAGTCCGCATAACTGACAATGATGGAAAACAGGTCGGTTCATCTCTTTTCAACCAGACGGGATCATATACCGGGAGAAAAATAGTCAACCTGGCAGCCGGGAAATACTACCTTGAAATACAGGCAAAGGGTCCATGGTCAGTTGATCTTTCCCCGACTTAAATTAATCATGTTTTCCCGCCCATAAAAATACCGCACCCTATAACCTGCCGAGGACCTCAATTATTCGTTTCAAGGAGCACCCATTCATTTTTTGGAACATGCTTTTTCAACTTCTTCAGAATAAAAATATTCGATTGGAACAATTGGTTCCGTAATCTGTTTTTAAAAATTTCCCTGCCACTAACCCATAATGAATCTTCATGAGCCATGTCCATAGTGCCCTAATACGAAGTTGTGCCGAGAACCGTTATCCCAAGCATAAAGAGAAGACCCAGCATATACGTGATGAATACCATTGTTTTATTTCCAAATTGGCTCGTTTGAGCGACTAAACCGAGAACACTGGCAATTACAAGCACTATCAGTACGGTAGCGAACGCTTCAGAAATAGAGAGGGAATGTTCATAAAATGACAATCCTATTACCATTCCCAGAATGAGACCCGAGACAATTCCAGCACCTAGAATTAATGTTTCGGGATATGTTTCATTCGATATTGTCACAATAATCAATCCATCCGATTCCACGTATCAGATCCGACCTGGTACTAATGACATACATGAACCTCATTGGATTTATTAACCGCCCCTGGTAGGAAACACACAATTTAATGTTTTATTTTTGATTTTTTATTCAACAAGAGTTCCAATTGATATCCAACAATCAAATTTGAACACTTGTAAACAGGTCCGTACATTTTGCATAACATGCATTATTTTCACGGTTTTATACGGTACATACCTTTCGGCACAGCGATCTCATACCTGCCTGGAAGATTTCTCCCATTACATTTCTAGGTGCAGCCGTTGCTCTGATCCCACATGGTGCCGACGAATATCTTTTTAAAACCGAAATACCCAATAAAAATTACCATGAAAAGCGGAGCCCCATGATCACCCAGGTCCATTTCATCCTGACGTACATGTGTACACTCTCGTGCGAACATTGCTTTGTATGCAGTAGTCCGGACGCAGAGGGTACGTTTAACCCCGGTCAAATCAATCGGGTGCTGGACCAGGCAAAGGATACGGGTACCGTCGATACCATTTACTTCGAGGGAGGGGAACCATTCCTGTTCTACCCGCTCCTTATCGAAAGCATCCGGCAGGCACGCCGGCGGAAGTTCTCTGTCGGGGTCGTGACCAACGGGTTCTTTGCAACTTCTGAAGAGAATGCCCGGCTCTTCCTTGAGCCCCTTGCCGATCTCGGGGTCGTAGACCTGAGCATCAGTGATGACATATTCCATTACGAGAACAGGAGCGACAACCCGGCCCGGCGAGCATTCAGGGTCGCACAGGAGATGGGGTTACCGGCAACAGTCCTGGCGCTCGATCCCGGTGCATCAGGGCCGGACACTCCCGGGTCTTCACGGGAAGAAAAGACCGGGATTGTCGAAGGGGGCGGGATCATGTTCCGGGGCCGTGCTGCTGAAAAACTGAGCCCTTATACGGTTTGCAGGGACTGGCAGCAGTTCACCCGCTGCCCCTACGAAGATCTCGTGACCCCAGACAGGCTCCACGTGGATGCACTGGGAACACTCCAGATATGCCAGGGGATCTCAATTGGAAACGTCTGGGAACAGCCACTTAAAGAGCTGGTGCGCCGGTATGATCCGGTATCGCACCCCGTCTGCGGACCACTGGTCAGGGGTGGCCCGGCAGAACTGTCCCGCACACTTGGCTGTGTTCCTCCCGCAAAGGTCGCGGATGCCTGCCATCTCTGTTATCTTGTACGAAAGGAGAAACGGCAGGGCAACCCGGCTATTCTCACTCCCCTGCAGGTCTATTGTCAGGGCGGGGTGACGGTGGCCGGTTTCACCGTTCCTGCCCGGATCCAGAAACCGTAAAAACCGTGGTTACCGTTAAACAGATTACAGGTTCAAAGAATTTTTTTCCGGATTTTTTTAGCCCTCTTCAAACAACAGGAAGTATACCTTATCCACAAGCCATTCACTAAAATTTTCAGGATTTTCTCTAATTCGAGCCTTCCATAGGTACCGTACTTAATAAGCGGTAATTTCAGATCAGGTATCCGGGGAGGATATCACAACCGAAGTCAGATAAATACTGTCTCCATGTTATCCACTCCATTTGGAAACCCAACCGGGATTGCACTTGTAATTCTCAATATCGACGGACCATCAGGAAATAAGCAGGTTCATTGAAGCCGGGTTTTATTCCTTGTTGACACATTCAGGATGAGTGGTCGTATTGGGTTGTACAACAAAACATGTCTACCCAAAGATTAAAATCCGGCAAAGTTTTCAGGAGAGATATGGATTCCCGCCGCCCTTTTATATTTCCTGTATTTGTAGTGTTGATGGCATTCGTGGTCGTCGTTCCGGTCTTTGCGTCAGTCTCCGCCAGCATGACCCCTGCTGAAATACTCTTCGCTGATACCCCGGGCCACTTCACTCTCTCTCCTGACGGAGGTAACCTTGTCTACATCAGGTCTGTCGGGACTGACCTTCTTCCCCCGAAGGACAACGGTACCCTGGTAAATATCGATGTCCGGTCCGGTGTGGAGGCTGCTCTTACCGGTCCTGCCCTGTCGGTCACATCGTATGCTTTCTCCCCGGATGGAAACACCATTGTCTATTCGGCAATGCCAAGGTCCGGGGGGAATGCATCCCTGTACCAGACCCATGTCCACGAAACATCGGCAATCCGTCTCCCCGGTACGACGGATGAGCTCATTACGGGCGGTTTTACTTTCCTGGGGACCGACCGGCTCGCCTTTTTGGGGGCCCCTGTGGGGACCGGGGCCGATCCCGGGAACAGGATCGCATATGCTGCTGACGAACCACCCACACCCGTGATCCTTAAGACCTATTCCTTAAAGGACGGGACAATCTCGGTGCTCAGCGCGAACAGGGATGTCATCACTATCTGGCAGGCTTCACCCGACGGCCACTACGTCCTCTACAAGGCGGCGCCTAATCCGACGTCCTGGCAGACCGGGGCTCTGTTCCGATATATCCTCCTCGACACCAGGACAGGGGAGGAACACCTGCTCTTCACCTCTTTCGAGGGATACCAGGACACCAACCAGTTCGCATGGTCGCCAGACAGCATGGTCGTATACATCGAGCGGTTCGAGAACGGCGGACTACGGTACCCTGTGGAGGACGTGTCCTTCCTCCAGGTATATACCCCTGCAACCGGGATACTCGAGGATGTCCCGCTCGGCTGGGACCGTGGCCTTTTAATCGATCTTTTCAATGCCGATATCGAAGTGAACCCGTTCAATGGCGGTGCCTATCTCCTTCTCGCGGACGGCACGAACCCGAAGACCGCATTTCTCGCACGAAACGGAACCGGGTGGAACATTACCATCCTCTCCGGAAAGGACCAGGGCAACATCTTTGCGATCGAGAGCGACCGGACCGGGCGTACCATCATCTACAACCGGAACTCCGCCTCCAGTCCGCCCCAGCTCTTCCGGGCTGACGTGCAGGATAGCACGATCAGGAACCCCGTGGAACTGACTGACCTGAACCCCCGGCTCCTGGCACAGGACCTGGGCACGTCCGAGGTCGTGACATGGAAGGGAGCATGGAACGACACGATCACGGGCATCGTCCGGTACCCGGCAGGTTACGTGGAGGGAAAAGACTACCCCCTCCTCCTCGTGATCCATGGC
>Ga0194054_10001137_pt1 | contig 13049 bp, 9 predicted proteins | sample SepL2210m_MetaG_FD_163628 | JGI IMG/M metagenome (GOLD analysis project Ga0194054, IMG submission 163628) | Anoxic zone freshwater microbial communities from boreal shield lake in IISD Experimental Lakes Area, Ontario, Canada - Sep2016-L227-10m | ecosystem: Environmental > Aquatic > Freshwater >... | reverse complement strand
GAATAAAAGTATTGACAGCACATAATTTATTTGTTATGGCGCGTGAAAATAGCTCATTCTCCATAGTACCTACTCCATAATACGCTTACTCTCGTTTCCAAATAGTTTTGCTTCATGCTTCTCTTTTTACAGGCATAACTGCAACTATTCCGAAAGGAGCCATCGGATGCCACAGTATTTCATTGACAGTCATTGTCATATGTTTACCAGCGCCGACAGTCCCATAAGTGGTCAAGATATCGAAAACAATCCGGTCATAATTAGATAGGACAGGAGGATGCCATGCTAGTGTTTTTGAGTGACGTCCATTTGACAGACGGCAGTTCCGGAGAAACGATAAAGGCGACGGCATTTCGGATATTTGCCGAAAATCTCCGCAAACTTGCCGACTCCGTGTCGCCCCTGGAAGAAATACGATTGGTCTTGTTGGGCGATATTTTCGATATAATCCGCTCCGCCGTGTGGGTTGACGATACCGTATCCGTAAGACCCTGGGACCCGGCCGGGCCGGTTCAGGAGGATGTTGTCGCGAAGATTCTTCAGGGAATCATAACAAATAACCGGGAATCACTGGCCGAACTCCGCGCCCTCGGGACATACGCGCAAACGAGAAACGTTCCCTTTGAGATCACCTATATTATTGGTAATCACGACTGGCTCATCAACCGCTATTCCCGTTGCATCAATATGGTGCAAGCCGCGCTTGGTATGGACCCGGGTGCTGCCGTCGCAACCTTTCCCACGGAATTATTTGCGCCGAGTTACAAAGTGTTTGCCAGGCACGGGGATATATACGACGACTTCAATTACATGGGGAATCGCGATGCCTCGTCGATCGGCGATGCCATCGTCATTGAGCTGCTGAATAAATATCCCCACCAAGTTGACGCCGCTTTAAGGGTTCTGGTAGCAGGCGGCAAGGTGTCCCAAGCCGAAAAGGACAGAATCACGGCACTTCTTAAAGAACTGGACAATGTCCGTCCCCTCCTCGACTTGCCGTCCTGGGTCCTTATGGTAGCGAACAAGACAGAGAATGCATCTGCCCGAAAGGCCATTGAAGATGCCTGGGATGCCTGCGTGGTTGACTTCTTCAAGGTTTCGTTCATCACCGATCAGGATAAATTCCTTTGGCCGGACAAAGTCGATCTCCTGCAGATTGCCCTTCAGCTTTCATCTCATGCCTCCAAAAATATCCTGGAAAAGGTCACTGAACTCAAAGAGAAGTTGTTCCCGGCGCAGCTCGAAGGGGATTACCATAAAAACGCCTTTGCTGAGCAAAAGGTTCGCTCCGGTGAAGTGAATTTTGTCCTCTACGGTCATACTCACGATTACGTGATCGTTCCCATGGATCAAGTGCCCCTTGCGGACGGGACGATCCAGGACAAGGTTTACTTCAATACGGGTACATGGAGAAAGACCTGGAATAAAGTGTTTTTCGATCACCAGCAACGCGAATTCATAGGTTGGCACGTCCTCACCTATGTGGCCATCTTCAAACCGGCAGAAAACGGATCTTACAATTTCGAAGTCTGGAATGCCGCCCTGGGGTAGGGGATATTAAGATTTTCCATTAAAATCAATTCAATATTCTGGGAGTAATTAATGAAACCATTGACGATCGTGAACTGTCTGGTCATTCTGATATTTACACACGGGTGCTCCGCTCAATTCATTGGAAAGGGGTGTAAGGCTTATGAATCGCAGACATTAAAGATGAATGAAAGCCGAGAATTCTATGTGATTGCCATAAATAAATGCAATCCCAGCGGGGTCATCTTAGAAAAAGATAATTATTATAAATTCTCAGTGGGATATAAAGATTTGGAGGACGGGAGGATTACCTATGATCCGGACTTTCCGCCCGAAGAAAAACAGCCCCTGACCCCCAAGGGCTTTAATTCGAGAAATCTGGGTGTTTTCTCCAAATTGATTCTGGCAATCGGCCAACTTTGCCGACCGATCACCACCGATAATGCGAACTGGTTCGAATTAATCGGCGCTGTGGGGCAATCCAATAAATACTTTTCCATTTATAAATCGAGTGAATCCAAAGAGCCATTTCGAGCGGATGATTCGGGGGAACTCTATGGATTGGTGAATGATTATCCAAGCCGATATGGGAACAACAATGGGGTGTTTAAAGTGACGATTACCCATGTTATCGGTCCATAAAACATGATTCCGGCAGAATTATAGTGCATTTTTTCATAACAGAATACAAATAAACAACCGAGAGGGGCTATATGCGGAAATTGATCACATTCTTGATATTTATCATGGCCTTGTCAGGGTGCGCAACGTACAAAAACGGCGATTACAAAAGCTACTGCGCTTCCGACTTAAACTGGGGTGCCCTTGACACGGCCGAGTCCCGGTTTTATCAGGAGACAAAGAAGCATGTGGATGGAAAACCCCAATTAGGATTGGCGCTGTCGGGCGGCGGACAGCGCGCGGCCTCAGTCAGCATCGGGTTTCTGAGTGCACTGCATGAAACGGACATTCTTTCCCAAATTGATGTTATTTCATCCGTTTCCGGTGGCAGTTATGCCGCGTACTGGTGGTATTCAAAGAATTACTGGGCCGCCGAGAAGAAGGAAAACGACATTTTGCTTGCATCACGGGGGGCTCCGGCCCGATTGTACCGGAGATACTTCGATCCGGGGCTATGCGAAAGAATCAAGGATAACGGGGCTTCATCAGACAAGTGTCAAGACGACACGCTACGCCGTTATCAGGACTACCGGTTTCATTATCACAACTACAATCACGGTTATCTGCTCAACTATGCACAGGAATTCGCATTGGTAAGATGGCCGGAGCTGGTGTTCAAGGGTGCCTCCTGGGTCATTTCCATACCATTTCACTGGATTGCCAGCGGCCTGTTCGACATGAAGTTAAACCTAAACGTATTTCAGGATTATTATCAGCATGGCATCTCAAGGGATTACGGCCTTTATCCCATATGCGGTAAGGAAGGTGACTGCGTTCCCCTGAAGAGCTATGCGAATGCAAAATATTTCAGGTATGCGGCAATCGACCCGAAGCCTTCTGAGCTTTTCAAAAGCATCAAAAACAACAACCTGCCCTTCTGGGTGATCAATACTACGGCGGCCTACAGCCATGGTTCTTGGCCGAAGATGTTCAGAGCGGATCCGTACTTTGGATACAGTAAGAGCCTTGCAAATACGGTATACGAATTTACACCGGCCTATCAGGGCTCGCCCCGATTCGGATTTTCCCCCTATGGGCAAACCGCGAAAGGGACGACTCCTCTCATGGAGATATCCCGCATGGTGGCAATTTCGGGAGCGGCCATTGATTCAATGGACCTGACTTTCAATACGGTGATCGACGCAGTCAACCTCTCCCTCGGACAGTACATCCCCAATCCACAAATCGAAGACAGCAAAAGGGCTATTCACAGATCGCTGCCAATTCCTTTTTATTGGTTCCATGAAAATCGTCACGACGAAACATCCCCCTTTATCTATCTTAGCGACGGGGGCCATGCCGACAACTTGGGGATCTATTCGCTGCTGCGACGGGGCACGAAGCAAGTTATCGTGCTTGATGCCGAGGCAGAAGGAGATAAAAAAACTAATATTGCGAAATTTGATGCATTGGTTCAGGACCGTTGCCTGATCATGCAGGAGCGAGGGCTCCTCATTGACCTGCCCGACATCCTTGATGATGAATTGGCCTGTGAGCCGAAGAACGAGAAAAGGCATTCCTATAATTTCAAGAAAGCAAAAACCCAGGCCTTTAAAGGGGTGGTCTGCCGGGCTAAAGAAGAAGCGAAACATTGTGAGGATAAAGATGTTATTGCGGATATTTATTACATTAAATTGGCGGTCGATTATTGTCAGCTAAAAGACTGTAAACAGGAATGTCTACATGGTGTCGAGGATTCAATCGACCGTTACTCCTGCGATACGAGATGGCATGCCTTTAATAATAAGGACGATGCTTTTCCTCATGATCCGACACGTGATATAAACTATAGCCCGACGCAGTATTCGGGTTACGTCGCGTTGGGATATGACCTGGGACGACTGCTTAATATAAAAGATGGCCAAATATCGATCAAATAATGATTAAGGCGATACTTTTGCAGTGTTTCCATCCCAGGTTCAAAAAAATGAAAGGAAGAAAAGAAACACTCAACATATTTGCTATGTATTGGAAGCGTCTCTGTGTCTACCAGTAGATAGAATAAGGTTCCCGCTCAGAATCGTTGTGGAAATGAACAAGATGCGTCCACTTTTCCTAATAAGATAGCTTTAAAATGATCTGTCTCAAAACGGCGCAATTCAGATATTTTGTCGCCAACAGATAACTCAATAATTGTTTTACGAATGGCTTGTCCATAAAATAAATGAATAAGGAGAATGTTATGGCAAAAAGTGAGACCTATGTCCGCAATCAACTTTATTCTATCCCTTTGGCCGACCTTCAACCCGATCCCAACCAGCCGCGAAAATATTTCGATCCGGCGACTTTGGAAGAACTCACCGCCTCCGTTGCCCGGAACAGTGTCATGACGCCGATCTTCTTTCGGATACAGGATGGAGTGAAGGTGATCGTCGCCGGGGAAAGGCGTTGCGCCGCGGCCAAAATTGCCGGCATCGCGAGCGTTCCCGCCATATACGTGGATACGCCGAATTACACGGAGATCTCGCTGATTGAAAATATGGTGCGCTCGGATCTGAATCCCGTTGAAGAGGCGGAAGCCCTGGACCGATTGATGAAGGAGCACGAATACAAGCAGACTGACCTCTGCACGATCCTCAGCAAATCTCAACCTTATATCTCCGAAACCCTTTCGCTCACCCGCCTTCCTGCGGAAATCCGCGACGAGTGCCGGCAGAACCCGTCCATTCCCAAGAAGACCCTCCTGACTTTTGCCAAAAAAAGGCTGGAAGCAGATATGCTGAAGGCTTACCAGAAGTATAAGGATGGTCTCAGTGCCTCGCAAAGCTCCGGCACGGATGCGAAAACTCCCAAGGTCAAAGGCATATTCGGTGACATGAGTGCAACGGCAAGAAAGATCGCCGCTCTGGATGTTAAGACCTTGACAAAGGTGGAGAGAAATAGTTTCGCTGTTTCCCTGCAAAATATGAAAGAAGTCGTCGAGACCGCCATGGCTGCCATTGCGGAGTAGACATCCACAGGTGATTCGCAAATTTAATAAATATATCAACCATTTAAGTCAAAATATCGCCGCGCGATATTTTTGTAGGTTTCATTTGAAACAGTCTGCTCAGTAAGGATATGAAAACAGTTGTGAAAAAATTGTCAAGAGAGTAGGGTCATTTCGGAATACATACATATGGATAGGAGGCGCGAGCACGTACCCCTTGCACCTGGACTTCAACAATAGGAAGAATTCTTAATGACTCTCTCACTCAACAAACCGAAGCTCGACAACCTTGCCGGCGACATCTGGAAGTCTGCCGAGCGCCTGCGCGGCAAGTACAAGGCGTACGAATACCAGAGCGTGATCCTGCCCATCATCGTCATTCGGCGGCTGGAGTGCGTGCTGTTGGTCTGGCGCGAGGCCAAGAGCGCTGAGGTGTTGGCTAAGCGGCCCAAGCTCGCCGATAAGGAACTCGCCAAACTGGTCAAGGACCTCGAACTGAATCCCCAGCAGTCGCCCTTCTCGAACAAGACCGAATGGACCCTCCGCAGGGTCTATGAGGAAGACCACACGCTCCTGGAGGAGAACTTCCGCGCCTACATCAACGGCTTTTCGAAGAATGTTGACGATATCATTGAGCACTTCAATTACCGGGCCACCATCGGCACGATGGTGAAGAACAACCGGCTTGCCCCGATCCTTAATCAATACAAGGAACTGGAACTGGGACCGGACCAGCTCTCCGGTCTGGAGATGGGCTACATTTACGAGGAACTGCTGCGGCGCTTCTCGGAGCAAAGCGGCGAGGAGGCCGGGGAGCATTTCACCCCGCGCGAGGTCATCCGGCTCATGGTCGAACTCCTGGAAATTCCCATCCCCGACCGGCACGTCTCCATCTACGACCCTGCCTGCGGCACCGGCGGCATGCTGTCCGTGGCCAAGGAACACCTGCTCGATCGGGCCGCCACACCCGCACAGCGAGACAACGTCGAGAAGTTCGTCACCGTCCACGGGCAGGAACTTTCACCGACCAACTACGCCATCTGTCAAGCCGACCTGCTCATCAAGAACGACCGGCAGGCCAAGGTCTTTCTCGGCAACTCGCTCATCCCCCATGAGGCACATGGAAAAGAGCCGGGCGACCAGCTTCCCGAAACCAAATTCCGCTTCGACTTCATGCTCAGCAATCCGCCTTTCGGCGTCACCTGGGGCGGCAAGGACGGCTACGAGAAAGAGGCCCGGAAATTGGAGAAGACCCGCTACCAGGCCGGCATGCCGCGCGTGAACGACGGCGCGCTGCTGTTCCTGCAAACCATGTTGGCCAAGATGCAGGCGCCGGAGAAGGGCGGTAGCCGCATTGCCATCATCTTCAACGGCTCGCCGCTCTCGAATGGCGACTGCGGCTCGGGCGAGAGCGAAATCCGCCGCTGGATACTGGAGAACGACTGGCTCGACGCCATCGTGATGCTGCCCGACCAGCTTTTCTACAACACCGGCATCTTCACCTATATCTGGCTGCTGCGAAACGAGAAGCCCGCCGCCCATCGTGGGCGCGTGATGCTCATCGACGCCCGCCGGCAGTTCGAGAAAGAACCGAAGTCATTCGGGAACAAGCGCAACCGGATGACGGACACGCACCGGCAATGGATCGCGGAGCGTTACCACCAGGGCTGGAAACCAGGTTTCGACGAAGAGCACGTGAAAATTTTCCGTGCCCAGGACTTCGCGTTCCATAAAATCAAGGTGGTGTTCTGGCAGACCGACGCGCACGATCGGCCCGCCATTATCACCGAGCCTTACGAGAAGGCCTTCACCGCCGCCAACCTTGCCAAGGAGCAGACGTTCCACGACAGCGACCTCACCTTCCGCGTGCGCGTGAAGGTGGATGGCAAAGAGAAGACCGTGGAGTTCGTCCTCAAACGGTCCGACAGCGCGGCGAAGAAGTTCAAGGCGGCCCTGGGCGACCGCCCGGAAATCCTCTCCGTAGAATGGACGCACCGCCACTACGTGCAGGACGACGAATACATCCCCCACGGCGAGGACATCGCCGCGTTCCTGAAACGGGAAATCGCCAAGCCCATCATCCGCTGGGCGGACAGCCCGCAACTCGGCTACGAAATCCTGCCGAACAAATATTTCTACCGCTACCAGCCGCCCACGCCCGCGAAGGAGTTGCTCGTGGAATTCTGGAGACTGGAAAAAGAGGCGGAGAAAATGCTGGAGGGACTGGCGCAATGAAAAAGTCACAAGAGGTCTCCATCGCAGCGCCGGAATACCGGCAGTTCATTGAGGACCTGAAGACGCGGGTGGTTTCCGCCCGCATCTCGGCGGCCCGAGCGGTAAACCGCGAGCTGATCCTGCTTTATTGGGACATCGGGCGCGGTATCGTGGAGAAGCAACAAGTGCTCGGCTGGGGGGATGCTGTCGTGCAAATGGTGGCAGCGGACTTACGACGTGCGTTTCCGGAAATGCGCGGATTCTCAGTGGCAAACGTCTGGCGAATGCGCCAACTCCACATGGTTTATTCCAGTGAGACAATTCTCGCACAGGCTGCGCGAGAACTTGAAAACCGCTCCCCTCGGCAAGGGGTGCCATTATTTCCGGGACAAGTTGTCCCAGAAAGTAAAGCCGTGCAGGCGGCATCCGAGGAGAACTCAATTCTCGCACAAGCTGTGCGAGAATTGGCGGCGGTTGTCCCTTGGGGGCATCATGTCCTTCTTCTCGGCAGAATTAAATCCCCGCCAGAGTTGCTTTACTACCTCCGCGCCACCGCCCAATTCGGCTGGTCACGCAACGTCCTGCTCAACCAGATCAAGGCCGGTACGTATGAACGGGCGGTGACGGAAAAGAAGACGCATAACTTTCCCCTTGCCCTGCCGGAGTATCTTGCCGAGCAGGCCGAAGAAATGATGAAGAGTTCCTATAACCTCGAATTCCTCGGCATCCGACGGGAGGTGAAGGAGCGCGAGCTGGAGGACCGGCTGGTTTCTCGCTTGCAGGCCTTCCTCCTCGAACTTGGCTACGGTTTTTGCTTTGTTGGCCGCCAGTACCGGCTGCCCTTGGGCGAAAAGGAGTATTTCATCGATCTGCTCTTCTATCACCGCTTCCTGAAGGCGCTCGTGGCCTTCGAATTGAAAGTCGGGCCTTTCGAGCCGGAACACGCGGGCAAGATGGATTTCTATTTGAACCTGCTCAACGACAAAGAACGCGGCGACGGCGACCAGCCGTCTATCGGCATCATCCTCTGTGCGGAAAAGGACGATGTGGAAGTCGAATACGCCCTGCGTACGAAAGCGAACCCCATCGGCGTGGCCGCCTATCAACTCCAGTCGAAATTACCGGCAAAACTGAAGGGCAAACTGCCGACAGCGAAACAGCTCGCCGACGTCGTGCGTGCGGCGCTTCCCGAAAGGAGCGCCCAGTGACTCTGTACTTCCACCGCTGCCAGCCTCACACACCCGCGAAAGAACTACGCTCGGAATTATTGAAGCTGGAGAAGGAGGCGGAGAAAATGTTGGAGGGGTTGGCGAAATGAGCACTGTCCCGACAGGCTGGGCAAGCGATCGCCTCAAAGACGTGGCTGCAATCAACGCCGTCGCGCTGTCCGCTGGGACAGACCCCGACTACGAGTTCGACTACCTGGAGATCTCCAACGTCGAATATCACGGCATCGTTGACCCGAATGCCATCGAACGTCTTCGTTTCGAAGATGCGCCGTCCCGCGCGCGGCGACGGGTGGTTGCCGGGAGCACTGTGATTTCATCAGTGAGACCCAACCTGCAGGCTGTCGCCTTCTTCCCGGATGCTCCGGCGCACTTCGTATGTTCAACCGGTTTCAATGTCGTGGAGCCACAATCGAGCAGGCTTTTGCCACAATTCGCATACTACCATCTCATATCTGAGAACGCGCGCCAGTATTTCGAAGCGGCGGCAACCGGTGTTGGCTATCCCGCAATTGGGGACAAGGAATTCAACGCCATAGCCGTTCCGCTACCACACTTGCCTGAGCAACAGCGTATCGCGGCATATCTGGATGCGAGTTGTGCGGCGATTGACGCGGCGGTGGCTGCCAAACGCCGCCAGCTCGAAACCCTCGACACGCTTGCCAGTTCAATTATCAACAGAGCCATAACTCGTGGATGCGAAGAGCATGTTTCCGTCAATTCAACCGGTATAGATTGGTTTCCAGAAGTCCCCTCCAAATGGCGGATTGTCCGGTTCAAGAGCTTGTTTCGGCTGATCTATCGATATCCGACTTACTTCAACATCGAATACGTTCCGGAAGGAATAGCGGAAGTTCGGGGCGAGGCCTTGACGCCTGAAGGATTCATCGAAACTCTGCCTGACGAGCGCTACATTTCCCCGGAGACCTCCGCTCAATTCCCGAAAACGTGTTTGGAACTTGGTGACGTCGTCATGTCAGTTCGTGGGACGATGGGGAAGATTGGGCTGGTTACCGACAAATACGCGGGTGCAAATATCACAGCTAACTTATTGCGCCTTTCACCCGACAAGCGCCGAGTGACTGGCGAATTCCTACGCTGGCTGTTGCGCAGCACATATTTCAACGAAGCTCTCAACTCCAGCGCCCCTCAAACAACTATCAAGACAATTACAATGCCGCAGCTCGCCAAATTGCGAGTCGCATTGCCACCTAAACCTGAGCAGCATAAGATCTGCAACTTCTTGAAGACAAAGGTTGCCGAAGTGAAGCGAATCGTTTCCGGTATCGAAACGCAAATCGCGACCCTCACCGCCTACCGCAAGTCGCTGATTCACGAATGCGTCACCGGCCAGCGACGGGTCACCGAGGCGGATGTGGCGCGAGCAAGCAGCGGTGAACCTGAGTCAATGAGTCCCAACCGATGAGCGCTGAAATCGCGAAAGTGAAGAAGAAAAAGGCTTTGACAAAGGCTGACACGCCCTTTGCGCGTCCATTGCTGGCCGACGTGCGGGAGCTGATTCTACAAGGCCGAGAGGGGGTTGCCAGGGCTGTAGATTCAGGGCTCACCACCCTATATTGGCATGTGGGCCGCCGTGTGCGGCAGGACATCCTCAAGCAAAAGAGGGCTGAGTATGTTGGGCAAATTGTCTCGGCACTGCGGAGACAATTTGTCTCCCCCTTTACTGCCAGACTTGCGACGGAGGGAAAGGACTGATCATGGCCAGGAAGAAAAAAGCCCCCGAACTGACCTTTCAGCAGCACATCGCTGATTTCCTTGTCCGCGAGCATGGTTATGGTGTCCTCGAACAGGCCGACATTACCGACGCCGAGCATTTTATTGCCGAGGACCAGCTCTGGTCCTTCCTCAACGCTACGCAAAGCGACACCCTCAAGAAGCTGACGGACGATTATGGCACGGATGCCCGGGACGAGGTATTCAAGGCCCTGAGCAAGGAGCTGGAGCATACGCCGCTTTGGATGCTGCTGCGTCATGGTCTGAAAGTGCGCGGCCTGGAGTTCCGGTTGTTCTACCCCCAGCCCCGCTCCGCCGAAAGTGCCGCCGCCAAGAAACATGGCGAAAACCGCATTACCTTCCGCCCCCATTTCTACTTCGGCGCGACCAGCCAGGAGATTGATTTCGTCTTTTTCTTGAACGGCCTGCCCATCGTGGCGCTGGAGTTGAAGCACGAGAAGAACCAGACCGTCCATGACGCCGTGGCGCAATTCACCACCCGCGACCACGCACACAAGATCTTCCGCCATCCGTTCCTCTATCTCGCCGCCGACACGAGCGACGTGATGGCCGCCACGGACCCGCGCCGGGAAGAGAACTTTCGCTGGCACAACACGGGCCTGACGAATGAAAGCATTACCAAAGATGGCAGCGAATACCCGGTGGAGTTCCTCTACCGCGAGGTGTTGGCGAAGGAACAGTTGCTCGAAGCGCTCTCGTTCTTCCTCGTCCGCGTGCCCCAGCGCGACCGGGAGGACGATAAGCCGGAGCGTCCCGCATTTACATTGTTCCCCCGCTATCATCAAAGCCGGTTGGTGCGGAAAATCTCCGCCGACATCTCGGTGCACTTTGCCGCCACGGGCGACATCGGCAAAAAATATCTCGCCGACCACTCCGCCGGCAGCGGCAAGACGCTTTCCATCTGCTGGCTTGCCGACCGTCTCCACAGCCTCTTCAATCCCGGCACAAACGAGAAGCTCGTGGACCAGGTGTTCATCCTCACGGACCGGAAATCGCTCGACACGAATATCCGGGAGGACATGGCGAATTTCACCCACCTGAAAGACGTGGTGGGGATCGCCAAAAAGTCCGAAGACCTGACGGACTTTCTCAAAGAGCGCAAGCCGATCATCGTCACGACACAGCAGAAGTTTGCCTGGGTACTGGACGAGATCGAGAAGAGCCCCGAACTGAAGAAACTCCGGGTCGCCTTCCTGATTGATGAGGCCCACCGCTCGCAGGAAGGCCAGATGGGCGCAGCCATTCGACTGCCCTTCCGCAAAACGGACGAACCTGACGCCGAGGCCCCCGAGCTTGACCCGGAGGAGCAACTCGCCCGGATCATCCGCGAGCATGACCTCAATCAGATGATCGTCGCGTTTACCGCTACGCCGGCGCCGGCCACGGCGACCCTGTTCGGCGAGCCGTTTGACACCTACTCCGAGGCCGAGGCCATCGCCGAAGGGTATATTGTGGATGTGGCGGCCAGCATCATTTCCTACAAGACACTCTACAACCTCCATTGCCCGATCGTGCACAAACCGGGCGAGGAGAATCTATATCCCAAGGGGGTCGTGGCCAAGGCGCTCCAGAACGTAGCCTTCCAGGATGACGGCCTCATTCAGTACAAGGCCGAGGTAATGCTGCGCATCTTTGAGGAGGATGTGATGCCCCTCATCGGTGGACGCGCCAAGGCGATGATCGTGACCACCTCCCGTGTCGCTGGACTGCGCTATTTCGAGATCATCAAGGAGAAGCTAAAGGCGCGCGGCGCGGACTACAAGGCTCTCTACGCCTTCTCTGATTTTGTCCATCCCGGGACCAATGCGGCGGTCAGTGAGCACGGAGTCAACGAATTGAAGGACGGTGAATTGATCGAGGAGCGCTTCGAGGGCGACGACTACCGCCTGATGATCGTGGCCAACAAGTTCCAGACCGGTTTCGACCAGCCGCTGCTGGCCGGCATGTTCCTCGACAAGCCGGTTGTGGACCGCAATGCCGTGCAGACGCTGTCACGGCTGAACCGCTGCCACGAAGGCAAGGATCGTGTTGTGGTCGTGGACTTCACCAACAACGCCAAGGCGATCCTCAAGGCGTTCGTCAAATACCGGAAAGGCCCGCCCTTCGAGCCGGAAGAGCCGGACCCGGAGCTTTGCCCGAAATTGCACGCCGAGATTCTGGCGGCAGGGGTGTTTACGCAGCAGGATGCCGCCGATCTTGGAAAACTGCTTGCAACCGGCACGGATGCCCAGGTGCAGTTCTCGGTCAACGCGCTGCGGATTCGTTTTCAGACGAGGCTCACCGACCCGGAAGAGCGCAAGCAGTTCGTTTACCTGCTTACCCGCTTCGTAAAGAGCTTTCACTTCCTCACTTGCTTCTTCACCTTTGCGCCGGAGATCAATCAATTCGTCACGTTTGCCGAGTACGTCGGCCCGCAGCTCATCAAGGCAGGCAGTGTGTCTGAGTTGATGAAACAGATTCGCCGGACGGAAGTCATCAAGGCCGCCGTCGAATATCAGGGTGTCGAGAGTGGCGGTGGAACGGTCAAACTCAAACCGGGCAAAGGGAAGTTGGGTTCCGGCCCGCCCCCGAAGAAGGTGTCCGTTCAAGACATGATCGCGGAGATCCAATCCCGGTTCGCCATCAGCGACGAGGAAGCTCTCTATATCAGGCAGGTCACGGAAGAGAAAGCCGCCGACCCCGCCATTCACTGCACCGTCACCGCCCACCGGTAC
>Ga0194054_10001133_pt1 | contig 13074 bp, 14 predicted proteins | sample SepL2210m_MetaG_FD_163628 | JGI IMG/M metagenome (GOLD analysis project Ga0194054, IMG submission 163628) | Anoxic zone freshwater microbial communities from boreal shield lake in IISD Experimental Lakes Area, Ontario, Canada - Sep2016-L227-10m | ecosystem: Environmental > Aquatic > Freshwater... | reverse complement strand
CCATCTTCAGCGTCCCATATTTCACGAACTCTAGCTAAAGCAGTTTTGTAATCATCTTCAGTGCGGATGGGCTTAATCTGCATGTTTAAGATCCCTTGATTGAAAGCGTACCTTTTTCGGGCTAGACTTCACGTGGGTCTATTCTGTCATATTCAGCGTGAGTCCCAACGAATCGAATATCTACCAACCCCTTACTGTATTTTATGACAACAACTAAACGGTATTTGTTGCCTTTCATATTAAATACGGCCCTGTTGGTGCCAATTATTCTAACGTTGCTATATTGTCTTTCGATATCTCTCGGTTCTTTCCATTGAGCTTTCCTGGTATCGGCCAGCCAAACTTTCAATGGCGTCTCGGCGTCGGAATGCTTTTTCCAGAACTTAGGGAGAATATCCGGGGAGACAATCCGCATATTGGAATTATATACCTACGGTAACTTGGGAACAAGGTTGGCTCTCATGATTGACCGGTAGGGACGCAGACATGTGCAGGAAGTAATGAGCAATCCGCGCCGTACAATCGGCGGGCAAGGGACACCCACCCCACTTCCCCATCTCCAATCCAATCGGGCGACGCATGCGTCTCCCTACAATTTTCCTATTCGACATTCTCTGCCCCATCTCCTATCTTCTATCTTCCGACTCCCATTAGATCTCCCATCTCCCTCCGTTGTCATCTCTGGCACCGACTCTTCTATTACAATTGATACGAAAAATATAGGGTTATCCCCTTGGTCTTGATGTATTGCCTCACATCGGGAGAAGTCTGGTAAGTAACGACAATAGGTATGATAGATCGATCAATTATCGACTCAACGGTCTTAATAGTTTGTAGAAATATGTCAATATCCCTTTTCTTGAGCTGACTTTTTGCTTCACCAAAAAATCGTTGAGATCTGAGTCACCACAATCGAATTCCAGAGGATATTGTTCCTCAGAAAGGGGCTCAAGGACAAATCCCTCGAAAAGTATCCTATTCCTGTCTTGCGTTAGCATTTTCACGAATCTTTTTTCGTGCTTCTTCGATTCTGGGCAAAGGTGTTAGCGGAACTTTAATGTTCTGCTCTTTTAAGATGGTCTTGATAAAATCCGCAGCTTCCTTACCTTCCAAGACCGGTGTTGGTGTAATCGGAACTGCCATAATTCGTCACTCCTTTGTTATTACCTTATACATTTCATGCAAAATTGGCAATCATTCATGGACGGTAGGCACATAATCACGACCATGGGCCATGCCTTTTCGACCTTGGGGAGAAATCTATTCCGGACGGGCAAAGATCCCTCGTCGCTGCGCTCGCTCGAGATGACAACTACCCAAACCCCCATGGCATATCAATAGAACGAATATCAGATGTTTCGATAGGCTTCTTTTCGGTGAGACACGAGCAATATAGTGACCGTCATCTGCTCCGAGTCGACCTGATATAAGATTCGGTAGCCCCCACTCCGCAGTCGAAGCAGTCCTTTACCACAGGACAGTTTCTTGCAACCTTTAGGATACGTTTGGGTTTGTAGAGCTTCTATTCTCCTAACAATGCTAGGTAATTGGTCTTTGGGGAGTTTGGAGATTTGTTTTAGCGCCTGTTGGCGATATTTCAGTACGTAATGCGACAAGCTATTTCATGCCTAACGCATTCAAAACTTCCTCATGCGACAATATGGCTTCCTGCTCAAGCGAGGCTATGGCTTCAATACCTTCTACATAATCCAGACGGTCTTCATTATTGGTAAGAACGTCAAACTCAGCCTGTAAGACTGGATCATCGAAATGCCGCTCAATCAATGTTTTTTTGCCTCTGGTAGTGTTGATCGACGACTGTTTTGCTAACATAGGCATGACACAACTCCTATGGCCAGAATTATAGCGATGTTCTCATTGATGGTCAACAACCCGCAACATCACACCCAGTGATGGAAGATGGGAGATTGGGAAGAGCAAGAGAGATTCTTCACTGCGTTCAGAATGACATGGGGGCGTTGCCCTGGGCCGGAAATAGGCTGCCCCCTCCGGGGCGTAAGGTGGATATCCGTTTCCACGGGAACACCATTCAACATTCATCACTCAACACCAAACACTGAACTGGGTTCATACCAGATCTAGTTCACGCAACACATCCAAGACTTTTGGCAGAGGGACTTGCCACAACCACTCGACCTTCAGGCACGGACGTTCAACCGCTACCGGCGGTGAGGGCCACCCTACTGGCCCTTTTCTTCTCTTCCCCATCTCCCATCTTGCAACTCCTATCTTCCATCTACGCTGTTTCCTGTCTTCTCTCAAATAAGCTTCATGCGGGTTACACGAGGATCCACAACCACCTGGTCATGCTCGAAGTCCAGCTTGATTTTCCACTTCTGCATTGTCGTCGCGCCGATAAGGGCAGGTTCAGAGAGGTTAGGAACCACCATAAATTCATCCGTAAGCCGTATGCCGTCGATGTAGAAGTCCAAGCGGACAGCATACTCAACACGTACAAAACTACCTTCACTGGCTGTTTCCATCTCCAAGGGATCCGGAAGGCGCTCGAGCACCGCTAACTCCTGGGCATGTGTGCGGTTGATGCACGAGTACGTTGCTCCGGTGTCAAACAGGGTCTGGATGTCGCCCCGTGACCTGGAACCTCTAAAATGAAGGATGCGTTCGATGATCATCTTCCATCTCCCAAGGCATCTCCTGCTAATATTCTTTGAGAAGGCTTATGATTCTTAATTCGGTTGGTGCATCGGTCAAGAGGTTAGCTCCCTTTCATACACCCAGATGGTCTCGTGTTGGAGTGTCCGCACAAACCTTGCGCCTTCAACTTGAAGCTTCTCCCACTCATCTTTGGTGTACATGAGCATTTCTGCCTGAACAGGCAAAGGGGTGAGGTCCCATGCCAGTGACCTGCGTTCAAAAGCAGCATCAGAATCTTCAACAACGGCAATGATATCCAGATCACTGCCCACTCCCCAATCCCCGCGGGCATAGGAACCGAAGTAACCTATTCGGACTACCTTTCTGTTCCTTCTCCCAACCTCGGAGGCCCATGCTCGAACCGCCTGATCCACTTCCTGTGCATCAGGCCATTTGAACACGGACGAATTCAAGGATCTCACCGGCATATTGAATTGCCTCTCCACTTTGAATTTGTCCGTAATGCTCGAAAGGAGCCCCTTCCGGGTGTCCGTTGGCATACCGGGTCGGAATGTAAAAGTTATCTAATACCTTGGCCTTCTCGATAAGAAGCTCGGGCACGGCGCAGGGTAGTTCTCTGATCAATCTGGCTACTACATGTCCCCAGGCTTCTTGCCCCAACGCCAGGTGCAGCGCCTTAACAGCCTTTTCGGCAGACTGTTGAGCCGCAAAACACGCCCACTCGTGGCGCCCTTCCAACTGGGAATACCGCGCCTGCTCCAGATCCCGTATTGCCTGCTTCAACCAGTCTTCTGAGCGATTAGCCACCACAAGCTACCTTATGATTCAATCAACCTTGCTGGGTTCACTAAGTTATTAAAGCCTTTACCTTAGATAAACATCATACGCATCGGGCACGGCTCGCCGCTCGTCATGTATCAGTACACGCTTCGCGTCCATATAAAATAGCTAACATACTGATACTTAAACTATTTTAAATTCAGCAGAGATTATTTGTATCAGGGCCCGCTATCTCAACCTACGGGAAAACACTCTTCAATCCTGATGGTAATTATGGGCTTACACTCAACCGGTAAAGGCTCCATGAGTACCAGCACCTGACAATCCGCTTGAAATTCCCCGATGAGCTTAACCGGTATCCTGTTATACTGTCCTATACCGTCGACACTCTTGGTATACAGAGCCGTGACCCTCATCCCTTCAGAAATTAGAAAGAGTATAGCCGCTTCCGTAAACGGCGTCCAGCCGTAGATCGCCACCGAAGTCACGCCTTCCTCTGATAGTGCCGTTAACTTCGCCAATAGCTGATTTCTGACTTCGTTATAGAGGGCTCGTTGCCTTTTCAGAAAGTTGTACGCCAAGACAGATTTCTGCACTACTCCTCTTGGAGTGAGATGGTACCGCAAATTTCTCGGGTTGGCTCCTGATATCTTTATGTACCCTTTTACAGCCAGGAGCCTCAGCGCAAAGTTCACCGACGCGACGGATCTGCCTATTTTTTGGGAGATATTCCTCTGCGTGATGTTCCCTTCACTCTCGTGGACTGTTTTGAGAATATTGTAATCTAGAACAAGGTCTTCCATTGGTCTCGATCTTTGATCAGTGTTTAATGTTCATTTATCAAACAATCAGGGCAAATGTCAACTTTTTTGAACTGCCGAATTTTCGTGGATGCGAATTTTTATAATCGGGATGCGGCGAATAAGCCTTTTTTAAGAAGGTTACTCGCCGCATTCGTATCTGGTCAATACCTCAGACCAAACGGCCGGCCACGAGTTCAGTAATATCCATGACCCGTATTTTGCCTTTTTTGTCCTTACGGGCTCTGGCCGCCGCTTGATTGAATGAACCTTTGCAGGAAGGGCAGGCGGATACTAGTACATCAGCTCCCAGGTCAATGGCGGTGAGCAGCCTTTTGTATCCGATATCACCGGCCATTTCATTGTCGAACCCTTTCATGCCGCCACCGCCGCCGCAGCACTTGGCCATGGCCCGATTGAGCGGAAATTCGAGAAGTTGAACTCCCGGGATGGCCTTGAGCACATCGCGGGGAGGTTCGTAAACTCCCATATGGCGGCCCATGTCGCAAGGATCGTGGTAGACGACCCTTAGTGGTGGCGCATCCTCCTTGAACGTTAGCCGGCCTTCATTGATAAGCTTTTCCAATACTTCTACCGCGTGCAAGACCTGATAACCGTTGCTTCCTCCGTAGTGAGGATAGAGATCTCTGAAAGTTTTCAAACAGCCGGCACAGGTTGTAATCAGTTCTTTGGGTTTATATTCGGCCATACGCCGTCCGTACATCTCCATGGCCTTGCGGAATGTGTCCATGTCTCCGACGAGGTATGCGAGATAGCCGCAGCACGTTTCGTCCTGGCCCAGTGCTCCGTATTGAATACCTGCCTTATCGAGGATTTCCATAAATGCCGGGATTATCTTTACATCCTGGAAACTGGTCACACAGCCAAGGTGGAGGATCGCGTCGGTTTGGCCCGCAACTGCCTTCTTATACCCTGCAGGATAGCTGTCAGCCCTCTTCTCCTGGGAGGCCAGAAGCGGGTTGGCCGCGTCTATCATTGATGCGAGGGCTGCTTTGAAAACTTCCGGCAGGTATCCCTTTTCCACCAGCTTTTCACGCCCCGCGCGAACTATGTCAGAGACCTTGACCTGAGCAGGGCATACAGACTTGCAGTTCAGACAGAGCATACATTGATACAGGCGCTTTGCGAGATCTTCCGACGGCTCCAGGTTTCCGGTCAACATGTTGAAAGCTAGAATTACCCGGCCTTTAGCGTTTAAGGATTCAAGTGTGGACTCTCCGAAGGTGGGGCAACCGGCCCTACAGAAACCGCACTGAATGCACGCGAGTATCTCGTTGTCCACACTTTCGGGAAAATGCCGAATTTCTTCCGGCTTAGTGAGGTACTTTTCGAAGGTATTTTCATCAAAGATATCAGTGATCGAGTCGTCAAAACCCATTTTTCCCGGATTGAGGATGTTGTTAGGGTCAATTGTATTCTTAATAGCCTTCATAACGTTAATGGACTCACCTAATTGCTTGCCGATATAGGGAGATTTCGCCATTCCCACGCCGTGTTCCGCGGACACGGTTCCTTTGAAACGGAGGGTCATGTCGATAAATTCCAGGGCAATTTTCTTTACCTTCTCCCAGTGCTCCGGCACAGTCGGATTCATTATGAAGGTGGCGTGAAGGTTTCCATCGCCGATGTGACCGAAAGTGGCGACAGGAAAACCGTATTTTTCTCCTATCTTCTGTATTTCAGCAATGGTTTCAGGAATTTTGGATATGGGAACTCCAAAATCTTCAACCAGTGGAACGAGACGATATGAGGGCCTCAGACGACTCATGGCAGGCACGAGACCGCCTCGAGCAGCGAAGAGCTTTGCTTTCTCCACCGGATTGTCGGACCAAATGTTTTCGATTCCTCCCACGGCCTTACAAATCTCGTCTATTTTTTTGATCTGGTCCTCTACAGCACTCTTTGGACCGTCAATACCCATAAAAAGCTGGCAATTAACATCTTTAGGTATGTCCATCTTGAGTGCATCCCTGGCCACGTCCAGACAAACGTTGTCCAGTATCTCGCACGTAGCCAGTTCCAGACCGGAGGTGAAGATCTTTTCCACGGCTTTCCCTGCGGTATTGACATCTGGGAAAGAAGCCTTGGCAAAGGCCTCATATTCAGGCATGGGCAAAATTTTGAGAGAGGCTTCGGTAATTATCCCCAGTGTCCCTTCTGAGCTGGAAAAAAGGTGGGTAAGATCATAACCTGCCGAACTTTTGGGCGCCAAGTCCCCCGTCTGGATTATCCTGCCATCTGCCAGGACTACAGTCAGACACTTAACATAGTCTTTGGTCGTACCGTACTTGGCCGCCCGAACCCCGCTGGCATTTGTTGAAATCATGCCTCCGATGGTGGCGATGGGCGCGCTTCCAGGATCTGGAGGGAAAAAATGAGTGGGCGCCAGCTTGGCGTTTAGTGCGTTACAAATTACTCCGGGCTCGACTACTACGTAACCATCGGCCTTGTTGATCTCTTTAACGTTATTCATTCTAGTGAAATCCAGCACTATGCCGCCCTTCACAGGCAGAACCGCGCCTGTAACAGAAGAACCGGTGCCTCTAGCTACGATCGGAACCTTTTCCGCATTTGCCAAAGCGAGTATTTTGCTCACCTGCTCAGTATTACTCACAAAGGCAATGGCTTGCGGTACCCCGACATGAATGGACATATCTCTGGAATAGGCGAGGCAATCCACAGTGGAGGCCGTAACGTTTTCAACTCCTACGATGTCGCTAAGGTCCTTTATAAAATCCATGGTTTCTCCTTCTGGAGTTGCAATACTTGCACAGGAGGGGGGCCTGAATTCAAATCCAGGCCTTTCGGTGAAACTGACGAGAATTTACCTCAAACAGTCTTTCAATAAACTTCATAATAATGCAATCTCTGAAATAAATCAATTTCTGGTCAAAGAAAATCCAGATGAAAAAATTTGACAATTCGTCTGTTTTGTTTATCGTCTCAAGAGTGACTGGGTGTATTTAATGTATTGTTTACATTAACTATAGCTGTCACGTCCTATGCGGTGGAGGCATTGTCTGAAAGATTATACCATCACGTCAGAAGTTCATTCAGAAGAATTATTCCAACACAGGGGAAAAATTTAAAGATACCATTTCAACTTCTTTACATCGCGGACAGCACGTGATATCAATGTGAGATTATGCTGAGAAAGCCTTGATGCCTGTTTAGGAGGAAGACGAGAGTTGGCATTTCCCACTGAGACAAAAAAGACGATCATAGAGAAATATCGGCTTCACGACAGTGACACAGGATCACCGGAAGTCCAAGTCGCTTTGTTGAGCGAAAGAATCGGATATCTTACCGACCACTTCAAAATTCACAAAAAGGACCACCATTCCCGGAGAGGCTTACTGAAGCTCGTCGGTCAACGCCGCAGGCTCCTAGACTACCTCAAATCAAAAAGTGTAGACCGTTATAAGACTTTAATCACCGAATTGGGTATCAGAAAATAGTACTGACCTCCACTCGGACAAGACACTTCGCCCTGTTTATAACGCATAGGTGAAGAGAGGACCAAGAGGAATATGGTGCACAGTACATGCAGCACTGTTTCAGGTAAGGAAATTATTTTTGAGACAGGTCGTCTGGCCAAACAGGCTTCGGGCGCAGTTCTTGTTCGTTGTGGGGAAACCGTGGTACTCGTTACGGCTGTCGCAGAGAAACACGGCCGAGAAGGTATCGATTTTTTTCCTCTCACCGTCGACTATTTGGAAATGACTTATGCTGCGGGAAAAATTCCAGGAGGATTTTTCAAACGAGAAGGCCGCCCCACGGAGAAGGAAATACTCACTTCACGATTCATTGATCGGCCTATCCGCCCGCTTTTTCCAAAAGGCTTCAGTAGTGAGACCCAGATAATAGCCACCGTGCTTTCTTCAGACGGGGAACACGATCCGGACATGCTTGCCATTAATGGTGCTTCTACTGCACTCCATATTTCAGACATACCTTTTGGAGGTCCTATCGGGGCCGTCCGAATCGGGAGGGTGGACGGGAACTTGATTGTAAATCCCTCTCCTCTTGAAGACACCTACTCAGACCTCAACTTGATTGTGGTGGGATCTCGAAAGGGAATTGTCATGGTGGAGGGCGGCGCAAACCGTCTGTCCGAAGAAATCGTCATGGAGGGCATCTTCAAGGGATACGATGAAATCATGAAGATCGTGCAGGCCCAAGAGGATCTTCGCGAAAAGGCCGGCAAGCCCAAGCGAGAACTATCTCCCGTAGTCCAGGATAGTGAATTAGTCCAAAAAATCAGAGACCAGTGGGGTGGCCGGATTGAAGAGGCAATAGCCATTCCTGGAAAACTCGACCGTCGCGCTGCTCTGGACGAGATTTACCTTACTGTCTTTGAATCACTAGGAGAGGAAGGGGAGCGCAGGCGCGGGGAAATTCTAGGTTACACCGACAAGATTGAGGGTGAATACATACGAAACATGATTCTGGAAAAGAACGTCCGAATTGGCGGGCGCTCCTTTACACAGGTTCGTGATATTTCCTGCGAAGTAGGGGTGTTACCTCGGACCCACGGAAGTGCATTGTTTACTAGGGGAGAGACCCAGGCACTCGTTTTGGTCACGCTTGGAACTTCTTCTGACGAACAAAAAATCGAGGCTCTCGAAGGCTCCAGCTACAAATCTTTTATGCTCCACTACAAGTTTCCTCCCTTTTCAGTTGGTGAGGTAAAGTTCCTCAGGGGTCCTTCCCGACGTGAAGTCGGTCACGGTGCTCTCGCTGAACGGGCACTGGCGTACCTGCTGCCTGACGATGAGGAGTTTCCCTATACGATCCGTGTGGTTTCAGAGATCCTGGAATCGAACGGCTCTTCTTCCATGGCTACAGTGTGCGGCTCTTCTCTTTCCTTAATGGATGCGGGAGTCCCCATAGTTGAACCTGTAGCAGGAATTGCAATGGGCCTCTTAAAAGATAAAGACCGCACGGTAGTACTCTCAGATATTATCGGAGACGAGGACCACCATGGCGACATGGACTTCAAAGTTACCGGCACCAAAGACGGGGTAACCGCACTTCAAATGGATATTAAGATTGAGGGCATTACCCGAGAAACTCTTGCCGAGGCCCTCTTGCAGGCAAGAGATGGACGCCGGCACATCCTGTCTGAGATGAAATCAGTCATTTCTGTCCCTAGAAAAGAAATGTCTCCGTACGCTCCCAGAATATTCATCATGTACGTGAATCCCGAGAAAATTAGAGACATCATAGGACCGGGCGGAAAAGTGATACGCGCCATCCAGGAGGAGACCGGGACGAAGATCGAGGTGGATGACACCGGAAAGGTAGTAATCGCGTCCGTTGATGTCCTAGGTGGGAATCAAGCCAAGGCGTCAATCCAGAGCATCACTCAGGAAGCTGAACTTGGACGAATTTACATGGGTTTGGTGAGAAAAATTACTGATTTCGGGGCTTTTGTTGAGATTTTCCCTGGTACTGACGGCCTTGTTCACATTTCGCAGCTTGTGCCTGAGCGCGTCCGGAAGGTTACGGATATCATTAAAGAGGGGGACACTTGTCCTGTTAAAGTCATCGGCATTGATGCTCAGGGGAAGATCAAGCTTTCGCGCAAGGACGCCATCGGGCTGACTCCTGATTCATCAAACGATTGATCGTGGTTCCGCCATTGGCTACACGTTACGAAGACTTCATTAATTACCGTAAAACCACACTAAATAACGGTATCCGCATTATAACGGAACATATTCCGTACGTGCAATCTGTTTCACTTGGGATTTGGGTGAGATCCGGGTCGCGGTTCGAACAGCCTAATCAAAACGGCATTTGTCATTTTATAGAACATATGCTCTTTAAGGGGACTGAGAGAAGATCGGCCTACGCTATTGCGAAAGAAATAGATTCTGTCGGAGGAGTCCTGAATGCTTTCACCAGTAAAGAATTAACTTCTTTTTATTGCAGGATCCTCAATGAACATCTGGGTATGGCTGTTGACCTCCTGACCGACATTTTTCTTAACTCGTCCTTTCCGGAAGAAGAAATCGAACGTGAGAAACAGGTAATTTGTCAAGAAATCCACCAAATGGAGGACAGCCCTGAAGAACTCGTTCATGAAATACTTGGCTTCCGGTTTTGGCCCCAAGATCCTCTAGGTAGTCCTATTCTGGGAACAATTCCCAATATCGTCAAACTCGACCGCGAAACTCTCCTTGGCTTTAAACGTGACAATTACACTCCTGATGAGATAGTAGTTTGTGCGGCTGGGAATTTGGATCACGACTCATTCGTAGACCTGATAGCGAAGCAAATGGCAGTCCTAGCACAATGTTCCGATCGGACAGACCTCCAGATGACGAGAAGTAGTTCGACATCCCACGTGGAAGAGAAAGACCTGGAGCAGGTGCACGTGTGCATCGCAACTGAGGGTCCCAGTGCTGTGGATGATAGACGTCATGCAAGTTACATATTGAATGCTCTTTTGGGTGGCGGCATGAGTTCGAGACTTTTCCAAGAGATTCGCGAAAAAAAAGGGCTCGCGTATAGTGTCTACTCATTCCTCTCAGCTTTTTCAGACACCGGGATGTTTGGTATTTATGCCGGCTGTGACCCTGCGCGGATGGAGGAACTGCTGGCGATAACCGGCAAAGAAACCATTGGACTCTCTGAAAGCATAACAGAAGATGAGATTCGGACAGCAAAGAACCAGATTAAAGGTAACATTGTTCTTGCAATGGAATCCAGCGATGCCCGAATGAATAGACTTGCAAAAGAAGAATTCTGCTTTGGCAGGCACATCTCTCTGGAGGAGGTTATCACCTCGCTGGAAAGCGTCTCACCTCGACAGCTCTCTGATGAGGCCCGAGAGATGCTAAATTCAGGCCGTTTTACCATCGTGGTATTGGGACCGGTCGACTCAAAATCAGACCTGTTCGGCCTTTTCTACGGATAGTACTCAGACCGAAGTGCCTTCAAGCAATTAACTTTGTTCATGATTCTGAAGTTACCGACGGCTTCAGTTTGTCTCTGTGGTATTTCTCGGAACATCCTTGCGGCTGATCTCAACTTTTCCTTTGGCGTTGTCTATGGAAACGACCACATTTGTTAGGCTTCTAGTGCCGAGGAGGTTCATAACTCCTTTAGTTTTCCGATCGAAAACGTGCACTTCTATCTCGCCCAGGGGCAGGTCAAACAGATAGGTGTTTCTTACCCTGTATCTTGTGACAGGGTGTGTGGAGCCATCTGCAAGTACGACTTTACTCTTCCCAATCTCCTGTACTTTAGATTCACGTGAGATTTCCATCAGTAACCTGCGATTAACCACAGAGTAGGTTGCTCCGGTGTCCAGGAGAAACCTATGAGGGGGCCCATTCTTACTGAAACGAACCTGTACAAATATTTGGCCGTGCTCGTTAAGAGGAACCGAGACTCTGAACGGGCTGGAACCGGTCACTGAGAGTTCCTTCAGGATTCTCTGAGCTATTTTGGCCGTTGGGGGATCAGGATTCAAGCTCATGGCTCTTTGACCGTCCCTCAGGGCCGACTCAAGCTTGTCTGCGCGAAGATATGCAAGTCCTCTTGCTGCATGAGCGAAGCCGGATTTCGGATCAATTGATATTGCTTGATTGAGGTCATTGAGGGCTTGATCCACTTCGCCTCTGTTGATAAGGGCGATGCCTCTGTTGGTAAAAGAAAGGGAGCGTAAGGAATTATTCACATGAGAAGTATTTATGGCAGCGGCAAAATCATCAAACGCCTTTTTGTCCTTGCCATAATCGAGGTTAAGTGTAGCGCGTAGCATCAGCCCAGACACCAATGTTTCTCCATCTAGACCATCTGACCGAAGCACGGCATTCAGATCAGCCCAAGCTCTCCTGAAATCGCCCTTGCCATAGTAGGCTTGGGCCCTTGCCAACCGGACCAAATGAACATTGGACGTATCTGGTTCTACAATCTGCAGGGCTCTTGAAAACGCTTCTACAGCTTTTTGGTATTCTCCTGCCTCGAAGTGCATTTTACCGGTCTGAAAGAGCGTGGTTGTTTCACTTCCAGCTTGCAACTCGGTGCTGCATGTCCAAAAAACCAGTATCAAAGAACAACATGTTGATAACAGTACCTTCATGAATCCGTCCCTGCCTTCACAAACCAATAAGATGAATTTCACGTCCCACAAAAAAGGTCATCTGATTTTGCCTAGCTTATTGCCCCTATGATCGTGGTGTCGGCACTCGTCTTTCAGCTATTTATTTGCTTGTGACCAGATTCCTTATTTTCGCGGAGGCTGTCTCTTGAACCACTCCACAATCTCTTCCAATTCGGCCAGTTCCCTGCCAGAGAACTTCCTGATCAGTGTCAGAACCTGCTGAGATAGCCAGAACCTCTCCTCTTTTTGCGATGCTTCTGCTACAGTGAGAAATTCTTCAAGAAGATCCGCAATTACCCTGAGCTGATCCAAGACCGAATCTGCAACAACGGAAGCGAGTTTTCTTTGCTTCACTTCCAGTATGTTGATTACCTTGGAAAGGTCCACCGATGGATCTAACGATAGAGAGATGCCTACTTTAAGGATCGGACCTGCGGTTTTTTCAGACAGCAGGTAACCTCTCTGCAGCTCAAACTCCTGCAGGGAAGGGTAGATTTCCCTGAGTTGAACCCCAGTTCTCACGTCGAAAAATTCAGGTAAGCATTGCCCGTTAATTCCACGGAATCCCTTGGGGACACGTACAAGAATCGTAGCTTCTCTGATGAGAATGTGGTCATAATAAACCTTCGTGTCCATTGACATATAATATCACGTTGAAACTAATTTAGTAAGAAATAAGCTCAGCTCTTTGATATTAATATATATTGCATAGTGATTTAG
>Ga0194054_10001124_pt1 | contig 13129 bp, 8 predicted proteins | sample SepL2210m_MetaG_FD_163628 | JGI IMG/M metagenome (GOLD analysis project Ga0194054, IMG submission 163628) | Anoxic zone freshwater microbial communities from boreal shield lake in IISD Experimental Lakes Area, Ontario, Canada - Sep2016-L227-10m | ecosystem: Environmental > Aquatic > Freshwater >... | reverse complement strand
TCCCGGTCCTCCCATGCGGTCGATGTGCCGACGACTTTCCCGTCCGGCGACACCACAAAGAACATCCGCTCCGCGATCCGGCGGATGTCCTCTCCGAATTCCGTGACAAAGAGCGCGCGGTCGGTCTCAAGGTGTTTGTCGGTCGATAGGATGCTCGCCCAGACATCCATGTCGCCGTCGGCAAACCGGCGGGAGCTAAAACCATCCGGCCATCCGAACTGCGGGATGTCGTCGAGATTTCTGCGGATCATGCGGACCTCCCGGAAGGGGATTTCTGCTGCGGTCGGGTCGGTGCGGGAATCAGTTGTCATTTCGCGGGACTGGATCGGCCGGGATCGCGCGCTGGCACTTGTTTTGCGGGATCGCCGGAATTACGTCCGAACGAGCTCCGGCGATAGAGGCTCGGGGCGAGCCCGTAGTGGTGGCGGAATTGGCGGGAGAAATAGAACGGGCAGGAGTAGCCGCAATCGCCCGCGATCGCGGCGATGGATTTGGAAGTGCCGCTGAGGCATTGGGCGGCCATCTCCAAGCGGCGCTGCCCGAGCCATTCCATCGGTTTGAGACCGGTCTCCCGTTTGAAGATGCGGCCGAAGTAAACCGGGTTCATTTTCACGGACGCCGCCCATTCGGCGAGGGTGATGATCCCGCCAAGGCGGGCATTCGCCCATGCCTGCGATGTGAGCAGGCGATCTTTGACGCCTCGATCCAATGCGCCCGCCCCCATGTGCGGGCGAAGCACGTCGAGCAGGTAAGCGAGCCATTGGGATAGCGCCCCGGCAATCGCCAGATCGCGGAACGCCGTCGTGCCAGACATAGCGTTCAGCACATGCTCGAATTCCGCAATGTATCGCGCCGGATCAGGCATCGTGCTGCGGCGGGGATAGGTGTGCCGCAGGAGAACGTTTGCCGCCCCGGGCTGCGACAGGGCGAGGGATGCGCTGAGATGGACGTTCGGGCGTGCGGGATCGTGCGCGAATGAAAACTCGTCCGCGCTCGTCACCACGAGCATGTCGCCGGCCTCCATGACGAATTTCCGCCCGTTGACGCGTGCCGAGCAGGGGTTTTTTTCCGCGAAAAAAAACTCGATCATATCTGGAGCCAGCCGCGCTTCGGGAATCGACCAGGCGGGATGGCCGCCGTAGCGCCCGAACCAATGCAGCCTCCAGCCGAAGCCGCCCTGGAAGGCAGGCTTCCAGTCGTGATGGTATGGCAGCCAGGGCATGGTTGAAATAATACAGGTTTCCATCGAGCGGTGTCCATTCCCTTTTCGTCCCGATCATCGTAATCTCTCCCTGTGATGAGCGCGCCCGCAGCCGGGATCCTACAGGGTTTCGGTCTGGCAAAAGCTCATCGGGAGTTAGCCATTCAAAAACGATATGAACACCGGGGATTTTTATTTTGTCAGCGGCTCGCTTGCCGACCTGATCGGGCGCGAGCGCGTGGAGGCCTCGTGCCGGGCCCGCGCGGCACTCGCCGGCGAAGATTTAGCCCGGCTGGTCGCGCTGGCATGCGAGCCGGTTGATTTTCTTCCCGCTTCTTTTATGGAGCGTCAGCATGCGTTGCTGAAACGGGTTGGAGAGCGTATCTCTGAGCCTTATGCGGACACGCCGGTTCGAGGGGCCTCCACCCAGACTTTCAACGCGGCAACCCATCTCGGGATGTCCCCGCTGAGCGCGCTCGGGATGTTCCGGGTCGGCGAGGACGGGCGGCTGTATTTGATATCCAAGAGCGAGCACTACCACGCTTCGCTCGGACATGGGTTTCCCGGCTACCAACTGATTGACCGCGCGCGGCAATTGGGGATCCCGAACGCGACGCACAACAACACGCGCGGTCAAATCATTAGGCTGCTGGAGGAAGAGCTGGTTTGCGCGGTCAACGGCCTGGCCCCCGGCGACGAGGCGGGGCTAAAAAACGTTCTCGCCTGCGAAGACCCGTATGTTTGCAACCGTGTGCTGAACTTGGAAACCGGCAGCCTGGCGGCCGAGGCCGCGCTCAAAATGATACTCGCGCGGTTTTATCGGATTGAGGCGCATTCCCCGGCCCCGAAATATGCGGGGCGGATTCCCGTTCTCCTCGTGATGGGCAACGACGATGGCGGGTTCGAGGCAAACTACCACGGCACGACGATCCTGGCGCAATCCATGCGCGGGATGTGGCCGGAAGTTTATGACGGAACCAAAAATCTTTTCCGGGTCTGCCCGATCCGTCCGAACAACATCGATGACCTCGAGGAGGCATTCAAAAACTGGGAGGGTGGCGGGCACAAGATCGCGGGGTTTTTCCACGAGATCGTGATGATGAATTACGGCGGCCGCCTGCTGTCGCCGGAATTCCTGCAGCGCGCCTACGCGCTCTGCCGCGAGCACGATGTGCCGACAGTGGTGGACGAAATCCAGTCGTGCATGTGGCATCATGACCTCTTCATGTTCCGCGAGTGGGGGCTGAAGCCGTCGTTTGTGGCGGTCGGGAAAGGCTTTCCAGGCGGCGAGTATCCGGCCTCGCGCCTGATCTTCAGCTCCGCTATGGACGCCATGCCGCAATTCGGCGCGCTCGTGACTAACGGCCAGGAGGAACTCGCCTCGCTGGCCTACCTGATCACCATGCGCTGGGCACGTGCGAATGCGCAGGCCACGCGGTCTGTCGGCGACTACTACGAGAAACGGATGCGGGAATTTGCCGCGGCGAACCCGCATGCAATCTCAGCGGTGGAAGGCAAGCGCCACATGACCACGCTGTATTTCAATGAGCTCGGCGTGGCCAAGGCATTCGCCAAAGACCTGAACCGCCGGGGGCTTGATATTAGCTCGCAGACTTACAAGGAGGACTGCCCGCCCGCCGTGCTGACAAAAATTCCCCTGATTGCGACATCCGCCGTCGCGGATTTCATCATCGCCCAGATGGAGGCGGCCATCTCGGCCAAATCAACCCAACGCTAATAACACTGTGAAAATTGGAATCCCAAAAGAAATCAAGATCAAGGAAAACCGCGTCTCCTGCACGCCGGGCGGCGTGCGCATGTTGCTCCAGCAAAAGCACGATATTTTCGTCGAACAAGGCGCGGGCATCGGCTCCGGCTTCCCGGATGAAATCTACCGCCAGGCCGGGGCGGTCATCGTCCCCGCCGCCGCCGATGCATGGTCCGCGGAAATGGTCATCAAGGTGAAGGAGCCGCAGGAGGAGGAGTATGCCTTCCTCCGACCCGACCTGGTCCTCTTCACCTACCTGCACCTCGCCGCCGAACCGGCCCTGACGAAGCGGTTGCTCGAAAGCCGGACATGCGGGATCGCCTACGAAACCGTCGAGGTCGGCCGCCGCCGGCCGCTGCTGGAACCCATGAGCGAAATTGCCGGACGGATGAGCACGATTGTCGGCGCGCATTATTTGAGCAAGGCCCATGGGGGAAAAGGAGTTTTGCTGGGTGGCGTTCCTGGCGTCCTGCCGGGCAACGTGCTGGTGCTGGGCGGCGGATCCTCAGGGATCAACGCCGGCCGCATGGCGGTCGGCCTCGGCGCGGACGTGACGATCCTCGATGTGGATTTGGAGAGGATGCGCTTTCTCGACATCACGTTCGATCACACGGCGCACACGCTGTATTCCAACGAGCAAAATCTCATCGAGCGCCTGAGCAACGTGGACCTGCTGATCGGTGCCGTCCTGGTGCCGGGAGCCGCCGCCCCCAAGCTCATCAGGAAAGAAATGCTCGAAGTGATGAAGCCCGGCTCGGTTTTTGTGGATATCGCGATCGACCAGGGCGGCTGCGCGGAAACCTCGCGCCCGACCACCCACGACGCTCCGATTTTTGTCGAGAAGGACGTGATTCATTATTGCGTGACCAACATGCCGGGCGCCTACGCCCGCACCGCCACGCAAGCGCTCACGAACGCGACCATGCCCTACGCGATCAAGCTCGCGAACCTTGGCGCGGAGCAGGCTCTCAGGCTGATGCCGGACCTCCGCGCGGGCCTCAATACCTTTCAAGGCAAGCTCGTCTATCCGGCTGTTGCGGATGCTCTCGGCCTGCCGTGCGCCGCCAATCCCTTCCAGGATTAACATTATGAAAACGATCCGCTTTGGAATCATCGGCTGCGGGCTCATGGGCCGGGAATTCGCGTCCGCCGCAGCGCGCTGGTGCCACCTTCCGCAGATGGATGTGCGGCCGTCGCTTGTGGCGGTCTGCGACACCACCCCGGAACCATTCCGCTGGTTCACCGACAATTTTCCTTCCATCGGGCAGACAACCGCCGATTTCCAGGAGCTCCTCTCGAACCCGGATGTGGACGCTGTCTATATTGCCGTGCCGCACAATCTCCACGAGAAGCTCTACTGCGCGGCCATCGCGGCGGGAAAGCATCTCATGGGGGAAAAACCGTTCGGGATCGATCTGGCCGCAAACCGCTCGATCCTCGCAGCGCTCGAGAAAACCCCCGGCTGCTTCGCGCGATGCTCGTCGGAATTCCCGTTTTTCCCCGCGGTGCAGAGGATCGGCCGGATGATCGAGGGCGGGGAGTTCGGGACAATCCTCGAAGTCAACGCGGGCTTCCAGCATTCGACCGACCTCGACCCGCAAAAGCCGATGAACTGGAAGCGCGTGATCGCCGCCAACGGGGAATACGGGTGTCTGGGCGACCTCGGGATGCACCCTTTGCACATGCCGCTGAGAGCCGGTTGGATGCCGCGCAACGTGCGGGCGATTCTCACGCGGCTCTATTCGCACCGGCCCGGTCGCGACGGGAAACCCGCCCCCTGCGAAACCTGGGACAACGCGACGCTCCTCTGCGAGTCCGTGGACCCGCTCACGGATCGTCCCTTTCCGCTCACCGTCAAAACCCAGCGCATCGCGCCCGGTGAAAAAAACTCGTGGAGCTTTGAAGTCTTCGGCGGCAGGCGATCGGCCCGGTTTTCCAGCAAGCAGGCGAACACGCTCCAGCTCCTCGACTACACTGGCGGCGAACAGGCCTGGCAGCATATCGACATGGGAAGCGAACTGGCATTCCCCTCGATCACCGGCGGGATTTTTGAATGCGGGTTTTCGGATGTCATCCTCCAAATGTGGGCGTCATTTGTCAGCGAACTCGCCCACGGCACGACACCCGGACGGTTTGCGGGATGCGTCACGCCGCAGGAAACAAACCTGCACCACAAAGTTCTGACGGCCGCGCTCGAATCCCACCGCACGTCATCGGTGGTTCCTATCAGCTAAAATGTATCTCGGCATCGACATCGGCTCGACCGCTCTGAAGGCCGCTGCGTTTGAAGCGCGGGGCGGACGCCTGCTCGCGCAGACCGACCAGCGGCTGCCGCTCGATGTGGATGAGACCGGACGCCGCGAGCAGGATCCCGCCGCGATTGTCCAGGCCCTTTGCGCTGCCGCCGGATCGCTCCGCCACCAGCTCGGCGAGCGGTGGGCTTCGCTGCGAGGGATCGGGCTCGCCGCCCAGGGCGGCAGCACGATCCTCGTCAACCGCGCGACCGGAGTTCCCCTCACACCGATGATCCTTTGGAACGACACCCGCGCGTTCGGGCATTTTCACGAGATTGCCAAAACCGTCCCGGCCCGCTGGTGGCGGTCGTTTTCGTTGCGCGACGAGCCGGGGATGGGGCTTGCCCGCGCACTTTGGATCCGGGACCAACGGCCGGACCTCTTCGCCGGCAACCCGCTCTGCATCGGGGCCGGCGAGCATGTCTATTTCGCGCTCACCGGCCGCTGGCTGCAGGAAGCCTGCCACGCGCTGCAATCCGGGTGTTACGACGCCCGCCGCCAGCGACTCACCGGCAGGCCGGCGGCAAAACTCGGGCTCCCTGCCGATCTCTTTGCGCCGCTCAGAAACGGTCATGAAACCCATCCGCTGACCCACGAGGCGGCCACCCTGCTGCAGCTCCCGGATGGCATTCCCGTAGCCGGCCCCTACAACGACCACGAGGCCGGATTTTTGTCGGTCGCCCACGCTTCCCGCCATCCTCTTGAGTGTTCCCTGGGCACGGCATGGGTGGGAAATTTTGTCCTCCCGCCCGCGTTCCACGGCCGCTCGCCGTTCCAGCTTTGCATCCCTTCTCCTGAGGGAGCCGGCTCCCAGGTCATCATGCCGCTGTTGACCGGCAATGTCACATTGGACTGGGCGCTGGAGCACTTCGTCCACGCCGACTTGAAAACCGCTTTCGACCGAGCCGACGGGATTTTTTCCCAACGGATGCTGCCTTCGCCCGGGCTCACCGCCCTGCCGTGGCTCAACCGCCCGAATTCCCTGCGTCCGTCGGAGACCGGGTCGGGGGGATTTTTTGGGGTCGGCCCCGCGACCACCCACGCCGATCTTTTCCGCGCGGTCGTTGCGGGAATGGCTTTCGAGTTTGCGCGCGTGTTCGAATCCGTCGCCCGCGAAGGCGCGATCGACAGCCTCGTGCTGTGCGGGGGAGCCGCGAAGAACCCGCATATCCGCAGCCTCTTCGCATCCCTCTTTGCGCCGCTGCCGGTCCACCAAGTGATCGAACCCGAGCTGATGGGCACGCGCGGATGCCTCCGCGGGTTTGACCCGCAGATCGCCTGCGCGCCGACCGCGCCGGTCCACCGCAACCCCGGCCTCGACGAGGCGGATCTGGCCGGAGCGAAGGCGCTCTACCTTGAAGTTTTCGACCGCCTCTGCGGTCACGTTCCTGCCGGAAAACCCTACGCCATCAAACAGGATAAACCCAAATGACAACGCTCAAAACCGGATTGCTCCCGCTCTACGTGAAGTTTTACGACGAGGTATTGCCGGACCTTGCCGCGCAGGTCGAACCGTTCGTGCATCGTGTCGAAACCGCGCTGAAGACCGGCGGGCTCGATGTGCTCGTCGCGCCCACCGCCCGGACGCATCCGGATTTTGCCTGTGCGATCGCGCAGTTTGAGGCCGCAGGCGTGGACGCGATCATCACTCTGCACTTGGCCTACTCGCCTTCTCTCGAAGCCGCCGATGTGCTTGCGGGAACCACTCTGCCACTGGTCATGCTCGACACCTCGCCGGATTGGGATTTCGGACGGGAGGTCGATCCGATGCGACTTCTGCTGAATCACGGAATCCACGGGGTGCAGGATCTGGCGTCGGTGCTGCGCCGGCGGGGAAAACCCTATCAAGTCGTGGCCGGACATCTGGACGACCCGGGATGGATTCCGCGTTGTCTGGAGGTGGTTCGCGCCGCCCGTGCAGCCAAGTTCCTGCGCTCGATGCGCGCGCTGCGCATTGGCGGCGTGTTTCCGGGCATGGGCGATTTTGCTGTGCCGGATGGCGTGCTTCTTAGCTCACTCGGAATCGCGGTCCATGACATCGCGCCCGGCGATCTCGCCGATTCCATCACGGCGGTGGACGAAGCCGCGATCGCTGCGGAGCTCGCTTCCGACACGAAGCAATTTCAAGTGGATTGTGACCAGGCGGTCCATGAACGATCTCTCCGGTGCGGGCTTGGTCTGCGCCACTATCTTCAACAAGGAAATTTTGGTGCCTTCAGCCTCAACTTCCTCGAGTTCAAGGAATCCACCGGACCGGTCAACACCGTGCCCTTCCTCGAATGTTGCAAGGCCATGGCGCGCGGGGTCGGCTACGCGGGCGAAGGGGACGTGCTCACGGCCTCGCTGGTCGGGGCCTTGCTCCAGGGATTCGGGTCAACGACATTCACCGAGATTTTTTGTGCAGACTGGGCCGGGCAATCGCTGTTCCTCTCGCACATGGGAGAAATCAATTGTGCCGAGACATCTGCCCAACCCATCCTTTTTGAAAAGGAGTTTCCCTTCACCCCGGCCCTCAACCCGGCGACGCTCGCCTGTGCCCCGCGCCCCGGCCGGGCGACGTTCGTCAACCTCTCGCCCGGCCCCGATGACAGCTTCCGCCTGATCACCGCCCCGGTCGAGGTGCTCGCCGATGGAACGCATCCCGACCTCAATCGCTGGGTGAGAGGATGGATCCGCCCCGCGATCCCGCTGCCGCGATTCCTGGAAGAATTTTCCCATCTCGGCGGCACCCACCACAGCGCACTGATGTCTGGCGACCATTGCTCTGCGATGGCCGCCTTCACCTCATTTTTGAAAATCGAACACTGCCCCATTTCCTAACCCACTATGAATGCTTGGAACACTCCCGCTGAACGCGACTACAACCTGAAAATAATTGACGAAGAGCTAAACGATTTTCTTCCGGAGAAAATCTTCGACGCGCACATCCATATTTCTCCGCCCGATGGATGCCTTCCCGATGGGCCGTTCTCGTGCGGCGGCGTGCCCATCACATCCTACACCTATGAAGAACTGGAGGCTGATTTAGAAATTGCTTATCCCGGACGTCAGGCTGAGGCGCTGTGCTTCGGGTTCCCAAATCCTCAACTGGATCTGGAGCGGAACAACGGCTACGTCGGCAGCGGCGCTGACTTTAAAAGGTTTTTTCCCTTGCGCCTGCTCGATCCGAACCGTGACAACGCTGCCGCGGTCAACGCGGATATTGATCGCTATGGGTTCCTCGGCCTTAAGCCGTATCCCGACTATGCGCGGCCAAACGATATCCCGAACGCAGAAATCCCGGAGATGCTGCCGGACTGGGCGATGCAGATCGCTCACGAGCGTCGCCTGCTCGTAATGTTGCACATCCCGCGCCCAAAGAGGCTGGAGGACCCGCTCAACCGACGCCAGCTTCGCGAGCTCTGCACCAGATGGCCGGGGGCAAAAATCATTCTTGCCCATGTTGGGCGCGCCTATTACCTGCGCGGCATCACCGGGTTTCTCGATGATCTGCGCGATCTGCCCAACCTCTACTTCGATCTCGCCATGGTCCAGCACTGGGAGGTCATGAGCTACCTGTTCGATCAGGTCCCGATCAGGAAAGTGCTTTTCGGCTCGGATATCCCGATCGCACTCGCTCAAGGTAAGGCCGTTGAAATCAACCACCAATATACTTACGTCACCCCGCGCCCATGGTCGCTTTCCCTTTGTGACGAGAAAAATAAATTGAAGTTTACTTCGTTTCTCAACGAGGAACTCCGAGCCATCCGGCAGGCGGCAATCGCTGCCAAGCTCTCACGATCCGACGTATCCGCCTTATTTTACGACAACGCGAGAGCCTTGGTGGACGAGGTCACTGCGGTTTCTCACCATAAACAAAACATTACCCCATGAAAATGAGCGTTGGCCATGTTGGACTGGGTTCATTCGGATACCGCACAGAATGATCACAGAAATGAAAACCCGAAAACCAAATAAAACGTGGAGGAGAGGATGTTGAATTCAAGAAGGGTTCTGAAAATGGTCGCCTTACCGCATCGAAAAGTCGGCGTCGAAAACTATCCCAAACCCGCCTTAAGTTAGCGCCATTCAGGACGACCCCTTTTCCGTCATTTTACAACGCATAGACAGTCTCACCCGCAGGCAGGAATGCCCTGATTGGGATTGCCGGCGAACGCCGCCAATAGTCCCCATCCAAAGATCATGTCCGCCATAGGCCAGGTCACCGTGAATTCGTTCAGTTGTGCGGCGATGTCGTCAAAATAGGATTCCGTTCCCGGCCAATTTTCCAGGGCGGGATAGATTCCTGCGGCGCGAATGATTTCTCCGCATTGTGTCGTCGCATGATGGTTTGAAGGACTGACGCCGAAAAAGGCGGGGATGCCGTCTGGCACATCCAGTCCGCGATAGGGGCCGTCCTTATGTTGAGGCCGGGCCTGCCGGTTGCCGATCCCCTTCATGAAACTGATATTCATGGGGTTTGCCCCCATCGCATAATGCGCGCCCCGGGCAATTGCATCCAGATACCGGCGGTCGCCGCTCAGGATGGCCGCATAGCCCAGGCCAAGGGGGCTGAAACTGTGTGAGCAGCCATGGGCTTTACCGTTTTCTATGATCGAATACGTCGCCGTTTTCTCTTGTCGGTCAAGCAGGGTTTCCGCGAACTTCAGCACAAGCTCCTTGGCTTTGGCTTTGAGTCCTGCGTGAGTTGAGCGCGGGCTTGCCGCATAGAGGTAAGGCCCGATGAGGTCCAGATCGAGAAAGAACACGTTGCTCCAGTGATTCGGAGCCAGGGCGATGCCGCTGATCGCACCCGGCATCGTTTCCGCAAACCGCCGCTCCCATTTCTCTTCGCCGGTGAGATTATAGAGCGCGGCGAAGGCAAAGTTCTTTACGGCCTGGAAAGCGTGCGGGGCCTTCAAATAAAACACCGGCACATCCGGACGGGCCTCGGCCCAGGCGGCGGCGCGGAGGGCTGCCGAACGATAACAATCGGCTTTTTTGCCGTCATACTTTTCCAGCGCCAGCGCCAGATGCGCCGCGGTGCCGGCGAATTGCCATGCCGATTCCGGGATGGGCGGGGTCATCGCCGTGGGCAGCGAATTCAGCCAACTCGTCTCCCCCGCCTTGGGATGTTCAACACTCTCCACCTGGAACGGCACGCCGCCGTCAGGGTGTTGGATCCGCAGAAACAGGTCCGCGCACCACAGCGCTTCATTGAGAATATCGGGGATGCCATTGCCGCTCTCGGGAATGTTGAGGGTGAGCTTTTCGAAATACCCGGGGTTGATCGTCAGAAGATCAATCATGCAGTTCACCGGCCAGAGGTGCATCCCGTAAAGAATAGAGCGGTCAAAGTCGGCCGCATCATGCCATCCGCCGAACGCGCCCGGCTCGGTTCGGTCCAGGCAAATGCTTTCCTGGATGCGCTTGAAACTGTGGTCTCCGGGAGTATTGAAGAACAGAGCATTGTCGCAGACGCATGTCATATTGCCGTCATCGGAATGAAAGTCGCGCGGCCGCGAGAATGTGGAATAGGGCGGTCCCAGTTCGATGCCGGAGCGTTGGTGATAGTATCCTTTCATTCCCACTTTGAAGGCGGACTCCCAGCGGTCAGCGGCGACCGCAAAGGGCAGAGAAACACCGATGCCGGGAATCCGAACCCGGTAGCGCCCGGGCATCTTGAGTTCCGAGAAATCGAGCGCATAGACCGACGTCTTGCTGTTGGAGATCGGCGTCTTTCCACCGTCTTCGGCATCCTGATAGAATTCCACCTGGCCTTTGGTGGCGCGCAACGCCGGCGTGCCAGCAAGAACCGCTTTGCCGCTTTCGTCGATGATCTGAAACAGGTTCGCTTCCGGATAACTCACCTCTCCGCCATCGCCCATCCACGTTGACAGGAACGCGATTTTGGGAGACTCCACCTGATAGCCGTGTTGATTCACCTGCACGGCTTCGCTGACCGTCCTGCTGTCGTCGAAAGTCAGGGTGATATCCGCCAGTTGGGAGCCGAGTTTGCTTGGTTGTGAGGCGAAGTGGATCGTATAGGTCTTGCCGGATATCAGCCGGTGGGGAAGACAAAGGTAGATCTCGTGGGCATGGGTATGTCGTTTCAAGCTGTATGCCCATTCCACATCCTTGCGGTTGGGAGTTCGTGCCTGACGGAAAGGCCGGGTCTTGCGGTGAACTTTTGTCGGATTGAGCATCTGTTGAAACGCGGGGTCGTCATTTGAGCTGATGCTGTAGCTCGCCGTCTTCATGGCCCATTCTTCATCCAGAGGCGCGCCGACGAGTTGGTCAAATGGCAACAGTTGGTCCTGCTTGGGCCCGATCCTATAGCCGACAGGGTTGCCGCCGCGCAAAACCGTAGCGAACACCGCCACCTCGCCCTTGGCCTCCATCTCGGGCGTGACAAATTCTTTCACCCCGGTCGCTTCCGCGAGACGCATGAGAATTCTGTACCCGGACAACGCGATTTGGTCGTCGGCCTGCCGCGCGTATGGCTGGATGACGCCGGGAATGCTGGCCTGCGCGTGAATCGTCAGCGCCAGCACATCCGGTTTGACCAGATAGGTCGCGCGCACCAGCGGTTCGCGGACAGCCGGTGTGTCGGACGCGTTCACGATGCGTTCCGAATCGCCGATGAGGACACAGATGTCATGGCCGTCGGCATCGACAGCGGCAATGGTGACTGTCGTTATTGTCGTAAGATTCATGCGTTTTGCTCCACGTTCGAGAGTGTCATCGTTAACGTCATTTCAGGAAGGCGTCAAGGCGTGCCCTGATCCCCTGATCCGCGCGTAAGCGTAATCTTTGGAGAGATGCCGCCATCGGATCCGCTCTGTCACAGCATCGAAGGGGTCACGAAGGGGTACCAGCCCTGAATGGCGCTAACTTAAGGCGGTTTTGGGATGGTAGGGCGACCGTCCAGGTTGCCGTCCTGCCTGGGAAAACAAGCGGGACGCTTGTTCTACTCTGGCTTAAGTTAGGGCCGCCATCGCCCTCGGCGGCGCAGTCCTCGTCCTCCGCCGCTGCCGGCTGATGGGAAGAATTAAGTATGAAGGCTGAGGTATTAAGAATTAAGTGAAGACCTTCAAACACGCCGCCTGTAGCCGCATCCGGGCCGGACGCGCTGCCGCCAACACGCCTGACACGGGCGTGGCTTGCTACAGTCGCTCGAGTCGAGCTCCACTCCATCCCGCCGTCTGCAATCCCTCATTCCACATTCCTAATTAAAATAAACTTTGGGGGGAAGAACCAGCGGTCCTCTTCATGCCGCCGGTTCCGCAAGCGCCCCGTCGGTTCTGGGGGGTTCCAGCGGGGCATTTGCGTTTCAGAAAATCCGAGAGGGAGCGCACGCATCCTGCGTGCAGGGTTTGGCATCCTGCCGAACCCATCTTGCCGAATACAGCGTATGGCGATAGGAATTCGAGAACCTCCTCCCACGATCTTGTCACCGGCCTTGGCTTTGACTGACGAGGCGACTGCCATCTGGCCGGCGTGATGTCCGAAGTAGAACGGCTTCGCGATGGAGATCAACTCGGCCTTGGAGACCTTTGCAGATGAAATATCCCAAGCTCTGGAAAACCCATTGTCTTCTGGCATTCCGATCCGGTGATGCCGGATAAGACCGTTATAGTAGCGGTCAGGTCGGCTAAGCCGAAGACCCGGCATCAGGGATTCTGACTCGCTGGATGTATATTACCGACCCGTGTCCGGTCAAAGTCAGCGGCTTTATTATCCCGCGATTTGAGGACGATTCCGCCACCTCGCGCTTGGCCGCACACAACGCCGACGTTTATCAGCAAGTTAAAAGAAGGGAGCTCCTTCACCGAGAGGAGCCAGAGATCCTCTTGTCGTCTCCGTGAAATCCGAGTAATCTAAATG
>Ga0194054_10001122_pt1 | contig 13148 bp, 12 predicted proteins | sample SepL2210m_MetaG_FD_163628 | JGI IMG/M metagenome (GOLD analysis project Ga0194054, IMG submission 163628) | Anoxic zone freshwater microbial communities from boreal shield lake in IISD Experimental Lakes Area, Ontario, Canada - Sep2016-L227-10m | ecosystem: Environmental > Aquatic > Freshwater... | reverse complement strand
GTCCCGATGAGGTGAAGCGTCGTGTCTTTGGCGCTTTTCGCGGCACGTCCCGCGGTCCTGCTGATGTTGCCGACCATTCCGCCGTCTTTGCTGACCGGGGTGGCTTCTGCTCGCGCCCTGGCGTCGGGGTCGGGTTGGAGAGAACCCAAGACGGCGCCGCCCTTGGCGGAAACGCGAACCGTTCCGACTGGGGCTCCCATGTGGTCGTAGAGTTTCACGACCCAAACCGGCGCGTTGCCCTCCGGATCCGTGTGGAGCGTGTAATCGAGCCAGTCGAATCCCAGCTGGCTCTTCGTGGCCTCCTTCTGAACGATGCGAAAAACGGCGTCCGCATCGACGGTGAGCATTTGGGTGTCAAGCGGGGCGAGGCCTGCGATGTCGGCCATTCCCCGGAGCGGCGTCCGCTCGGAAGTGATGCTCCCATCGGCCAGCGTGACTTCCCTCACCCCTCCGCGCGCCGTGGAGTCGCTGAGAAGGAATATCCACTCTTTCGGCTGCGGTTCTCCCCGTTCCCCGCGGATTTCAACAACTTTTGACGAGGCGGCATACGGTTGGGACTCGATGACCTTAAGGCCGGAGAGAACCGGACCGGCCGGAGCAGCAACAACCCTCGCGGCCAGCAGAAGCAGGATAAAAAGCGCACATCGTGGCATGGCCGCATCATTCACCATGGGGCGGATTTCTTCCAATGGAAAAATGGCGTCTGCCCTTGGGCGGCACCGGGACTGAGCGGGCTTTCGGCTTGTTGGCAGCACAGTTTTTGGCAAAGTTGAGGCATGATCACCCTCCGCAGTTCCTTTTTCCGGTTTGCTTGCGCGTTGCTCTTTGTTCTCGCCCCGGTGTGGGGTGGCGAACTTACCAAGCCCTATTTCGCCGCCACGAAGCAAGGTGCTTGGGCGGAATACCTCCTCACTTCGCCAGACGGCTCGAAATCCTCTTACAGCTACGAGCGCGGGGCCGACGATGCGGGTCGCGCCGTCATTGTGATGCAGTGTAAAATCCTTGCCGGGCCGGGGAAGGATGCCAAAACAAAGCTCACCTACATCCTGCCGCGCACCTTCAATCTGGAGCGCGAGGGGCTGAACTACGGCAGATTCACCGAGAAAATGCTCATGGACGCGGGCGGTGCCGAAATGCCCGTGGACGAAAAAACGCTGGAGACCATCCGCCAGTGCACGAAGGATTTCGCAGGGGCCGTCACCTTTGAGGCGGCGGAAAAAATCGGAAGCCGTCAATGCGACCGCTACTCCTATTCTGCAAAGTCGGGCGGCCCCAATCCGACGATTGAAACCGGCAAGCTCTGGCTCGATCCCTCGGTCCCCTTCGCCATCGTGCGTCAGTCCGCAAAGGTCGTGAACCCGGACGGAACCCCCGTATCGCAGTTCGATATGGTGTTGCAGGAAACCGGCCTCAACCAGCTCATCGCCGAGGCGGCAGCCACCCCCGCCCCTGCACCACCGGAAACCAAAAAGGCACCTTCGAAGGTCACTCTCGCTGATGGCTTCAAGAGCGGGCGCGTGGGAATGGACATCGGGGTTGTGCCCGGCTCCTCAGGACGCAGCCTACTCCTCACGCTGGTTAATAAAACAGATGCCGAACTGACCGTCACAGTGCCGGCTGGCGAGATGGATTTCGAGGTGGACTCCCCAGTCCATACCTTGAGGATTACAACTCGCAAAGCCGCAGACGTGGTTCTCCCTGAAAATGAAAAGGCGGAACCCCTGACCGTCAGCCAGCGCGGCGTGCGCGGCATCGCCGAAGGGCATTGCTCGCTGTCCGTTTATGAGGGCACTCCTCTGTTTTCAGGCAGCGTCACGATGGGCCCGCTCCCGAAATAGAACCTAATGAATCCCCCCAAACGTCATTGAGACAGTCAATCTGAGGGAGGGCCGGGTGCTGCCTCAGTTCGGTGGCAAATAAACCAAACCACGAAACAGACCGCGGATTTCCGATTCTGAGACCACCGGTGGTTCAGTTGCCCCACTCCACATCCTGGCTGCGGAATCACCTGTAAAACAGGTCATTAAAACAATCGGGCCGGAGAGATTTGAACTCTCGACCTCTTGAACCCCATTCAATACGGTCCACAGAGGAAATGCCCGCAAACCCGCATGGATACTACCATATTGATTTTCATTCATGCACAATAATACTTGTTTATCGGGCACTATATGGCACCATCGACTTAATGCCGAAACGACCATCCATTAAGCCGGCGCGCGTTCAGGGTCGAGCAAAACCTTGGAAGATCAACCTTCCCCCCAGCCTTTCGCCATCGGGGAAGCGGCAGCGCTTCTTTTTTGAAACCAAGCAAGGCGCGTTGAATTACGCCGAGGAGCAACATATCCGCCTGCGCAACTTTGGGGTGAAGGGGGCGGGCATTCTCTCGCCAGCCAGCCAGGAACAGGCCGCGAATGCAATGGATCTCCTGAAACCATACGGGGTCAGTTTGAACGAGGTAGTTCAGGAGTGGCTGTCCCGCAAGCAGGCGGCAGAGGCGTCAGTCACATTTGAGGCGGCAATGGATGCCTTCAAGGAGTTTCGCAAGCGCAGTGAATCCTACACCCGCAGCATCCGACAAACGAAAAACCGTCTGACCGGGCTGCATGGCAAACTGCTGAACCAGATCACCCCGGAAGACCTCTCCAGAGCCATGGACGGCATGACGCCATCGGTTCACAATTTCACGATTCGCATTCTTGGCGGTCTATTCAACTACGGAATGAAGCGCAACCTGTGCGCCTCCAACCCTACCAAAAAGCTCGACCTTGCTCAGCAGACCCGGGAGGAAATCGAGATATACACCCCGCAGCAAAGCACAAAAATCCTTCGTGTGGCAGAGCAGAAAGACCCTCAGCTGATCCCGTTCCTTGCCCTTTCATTCTTTGCCGGGATACGCCTTTCTGAAATGCAGCGCTTGGATTGGAGCGCGGTTGACCTGAAGGAGAACTTTGTTCGCCTACCTGCCTCGATCACGAAGACCAAACAAACGCGGCATATTGATATTTCCGCGAATCTCGGCGAGTGGTTGACCCCTCACAAAAAAACATCTGGAGCGGTTGTCCCCTGTTCGCCAGACGTGCTCCGTAATCGAATGGAAACGCTTCGCGAGCACCACAAGATCCCCACCATTAAGCACGGCCCCCGGCACTGCTTCGCATCCTACTGGCTTGCCCAGCATGGCGACATAAACCAGCTCTGCCGGTATCTCGGGCATGATGACCCAGGGACAACCTTTCGGCACTACGCCAAGGCCGCCACCAAGCGCGAAGCAGCGAAATTCTTTGCGATCCTCCCGAAGGGCGCTACGCGTTGCGGGGCGAAGAGTGCCCAAAAGGGAGTGAAGCGGTAGACAATGAACAACAAGGAAAATAACGCCAAGGCGCTGACGAACAGGCCGAGTAGTGCGCTTGGTGTTGCCTCAACCAATGGAGGCGACCCTGGTTTAGCAGCCCTGTTTAAAAATGCTGGAAAAATGCTTGAACGGAGGCGGCGAGCAAAGCACGCCTCCCCTCAAAGGATGCTTGCGCAGGGTCTGGGTGTGATGATGCTTCCGCTGGAGACGTGGGGTGTAAAGAAACGAGAGGCGAGGAAGACGGTGTTGTCGTGGATTGCTGCGAAGTCCGAATTCACAAAGCGTCAATGGACCTGGCGCGATACGCCAAATCAACTGCAACCCAAGGACCTCCTATCAGCTATAATGCAGAATATAGATACGCAGGTCGATGATGCCCTCCTTGAGGAAGCAGTGTTTTCCGTTTTCAGGGAAGATATATCAGGACTCGCGCATGCGGTTTGGGAATGCAAAAAGTTGAAAACAAGATTTCAAGCTGACCCAGATGGATTCTGGAGTCGTTTGGCCAAATACAGCGCGCAAAAGAATGCTGGGCATCATTGGATTGAGAGACAGCCCGCGTGGGTTCTGTGCGCGATTGAATGCTGGATCGGCATGCCGCATTTCCCGGAATTCGCAGGCACGCCGCCGTTCTGTTTGTGGTCGGACGGTGCGATTCAGTATTTTTTCGAGAAAGCACCGTCGGCCACAGATTCGATTCGTCAACGTCTAACGCGCGATTGCAGGCTTATCCGGCCTGAGGGATTCTCCTTCGGAATTGTCAATGGGAAGTGGAAGAAGATGGGGCGCATGCACACAAAGCATTGAGTCATGTCCGCCGGGCCGTGACAAAGAATTTAAGACCTGTCACTGCGTGATAAGCACGATTTGATATAAATGGGTAGGCTGCTATGAAGAAAAAGCAGCTTTCACTACTGACGAAGCAGGAGACCGCTGAGGAGCTTGGTGGCGTTTCGGTATCTTTCGTAAATCAGCTCCTTGCGCGGCGCAGATTGCCAAAAGTTCGGCTCTCTTACCGTGTCTGCAGAATCCCACGCGAGGCGGTCGAGAAATATATTGCAGATAGAACCTTGGCATCACGATGAGCATGTCAATCGACACGCCCCTCGGCTTCTGCAGCAGTCACAGCGACACGGAGCCGACGACAATCACCCTCGGGAAATTTGTCGAAATGATCCGTGAGCCAGACCAGGACACCATCCAGAACGTGGCCGCCGCCAAGGCAGCCTACACCAAGGCAGGCGGCGGTAAGCCCGGCAAGGACGCGGCGAAGCCCTACAAGGCCCAACTCCACTGCGTTATGATGGGCGCCACAGGAACGCGAACAGCACCTGACCTTGCTGCCGGCCTGCTGAATGTCGACCTGGACGAGCTTGGCCCCCGGCTGGAAGAGATCCGTGAGAAACTTCGCGCGGATCCTCACGTCGTCGTCGGCCCCTTCATTTCTCCCTCCGGGGACGGGCTGAAGGCGGCGATGCGGGTTCCTGTCATACCAACGGGGGCAGACGAGAAAATGCGGGCGCACCACAAAAGGAGCTTCAGCGCGGTGCAGAACTACTGCACGCAGGTGATCGGGATCACCCCCGACGGCTCGACGAGCGACCTCCTGCGGTTGTGCTACATCTCCCACGATCCGCGATGCGCGCTCAACCTCGAGGCCGAGGAACTCGACATCGAGAAGTGGGCTCCGCAGGTTACGGAGCGGGCCGGCCAGCAGGCTGGTGGCCCCAAGAAGGTGGCAGGTGACCAGCAGGATGTCGTCCCCAGCCACATCGTGGAGGCGCTGCTGCTGTCCATCCCTGCCCGGCCACGATACCAGGATTGGATCGCGATCTCGGCCGCCGTCAGGAGCTCCCTCGGTAACGAAGCCGAAGCGGTCAAACTGTTGAAGGTGTGGTCACCCGAGGAGGAGGAGGGCGAGTATGCGAAGCTTCTTGCCGCCTCCTTCGAGCAGATCGGGTTCGGCACCCTTCAATGGCATGCCGGGGAACACGGCTACGGCGGGGTGGTCCGCAGATTCTTCTATGCCGGCAAAGGTGGCTTTGCCATGCGGACTGAGCGGGGCTTCATCCCGCTGACATCGGAGACCGCAGTCAAGCAGCACCTCAAGCAATACCGGATTCCCAAGGCGAGGCTCGACGGCTTGCTGTGCCGGATCCGCGAGGAGCAGCACGTGAAGCACATCGGCGACATCGCGGGGCACCCGCCGGGACTCCACGAGTTCAACGGCGACAAGTTCCTTGTCACCCGAGGGCCGAAGATCATCGCGGGCAGGGAGGGGCACTCGGATTTCCTGCTCCCATTTTTCCTGAACCTTCTCGGTGACGACAACCACCCCGAACAGCTCCCGGCCTTCTTCTGCTGGCTGGCGCACAGCCGCAGGGCGGTGATCAAGGAGAAAAGGCGGCAGACCCCAGCGCTGGCCCTCACGGGCTCCATAGGAGATGGGAAGAGCCTCGCCATCGAGATCATCAAGCGCAGCCTCGGCGGCCGTGCGGAAAAGGCCTACAGGTTCTTCTCCGGCGACGACCAGTTCAACAGCGAGCTGGCGGGGGCGGAGTTGCTCGTCTCCGACGATGACGCGGTATCGCGCGACCACAGGTCGAGGCTCCAGCTTGCACAGGCGATCAAGTCTAACCTCTTCTCCGATTCCATGCGCGTCCGGGGCATGCACTCTGACGCGTTCAGTTGTGCCCCCGTCCACGCAGTCGTCATCGCGGCCAACTCCGATCCAGAGCACCTCCGCGTTCTACCGGAGTTGGATGAGAGCATGCGGGACAAGATCATTCTCCTGAAGACCAAGCCGGCGGCACTGCCCGAAGGCATTGCCGGCAGGAACGATCTCATCAGCATTCGGATCGATGCGGACTTGCCGGGGTTTCTCCACTTCATCGATCACGTGAACATGGTAGAGGCCTACGACCATCGAGGCCGCCTCAAATGTTTCTGGCACCCCGAGATTCTCGAGGCCATCGGCCTGCTGTCCCCGGAGACCCAGTTGCTAGAACTCGTCCAACAAGTGGAGGCTGTGCGCAACGCCATTGCGCAGACTGGCAAGTGGGTAGGCACCGCGACCGCGTTGGAGGGGCTCCTCATCAACCGAGACTCGCCGGTCCAGCACATGGCAAGCCGCCTGCTTCACTGGCCCAAGGCCTGCGGGACGTACCTTGGACGGTTGGCCGATACCGGAGGCACCGGAGTGTCACGAGGACCCAAGGACGCCAGCAAGATCCAGACCTACATTATCGCGGCCCCCACTCTGGCGGCTGCGGAGTTGTAAGGTGACTGTGGAGGGTGGTGCTCCAGCTCTGGCGCCGGCAGCACCACCTACCTCCGCCCAGGTGAGTGTTCCATGCGGGGGCTCCGCAAATTCTGCGACCCCGATCCTGACGAGGGATGTGGGCCGCAGGAGATCAGCAGTGCCCTGCGGAGGTTCGGCCTCAAATGCCGGATTACCCGCTCACTGACAAAACGTGTCGTGGACATGGAGATCAGCAAGGGCAACCCGATCCTGATAGGGGTCGAAGGCGATTTACTCGGCTTCACAGACGATCACTGGATGGTCATCCACGGCACGGGCAGGGGCGAGGTCCTCCTCGCGAACTGCCTCTACTCCGGCAAATCCTCGCAATGGGTAAGCTGGTCTTGGCTCAAACCCGGTCTTGAGCCGAGCGGCTGGGGAATGATCGTCTCGGCATGAAACATTCCCTGCACGCTGCGTCCCGTAGGGTGTAGCGTGCGGGGTTGTTTTTAGCTGCCGGGTGGGGCAGTGTTTTCCATTGTCACCAGCGATTTACCAAGATGAAACCCACCCAGCCAAACGCCAAACCCGACAGTGGATCGGCAACACTCCCCGTCCGCGTCACTTTATCGCGCAAGGGAGGCTGGAGAAAGCCGGAGAACACAGTCGTCGTAAGCCGCCCCGGAAAGTGGGGAAACCCTTTCAGGGAGACCGAGCAGCGGGACCGCAGAACGGTTGTCGCTGACCATAAAGTCTGGCTCACCTCAAATTTTCTCGACCCACAGTATTCCGAGGAGAAACGCTACGTCTTGGAGAACATCCACACGCTTCGAGGGAAGAACCTTGCCTGCTGGTGCAGACAGGGGGAGCCATGCCATGCTGATACGCTGCTTGCCTTGGCAAACCCCGGTTGGAAATGCTCAGCCGGAGGGTAATTCTGCTCTCTATCCCCCGCACAGCAGCTAAAAAATGGGGAGCATCCTGATGACGCCCCCCATTTTCTTCGTCTGTTTCTTCGATCCGAGGTGAAGCCGGGGCTACCTCGTTGTCCAGTCAGGCAGGGACCCCGAATGATGCGGCCCAGTGCTTGGCCGGTGCGGGTCGTTTTGCATCCAAAACCAGAGCAGCCCCATGAGTGATAATCCGATCAGGAGGATCCACCGTAGTTCGATGATCGTCTCGGCGAGGACTTCGACCACGAACCGGACATCCGGCTATTGGCCACGTTGTTGATCATCATCCCGAACCAGGCCACCACGAACGAGCCCCCGATTCCGATGAGCGACCACGCCAGGATCAGAACGACAGTCGAGACGTCGTTGTGCTTTAGGAATCCGAAGTAGTAAACCATGGCCGCCCCGATGAACACTTCGAGCAGAAGGAGGAGGCGGCCCTGCTGGAGGAGGTAGGTCTTGCAGGTGCCGTAGATGAGAGTCGAGATATCCAGCATGCTCCTGTGCGCCGGGAGCTTCCGGAGCCTCAGGTATTCCGTCCACCCGAAAAGCATTCCGAGCGCGGCCACGGCCAAGCCCAGCCACAAGATGGCATTGCTGGCGATCGGGAATCCCGCAAAATGAAAGACCAGCAAGCGGGCCTCGCCGGATGGGAGAGCGAGGTCAGATTCCCCCGCCCGGGCGAGTGCCGGACAAAGAATGGATAGGAGAGAAATGAGGCGTAGAGTTTTCATAGTAAGGAGATTTCGTCAGGGGAGGAGGGGTGAAAAAGCGGACACTTTTTGAAAGGCGGGGTTCTGCCACCTTGGCGGCGAAGTTTCTGTTCCAGAGAACGGCTGGGACAAAATCAGGGTCGAGGGCAGGGCGGTGTTTCATGGTGTCGAAGGAATTGATGGGCCAACGAGTTCTTTGAGCCCGCACGGCACATCGAAAATCGGCTTCCATCCCGCCGCCCGCAGCTTCGAGGCATCCGATGTGGAGTGGCGGATGTCCCCGGCACGGACCGGCTCATGTCGGATTTCGGAATGAGAACCCGTGAGTTTGAGAATTTCCTGCACAAGTTCGCCAATCGTTAACGCCGATCCATACCCCGCATTGAAGACCCCTTGCGCTTCCGGCGTTTCGGCCGCGAACGCGAGCGCCCCGACGATATCCTTGACATAGATAAAGTCGCGGGTCTGGCCACCATCGCCATAGATCGTGATCGGCTCGTTGTTCCTGGCGCGATGCAGGAAGATCGGGACGGCCGCCGCATAAGCGCTGTTCGGGTCCTGCCTCGGGCCGAAGACGTTGAAGAAGCGGAGGCATGCGGTCGGCAGCCATGCCTCACGGGCATAGAGCCCGCAGTAATACTCGCCATCAAGTTTTGTGATCGCATACGGGCTCCTGGGATCGGGGGCCATCGTTTCGACCTTCGGCTGGATCGGATTCTCGCCGTAAACGGCAGCAGAACTGGCGAAGCAGAGCTTTTTAACTCCATGGCTCCGGGCGGATTCGAGGACATTGAGCAGTCCGTGGACGTTGATGTTCACGGTTTCCCCAGGCATGGACATGGATTCGGGCACGCTCACGAGGGCTGCCAAGTGGATCACGTAATCCACACCATCCATGACCTTGTCCACAAGGGCACGGTCCAGAATGGAGCCCTCGACAAACCGACACTTTAGGCCATCGAGGTTTTTCCTGTGCCCCGTGCGCAGGTCGTCAAGAACAATGACGTCCGCCCGATCCTGATAGCGCTCGACGACATGGCTGCCGATGAATCCGCTGCCGCCGGTCACAAGAATTTTCATTGTGCAACCTCCCGGACAAAAGCGTTCATCGCCTCTTCCTGCTCCTCGATGCTCTTCACCAGCGCCAGTTGGGTACGGCAACGGTCGAGGTTGTGGTTGGGACGCTTGGTCTTGAAATACACGTCTCCCTCCAGGTGATCGGTGAGAAAGCGGATCCCGATTTCCAGCGCGATCAGCTTGCCCGAAAACGCGAGGTGGGATTTTTCCTCGGCATTAAGAAAAGAGCCGGCAGTTGAGAGATAACCTCGAACCAGAGCCTCGAACATCGGCATCTGCATGCGGACTTTGGAAAGATCGGTCTCATCCTCCGCAGCCGGGCTCGTGGCCGTCCGAACCATGTCCCCGAAGTCGTAGAGCGCAAGCCCGGGCATGACGGTATCTAGGTCGATCACGCAAATGCCGGTCTCCGTCGAATCGTCAATCATGACGTTGTTGAGCTTCGTGTCATTGTGGGTAACCCGCTCGGGGATGAGTCCCTCTGCCTGCAAGTTCAGCAGCACATCCCCCACGCTTTCCCGCTCGCTAATAAATTCCAACTCCGGGGCCGCCGAGACCAACCGTCCCTGCGGGTTGGCCGCCGCCACTTCCTTGAGCCGTTCAAACCGGCTACACGTGTTGTGGAAGTTCGGGATGGTTTCGTGCAATCGTGGCCCTTCCAGCCCGGCGACAAGCTTCTGAAACTCCCCGAAAGCCCGCGCCGCCTCATAGGCCTGGCGGGGGTTCTGAATAATGTCGTAGGTCCGGGCTCCTTCGATAAACGGATAGCACCTCCAATATCGGCCTTCCCCGTCTTTGTGAAATGGCTTTCCATCCGTTGCGGGAATCACGCTCAGCGCCCGCCGCGAGGAATCCGGCACGCCCGCCTCGACCAACTGATGCTGGGCCTCGCTGGTCACGCGGAGGATATTGTCCATCAGCGCTTCCGGATCCTTGAAAATCCGCCCGTTGATGCGCTGGAAAATATATCGCACGCGCGTGCCAGCCTGGCTGAACGCCGCAACCATAGTGTCGTTGATATGCCCGTTACCGTAGGGTGCACTTTCCAGCAGGGATCCGAGAATTTGGAAATTCTGAAAAACGGTGGAGAAATTTGCGTTCATGAGGTGTGGCTCCAGAGAGGGGTTTTGTAGAGACCTTGCCTGACGAGTTCCGAGAGCGTGGCGGCGACCGCCTCCCGGTCCTCGCGGTAGGTCACGCCGAACCAGCGTCCTGTCGTGGGAATCACCGAAGCCGGAGCCGCGCCCGAGGCGATGATTTCACTCACCGCGCTCGGGATATAGAACTCCGACTTCGGGTTCTCTTTCCCCCCCGAGTCGAGAAATGAGCAGAGGCGTTTCTCCAACTGAGAAAATACCTCCGGCGTGAAGCCCCAGAAATTCATGGAAACCGGCTCGCTGCCCGTCAGTTCCCGGACTGAGCCGCTAGTGTCGTCTCCCTCGATGCGCCCGCCTTTGCGAACGATCCCCGTGTGTTCCTCGACGCTCTTGAGAAGATTGTCCGGAGTCACCTCACAGATGCCTCGCGCCACAGCCCCATGCTCGGAAAGCGTGTTGCGCAGAGGATACGCCACCATGCCCATCCCGAGACACCCCTTGCCGCCAGCTTCCTTGAGAAACAGCGCCATTCTGGAGAATGCCTCCATGCCATAGAAGTCGTCCGCGTTGACGACCAGAAAAGGGGTCTCAATCGCCCGCCGCGCAGACCAGATGGCATGTCCGGTGCCCCATGGTTTTTCCCGCCCCGGGGGACAAACGTGGGGTTCCGGCAAATCCTTCAGTTCCTGATAGACGACACCGACATCCGTCGTCTTCTCGTAGCGGGACACAACCACCCGCCGGAATTCCTCCTCGAAGTCCCGCCGGATGACAAAGACCACCCGGTCAAAGCCCGCCCAGAGCGCATCGTGAACGGAGTAATCGAGCACAAATTCCCCCGACGGGCCAACCGGGTCGATCTGTTTCAGACCCCCGTATCGGCTGCCCATTCCCGCAGCCAGGACCAGCAATGTCAGACTCATATCCGTTAATTACACATCGGCCGGGTGATTATGCAAAGTAGTTTCTTATTGCAAATAGAATGACAGCTTGATAGCGATGTCTTCATGCCGCGCAAGCCCACCCTGCACGCCCGCCACGCCCGCGCCCGCCTGGTCGAAATGGTCGCCGCGCTGCCTTCCGGGGATTTCCTGCCCACGCTGGAGATTCTCGGCAAGGAGTTTCAGCTTCACCCCTCGACGGTATTCCGGATCCTGCGCGACCTCGGCACCGAGGGCGTTGTCTGGCAGAGCCCCAACGGGAGATTTTACCCGGCCGCTTCCCGCTCGAGGCAGGTGAGGGGGCTCCCCGTAATCTTTATTGGCCGCGAAATGTGGCACTGGAGCCGCCTCTACCATGAGATTCTGGAAGGCGTTTCCGAAGTCTGCTCCGCCAACGCCAGCCCGCTGGTCTTGCTTTCCGCACCCTCCCTCGTTCGCCAGACCGATCCAACCAAGCCCCCCAATTTTGCTTCCGCAAAAACGCAGAAGGAGGAGATGGAGATGCTGCAGCCATCGATCCCACGAAACTGCGGGGGCCTTCTCTTTGACCACCTTTGGAAGGACGCGGCTCTTTCGCTTCCCGGGATGCCATCCGCCTCCAAGGTTCAGATGCTCCACGGTTCGGGGAAACTGATGCCGGTTGCCGCCCCTGACTATGAGGATGCCGCCGGTTGCGCGAGGGAGTTCGTTTCCTCCAGAAAAATCGGCCGGCCCCTCATCGTATCCCCCTTCAAGGGTGACCCTGCCATCGATGCAAGCGTCAAGCTGCTCAATGCCGCCCTCGCTGAACATGGCCCCGAAGAAGTGGAATTCGCGGCGCTGACGGGAAAGTTGAGAAAGCTGGGAGCCAGGGATCGGCGGATCTGCCTTATCTGCCCGGAGGATAACACGGCGAAAGCGCTCTTCGAGGAAACTCAGGCCATCCCGCCCACAGAGCGGACTTTGTCACTTTTTGCGATCCAGGGCACAGGGCTGCTCACCGCGCCGGCCCACCGGCTGAGATTCGATTTCCGGCGGTTGGGAAGATCCGCGGCAGCAGCCATCCTGCAAGGACAGTCACTGAATGCGATTCGTCCGAGTGTCACCGGGGGCCAGTGCGCGTGAGGTGGAAGACAACCCGGCTGAGCACCCCCCATTGATGCGTCCTGAAGCGAGGGACCGCACCAAAGTTTCAGAAAGATCGGCCAACCTGACCCTCCGCCATTCTTCTCTCCGGTGGAAATTGCAGATGGCATGCGGCGAGGTAGACGAGATCACCGGCTTGGTCTGCCCCGGCGTGTGGTCGTAGCGTCCGAAAGAGAGTAGCCACTCGGGATGAGCTGTTGGGAATAGGCCGTCGAACGGGATCCGGACAATGACGCTCCAGCCATCGGGAATAATCGCAGTTTCACTCGTAAACAGCGGCTCCGCAACCGTGAGCGCTTCGAGCGGTTTCGCTTCCCCCACACCGTCAAATCGAAGCTGGAGCACGCTGTTCGAGGGTGTCACATGGAACTCGTAGTAGGTCTTCTCGTCCGCCGGGCCGAGGAAGATCTCGAAGGCGTCGCACTGCTTGAACGCCGGGAAGTTGCATGGGAAAACCTCCTGCATGACGTGCGCATCGCTCAGTTCCGCGCGGATCACGAGTTCGTTTCCTGAAAGGCCGATTACGACCCGGCCCGGGGCGAAGGCCGGTTCAGTTTGCGGCAGCCAGGGCTGGCCGTAGGACCAGGTGGTTGGCGATCTGTTTATGGGATCCATACGCGAGGCCTCCAAGCTTGCAGATACTCAT
>Ga0194054_10001121_pt1 | contig 13151 bp, 10 predicted proteins | sample SepL2210m_MetaG_FD_163628 | JGI IMG/M metagenome (GOLD analysis project Ga0194054, IMG submission 163628) | Anoxic zone freshwater microbial communities from boreal shield lake in IISD Experimental Lakes Area, Ontario, Canada - Sep2016-L227-10m | ecosystem: Environmental > Aquatic > Freshwater... | reverse complement strand
GATCCGTAGCCGGGGCAGAACGGCAGGGCCGCCCACCCCTCGGTGCCCGCGCGGCAGGCCAGCTCGGTGCCGGCGCTCACGATGCTGTATTCGGTTTCGATGATGATGTCGGTCGGAGCCGAGATTTCAGGAGCTTCAAAGGCCTGCAACTCGGTGAGGCCGGGTGCAGGGAACATGACGCGTTTGGATTTTGTTTTCATAAAGTGGTGATTCAATAGCGGGCGGACTGGCTCGTGATCGGAAAATCGTCGGTGCGGAACGGCGAGGCAGGCAGGCAGGCTCCGTTGTAAAGGTTGCAGGTCGGGTTGTTCGACCAGGCGTAGCGCACGGCGACGGGAGCCGGCACCTGGTCGGACCAGACGACGACCTGGTTGCCGTCGATCCGGGCGTCCGCCCAGGCCCATTGTTGATCCGCGCCACAAATGGCAAATCCTTCGAGCTTGCTCTTCGGGCTGTTGGGAACAAGCGGGGCGGTCTCATTGGTTGCCGTGCTCAGGGAATACGTCGCGGGCAAAGGTTTGGCCACAAGCCCGCCGTCGGTCTTGTCGAAGGTCAGGCGGATATTTTTTCCCTCGATTTTCATGGAGGCATAAACCGGCCCGGAAAACGGTACCGACTTGCCGTAGGTCCGCGCGAGCGCCAGGAAGGCGAGACGCGAGCCGACATCAGATTTGTTTCTCGGGTGGATATTATTGGCGTCGCCGAGGTCGATGAGCACGGCCTGGCCGGTATTTGGAAGTGAGAGCGTGCGGGACTGGGCTTCGCGCAACTCGGCCCAGTTGCTGTCGCCCGGCGCGCTCTGTTTCCCGTTCATGTTGGCGAGCTGACAGAAGTAGAACGGGAAATCCCCTTGTCCCCACTTGCTCCGCCAATCGCTGATCAGGAGCGGGAATGCCTTCCGGTATTGAAACGCGCGGGGGACGTTGTTCTCGCCCTGATACCAAATAGCACCCTGGATCGCGTAGGGGATCAGCGGGGAGATCATCGCATTGAAGAGATGGGCTGGCGCCTGCCAGGCCCATGGCTCGAGGCCGGGACTTGCGGGGATCGAGGCCTTGGCGTCCGGGGAAAGCGGAGGAAGCTCAAACTCGGTTTTCTTCTTCCAGTCGCCGGCAAGCGGAGGGTTTCCAACCGTGATATTGGCCGTGGTGGCGATATCCGAAAATGGATGGAAGAGCCGGATGGCAACGACTGCCTCCCCGGCGGTCACCTGCGAGGCCGGGACCGTATGCACGCGATTGCCGCGCGTTTTGGCCGCCTGTTCGAGCGAGGTGGATCCGACGGGCTTCCCGTTCCAAAAGACCTGCTCGATGCCGGAGGTGCCCTCGCCCAAGGTGATCGTCAGGGGACGCCCGGCCTGTTCCGCAGGGATCTGCAGGGTGCGGCGCAGCCAGATCGCACCGGCTCCACCAAGTTTTCCCGGCACGGAGGCCGCTTGCCAGTCCTCCCCGGAAGGAACCCCGTCAAACGGGCGGTCCTTGCGCTGATTCGTATCCTGCCAGTCTGAAATGCCCATTAAGTATTCACGGAGACGTCGCGAATACGTGCGCAGATCGGCCTCCGCCTTTTCGGCGCCGGCGGAAATCTCGGGATCGGACGCGAGGGCTTCCTTGCTGGTCCAGGTTTCCGACGGTGTGCCACCCCACGCGGAAAGGACGATGCCGACCGGCGCCTTGAGCCCCTGCTGGAGGAATTTTCCAAAATAGTAGCCGACGGCAGAGAAGCCGGCGACAGTCTGCGGCCCGGCCACCACCCATTTGCCCTGGTAGCCTTTGACCGGAACAGCCGCCTCCGCCTTGGTGACGCTGAACAGGCGAAGCAACGGGTTGGCCGATGCGGCGACTTCTTTCCCGGCATCTATCGTGTTGACCAGAGGCCACTCCATGTTGGACTGGCCGGAGGCGAGCCAAACCTCGCCGACGACGACATCGGAAACGGTCAGCGTATTCGTTCCCTGCACAACCATGTTGAATGGCCCAGGCGCGCTGCGGCTGAGATCCAGCACGGCTTCCCATCGATTCCCGTCACCTGCCGTCGCCACCGCCTTCGCCTGGCCGAGCGTCACGGTCACTTTCTCGCCGGGTTCGGCGCGACCCCAAACCGGGACATGAGCGGATTTCTGGAGCACCGCGTGGTCGGAAAAAATCGCCGGCAGGGAGACATCGGCAACGGCCGGAGCGACCGAAACGGCCAACCCGACGGCCCACAGGCAAACACAAAACAGGCGCGGGAACACGAGGAGGGAAGCTGGCATGGGAATCAGTCGGACTCCCTTAGTCCCGAAAACAGTGATTGCCCGCGAAGGCGCGAAGCCGCAAAGGAGAAGAATGGACGAAAACCGCGGAACATTTCAGGGCAGGTTGGATTCCGTGTAACTCATTCCGTTAATTCCGTTAATTCTGTCAAAACTTCTTCTATCGCCGGATCCGGGTTAATCCTTGATCGTGCAACCAGTGACCGAGAAGCCTGCGAGCGGCGCACCCAGGTATTGGATCCGCACGCCGGAAATGCTGGCGAGCTGAGCGGGGGCCTTTACGTTCTTGAGCGCCTGGGGAAGAGTGAATGTCACCGTGGTGTCGTCCGCAGAAGGGTCAACTTTCGCCTGGACGTTGAAATTCGCATGTACCGTCTCGCCGTCCTTGCTCAGAAATGAAAGCGCGAACTGGAGGGGCTGCACCACCGCGTCGGATTGCCCGTCAGCGGCTTTTCCCGGCTTGAGGTGAATCTCCACCTCACCACTTCCGCGAAGCTTTTCGGTCAGGTCCAGCCCGCTGCCCTGGTTGGCTGATAAAATCACACCGCAGAACTCCTTCGCATCCCCGCCCAACGTGACTTGAAGAACGGTGGTGCCTTTGGTTCCGCCTGCCACCTGGTTGACTACCGGACCGCTCCATGCGGCGGATTTCCATCCGTCGGCCAAACCATCTTTAGGCGAGAAGACTGAGAAAGGGGTTCCCGCGACGGCGGCGAGCGGAAACATGGCGAGCAGGGGAGTGACCAGAAGGAGCGAGCGGATTTTCATAGGTGAGATGGGATAAGGAAACGGGGGGATTATTGGATCTTTGCGAACAGGAATGACAGTCCGGAATCGACGGCCCAAACACATTCTCAGCAAGATGTTCGAACAAAGCAGAACCCGTCCATCGGCGTCAAACCGGGATATTGCCGCAGGGTTCCACAGCGCAAACCGCCGCGCCTTTCCCATTTTGAAATGTCTTCCGTTGTGGGGGAACATGGGGTAACGGTCCGGCGATGGCATATGGAGTTATGGTGTCGGACGCGCTCCTCACGCTGCGGCGGTGGCTGGAGGCCTCGGATTTCAAGCATGGCGAGCGGCTGCCATCCGAACGCCTGCTGGCCCGGCAGCTCGGGTTGAAGCATAACGCCATCAACCGCGCCATGGCCCGGCTTCTCGCGGAGGGGCTGGTGCAGCGCGACGGCTACAAGCTTTCCTATGCAGGCGATGGAACGTCCGCGGCCTGCCCGTTCACATGCGATCTGGTTCTGGCGCGACGGTCTTTCTACTCGAGAAGCTATCTGAAAACCGCGAAGGAACTGGGGATCGGGCTGCGAATTCATTATTATGAGTCGATGGGAGAGGTGCTGAACCATTTCCATGCGCTGGATGTTCCAGAAACGGAATGCGTGCTGTTCGACGCGCCGCACGTGTTGCCCGCATCGCTGTGGGAGTCCGCGCTGCGACGGCTGATCACGCACGGCATTCCAGCGGTCAGCATCCGCCAACACTCGCCCGACATCCCGTGCGTGCAGACGGATTACGCGAGAGCCGTGGAGCTGGCGTTCTCCCACCTGCGGGACTCCGGGCACCGGGAGATGGCCCTCGTGTCGACCTCCCCCCGCGCGCCGTCCGCCTGCGAGATCGTCGCTGCCTGGCAATCCCTGCGCCTGCAAAGAGGATTTCGCGCGAGCTCGGAACGCATCGCGTTGTATCACGAGGGCCGCGAAGACGATGTCCGCATGATCATCGAGAAGCTTGAGGGCGCATGGAAGAGCGTGTCCGCGCTGGCGGTGTATTCGGACTGGGAGCCGATCGTCCCCCACTTGCTGGAAGCGCTCGCGCAGAGAAAGCGGTGTGTGCCGAAGGACTTGGCGGTCATCTGCCTCGGGGATCTGCCGAACCTGGCGACCACCAAGCCGCCGGTCAGCACCGCCGCCATCGATGTTTCGTTCATGCAGGAATCCGTTTTTCACCTGGCCCAGAGGCTGGCGCGCAAAAAACAGGACATGGGGATTCTTGCCCCCTTTCCCCGCGTTCTGATTCAACCCCACCTCATCCTTCGGGGTTCCACGCGGCCCCTGATCCCAGCCAAGGCCGGAAAAAGGACGTCGGCCGCCGGATTGGCGGCTCCCATTTTTCCTGTCGGGCAGAACGCGGACACTTCTCCGGCCGAACTGTCTCAAAACCTCGAGAACCTGATCCGGCGTCCCTATACGCTTGCAGCTCATGCGGAGGAATCGCGTTTTGTGACGGTGAGTCTCGATCCCTTCGTGAACCGCCCGCTGAACTTCCGCAAGGGATGGCTGGGGGATCTGCCGCTCGCGCATTTCGCTGCGGGAAAACACAAGATCCACGGGGTGCCGTTCCAGGTTCTTGGCGGGCATTCCCGAAAAGACTGCGGGGCCATTGTCTTTCGTTCGATGGCCAACAAAACGGGAAAGGCCCGGAGCCTGCCATCCCGCGTGCGCGTTCCCATTGGAACCAGGGCGCTTTCCATTTACATCCTGCATGGCTGCGGCTATTCCCGCTTCCTCGCTCCCTTTGCCCGCTACGATTTCTTTGCGGGGAGCAAGCGCCTGGGATCCGTGCCGCTGGTCGCTCTCGGCTACCCGCCTCCCGGCTGCGATGCGGAGCAGTTCGAGCGGGAGGCGCGGAAGGCCAACATCCAGGACTGGTGGCCGGACTTTCCGCACATCGATTTTCCCGATGCCCGCCGGGTTCCCGTCATGGAGGTGGAAGCCGCAGATGCAAACCGGCATGTTTTTCTCTATACGCTGGAGTGGAAAAATCCGTTTCCCCGCCGCAAGGTGACCCACATGGAAATCACGGTCGATTCCGGCCAGCCCACAACCCTGGGCGTAGTGGCCGTTTCGTTCCTGGCCGCTGTTACCAAGCAACCAGCGACCCCCTCGGCCTCTCCCGGCCCCGTCGCGGCAAGCCGCCCTCAAGATGTTCGAACATCGGGATGAGAGGATGCGTCGGAGCAGGTCTTCGGAGTTCAGCCGGCGGCCGAATTCGTTCATAATTTCCGGCCATGCAAAAACCTAGTTACGAATATGTGGCCGGTCTCATGGATCACGCTTTGCTCACCCCGACATCGACGGACGCGGAATTGCGCGAGGGATGCCGGGCGCTGCGCGAGTTTCCTGTCGCCACGGTGTGCATCAAGCCGCATGCCGTGAAGCTGGCCGTCGAGGAGCTGGCGGGAACTGCCATCGGCGTGTGCACGGTCATCGGTTTTCCGCATGGCACGCCACTTCCTTCCGTGAAAGCGTTCGAGGCGGAGCAGGCGTTCCTCGATGGCGCGAGCGAGGTGGACATGGTGGTGAACACGGGCAAAGTGCTGGGCAACGATTGGGAGTATGTGCGCGAAGACATCTCGGCCGTCACTGCCGTCGCCCGCCGGCACAAGGGGATCATCAAGGTCATCTTCGAGACCGACTTCCTGCCCGAGGACCGGCACAAAATCCGGCTCTGCGAGATCTGCAGCGAGGTGAAAGTGGACTTTGTCAAAACCTCCACGGGGTTCGGCTTCGTCAAGGGGCAGACGGGCGGCTACGACTACTGCGGGGCCACGGACCATGATTTGAAACTGATGCGCAAACACTGCTCGCCAGATGTCGGGGTGAAGGCCTCGGGCGGCGTAAGAAATCTCGACCGCGCGCTCGAGGTCATCGCCCTCGGCGTGACGCGCATCGGCACAGGCAGCGCCCCGGCGATCCTCCGGGAATACCGCGAGCGTTTCGGAGCCTGAGCCACGGCCAACATGAAAGCCCGCCCGTTTACAATCATCGGCAGTGCCAATGTCGATATGATCATGAAGGTGAAACGCCTGCCCGACCGGGGCGAGACGGTCACCGATGGCGTCTTCCTTCAGACGTTTGGAGGCAAGGGCGCCAACCAGGCAGTGGCGGCAGCGAGAGCGGGCGGGGACGTGCGTTTTGTGGCCTGCCTCGGACACGATGCGTTCACCCCAACAATGGTGGAAAATTTTCGCCGCGACGGGCTCGATGTGGAAGGCGTGCGATTCGTTGATGACCAGCCGAGCGGTTCGGCGCTTGTGATGGTGGAAGAAGGCGGCATGAACTACCTCACGGTGGCACCGGGTTCGAACGCCGCGCTTCTGCCGGAGCACATCGCCGCCGGGTGGGAACGAATCTCCTCATCCGGCCTGATCCTGTTGCAGATGGAGATCCCGGTCGAAACGAACCGCGAGGTCCTCTCGAGGGCCCGCGAAGCGGCTATCCCTGTGATCCTCAACTACGCCCCGGCGCACTGCATCTGCCCGGATTTGCTGGACGGGCTGGACACATTGATCGTCAACGAAAACGAAGCGGCTGGGCTGTCCGGGATCGAGCCCTCCAACCAGAGTTCGGCGGAACGGGCGGTCCGCGCGCTCGCAAATCTGGGTGCCCGACGGGTGATCCTCACGCTCGGTGCCGCCGGCTCGATGATTTTCGCTGAAGGAACCGTCGAGATGGCACCTGCATTTCCGGTTACCGTAGTGGACACCACCGCAGCCGGAGATTCCTTCTGCGGCGCCCTTGGGGTGGCCATGCTGGAGGGGCTGCCGTTGTCAGAAGCAGTGCGATTTGCGACCGCTGCCGCCGCACTCAGCGTCACGCGATTTGGGGCGCAGCCCTCGATTCCGACCCGTTCCGAAATTGACTCTTTTCTCCACTCACCACTATGACTCCTATACCGCATTTTTATCCGCCTTCCCTGCCTCGCTCCACCGCTTACCGGGCAACGGTCAATGGTGTTCCGCTCGACGTGCTCGTGCACCCGGCGGCGGAGCATACCTCGTTCGAGTGCGCGGGCGACGTGACCGTTGAGATCGATGCCGAGGGCCTCGACAACAATGTCAAGGTGCGCCCGTTGCGTCTCGGCATCGAGACGCGCGTCAGCGGCAACCGGGTCACATTCACCGTGAGGGGCCCGCAAAACCTGCAAGTGGAGATCGCGGGAAAGCCGTTGCTTTATATTTATGCGATGCCCCCGGCCGAGACGGTTCCGGAGGGTCCGAAAGTGCGCCGCTTCGAGGGCGGCAAGATCCACGAGGCCGGCCTGATCGTGCTCGGAGAGGGAGAAACCTGCTGGATCGAAGCCGGCGCGGTCGTGCGCGGCAGCATCCGCGCGGCGGGAGTTTCAGGGGTTCGCATCGGCGGCTATGGAATCCTGGACGGCAGTTACTGGCCTGAGCGGGAAGGCAGATGCCGGAAGGCGCTCGTGCTCGATCACTGCCGCCAGGCCCGCGTCGAAACGCTCCTCATGCTGGGACCAAGCAGTTGGATGGTGGTGCTCGGCGCGTGCGAGGACATCGTCGTGGCGGGCGTCCGCCAGATTGCGAGGGAGTTTGGCTCCGACGGCATCGACATCGCCGGGTCGAAGCGGGTGCGGGTGACAGGATGTTGCCTGCACAACGGGGACGACAATATCGCCATCAAGGCGATCAGCAACAGATCCGGACAGGATGAGCGCGTCCCCCTCGGATTCCCGGACGAGGACTGGAAAGGCACGGTGGAAGACGTCGTGGTGACCGGATGCATTTTTTACAACATCAACGGCGGCACGGCGATGGAGATCGGGTATGAGACGAGCACCGACCACATCCGCAATATCCGTTTCGAGGACATCGACGTGCTGGCGGTGCATGAGTTCGGAGCGGTCTTCGGAATCCATAACGGCGACAGGGCCCACGTGGAAAACGTCGTCTGGGACAACATCCGCGTCGAGCACCACTTCGACACGCTTGTCGACATCCGCACCCTCAAGTCGCGCTGGAACGTCGATGCGGAACGGGGCGGCATCAGCAAAATTACCATCCGCAACGTCAAGGCGCTACAAACAATCCACAACGCGGGTTACACGGTGAGCATCATCAGCGGCTACGATGCCGCACATCCGGTGACCGGCGTGACTTTCGAGGATTTCGAGCTCGGCGGGCGCCTGGTGCGGAATGCCGATGACCTCGATCTAGTCACGAGGCACGCCCACGGCATCACGTTCCGGAAAGCAAGCGTGGACCGGCCCAAGCCGGCGACGTCGAGGGCCGACGAGCTGCTGGCAGTGTAATAAACCACACCACAGATGACACTCGCCACTCCTCCCGTTTTCGGGCTCCTCGTTTCACAAATCGGCTACGATACAAAAGGCCCGCAGCGGGCGCTGCTGCGCGTCCCCGCAGGATGGCCGGGGGAAATTCCGGGCTATGAGATCGCGGACAGCCATGGCGGTCCCGTGGCGCGCGGCGAATTTACGCGCTGGGGAAACACGTGGGGAGCGGACTGGTGGGTCGCGCCGTTCCATCTGCCGACGGGGTCGTATGCGATCCGCACCAGCGGCGTGCCAGAACTCGCCGATGTGACGGAGAAGTTCACGGTCGGCAACGACCTGCTCTTCCGCGCGACGTGGGAATATGTCGCGATCGAACAGATGGAGACCCGCGAACATTTTGCGCCGGCCAATTTCGGATGGCAGGACTGCGGCGCACCCCTGCAGGAAGCGAACAGCCACGCGTCGTGCGTGATCGGCCTGTGTGATTTGCTGGAGCTACGCGGCGGCGGGATGACGTCCGAACAGCGCGCTCAGCTGGAGACACAGATCGCCGTAGGCGGCGAATATCTGGTGAAATGCCAGGAGCGCTGCAGCGAGTTGAAGCTGGGCGAAGGCGGTTTGGTCCACGGCCTGCGCACCCACGAATCCATGGTGCTGACCGGAGATGCGTCGAAGGCCATCATCGCCTGGGCGATGAGCGCGAGGCTCCTCTCCCGCGACACCTATGTCTCACCGCGCACCGGCGACCATTATGTCTCGGTGCGCGAGCGGTTCCGCACGGCGGCGCTGCGGGCGATGGAGTGGCTCATGAACGCCAAGCCTCCCGGACCAAATGGCTGGCTGGCATGCGTGCATGGCGCACCGGAGGACTACGTGCCGCCGGTGGAATGGATGACCCATGAACTCGTGCTGAACGCATGGGCCGCGCTGGAATTGGATAGAATCGGGGAGACACGCTACCTGGAAAACGCGCTTGCGGACCTGCGCCGTATTGCTGCCAGGCAGATCCCGGAGGGCGAGCGGCAGGTATACGGGCATTTCCGCCTGTTCGACTCGGGGCCGCTGATCGAGGTCTCGTGGTCGCACCATCTGCCGAAAGGCGTGGTCGGGGCCGACGTGGGCGCGAGCTACCCGAATTATCTGCTGCCTTTCCTGATCGCTCTGAAACGCTATCCGGAGCACGCGGACGCCGCTTTGTGGCGGACGACGTTGGAGCGCTTCACGTTCGGCTACTTGATCCCCGCGTGCCGCACCAATCCGTTCGGCATCATTCCGCTGGGAGATTTTCCGGAAGAAGGGCTGCTGGGATTTGCGGGGGCATGGCATGGATTCAATTCCGCCTACGCGCTGACCGCCGCTCTGGCCGTGGAGCTGGAGGCGCTGTTCCCGGATCCCGAACTCCGTGAGCTCGCCTACCTGAACCTGCTTTGGATCGCGGGCCTGAACGCCGGGCTCACGCAGGAATGCATCAATGGCTGCGTCGTCTGGAAGCGCGACGTGACTCCCGGCCGCGCGCTGCCGGTGAGCATGATCAACAGCGTGGGAAAACGCTGGGCCGGGGCATTTTTTAACGCGCGCGGCGCGGTCGTGAACGGCTTCAGCGCCGGCAAACAATTTGTGTGGGACGTGCCTCCAAAAAAAGAATTCGACGCGCCCTCGTCCTTCACCGACGAGGACTGGATCACGCACGGGGGCGCATGGCTCTCGGCGGTGAGCAGGCTGCCCTGATATGCAAGAATACATAACAACTCCCGGCGTTTCATTTGGATTATTAGGATACCTATTTATGGCATGGTGTCTCTGGAAGATTGCGCGCGAACTTAGAGTCGGTGACGAGTGGATGGCATGGATACCCCTTTTCAATATCCTTATCTTGTTCAGAGCCGCCAATCGATCCGCATGGGGCGTTCTACTATTGCTTATCCCGGTCGTGAATCTAGTAGTCCTGGCTATTATTTTCATGAGACTGGCGGAGAGAAGGGGGCGCTTGTCAATCTATGGGCTGCTCCTTTTCGTGCCTGTTATTAATCTGCTGGTTATGTACTCGTTGACTTACGTCCCTAAAGCGAACATTTGAAACCATAGCCTGATACTAAAACCAACGCTACCCCATGGGCATCGAGCGCAAAACCCACCGCGAACGCATGACCGATCTCAAAGTCACCCAGCGACCGATTAACCCGGCGGCCACGCAGTGGAGAGCGAAGCAAATGGCTCGCCGATCCGCCCGTTGATTCCACCCGTTTCGGTGTCAAAAGGTATCACACAAACCCGAGCGTCGGAAAGGCACGGTGGAGGATCGGCTCCACGGGCACTTTCAGCCAGTTCTTTAGGACCGTGGCATACACGCTCCGGAAATCGACATTGTGCACGAGGTCGCCGTCGTGCAGCGCGATCAGGCTTGGCGTATTTCCGTAGAGGCCGGCTTTGATCGCTCCGCCGGCGACAAACAGCGGGGCAGCCGCGCCATGGTCGGTGCCGCCGCTGCCATTTTCGGACACCCTTCTTCCGAATTCACTGAACGTCATCAGCACCACCCGGCCGAAATTTCCCTGGGACTTGAGATCTGCAGTGAATGCGGCCATCGCCGAGTCCAACTCTCCCATCAGGCGGTCGTGCGAGCCGGCCTGGTTGCTGTGGGTGTCGTAGCCGCCCTGCCCGATGTAATAGACCCGCGTGGGCAGGCCCCCGCCGATCAAGCGTGCCACAAGGTTCAATGAGCCGGCAAGGTTGCTGGCCGGGTATGGGACAGACGTTTTCGATTTGCGGGTGATCTCGAGCACCTTGTCCGAGCTCATCTGCGCATCGAGAGCTGTCCGGCGCAGGAAATCCATGGCATCTCCCTGGCCGCCCGCCGGGCCCTGCAGCATGCCCACGCTTCCCCCGTCGTTCGATTCGGCACCGTGCTCGTTCGTGCTGCGGAAAAATTCCCCTGCCGCGGCGGGATCCGAGTCGCCCTCGGTGGCGAACCGGAACTGCTCCGGCCGGGAAAACGAAATCCCCTTGGGTGCCTCCGCAGTGAACGCCTGCGGAGTCTGCGCCCCGATGCTCACCCCGACGCAGGGGTCGTCGCCCTTGCAGCAGGCGTCAAAATATCGCCCGATCCATCCGTACGACTCGGTTTTTTCCGCGTCGCTGGCCGTCTGCCAGATTTCGGTGGAGCGGAAATGCGAGCGGTTCGGATTCGGGTAGCCGACTCCCTGGACAATCGCGAGATGCCCTTCGTCGTAAAGCCCGCGAAGCCCGGTAAGTCTCGGGTGGAGCCCCAGCGAATCCGTGATTTTCAGCGGGTCCTTGATGGCGATGCCCGGGCGCGCCCGGTGGTAGGCATCGTCGCTGAACGGCACCAGCGTGTTGAGTCCGTCGTTGCCTCCAGCCAGCTGGAGAACCACCAGTATCGGGGAGTCTTTCCCCGATGCCGTCATCGAATCCGCGGCCATCGCGTCGAGCGCAAAAAACGTCCGCTCCAGAAAAACCGGAACCGACCAGGCCACCGCTCCACCAAGGAGGGAGGTGCGAAGGAACTGCCTGCGGGTATGGATCGTCTTGCTCATGTGAGTTGATAGTCCGGGGTGCTCATCATCAGATGGATCAGGTCCCGGCGGACATTTTTTCCGGGAGGATGATCGTTCAGAAATGCGAAGAAATTCTCCCGGAGCGCGCCGGTCATCGAACAATTGAAGAGCCTGGATCCGACGGCCTCGCAGGCTTTTTTTGCATCGGCTGCCGGCGGCAGGATCGTGTCGGGGTCGAACCCGTTTCCCCGGACGATCCGGCCCGCGATGTTGTATCGCAGGAGCAGCGTGGCCGAGCTGATCCAAGCGCGCCCGCCGTCCCACCCTTTCACATTCGGCGGAGCAAACAGCGTCTGGCCCAGTTGCCTGAGAATGCCATCCGATTCGCGGGGAAGCGGGATTTCCAGCTCCTTGCAGGCCTGCACCAGCCATTGGACAGGACTCTTGATCTGCTGGCGCACGACATCGGGGCCGTAGAATTCGTGGCTGCGGAAGACCGTTCGCAGCAGCCGGCGCGCGTCCATGTGCTCCCGCCGATAAGTCTCCGCGAGCGCTTCCACCAATTGCGGGGAGGGATTCTCGGACGCATAAAACGCCCAGAGCTTCCGGCCCAAAAACCTCGCGCATTGGGGGTCGGCAGCCAGAAAACCGACGATGTCGCCGCCGGATAAATTTCCCTCGAAACCAAAAAATATTTTTCCGCCGTCGTCGTGCTGGCGTCCCGCAAAAACGAACTGCTGGTTCACCGGGTTAATCCGGTAGCCGGTGAACGCCCTGGCCGCCTCGCGGATATCTTCCTCGCTGTAATGCCCCTCGCCGAGCGTGAAGAGCTCCATCAGCTCTCTCGCGAAATTTTCATTCGGCTTTTCGCGTTTGCTCTGGGCGAGGTCGAGGTAACGCATCATCGCCGGATCCCGGCTGATCTCGCCCGCCATCGCTTCGAATCCTCCCAGCGCGTGCGCGCGCAGCGTCTCGTTTTGCTGCCACATGGCGAACGGGTCCTTGACCTTCTCGACGCTGGTCGCCCAGTGCCCGTGCCAGAACAGCGTCGCTTTTTCACGCGCGGGAAACGGGCTCCACCGCATGCGGTTCAGCCACCAAGTGCGCAGATCCGCCATCATCTGCCGACCCTCTCTGAGCTTTTCCGCCTGCAGGGCTTTTTTCTCCGGTTCGGGTTTCCCCACGAGCTTCGCGCGCAGCTCCGCAAGGTTCTGCGGAGTCGAGGCGGCGGGAGGAGGAAAAATGTCGGACTCGTCCGGAGCGTCCAGCAGGGAATCCACCGCCCGGTCCATCCCTTGCGCATACAGTGCCTTTGCTTCCTCCGGGCTGCCCCCGAATCC
>Ga0194054_10001113_pt1 | contig 13179 bp, 6 predicted proteins | sample SepL2210m_MetaG_FD_163628 | JGI IMG/M metagenome (GOLD analysis project Ga0194054, IMG submission 163628) | Anoxic zone freshwater microbial communities from boreal shield lake in IISD Experimental Lakes Area, Ontario, Canada - Sep2016-L227-10m | ecosystem: Environmental > Aquatic > Freshwater >... | reverse complement strand
TGATGTTAATATTTTATTCTCCCATTGTTACCTTTCAGAAGTGAATCCACCCGCGTCATCCACCCGTTTTTGCAACCGCAATGCCGTTTAATCATATTCGCAATATCTCATCTGACTTTTCATTCGCATCTATACTTTCTAACAGCATTCTGGCTTCCTCTTCATTGTCTGCCGTTGCCATATATTTACCATCAGCGTAAATTTCCCAAACGTCGTTCTTTTTGATCGTCCAGACCGTCATTTCCACGCTCCCTTAGGCACCAGCATCTCAAACCGTGCTCCTTTGCCGGGTTCGCCGGTCTCCCGGATGGTGATGCCGGTGATATCAAGAATCTCCCGGGCAAGGAAAAGTCCGACGCCTTTTTTCTTCTGGAAATCCGGTAAAAATATTTTTTCCTTGGCATCAGCAGGAATCCCCGCACCATCGTCTTCAAAGAACAGTGTCACGGATTCCGGGCCTTCAGCATACCTCAATGTTACGTGGGTTGCCGTCTTCCCGTGGGTGAGTGTATTATCAGCCAGAATCTGGAATACCTGTTCCAGCAGGGGATCGGCAAAGACTTCAAGCCCGTCCAGCTGGACCGTATGGTGTATTCTCAGGAAATCCAGGTGAGAAATAGCCAGGAGGAACACCTGATTTACATTCTGCCATCGTGGCGGTTTAAGCCCGAGATCCTGGAAACTCTGGGCGAATTTCAGGGAGTGGGAAATTTTCTGCAGGATCTCATCCTGTTTCCCGATAATAGTTCCGGCAGCCCCCTCCTTTACCATCTCTTTTGCCAGATGCTGGTATCCCGAAAGGGAGAAGATCATGTTCTGGATATCACTAAACGTCACGTAGTTTAAGAGATTCAGTTTCTTTTTTGCCTGCACCATGGCTTTTTGTGACCGCATGCGTTCAGAAATATCCCGCACAATGTGAACTGCACTTATCACTTCACCGGCTGAATTCAGGATGGGGTCAACGGTCACTTGCAACCAGCCATTCCCCTCCCGCATCGGGATCTCGGTGATTTCCCGTTTCTTACTCACCAGCATACGCTTTCGCGGGCAATCATCATTCAGGCATTCGGCTCCATGTACCAGTTCGAAGCAGTTCAAGCCCAGAACCTGCCCGGTGGATTCACCGAACAGGGATTCAGCGGCTTTGTTTGTGCGAAGAATCCGGCCATCGGGAGTGATCATGGTGATCCAGTCAGATATGGCATTGAATGTTGATTCCCATTCCGCTTCAGTGAGTGCAAGCATATCATACTGCGCCCGCAACTCTTCTTCCTGTGCCGTGAGCTGTTCATAGGCAGCCCGGATCTCATCGTGTTTTGTCTCCAGCTCGTTTTCTGCCCTTTTCCGCTCGGTGATATCGACAACCGATGCAACACTCCGGGTTGTCCCGGGAATTACGCTCACGTTATTGATGCAATGCCGTATTTCTCCCTCACGGTTGACAAACCTGAATTCATAGACCCGGATCTCACCTGACGGATCATTCCGGCGATCATGGTGATACTGTTTCATCTGTTCGAGATCTTCAGGTACCACAAACTCTGTCCAGCTCTTCTTTCCTTCCAGTTCATCAAGAGGGAAACCGGAGAGTGCTGCAAACCCTGCGTTTGCCCGCGTAATCGTGGTATCATTTTCGATAATGATCGTGGCTGCCCCGGTTGTTTCAAAGATCGTACGGTAGAGGTTCTCGGATTCCCTGAGCGCCACTTCCTCCTGTTTGCGTTCAGTGATGTCAATGAGGATCATCACGACAGATGGTATCCGGTTGAAGACGAGGGGGGATGTCCGGACAATGACATGACGCAGGGCACCGGATTTATGAATCATATCGACCTCGTAATCCCCGACCGGTTCCCCGGCAGCCCTTTGTGCCATATTCCGGAGGATACTATCCCGGAACTCCGGCACTACGTTATCGAGTAAATGCGAGCCGATGAGTTCTTCTTCAGAGAAGCCGGTCTTTTCAATAGCGGTCTGGTTCGCATAGACGATGATGCCTTCCTGGTGCACCATCACGATATCCGGCATGGTTGACAAGAGTGTACGGGACTGTTCCTCGCTTTCCCGAAGCGCCGCTTCCGCCCGGGTGATCTCATCCAGATTCTCCCGGAGTTCTTCTTCCCCGGCGGCAATCTGTTCATACGAAGCACTGAGTTCTTCGTTTTTCTTTAAGAGTTCCTCTTCTGCCAGTCCGGAAATTATGACCTGGGAAAGCGTGTTTGCCAGATCTACCAGGAGTTTTTCTTCCCGGGGGAGAATTTCCCGCTTCTTAAAAAGCGCCAGCACACCAACCGGTTTATTATCAACAGACAAGAGCCGGAAACCTGCAAACGAGACAAGGCCGAGGGATTGTGCCCAGGTATGGTCGTGCACCCGGGGATCGTGGACTACATCGTTTGTAATAAAAAACGGTTCCTCTCCTGATGCTACACGACCGATCTTGTAACAGCCGAACGGAACCCGCCGGTGACCCCCGTCGATATGGGTATACCGCCCGGAACTCACCATGAGATGAAGACAGTGAGTTCGGTTGCGACAGACCTCCGGTCCAACAGTTACTGAAGCGTGCCTGCATCCCCGTTCACAGTGATCCGCATCTTTGATCAACCAGATCCGGGCAAAATCCGCCTCAAAGATCGTGACACAACTCTCACAGACAAGCGCTAATTGTTCTTTGAGACTGCGGGTTCCAAGCAACTTCTCTGTTAATGTACTCAGCAGTGCGGTCTGGTTCTCATTTTGTTTCCGGTCGGTGATATCACGGATGATTGCCTGGAGGTACCATATGTCCCGCACCATAAAACGGTTCAGGCTCACTTCTACAAAGAACGGGGTGCCGTCAGGATGGATATGGGTCCATTCAAAAAAGCGGTTCTCTCCTGAAAATGCTGCATTAATTTTCCCCTTCATCATTTCTGCGGACGGTTGTCTATCAGGCTGGTGTTCCGGGGAAAATTCCGCAGGGGACTGCCCGATCATCTGGTCCCGTGAACGGCAGTACATTTCTTCTGCCCGTTTATTGCAGTCTAAAAAGACGTTATGATCCATGATGAAGATCGCATCACCGGCGCTCTCAAATAGCGTCTTGAACTTTGCCTCACTCTCCTGGACCGTTTTTTCTGCTTTAACCCGGTCAGTGATATCCCGTATGGATTCGATAGCACCGGTGAGGTTCCCGCTCTCATCAAAAAGGAGGCTGGCTTTTCCCCAGAGATGGATACGGTGTCCGTCCGGTTTTTCAAGAGTGGTCTCAGCAGTGAGTATTGTGCTGTCGTGGGAGGTGTACAGATACTTGTCTTTTTCGAACTGTGTGTCGGGGGCTAGGACGAGGTCAATAAGCATCGGGCGACGTTCGTTATAGAATGCAAGACCATATTCGTAATTGTCTTTTCCGACAATTTCGGAGGATTTTGCGCCGGTCATCTCTTCCATTGCACGGTTCCATGCGATGACGGTTCCCTCCATGTCAATGGCAAAGGTGGCATCGGGCAGGAAGTTGATGATATCATAGAGCCGTCTTTCGGTATCCTTTGCCCGTTTTTCGGTTCGTTTGCGGGCCACCGCCGTTTGGATCTTGTGTGCGAGTTCAGCAAACTGGCTCTTGGGTTCGCCGCCTTTCTGGAGATAGAAGTCCGCTCCGCTGTTGAGCGCCTCGACAACCACCTCTTCCCTGCCCCTGCCGGTGAAGATGATGAACGGTGTGGTATTCCCCGATGCCTTGAGCTGCTTGAGAAACGCGATCCCGTCCATCTCGGGCATCTGGTAATCAGAGATGATGGCATCGTACCGCTCTGTTTTCATCTGCTCCAGTGCCTGCCGGGCGGAGGTGAGCGTATCGACCGCAAACGTACCCTCCCGCTCAAGGAAGAGTTTGCCGATGTCAAGCAGGCCGGGCTCGTCATCAACGTAGAGAACCCGGAGTGGATCTGCCATTATGCACTCTTCTTGTCGATACGAAACATACCTTTCGGCACCGTCATCTCAAACCGTGCACCCTTACCCGGCTCACCGGTCTCCCGGATGGTGATGCCGGTGATGGAAAGAATTTCCCGCGAAAGTGCCAGACCCAGGCCGGTATTCTTCCCAAAGCCCCGCTCGAAGATCTTCTCCTTCTCTTCATCAACGACACCATCCCCATCATCCTCGCACACCACGACAGGATCGCCATCGCGTTCCTCAACAGAGAACCGGATTGTCGTGATCTTGCCGCCGTACCGCACAGCGTTGTCCATCAGGTTATAGAAAACCTTTACAACCAGCGGGTCGGCAAATAATTCCGCGCCGGTAGGAAGATCGTTCTTCACCATGATCTTTCCGAGCGGGGCTTGCTTTGATGCCGTGTCTACGAGTGTGCGGGTATCCTGCCATACAGGAGCGGTAACTCCAATCTCTTCGTATCCTTTCATGAACTGGATCATGGAGGCGATTCGTTCTGCAGCAATTGCAGCTTTCCGGCAATACTCAGTGAGCGTAGGATTGGACTGCTCCATTTCCAGCATTGAAATGTATGCCATCAGCGCCGTCAGCAGATTGTTGATGTCGTTCCTTGTGATAGAAGAGATGAGATTGAGTTTCTTGTTCGCCTGACGAAATGCCTTTTCGCTCTCACCTAATTGATTGAATGCACCAGTGAGTTGTCGTTCCGCAGTGTCAGTAACTGTCCAGAGCAGAACAAGGATGCTGCCAAATAGTATAATTACAAGACCCATGGTAAAGAGCAGGTCGCTATCAGTCTTCCTGCTCTGGGCAGTCACGTCCTGCATGAGGATAATGTCTCCAACATTTCTGCCGGCAGCATCAGGCAGGTAGATGATGCCGGTAGAATATTTCTTTCCATCCATCTGTGCTGTAAATTCAGGTGTCTTATCAAAAGGGGCATGACTGGCTTTGAGCCAGCGGTCGATCTCAGTTGGAATGCCTGTGGTTGTCTGGTGGATCACCACGAAATCGGGATAGGTGTCCCACTGCCCGGTAAAACCAAAGAGCTGGCAGCCAGCTTCAAAATTTTCCCGGGTCATGAATTCTTTCCTTATCACCGTTATGGTATCTACGTTCAGGTCCCGGGTGATCCCATTGGCGAGACGGTTGATCTCCTCACCCAGTTCCAGGTAGCCGACTACGGTACCGTTCAGCTTCACAGGCCGGATATAACGGAGCGTAAAGGTTCCCTGTGTACCGAGTTCAACCCCCCAGGTGTCCTCACCGGTCTTTGCCGCGGTAAGCATTGTATGCCGGTCGATAACCCCCCCAACCTTTGAAGGAGTATATGCCCGCAAAAAAACCGTCCTGTTGGGTTCAACGAAGTAGAAATGGGTAATTTTATAATCTGACTTTAATCGTTCTGACACCGGCTGCGAAAGCGCAGTAAGCGTCTTAAGGTCGTGCTCCTGCCAGGCTTTCAGCATTGCCGGATCTGTAGAAACGTAGTCGATCTGTGCCTTTAACAGCTGGACATCTGATGCGACAAGACGATTCCATTCACCCTCTGCCCGTTCAGTGATATGCTGCATTTCGAGGTTGGATGCTTCAACTCCCTGCTGATACTGATATATGCCAAAGAAGACCAGTCCGACCAGCATGGCAAGGGCGACTGGGATGATGATCCAGATTTTCAGGTTCAGTGTGTCCGGTCTCGTGTGCCGGTCACGCCATAGGATTGCGATGAGTCCTGCCAGAAGTACCAGCATCAGAATGAGAACCGTGAAGAACGGTTCCCACCGGGCAGCATTCATCCGTGCCTGCCAGTCGCCCGCCGGCACATCGATGCCTACTACCATCAGGACTTCCCCGCTTTGTGGGTCTATGACTGGAGCAACTGCGCTGACAAAAGTTCCGTATTCGTCAGTGTAGGGGCCGGAGACGTAGGGTTTACCGGTTTTAAAAATTTCCCAGTTCTCGGTCTGGGGTTTTTCATAAACCGTTCCCGGCGGCGAAGCCTGCGAGTCGTTTACGTCCAGATTTTCCGGCCCAAAAACCAGTACACCGTTCCGGATGGCAAGGCTCCAGATACTTTTCTGGTTGATGTAGCGGCCGTAGACCGTCATCTGCTCCCGGAGATATTCGAAGGATGGAGTCCCTTTGTCAGCAGATGTGAAGGAGAGTTTTCTGACCTGTTCGGGATTCATTGTCTGGGCGACATGAGATGCCTGCTGTAGCAGTTGTCCCCGCATTTCAGCATCCGTATTTGCTGCATTGGATTCGCCAGCCCACCAGCCAAGTGCCAGCAGGATACAAAGCATGCCTAACACTGCAAGGATGAGGACACGGGGGACTGGTTTGCTGGTTGCGGGTTTCATTCCACTCCCTCCTATCCGGTTCCCTTGTCCGGTTGCAAGCGATAGCTGCCTTTCGGGACCATCATCTCGAACCGTGCACCTTTGCCTTGCACTCCGGTCTCCCGGATGGTGATGCCGGTGATATCGAGAATTTCCTGAACAAAGACGAGACCCCGCACTGAGGCACGGGCACCCTCGCCTCGTAAAAAGATCCGCTCCTTCTTCTCATTAGGGATGCCAACGCCGTCATCTTCAAAGACAATGGTGACCGAGTCCGGAGTGATCGTATGCGAGACACGGATATGGCTGACATGGCCCCCGTGCTTTACTGAGTTTTCAAGCATGCCCTGAAATGCTTTTTCGAGCAGGGGATCGGTAAAGATTTCAAGATTTTCTGTCTCAAGGCTATGCTGGATTTCGCCAATGGATATATGGGAAAGACCGAAGAGGAACGAGAGTTTGACATTCTGATATTTCGGCGGTTTTTCTCCCATGTTCTGGTAATCTTTGGTAAACTCCGTTATCTCTTTGATAAACTTGATCGCTCGTTCACCGCTCTCAATATTCTTAATAATCCCATCCTGTCCGGTTGCATGTGTTTTTGCCATCTCAAGATAACTGTTCAGGACAAAGATCTGGGTGGTTAAGTCCTGTCGTGTCAGTTGGGAGAGGACATTGAGTTTCTGGTTCACCTTAATGAGGGTGTCTTCGGTGAGTTTGCGATCGGTGATATTGATGAAGGATTCTATCAATACCTCCTTTCCCCCCAGCATCGTTTTGATAACACTCTTTAAGATGGGTATCTTTTCTTCTCGCAGATTGAGAAGTACGCGTTCAGAGGAATCAACCGTTTGCAAAAGATCCGTAACCGGACATTTGCCCAATTCGGCTGGACAGATAAAGCGGTGGCATACCGAACCAAAAACCGATTCGCTGGTACCGCCGATCATTTCGAGAGCTTTTGGGTTTGCTTCAAGGATCGTATGGGTTTGTGCATCGATGATGACAATGCCAAACTGCATCGAGTTGATGATGGTGCGGAAACGTTCCTCGTTCTTGCGGATCGTGTCCTCTGCCTTTTTCCGATCGCTTAAGTCGACATCAAAACAGAACTGGATTGTGCTTCTTCCGGGAATTTTTACTACCGCGTGACTCGAAAAAACCGGCACCAGCGAACCGTTCTTGTGCAGCAGTTCAAGTTCTGCAGAGGGTTCCGGGATGCCGGTCTCCGCCATACGGGCGATTGCTTTTGTCACCTCATCATGCGCCGGAATGGGAACAAGGAGGTCACGAATATCCCGGCCTATCGCTTCTTCTGCCGTGTACCCGTATATGCGGGTATTTGCCTCATTCCAGTAAACTACCGTATGATCCGGGCGGTATCCCTGCACGGCAATTGACGGTACCTGTTCGAGCAGGGTGCGGAACATCTCCTCGCTTTCCTGGAGCAACTCTTCTGCCCGTTTGCGATCAGTGATGTCGCGGAACGACCACACCCGTCCAATGCGTGCGCCATCCATGATCATCGGGAAGGAATACCGTTCAATCACCCGGTTGTCCTTGAAGATGAGCGTATCCATATCCACGGCGTCCGAACCGTAGAGCAACTGCACCTTCTTGAGAAACGCTTCGGGATCCGTCAACTGATCCAATACAAAATCCAGCAAAATCCGGTCGTTGCCGCCCTCCATAAGGGACGGAGGGATCTTCCAGATCTCAGCGAATCGTCGGCTTGCTTGTAATATCTTCCCCTGGTTGTCCACCGCTAAAATGCCATCGGCGGTGGCTTCGAGAGTTGCCCGGAGTTGCATCTCTCTCTCTTTCAGCGCCTCAATCTGCCAGATATCAGAGATGTCATTGAACGTAATACGAACCTTAGTCGCCGCACCGCTAACTGTAGTTTGGACCCCTTCCAGCCGGGCAGGGAATATTGAGCCATCCTCCCGTGTAAACATGAGAGTGCAGACCTGTTTTCCGATATGTTGCCGCACTTTTATGAAGTACTGGTCCCACTTTTCAAGGTCTCCGGGAAGAATGAACCGTCCGATCCCGTGGTTGATCAGGTCATTTCGCAAAACCCCAAGAAGCGCTGCACCGGAGAGGTTCACATCTTCAATCAGCGCCTTGTCGGTAAGCGATAGATAGCCGATCGGGGCAAAGTCATACAGGTCAAGGTACTTGTCCCGCGACTCCACTAAAGCAAGTTGAGCATTTCTGAGTTCTTCTGCCTGAGTCTCAAGCTCAATCTGGTGTACCTGGAGTTCATGAACCAGTTGTTCAGGAGTTTTACCCGCGAGATCGGGAGAAGGTTTCGGAGAGCGTGCGAGCTGCTCCTCTGCACCGCCCCTTAACGAGAGTTCTGAACCGGGGGTACCCGCATCGTTTTTCTCCGGTAATTTCTTCTTTTTTGCCACCATTTAGTTCCCTCTCCTTTCCGCCACGGTGATGCGCCACGCCCCCTTCGGCACCACCATCTCGAACCGTGCTCCTTTGCCGGGTTCGCCGGTCTCTTTGATGGTGATGCCAGTGATATCAAGAATTTCCCGGACAAAGATGAGACTCCGCATCGAGGCACGACCGGTACTCACATCGCGTAAAAAGATCTGATCCTTCTTCTCCGCAGAGATGCCAATGCCGTCATCTTCAAAGAAAATCGTGGCCCCTTCCGGAGTAACCGTGTGCGAGACCCGGATCCGGGTGACGTGGTCCCCGTGTTTCACCGAATTCTCAAAGAGGCGCTGACACACTTTCTCCAGCAGGGGATCGGCAAAGATCTCAAGGTTTTCTGTTTCAAGACTGTGCTGAATATTTCCAATCGAGATATGCGAAAGTCCGAAAAGCAGCGCCATCTTCACGTTTTGCCATTTCGGAGGTTTAGCCCCCATGTCCTGGTAATCTTTCGAATATTCAATGGTCTCGTGGATTGACTGGATCGCCCGGACACCTTTTTGTACGGTTTCGATGATGTGATCCTGCCCGGTTAATTGTTTTTTTGCCAGCTCGAGGTAGCTGTTCAGGACAAAGATCTGGTTGGCTAAGTCTTTTCGTGTCAGCTGGGAGATGATGTTGAGCTTCTGGTTGACCCGCAGGAGAGCGTTTTCCGCCCTCTTTCGTTCGGTGATGTCAGAGACTACGGCAAGGGCGCCCTTATAGACTCCATCATCATCCGTGATTGGTGCAGTTGCAAGAGCTGTATAGATCCGGTCTCCTTCTTTTGTGATGAACTCAAATTCATGGTCTTCCTTAATTCCCTGCCGGCGACGCTCTATATTCTCTGCAGCGATTGTTTTTCCTGCATCATCCATGAAAGAAAAGAGGTGTCTCCCGTGCATCTCCTCTACGGTGTACCCCAGCATCTCTGCCATACGGGGGTTGACATACGAAGTCGTCCCCTCGGCATTGATCGCCCATATCCCTTCCTGCGCAAGATCGACAAGCTGCCTGTATTTCTCCTCGCTCTCACGGAGCGCTTCCTCCGCCTTTTTACGCTCGGTGATATCGCGTGCGAACCCGCAATGATATTCACAACCATTATATTCGAAATACGTCAACGTGGTTTCCACAGGATAGGTCTTTTTCTCTTTTGTGCGGTGGGTGGTTTCAATGGTTAAAGAACCACTTTGTTTCAGTTTATTCCAGAATGCAGACCAGATTTCCGCATTATAGTCTGGATCTATATCCTGAACCGTCATTTTAAGTAATTCATCTCGGGAATAGCCTGATATGCGGCAGAAAGCATCATTTACATCAACGAAGTGTCCGTCTTTGGCAATGGTGACCAGTGTTTCGGTGGCACTATCGATTGAATGCCGGGTAAATTGCAGCGCTTCTTCTGCTACTTTTCGCTCGGTGATATCTTTTATCACCCCGTCGTATGACACCAGCATCCCGGTAGCATCCAGCTGAAGAACGGGTGTATCCCGCACCCAGCGGATCTGCCCGTCCTTTCGCACAATCCGGTGTTCAACCGGGGGGACTCTTTTTCCTTTCAGGACTCCGTTGAAGTGACGGGAGACACGATTACGGTCCTCGTCAAAAACCATGCGAATCCAGAGATAGGGATCCCGGGCAAATTCTTCTGCCGTGTAACCGGTCACCACGGCACAGGCTGCGTTATGCGTGGTGCTGATAGCCGTACCGTCCTGCACGCGAACAGTGTACAGGTAATCGGTCAGCCCCTCGGTTATCCGCCGGTAGCGCTCTTCACTCTCGCGCAACGCATCTTCCGCACTACTGACATCACTAATATCGCTGCATGCCACCCGTACGGTGATCGCCCCATTGCGGTCGGTGAGCCGGATGCTTTCGAGCCGGGCCGGGAACAATGAGTTCTCCCCCCGCTTGAGCATGAGAGTGCAGCACTGTTTTTCCCCAAGGTTCAGCACATTTATGAAATACCGGTCCCACTGTTCAGAATTTTCATGAGCAATGAATTTCCTGAACCGTGCATTGACCAGTTTGCTCCGCTCAACTAGAAGGAGCGTTGCACCAGTCAGGTTCACTTCGGTGATCAGTGCCTTGTCAGTAAGTGTGAGATACCCGAGCGGGGCAAACTCGTAGAGGTCAAGGTACTTGTCCCGCGACTCTTCGAGTGCGTGCTTCGATTTCCTGAGTTCTTCTGCCTGAGTCTCAAGCTCGATCTGGTGTACCCGGAGTTCGTGAATGAGTGCTTCGGGGAACTGCCCTTTCAGGTCAGAAGAACTCTTCGGAGAGCGTGCGAGCTGCTTTTCTGCACCGCCCCTTAACGAGAGTTCTGAACCGGGAGTACCCGCATCGTTTTTCTCCGGTAATTTCTTCTTTTTTGCCACCATTTAGTTCCCTCTCCTCTCCGCTACGGTAATGCGCCACGCCCCTTTTTGCACCGTCATCTCAAACCGTGCACCCTTGCCCGGTTCACCGGTCTCGCGGATGGTGATGCCGGTGATGGAAAGAATTTCCCGGGAAAGTGCTAACCCAAGCCCGGTGTTCTTCCCGAATCCCCGCTCGAAGATCTTCTCCTTCTCTTCAGCAACGACACCCTCGCCATCATCTTCGCACACGATAAGATGACAATCGCCAGCTTCCTCAACAGAGAACCGGATGGTCGTGATCTTTCCTCCGTACCGCACGGCATTGTCCATCAGGTTGTAAAAGACCTTGATAATCAGCGGGTCAGCGAACACTTCTGTTCCGACAGGGAGATCGTTCTTCAATATGATCTTTCCGAGCGGGGCTTGCTTTGCCGCAGTATCTACGAGTGTGTGGCAGTCCTGCCAGACAGGGGCATTGACGCCGATGTTCTCGTACTCTTTGGTGAACTGGATCATTGCAGAGATCCGTTCTGCAGCAGCATTGATCTTCTGGAAATATTCGGTAAATGAAGAGTCGGGCTGTTTTCTTTGCAACAGGGTGGTGTACCCACGCAAAGCCGTCATCTGGTTGTTGATGTCGTGCCGGGTAATGGAAGAGAGGAGAGTGAGTTTCCTGCTGGCGAGAGCAAGCGCTTCTTCCACCCGCTTGCGCTCGGTGATGTCGCGGCAGGCAACGAGGAGGACCGGCTGTTTTCCCCGGGCAATATTCCGGGCGGTGATCTCTACGGGAAAGACTGTCCCATCCCTCTTGCGGTGAAGGCGCAGGGGGATGGTCATGACCCGACCGGGTTCTTTCTGCGCCTCGTGGGCTGCCCGTTTTGTTGCCTCAGGTTCTGCCGACAGTTCCGTGCTCTTCATGGTGAGCAACTCCTCGTGGTCATAGCCATAGAGTGCCGACGCCATACTGTTGGCATCAATGATCCGGGTTGTATACATGGCGATGACAAAAACCGCGTCGGAAGCCGATTCGAACAACTGGCGAAACTCCTTCTCACTCTCACGAAGCGCCTCAATCTGCCAGATATCGGTGATGTCACTCAACGCAATACGGACGGTAATCGTCCCATCGCTGCCGGTGATCCGGATCCCTTCCAACCGGGCCGGAAACAGTGTCCCGTCACCCCGCCTGAGCGTGAGGGTGCAGGTCTGTTTTTCCTCATGCTGCTGCACTTTGATAAAAAACTGGTCCCAGACTTCGTGATTTCTGGGAGCAATAAACTGTCCGAGCCCGTGGCTGACCAGTTTACTTCGCTCAACTGCAAGGAGCGTAGCACCGGTTAAGTTCACTTCGGTGATCAACGCTTTGTCACTGAGTGTGAGATAACCGAGCGGGGCAAACTCGTAGAGGTCAAGGTACTTGTCCCGCGACTCTTCGAGTGCGAGCTGGGCTGCCCTGAGTTGCTCAGCCTGCATCTCAAGCTCAATCTGGTGCACGCCCAGTTCGTGAATGAGTTTTTCCGGGCTCTGCCCCTTGAAGGTTGGAGAACTCTCCGGGGAGTGTGCGAATTGCTTCTCCGCATCATCCCGAAGCGTTTGTTCAATGCCCAGGGTTTCTTTGTTCTTCTCGTCAGGCTTCTTATTTCCCGCAGCCATGTCAGTCCTTCTTCCCTTCCCGCATACCGGGTTTGCCCGTCTCTTCCTTATCGCCGTGGAGCGGGACCACTTCCATTGCCAGAAGAATGAGATGGGGAGCACCTTCTTCCCCAATAATCTCACGGGCGTTTAAGATCATCTTTTTCTGTCCGATGCCGGGGAATGCGTGCTCGACTACGAAATTCTCAAACGACCGGTTCTTTGGCAGCACTGTCTCCAGCAGATCATGGAGACGGGGGATATCCCACTGGCGGTTACCCAGTGTATAGAGTACCTGCCCCTGCGTTTCTTCCGGTGTCACTTTGAAGGTATCATAGAATGCCCGGCTCGCGGAGATCACTTCAAACCTGCCGTTTAAGACGATTAACGGTTCCCTCACGGTGTTGATGATGCTCTGCGCATAATCGCCGGCAAGCCGGACCTCCTCGTTTTTCTTAAACAGCAACTCTTCTGTCTGT
>Ga0194054_10001109_pt1 | contig 13197 bp, 11 predicted proteins | sample SepL2210m_MetaG_FD_163628 | JGI IMG/M metagenome (GOLD analysis project Ga0194054, IMG submission 163628) | Anoxic zone freshwater microbial communities from boreal shield lake in IISD Experimental Lakes Area, Ontario, Canada - Sep2016-L227-10m | ecosystem: Environmental > Aquatic > Freshwater... | reverse complement strand
CCATCATACAATTTATCCTTTGAACGGGTGCCTCGGATTGAAGACGTCGCATTATTTTTATCAAACAGGAACACTGAAAACAACCAATAAATAAGTCAACCAGTTAGAAATAATTTGCTTTCGATGAAAAATGCCATTGAGAAAATCTAGGACTTTGATTTAAATGCCGTGAGCGAAAAAGAGGGGGGGGGATTTTGAAGGGCTTGGTTGGAGAGTGCCTTTGGTAAGATAAACGAGAAACTACCCATCAAAGTGGGAGCGGATCTCATACTCTTTATTGCTTTGTTCCCCAATTATTTTAAGACGTTGACCTGGTTCACGGCAAGGACGGAATTCGTAACAGTTGGAGAAAATCATCATGAGTGAGAGAAGAGTTGTCCGAAAATTCCAGCAGCGACCGAGAAACGGCCATCTTAAAGGCACCTTGCTGGGACCGGTCTCCAATCTTGAAGAACATGTCAGTTCTGACTGGTGGCGCCTAATCTTTAACGCACTTTACTTGAAAACGGATGCGGACGTAGTGGATGACCATAAGGTAACCAGCGATGAGATAGATTTTTTCCTGAAACTGGTCAATCTTCCGCCTGAAGCCAGGATTCTGGATTTGTGTTGCGGTCAGGGGCGTCACGCCCTGGAGCTTGCCAGAAGAGGATTCAGGAATGTTGAAGGCCTGGATCGTTCGCGATACCTGATAACAAAAGCCAGGACTATTGCCGCCAAGGAAGGATTAAGGGTCAAGTTTAGGGAAGGAGATGCCAGAAAAACCCACTACGGGCCCGAAAACTTTGATTGCGTAATGATATTGGGCAACAGCTTCGGTTATTTTGAAACCATTCGAGATGATCTCGACGTCCTTAAAGAAGTGTTTAGGATAGTAGTACCAAACGGGCGCTGTATTCTGGACGTTACCGACGGAGACTATTTAAGGAATAGTTTTGAATCTCGATCATGGGAATGGATAGACAAAAAGCATTTCGTCTGTCGGGAACGTTCACTCTCGGCTGATGCTCAGAGACTGATATCAAGGGAAATAGTTACCAATGTGAGCAAGGGCGTGATCGCCGACCAGTTCTATGCTGAGCGTCTCTATTCAAAAGAGAGCATAGTCCATATAATGTTGGAGGCTGGTTTTAGTGATTGCCGTGTCGAGGGGGAAATTTGTACCAACTCAAGCAGGAATCAAGATTTGGGGATGATGAAGCAGCGCATTATCGTTACTGCTTCAGTGCAAAAGATTTGCTCAAGAGTTAAAACAAACCGCGCATGGGCGGCAAGAAGTGTGTTGGTCCTACTGGGCGATCCGCGTAAACCCGATCCTCTCAAGCCCTCATCAGTTTTCGACGACGACGATTTTTTCACAGTTGAATTGGCCAAATCTTCACTAGAGGAACTCAAAGAGTACCGTTTCAAGTACCTGGATAACCACGACACAATGATCCAGGATTTGAAGAAAATGTCAGGGAAGATTGATCTTGTCATAAATTTTTGCGACGAAGGATACATGAACGATCCGAGGCAGGAGCTACATGTTCCGGCCCTTCTGGAGCAACTGGGAATTCCCTATACCGGCGCCGGGCCTCAATGTTTAGCCTATTGCTATGACAAATCGCTTGTGCGGGGAGTAGCCAAAGAGATGAAAATTCCCGTTCCACGAGCATTTTTCGTTAGACCTGAAGATTCAACGTTCGAACTCCCATTTTCGTTTCCTGTGCTCATAAAGCCAAACTTTGGCGACGCGAGTTTCGGGATTACCCAGCGGAGCGTTGCGAGCAACTTGGAAGAGGCCCTGGACGCAATTTTCGAAATTCGCAACCAGTTCGGTTACGATAAACCCATACTCGTGGAAGAGTTCCTTTCTGGAAAAGATCTTAGTGTGGGCATAATTGGGAACCCTTTGGAAGGCTACGTAGTCTTGCCGATTTCTGAGGAGGATTACTCCAAGATTCCGCCGACCCTGCCCATGATCTGTGGTTATGAAGCTAAATGGCGGCCCGATTCACCCTATTGGAAAGTTAAGCCAGTGCCGGCTCACCTCCCTGATGAACTGGAAAAATCTATCGTAGAGTGGTGCTTGAGGTTGTTTGAGAGGCTTGAATGCAGGGACTACTGCCGATTCGACTGGAGACTGGACTCTGAAGGCAACCCAAAACTCCTGGAGGTAAACCCGAATCCCGGCTGGTGTTGGGATGGGCATCTCGCGAAAATGGCGAACTTTGCCGGAATATCTTACCGTGAAATGCTGGCAGCAATACTGAAAGCCGCAGAGCGAAGATTGGGACTGCACCCTAGTGCTGAAAAGTCTGGAGAAAACTCTTTTCAGGAGTGTCAACCCGCAAAGCAATCTCTGGGATGAGAGGGCTGAGAAGCCGATCTTGTCAACTTGCTGAAGTTACGGGCTAACTAAGCCATTAAAGAGGGCTCGAATCCCTCTCTTTCCGCCATTGGCATGCAACCCTGAGAGCGATCGTGACAACCTCACGGCCAGTCGTTGCGATTATAGTCCGGGAGGTTGAAAGTCCGATCGGTTCCGTAATTCCATTCATACGGGATGGGAAAGAAAGGAAATTCGATCTCGGTGACACGGCTCATGAATTTGTCCCACCTGTAACTGTCGCCAGTCTTCTTGTCCACGGGCGCTTTTTCGAAAAATCTCTGGGAATAATAATACATGCCATAATAACCTGGAGGATAGTTCCGGAAGAAACGATAGTTGTGATCTGCGGCCCAGGCGGATGACAAATCATTCACTGCGAATAATAGTATGGCCAGCAGAGCACTCTTGTACATGACAGAATGCATGATTTCTCCTGACAGGTCCCTCCAAGCAAGACTTGCAAACTAAATATTAGCATATAATACGTTATAAAGAAATATGTTAACTGAATAACCTAATTATATATTTAATATTTCTGATTTATTTAGGAGAAATTACATTCAAAATTATGTCAAATATTCTGGAATGAACCTGTTCCAAGGATCCTCTCGCGTCGATCCTCTTAATGGATGGATCCTTAAGACTTCGGTAAATAGCATTGACAGCCTCAAGATTCTCCCGAAACTCGAAAACTGAAAATCCATCTGTCCGCCCGGAAGAGATTCTGGCGATAGCATCCTCAACAGGAATTTCTAGCAATAAGGTGATATCGGGGAGAGGCGCAAATTCCCTGTTGCACTCACATATAGCGTTCGGGTCGGCACCGCGGGCACCCTGATATGCCGCAGACGAGTAAAAGTACCGGTCGCATAGTACTATTCTCCCGTTTCTGAGTGCCGGCAAGATGATTCGTTTTACATGATCGCGGCGATCTTCCGTGAAAAGCCGCGTCTCCTCTTCGAGTTCGGGCCGCCGTTTCAGCGATCTTATCACTGATCCTACGGGACCATCGGATGGCTCAGAAGTCAGCAGGACATCGAGCCCTTTTCGCTCGAGCTTATCTGCAAGCAGTCTTGCCTGAGTGGTTTTTCCTGAGCCGTCGATTCCTTCAAACACGACGAGTAGTGGGCCGGTTCTGATGAAAGAAATGTTGCTATTGAGCATAGTCCCAGCGAAAGTTATTGATTTTATCCACAGTTTCCCTATGGGGTTTGAAGGGATTTTTCACGGGAGTTGGTACCGGTAAGCTGTGGGTTTCTGCAAAGGGGGTACCCCTCAACTTCAAGTTATAGGCCATTACCATCAAGTGTTCAAGGTTCACCGCATCAAGAATATTATAGGCCAGGAGCGTTTCCAACGCTTTCCTATTCCTGTTCGTTCTGAAATCATTCCACAGGAGGACGGCTGAATAACCATCGATTCCATTCAGGTCCTCCCTATCCAAACCCATTTGTTTCTCACATCCTTTCAGCCCGCCGGTATAACCTAGACTCCTGAGAACAAACCTCAAATCGATATGTGCTTGGTTCATCTTGATTCTCAAATAATTTTGAATAAACGGGATGTCGAAACACCTTCCATTGTACGTGACCAGCACGTTGTACCTACGTATATCCTCTTTGAACTTGTGCAGATTGTCTCCTTGAACATAGTAAAATATAGAACTTCCATCATACACCGCTATAGTAGTAATGGAATCCTCCTGTCCTGCAGTACCGGTAGTCTCAATGTCCAGATAAGCCGTTGTGTTCCGAAAGTCTCGAAAAAGGCGCCACTGGAGGTTTACCGGGAGGGATTCGGCAAAGTAATTCGGATTACCTTCGGCAAGATGGCACTGGGATTCTTCGATTCGTCGCTTCAAGAAATGGTGGTTCTGACCGGACGATTCCAGAAAACCATCCTTCATTACGTCATCCCAGCAAAGGATGCCCTTCGCCCACAACTTGTGCTCGGATTTGGATCCGATACCCGGTACATGACAAAATGTGTTTCTGAGCACTTTTTATCCTTTCATACAGACTTCGTCGCTTCATGAATGTCGTCGGAGAAGGTTACCGGCGGGTCTTCGGAGCGTGGTCAGGTCATGCTCACCGTGTTGTCCCTTCCAATTCCAATAGTTTTTTCTTAATATGCACTCCTGGACCGTATCCTCCCAAACTGCCGTCGGATCGTATGACACGGTGACACGGTATCAAAATCGGAATCATGTTCTTTCCATTAGCTAAACCAACCGCCCGAGAAGCCCTGGGATTTTCAACGGCCCGTGCTATATTTGAATAGGAGCGGGTTTCGCCATAGGGAATCCGGACCAGTTCCTCCCAGACGCGGCGCTCAAATGGTGTTCCTTTTTCTGGGTCGAGACGAACAGAAAACCCTGAAGGGTTACCGGAAAAGTAATTATCAAGTTCCAGAACCAACTTTTCAATCACAGGGCTGACGGGAGAGGCATGTGATCCGGGATGATCCCCTACAAAGTTAATGCAGTGTACCCCTTTGATTGAAGCTCGAAGCTCCAGCCATCCGACTTGACCGGTATTGTAGTAATGCACATCAACCTTATGGTTCATACGGCGACTCTTATCCTTGTAAGTTTATAGCGACTATACCATAGTTGGGCGTGAAAGATGGAGCATTGCCTCTGTGCGTACTTTGTTTCTTGTTCTACAGGGACAAACAGTGCTTCATAAGCCTGGGATAATAATACATGACTTCCATTGAGGCAAAATGGTAATAGAGTTGAAACCGGCCGCAGAGTCGAGATAAAAGTACCTGCGCACTGGGATAAAAATCTTTTTTTTGGGTAAAGATGATAAACTTCAAATCGGTTGACAGTAAATGGGCATTCCAGCATAGTTGATACCGGTGAGATATGGCTTGTTGGTATCGTTTTCAGGGTATGGAGGTGGTAGAGTTCTGGTGGGCTCCGCGGTCTTCAAAACCGTAAGCAGGGCGCTAGTACCGTTCTGGGTGGGTTCGATTCCCATGCACCTCCGCCACCACGATTATCAAACCAATTGAGGTGCGATGCGCATAGTGTGAACAATTTCAAAAACTATTCCTTAAACCTTAATTCTTACGGTTCCCCCCAATTTCGGGAACGGCCGAACTCAAGCGGCGTCATGCGCTGCATAGCATGAAAGTTATAACAGCAAATTTCTTGCAAACCGCAGAAAAAAAACGCGATTATCCCGAGGGTGAACGCAGAGAAATTGCGTTCGCCGGCCGGTCTAACGTAGGCAAGTCTTCCATGATTAACGCTCTTCTCGGACGGCGCAACCTCGTCAGGACCTCCAAGACCCCGGGCCGCACCAGGACGCTGAATTTTTTCCTCATTAATGAGAGCTTTGTTTTCGTTGATCTTCCAGGCTACGGTTTTGCCGCTGTTCCGCTTGCAGAGAAAGCAAAGTGGGGGCTTATGATCGAAACGTATCTCCAGGCCCGTTCAGAGCTGGCAGGAGTTGTGGCTATCGTTGACGCGAGGCGTCCTCCCACCGAATCCGACATGGTTCTGATTGGTTATCTGAAGCACTACAAAATACCTTTTATAGTGGCCGCCACCAAGCTGGATAAAATAACTCGGAGCCAAATGACCACAATGCGGCGGTCAATCAAAGAAACCTTGGCAGGAAGCGTCCCGGTAGTCGGCTTTTCCGCTCACACCGGGGAGGGTAAAAACGAATTGTGGAAAGAAATTAAAAACCTTTTAGACGGATCGAGTATTCGTTCCTCTTAGGAACCAACTAATTCTATGACGAAAAGAAGAAGCTTATGCTGACAAAAATGCTTATCAACGCCAGTAATCCTGAAGAATGCCGCGTCGCGGTAGTTTCCGACGGTTTACTGGAGGAACTTGATGTCCAGATCAAGACTCGCGAGGCAACTCTAGGAAATATCTACAAGGCTGTGGTGTGCAGGTTGGAGCCTTCACTCCAGGCTGTTTTTGTAGATTATGGCGGTCAACGCAACGGTTTTTTGTCAATTCATGACATTCACCCCTCCTATTTTCCCGAATCTTTTGTTGAATCACGCAGGCGTCCCAAAGTTCAGGATGTGTTCAAGAAGGACGACCACGTAATTGTCCAGGTCAACAAGGAGGAGCGGTACACGAAAGGGGCAAGCCTTACCACGAACATTTCCCTGGCCGGCAGGTATCTGGTACTTATGCCCGGCACCGACCTGTGCGGGGTATCCAGAAAAATCGAAGAGGACGAGGAGCGCAAGAAACTCAAAGAAATCCTTCAGCAACTTAAACCTCCCGAGAATATGGGCTTTATAATTAGGACCGCCGGGATGGGGAGAACCAAGACCGAACTTTCACGAGACCTCGATTATCTCCTGAAACTCTGGCAATCCATTGAAAACAAGGTGGCCCAACAAGCCGCTCCTGCTCTTTTGCACAAGGAACACGACATAGTAATCCGTTCCATAAGAGAGCATTTTTCTCCTGATATTAGTGAAATTCTCGTGGACGAGAAAGAGGTTTACAAGAAAGCCCGAGACTTTTTTCACCAGGTCATGCCCAAATACGAGAATCTGGTAAGATTGTCCCTGGAAAAACGTCCGCTGTTCAACAAGTATCAACTTGAGGAACAGATCGAGCAGGTGTACCGGAGGAAAATCAAACTCAAGTCGGGGGGCTACATTCTTATAGAGCCCACTGAGGCCATGGTCACCGTTGACGTCAACTCGGGAAGTGCAACAAAAGAAAAGGGGATTGAGGACACTGCTTTCCATGTCAATATGGAAGCTGCTCCGGAAATTGCTCGCCAGTTAAGGCTGAGAGACCTGGGCGGGATAATTGTCATTGATTTCATTGACATGGTACATAAAAATCACAAACAGGACGTAGAAAAGGCCCTGAAAGCCGTGCTCAAGCAAGACAGGGCCAAGACCAAGGTAATGCGCATCTCCGCTCTTGGCCTGCTGGAGCTTTCACGCCAGAGGCTCAAGTCCTCGCTGGGCACCGGCGAATACTTGGAATGTCCACTCTGCGACGGCCGGGGAAGAATTAGATCTCCCGAGACCTCGGCCCTCTCGATTTTTCGACGTATCAAATCCCTTCTTGTCAAGGGCGATGCCACCGAAATCCGGGTAACTGTTCCGGTAAAAGTGGCCGAATACCTGCTCAACAACATGCGGGCCCAGCTCGCGGAACTTGAGAGTCAGTATGCTTCACGCATTTCCATTCTAGTGCGACAAGCTTTGCCGGACAAAGAGATTACCGTTGAGGCAATCAAGGAAGAAACACCGGACCAGCCAATGAGCGACCTGGTCCCGACCAGCCCCTCCATGCCTTCAGCGTCTGCTCAGGAAGAGGCTGCCACAGTGACTGAAGAACCGGCAGCCGAGAGCAACGACAAGAAACCCCTGAAACAGGGACGCCGGCGGCGCAGCCGGAGGAAATCCTCCGGAGGAGTTCCGGTCGATGTACAGAAAGCCCGTGGGATCAGCAACGGCAATTACCTACCGCAAGAAAATGATGCGCCGACAAAGGATATGTCCTCCCATGAACGGGTTGATTCGCCTGGAGTCCCCGAAAACCAGGGGGTGGAATCAGCCTCCGAACCGATGAGCAATGATGCCGGCTCCGATCCGGGGGCTGAGCAGCCGAATGATTTGGAGCAAAACAAGAATGAAAACATCAGGGGAAAAGAGACCGCTGTGAAAAAAACTTTGCTCCAGAATTACCTGCCGTTTTCCTGACCTGGAACGACTGTTGCTCTTGGCCAAGAAAATTGTTACCCTGGCAGTACAGTCAAATCCATGCAGTTTTCCGAAAGGAGTAGAGTGCAATGGGCAAGGACAAAGGCGTGATCCACGTGGTGGGAACTGGAACCATCGGAGAACCCCTTATCGGATTGCTCTGTTCTTTCAAAGATCCGGCAGGGTTTTCCGAAATAACATTTCACAAACGCTCCCCCCTTTCCAGGGACGTGCCCAAGATCAGGGCTCTCATAGCCAGAGGCGCACAATTGACAGTGGACGAAGATCGAATGAAGGACTTCGAAAACCTTGGGCTTAAGCCTACCATGACTCATGAGGAGGCGCTGGCCAAAGCTGACGTCGTGGTGGACTGCACTCCTTCCGGAGTGGGTATATCCAACAAGAATGTATTTTATGAGAAATACCTTTCCACGACCAAGGGATTCATAGCTCAAGGCAGCGAATTCGGATTCGGGAAGATGTATGCCAGGGGCATCAATGACGAGGCCCTGGAAGTGGGCAAGGATCGATTTATCCAGGTAGTGAGTTGTAATACCCACAACCTGTGCGCACTCATCAATACGATAGCCCTGGTGGATGGTGAAGACAACCTGGAGGAAGCGCGCTTCCTGTGCATCCGGCGATCCAACGACATAAGCCAGGTCAAGGGATTTGTCCCTTCACCGGAGGTGGGCAAACACGAAGATCCCGTTTTTGGAACTCACCATGCCAGAGACGCTTATCATCTGTTCCGCACGAAAGCCCTCGAGCTGAACCTGTGGTCTTCAGCTTTAAAAGTGAACACGCAGTACATGCATTGCATATATTTCACCCTCAAGCTGAAACGAGCCGTCACCAAGGATGAGGTCATGGAAAGGTTCAGGATAGACGACCGTATAAGCCTCACAAAAAAGCAGTCCGCGGGCGAAGTATTCTCCTTCGGAAGGGACCATGGTTACTTCGGAAGGATTCTGAATCAAACGGTCATCGTTGAACCTACGGTGGAGGTTCGAAAAGGCCATGAGGTTATTGGCTTCTGCTTCACTCCGCAAGACGGTAACTCTCTTTTAAGTTCGTTTAGTGCGGTCGAATGGTTTCTGGATCCATCGACGTATGTGGATCGCTCAAGCTGCCTGAAGCAATACTTTTTCTCGGAAGTATAGAAGCTGGAAACGATTTAGAGACCCCTGCAGCCATCTTGAAAGAGCATCTTATGGGAGTGGAGGCTCTCATTATCGTTTATAGTCATGATGAGGCGAAAATGCAGGATGTTCCGGAAAGAGTGGACTTTTTATCGGAGTTGATTGCTCTTTCAACCTATGCCAACACAAAAAACATAATCATATCAGCTATGGAGGTGACAGGTCCAGTTGACGTGGAAGCCTATACACAAGCTACACGTCTCGCCTCCAAGAGTTTCCCCAAATTGATAAGCTGCCTCAAGGAGACGAGGATCTGGGGACGCCATTACCTTATCTGGGAGCATAGGCCCGATGTTCCGGTGCCGGTACTCATCACTGATTTGCCCCAAGCTGAGAGGTCCGGACCTCTGCTGGATAGTATAATGAAGCTGTTAGGCCCACGCCTTGAAAGAAACTGGAACCTCTTTGAGGAGGTAGCAGTTGAGATTCACCTGATACGGCTTCACAATGAACATTACGTGATTGCGCACGTTTGCCATCATGTGGCAGCCGATGCCGGCACCGCCGCGGAATTCGGAAAAGAAATAATCGTGCATTACCATGAAATAATGAGAGGCCAAAAACCTGACTGGGCCAACGAAGGCCATGCAATCTCCAGTTCGAGGAAAAGGGCTGTAAGAGTTCATAAGAATGGCTGGAAGGAAGCAATGGTTAACAGTCACCGCGGCATAATGAAGATGTTCGAGAAACCTGCCCTACCACTGGGGAGAGGCAGGTCGGGCGACATGGCTCAGCACTTTCCAAAAAGGATCCTTTCTGAAGAACAGACTGCTTTGGCTGTCAGGTCGGCATCGCAAACCGGAGTTTCCCTTATCGACACTCTCACCGCTTGCTCTAATCTCGCTATCGACACGTGGAACGCGGAACGCAACCTTGCTCCCGGTATCTTGACCACTGCAATGACAGTAAACACCAGGGGACGCTTCCGAGGGTTCGAGACTCCCAATAACAGTTCGGTTATCTTCTTCCGGTCCCTGCCGGAAGAGAGAAAAGATCCGTCCGCTTTCTTTCGATCCCTGGCACGTATGCGCATGAGGTACTTCCGAGAGCAACGGGACCTCATTTCGATGCACAATGTGAGGAGAATGATCCAGATCCTGAGATTCTTTCCATTCAGGATGCGTCGTAGGATCGTTAATTTCGTGCTGAACCGTCACCGATTTTCTCTAGCCGTTACCTGGCTGGGAGCGGTCTGGCCGAAAATCGTAAACGGCAGACCCACAGGCGACAGCAGTATCACATCCAGCGCTGATTTTTGTATAAAGGAGATTCACGGGTTCGGTTATAAGCTCCACTCCGGAACACGGTTGGTGCTGTTCGTTTACGTCTTCAGAAACCAAATTAACCTGATTCTGGTAGGATCAGCGAGCCTATTTACGCGTGAGGAAACGGAAGCGTTTATGGATCTTATCGTGGGGAAACTGCTGGGGAATGGCCTGAAGTAGTTGTTTGCACACGCAGTGGATCGTGGGGCTCCGGTCAGGGTCGTCGATATGCCTGGGGCGACGCCGGATCCAACCTTCCCGGTTCATACCGGCAATCATGGTACGTCGTACCCCGCCACTGAAGAGCGTCCTTGCAGAGAATCTTTTTCAAGATCACGGCAAGAACCCATATAAGCAAGAGATTTCCCAAGAGGAGTAGAACAGCATACTTCCGTGGTAAACCCATCTGGCCCAGAAACAGATAAGGGGCTATCGACATTCCAACCAGGCACATGCACGGCAGCACGAACCACCCGCCCGGCCAAAGCTCAATAGCCTTCGGCACATAAAAGAAAAGCGCCCCTACAAAAACGGGTGGGCTCATGAGCACATGCACTACCAGGTGCTTAACCACCACACGGACTTCGTAATTCATACAAGCGCTGAGTATCCTGGTCCATCCGTTCAGGGTATCCTTGAACCCGGAGTACATTCGTGTCTGCATGATGTTCCGACCGTTTACCATGAGAATGCCAAGCCGTGCCGCCTTTACCCGCTTGCCTATGCCCACATCCTCCACCGCCAAGTCCCTGACTTCACTGTGCCCTCCTATTTTTCCATACGCATATCGGCTTATCATGTAAAACATTCCGTTTGCTAACGCAGCCGGACTAGCAGGATCGTTCACCTGTCCGGGAGGAAAGAGAATACAGCACATGGCGGCAAAAACAGGCTGGAGGACTTTGTCCCAAAAGGTCCTGACTACGAATTTTGGAATCAGAGTAACCAGGTTCACCCTGTGGAGAACAGCTTCATGATAACAGTGTCCCAAGGCAGTCCTTTCCAGCTTACTATCCGCATCGAGAAAGGCCAGCCACTCACCGGATGCATGTTCCACAGCCTTGTACAAGGCATGACACTTGCCAGTCCATCCCTGGGGTAATTCTTTAATTGAGATTACTTTGCAATGAGGATGCCCTCGGCAAAGAGACCTTGCAATGGACAACGTCGCATCCGTGGAACGATCGTCTACCACGATGAGTTCGAAACAAGGGTAATCCTGCTCCAGTATGGACCGGATGCATTCTTCTATCGCAGCCTGTTCGTTGTGTGCAGGAACTATAACTGAAATGAGAGGTGGGTTTTCAGGGAGATCAACCTCACTCTTAGGCTCGATGTAAGGGACCTTGCGCCAAGTCTGAATAAGGTCCCGCATCCTGACTGACCAGAAATAGATCACAAACAAGAGAACGAATACCGCAATAGCAAAAACCATACGATTTACTTCACCTTCCCCAAATGTGATACTGCGGATTCCTATCCCCGTAGATAGTATAGTTTAGCAGAAAAAGTTGACTGTCGCATCAAATTTGAGTTCACGGATGCTTCTTCGGCCTTTTCCCTAAACCGGCAATGCTGTAACATAGATAACAGAAACTAAACCGGAACGAAAAGAGCCGTTCGGAGGTCAAAATTGCATGCAACTCACCATCCTGGGAACCGCAACCCAGAATCTGGAGCGCAATGCTTCGGGTCTTGCAATCAGGGCGGCCGAGGCCGGGGTAAGCAAATTGGTCCTGACTCATTTTTATCCTCCCTGCGAGGACGTGGACGTGGTACAACAGGCCGCAGGGTTTTTTTCGGGCGAAATCGTCAAAGCCCGGTACCTGATGGTGATTGAGATGTGAACATGGCGTTGCAATTCATTGCAGGGCCGGCAACCGAACTACACAACATGAAAAAAACTTGGAAAACCATGCTGGGTCGGAAACTCTTCAAATTTGTTTTTGTCGTGCCGCTTGTCCTCCTCTGGGCTGTTCCTTTCTTCATCGCCGGCGCAGGGCTTGGCGCCTATGTGGTGTTTTCCAGTGATCTCCCGGAAATACCAGGGCTTGCCACTTACCAGCCCCGGACCGTTTCCACATTTTTTTCAGATGACGGCACGGTGATCGGGATTTTCTACAAGCAAAAGAGGTTCGTGGTTGACCTCGCCCAGATGCCCACCCACGTTATCGATGCCTTCCTTGCTGCAGAAGACGCGAGATTTTACGAGCATAAAGGGGTGGACTGGTTGGGCATCAGCCGTGCCATGGTCCGTAACCTTAAGGCAGGCCGAATTGTACAGGGGGGCAGCACCATCAGCATGCAGGTGACCCGGAACTTCCTATTGACCAGGGAACGAAGTTTTTCCAGGAAGATCAGGGAAATCATACTCGCCCAGAGGCTCGAGAAAGTTTGGGGTAAAGAAAAGATATTGCACATCTATCTCAATGAAATTTACCTGGGTGAAGGAAATTATGGGGTTGAGGCCGCGTCCCGGGGCTATTTCGATAAACCCGTGGAGCACCTTAATCTGGCTGAGGCAGCTCTCATAGCGGGCCTGGTAGCAAGTCCCGCACGCTTCAATCCATTCAAGAGCGAGGAACTGGCTCGCCACAGACAACTCATCGTTCTCGGTCGCATGCTCAAGGGAGGGTTCATCACTGAGGAACTT
>Ga0194054_10001093_pt1 | contig 13285 bp, 9 predicted proteins | sample SepL2210m_MetaG_FD_163628 | JGI IMG/M metagenome (GOLD analysis project Ga0194054, IMG submission 163628) | Anoxic zone freshwater microbial communities from boreal shield lake in IISD Experimental Lakes Area, Ontario, Canada - Sep2016-L227-10m | ecosystem: Environmental > Aquatic > Freshwater >... | reverse complement strand
CAGGTCCACCGTGTCGATGTGGAAGCGCGTCCGGTCCGCCGTCACCGCCTTGACCGTCGCCCGGAGTTTGCGGGGATCGGCTTCGAGTAACCGCACCTCATACGCACGGGCCTTGCCTGCCCCGAGCCCTGTCGAGGGGACGGCGTCGGATGGCAAGAACTTGACCCGGAAGCCGTCCGGTATCGCCTCGATGTGCTCCGCCCCGGCCATGGCGGCCTCTTCCGTCTGCGGTGCTTCCGCCGCCTTTCCGCCACGGTTGGCCTGCCCTGAGCCTTGCCGAAGGGCGGCTTCCTGCAAGAGCGCATCAAACTCCGCCGCCGTGTGGCGCTGGAAGAACGAGTTCGGATCCTCGCCGTCCGGCAAAGCCACGGTGAACACGTCGAGGCCTTCGCCCTTGAGCCGCGGCGTCATGCGCTCCGCCGCCTCGCGACCGGCATCATCGCCGTCCATCACCAGGTAGACCGCCTCGGTCTGGTTTTCCCGGAAAAGCTGCAGGTGCTCCTCAGTCAGGCCGTTGGTTCCGTAGCAGGCCAGCGCGTTCCTGTAGCCCGCCTGCCACAGCGTCGCCGCATCGAGGATTCCTTCAGTTAACAGAAGAGTCTTATAAGAACGCGCCCCCGCGCGATTCCAGACGCCGCGGTGCGGCCCCGGCAGGTAGAGATGCCGGAGATTGGAGGACGCCGCCACCTTGCGGCCATAGAGGCCTGCAATGCTGCCCTGGATATCATGGATCGGGAACACCACGCAGTCCCGGAAGTGCTCACGACCCCGGGCATCGAGGAGCCCCACGGCCTTGAGGTCGTCGAGGATCTCGCCTTCAGGCGGGATGGCATCCAGGATGGTCCCGTTGGCGTAGCCGACCCGGAAGGCCTCCAGCAAGGCTGGCTCATGCAAGCCCCGGCCCTTCAGGTAGGCCCGCCCTTCCGGATGCTGGAAGAGTGCCTTGTGATAGAACTCCGCCGCCTTGTCCAGCAGCGTCTGCTGCTGTGGCGTCCAGGGAATGAACCCGCGGTCCTGGAGCACCTCGCAGGCTGGCCGGATGAGACCGCCCGAAGCATCGGCAAGCCTGCGGATCGCCTCGCCGGTGGTAACGCCCTCGGCGAAAGAGACGAAGTCGATGGCGCTACCGCCCTTGCCGCACCCGAAGCACCGCCACAGGCTTTTACCCGGCGTGATGATCAGGCTGGCATCCTTGTCCTCGTGGAACGGGCAGTTGATCTTCCAGGTGGCACTGCCGTGCCGCCTGGGCTCGTGGCCCCGCGAACGCACCAGTGCCAGCAGGTCTATGGATTGTTTCAACGCCTTCAGGTCTATGCGGTCCTTCCCCCGCGGTGATGCGGCGGCGATCATGGTTTCCTTTCTGCTCGAACCGCCGCCCCGCCGTGTGGTAGATTCCCACACGTCATGAGCTTCGGCTCGTGTCGTTTGGCCGACCGCCTTAAGTCTTCCCGGACCGGCGGTTGGCCGTTTTCTTTCCAGATCCCTGTCAAGCCGGAACCTGAAAAAAGTTGCCATTTGGTAACTTCCCGCGTAAGTTACCAACTATAGTTTGTAAGTCAACCGCCTTCTTCGACGCTACCGGGAGGATCTTGATAATGAGCCTGTATATTGGCCGCCTCATGGGCAGACCAGCTACAAAACCAGCGACCGAGTTCGGACGCAACCTGGCACAGGCGCGCCAAGCCATTGGCTTGACGCAAAGCCAGTTTGCCGTGCGTATCGGACTGACTCAACAGATGGTTGATTACTACGAGCGCCGCGCCAGGAACCCTACCGCCGACTTCATCCAGAAAGCCGCGCAGATCCTCGACATCACCGTCGACGAACTCCTCGGCGTGAAGCCACTCCGCAAGATCAAGCCCGGCCCACCTTCCAAGCTCCAGCAGAAGCTGGAACAGATCCAGAAGCTTCCGCCAGCCAAACAACAGGCCATCATGCAGGTGCTCGACATGGCTCTGGCATCCCGCTCCTGACAGGCGAACCCTCACCCAATTTGCAATCTAAAGCGCTTTAGATGCAAGGTTTCCTGCCGCCCAGGCTCTTTGCCTCACTGCAAATCCCCGTCCCGCAGGGACACAGCGCGGGAACGGCGCACCATGGTCAGGACACCGCTCCTTCCGCGCGTTGACGTGGCCAGCCACTCTGGATGCAAATGCCATCATCCAGCTTTCCACCGGTGCGAAGCTCCCCTTGCGGCGGTGCCGGTTCCCGGTGGCGGTACTCCGCCAGCGGGTACCGGTGCCGCCGCAGCTACAACTGAACCCGGCACGCGGTGAAGCCGGGTTTCCCGGCGGAGAACGGCGGAACGCCGGGCGGAGACGGGAAGCACGGTTTGACCGCGTGCCGTCCTTGGAAGGCCGCCGCCGACCTCGGCGGCCTGACCAACGCGGCAGCCCCCACTGATCTTCGGCAGCTAAAAGAAAGACGGGTTAAAGCAACTGACCGGGGGCGTCGGCGCAAGGGGGACAAGCGGGCGGATGCCCGCGCACCAAGAGCGACCGCCGGGCGCCGGGAACAACAACAGCCCGTTATGCGACGTGGCCTTGCGCGGGAAAGGGCGTAGCCCAGCGCAAGGACATGTGTGACCCTGAGCAAGCGAGCTCGCGAGCGCGTCGAAGGGGAACGAACGCATAACGGGGGTTTTGTTCACGGCGGCGAGCCCGAGCCTGCCGAGGGGGAGCGTACCAGCAGGAGGCGTGACGGGGTGCGCCCTGAGCGCCCACCCGGACATCCCCAAGCCCATCAAAAGATCTTCCTGCTCAGGGGGCAACCGGCGCGGCTCCTGCGAGGCGGGCGCGTACCTTGCGGCCGTGCCCACGGCACGGACGCTCTTCAGGGGCTGACGCGTTGGAGCGGAATACTTGGACGCTCGAACGCGTCGCGGGACAAGTTCCAGAATGGTGCGCCGCCATGTCCCTGTTCAAGTGACTGAGGAGATCATAGAGAGTCCCGGCGGCGCTACCTGATGATCGGAGCCGCTGGCGGGCGCCGTGGCCTTTTCAAGCACGGCGCATGACGGAGGCGGAGCGGTCAGTCCCAGGGGCAAATCGGAACTGTAGCTGGAGTGGCGGGATGAACATGTTGCCGGCGGGATGATCTTCTTCGGGCTGATTTTCTTGATTTCACCGGGTTCAAATACCCATCTTCTTCCCCTGTTGGTTGTTCTTTGCGTGGATTTCGGGTGACGATATTCATGGCGGTCAAGATGATGGCCGGATGAAACGACCGATGCCTCGCAAATGCCTTCATTGCAAAGAGTTCTTCCTCTCAGACTACCGGAACAGGCGGCACCAGAAGTACTGTTTCAGTGAGACCTGCCAACGAGAAAGCCACCGGCGTGCGCAAGCGAAGTACCGCGCCTCACCGAAGGGGAAAAACTGCGATACAACAGAGGACGTGGCGGCACGTGTCAGGAAGAGCCGGGCGAGGCGGCGGGAGGCCCGGGTGGCAGAAGAGGCCATGTTACGTGATGACTGCAAGTCGGAACGTGTTGCCGCGCAAGATGATGGCATATGCCTGGGTGTGTTACGTGATGACTGCCTTGAGCAGGATCCGTTGATTATCGGCCTGATTTCGCATGTTTTGGGAGAGTTACGTGATGACATCGCCACGACGGTAAAAACGCTCCAAAGTCGAGGGCAAATGATCCTGGGGAAAGGCCCCGGGATCGCAACCCAAAACTGAGAGGAGCGATGACGATGAAGGTGGAGAAGCGGGTGTTGTGCGAGGAGCGGGTGAGGCGGGTACCGGAACAGTTCAGCTGGGTGGATCACCGGCTGGTACGCGATGGGCTGATGCGGCGATGCCCGGCGGCAGCATGGGGGTTGTACTTGTTCCTGGTGACGGTGGGCGATGCGGAAGGGCTGTCGTATTACTCGGACCGGAGCCTGTGCCAGGCGCTGAACCTGACGGAGGGTGACTTGTCAGCAGCCCGCAGGCGGCTGATGGAAGAGGATCTTCTGGACTGGGAAGCTCCGCTATACCAGGTGCTGTCGGTTCCCGAGAGGAGGACGGCATGATCGAGTACGGGACCTACTGCCGGATCCATGAGTTGAGCAACCGGGACAAGCTGCTGGCGCCGCAGATCGCTGCGGAGCTATCGCTGGACGAGCGCACGGTCCGGTTCTGGCTGGATCAGGAGAGTTACCGCCCGCGTCAGGGCATCAAGCGGGAGAGCAAGCTGGACGGGTACAGGAAGGACGTTGCGCGGTGGCTCGACCAGCACCCGTACACGGCGAAGCAGGTGCTTCGCCGGCTACGGGAGAGCGGGTACACGGGGGGCTACAGCATCCTCAAGGACTACATCCGGACGATCCGCCCGGCGACGATGCAGCCGTACCTGACGCTGGGGTTTGCGCCGGGGGAGTGCGCGCAGGTGGACTGGGGCAATGCGGGAAGGCTGACCATGGGGAACACGCAGCGGCGCCTGAGCTTCTTCGTGATGGTGCTGTGCTACAGCCGGAAGCTCTACGTGGAGTTCACGCTGTCCGAAACGATGGAGCAGTTCCTCGCCTGCCACCAGAACGCATTCCGGTTCTTCGGCGGCGTGCCGGGCACGGTGATGATCGACAACCTGAAAACGGCGGTGCTGTCGCATCCGTTCGGGCAACGGGCCGCGTATCATCCGCGCTACGAGGACTTCGCGAAGCATTACGGCTTCGAGCCAAAGGCGTGCGGGGTGCGCAAGCCCAATGAGAAAGGCCGAGTCGAGAACGCGGTGGGCTACGTGAAGAAGAGCCTGCTGGCCGGGTTGGAGCTGAAGAGCCTTTCCGCAGTCCAGCTGGAGGCGGACCGGTGGCGGGACGAGGTGGCTAACTGCCGGGAGCACGGCACCACGCATAAGACGCCCAATGAGCTGTTCAAGGAGGAAAAGCTCCGCCCCCTGCCGGCGGCGGGTTCCTACGATGTGGGTGTTCCGCGCGAGACGATGGTGAACTGCCAGTACCGGGTGGTGTTCGACACCAACCGCTACTCGGTGCCGTCGAAGTATGCAGGCAACAGGGTGACGTTGCGGGTCTATCCCGAGCGGTTAGCCTTCTATCACAACAACGTGCTGATCGCCTCGCCGTTGCGGTCCTATGGACGTTACCAGGACCTCCTCGATCCCGAGCATGACCGGGAACTCGTCCAGCAACGGCGATCTTCCAGGGATCAGACGATGTGGCAACGGTATCTCCAGTTGAACGGCAAGGCCGAGTCGTTCTTCCTCCAGATGCAGGAGCGGCGTCCCAACACCCGGATGCATATGCGCAAGATCGTGGGGCTGTCCGAGATCTACGGCACGGACGCGGTGAGCCGGGCGATGGACGATGCCTTCGAGTTGCAGGCCTTCAGTAGCGAGTATATCGCCAACATCCTGGAGCAACGACAACGGTTCAGGCATCAGGAGCCCGGTGTCCTGCATGTGCCGCGAGCCGGCGACCTGCTGGAACTTGACCTGCCGCCCGCCGACCTGTCGATCTACGAAGGAGACCAGGAATGAAACTCCCCGATCTGCTTGCCGACTTGCGTCTGGCGTGGAGCGCGGAAAACCACGAGGAACTGGCCGCCGAGGCCGCCCGTAAGGAGTGGACTCATCACCAGTTCCTTCAACGCCTCATGGAAGGCGAATGGAACCGCCTCCATGGAAACCGTGTGGCCCGACACCTCAAAAAGGCCCGCTTCCCGGTTGTTAAAGCCCTCGACCAGTTCGACTGGAACTGGCCCAAGAAGATCAACCGTCCCCAGATCCAGGATCTGTTCCGGTTGGGCTTCCTGAAGGACAAGGGCAATGTCCTGTTCGTGGGCGGAGTCGGGCTGGGGAAAACCCACCTAGCCACCGCGCTGGCCTATGAAGCCTGCCAGCAGGATCACTCCGTACTCTTCACCACGGCGGTGGACATCGTTAATACGTTGGCGGCAGCCCAGGCGACAGACAGGCTCCAGGCTTGCCTCAAGCGCTATACCCGCCCGGAAGTCCTCTTGATCGATGAGCTCGGGTACCTGCCCATCGACAAGCTCGGCGCCGACCTGCTCTTCCAGGTCTTCAGCCACCGCTATGAACGCGGTTCCACTATCATCACAACCAACAAGATCTTCAAGAAATGGGCTGATATCTTTAACGGTGATGTCACTATCACGGCCGCCGTTCTCGACCGCGTGCTCCATCACGCCGAGGCCGTCGTTATCGAGGGAACGTCCTATCGAATGAGGGAAAGAAAGGAAGACTAACCAACCCGGATGCCGGGCTCCGCACGGGGCCCGCCGTCCTCGGCATGTTCATCCCGCCACTCCAGCTACATGTTCGCACCGGCGCTCATAGTCAGCATGGGGGCCAGCACAAAGCCCGGAGGATCAGCCCAAAAGTGCAATCATGATTGCACTCCATTACATGATCGGAATCACCCACCGGATCGCAAGTTCGGCTATTTTCTAGTTTCCAGGTCCGACCCGAATGGCATGGCAACCAAACATTACTACAGCTCATCTTCAGGTATTTCGATAAAGATGTCAGAGTGATAACCTGCATAAACTTTGCCAGTGTCAATATCCACAACTGCACAATGACCAGGCATATTATCGATCTCCCCCAGATACAAAAGTGCTGAGCTTTTATGAAAGGGGTACGCCGACCGCTCTTTTGCTGACAGCCCTCCATCGATTTTCACCAATCTCAAGCCTCTATCAAATGGCCGCACTTTATTTGTTCTTTGTTTTCTTGTTCTCATGCGAATAAATCCCACCTCACATATTCAACAGGGGGCGATCCATTACAATCGCCTCCGTTTGAGTTGTCATAGCGAGGAATGTATCCAGGCGGGACAGCATCCCCTGGCACATACGGCAACGTTGCTGGACGCGGATCTCTCGGGAGAAATTCAGGTGGTATGATAACAAATTCAAATACGCCAAGCACTCTGTCAAACAAACTAAGAAGACGAGGTAGCGCTTTCTTCCCTATCTGCCCAATTCTCTGTCTGTTTGCCTTATTAAAAATCGATCCCGTCTTATCGACTACTAAATTCTTGTCATAAATATGCCCGTGAGGTTGACTGGGCCATGGGTCTACATCCGCTTTATGGACTGTAATAATATGTCCATCAATCTTATCCTTCACCAACCCCCAAACATCCGTAAAATTCACCGGGTTATCCTCGCAGAACACATACTGGTTCAGCCCCCCGCTTATCCCTATGGGGTCATTAGAGAGCCAGCGCCCGGTGATGGGGTCATACCATCGTATTATCCCATTGCACGGGTCGTCGCCCGCCGACGTCGACCCGGTATCAGCATCCCGCGACCAGGTGACGGCGGTCTCGGAAGAGGTGCTGGCGATGAAAGCGGAAAAGACCGGCACATCCTCCTCCGGGAAGATGTCCGGCATGAATCGGTTAACTGAAGAAGCTCGATATTCCATGACCGCCGTCATGGGGGAAAAGGTAACGGAAAGGCCTGCGAAAGGCCAACGCTTTTCAGGCGTCCTTTTCGCGCGGTCCGCCTACGCACAAGGCTACGGCGAATCTCCGCTTTGCTACGAATGGAACTGGGTTACTGGTCGCGTTCCCGCGGGTGGAACTTGGCGTGGGCTTCCTTCAGGTCGGTGATGGTGAGGTGCAGGTACTGCTGGGTGGTGTTCAGGTTCACATGGCCCAGCATCTCCTGGACGTGGCGGATGTTGGCGCGGTTGCGGATCATGTGGGTCGCGCACGAGTGGCGGAACGTGTGCGGTGTGACGGGATGCTTGATGCCGGCGGCCTTGCGGTAGAACTCGACACGCTCGGCAAGTGCGTTCACGCTGAGCGGCAAGCCGCGCATACTGATGAAGAGTTTCTTTTCCCGTGACTTGGTGTCGAGCGCCCGGATCTGCAGGAGGGTCGGACGGACACCGGCAAGGTAGGTCTCCAGGTATTTGGCGGCGAGCTTTCCCAGCGGGACCACGCGGTCTTTCCCGCCCTTGCCTCGCCGGACTGTCAGCAGGCCGGACTCCAGGTTCACATCGTCAACCGCCAGGTTCAGGAGTTCCTGCCGCCGGATGCCGGTCGAGTAGAGGATCTCCAGGATCACGCGGTCCCGGTAGCCCATGACCGTGTGCGCATCGGGGGCGCGGAGTATTTTGCGCATCTCGGTGACGCTAAGGATGTCGCGCGGCAGTTCCTGCGGCACCTTGGCGTACTCGACATGCTGGGCCGGGTTGTGGGCCAGCAGGCCTTCGGCGTGGAGATAGCGCAGGAACATGACGATGCCTATCAGGTGCTGGTTCTGCACCTTGACGTTGAAGCCGCGCCCCCGGAAGTTGAGTTGCCCCGCCAGATGCCGCTGGTAGGCCAGCAGGTGGGCGGAGGTGATATCCGCCGGGGCCTCGATGCCCTGGGCCCGCGCGAACGCAAAGAACCGTCGCACCCATTGCACATATTGCCGGACCGACTTGGGCACACGGTTGAGCGCGGCCAGGTGCCGGGCGTAAAGATCGATCATTTCATCGAGCGTCATCGCTTGTCCCTTTCCCGCGGGTGTGTCGTCCGGTGCGTCTTCTTCACCTCGGGCTGGGCCGCCCGCGTGTAGACCTGCGTGGTGTTGATCATCACATGCCCCAGCAGCCTCTGGACCTGGGAGATGTCCGCCCCGCCTTCAAGCAGGTGTGTCGCGCAGGTGTGGCGGAAGACATGCGGAGAGACCTGCGTCCTGATGCCCGCCTTGCGGGCATAGGCCCGTACGATCTGGTTGACCCGCGTGGTGGTCAGCCCGTTTCCGCTCTTGCGGAACTCGGCGACGAAGAGCGCCCGCTCGTCGCGGCGCTCCCGCGTGAACGTCCCGCGCACATGGCGGAGGTATTCGCTCAAGTACTCCCTCGCCTTCCTGCCCAGCGGAACCACCCGGTCCTTGCAGCCCTTGCCACAGTTGATCCGCAAGTATCCGTTCTGCAGGTCCACGTCATGCACCGTCAGGTGGCAGAGTTCCGCCACCCGCAGCCCCGTCGAGTAGAACACCTCCAGCATGGTCCGGTCGCGGATGCCGACCGGGCGCGAGGTGTCAGGCTCGTTCAGGAGTTGCCGGACCTCGGCCCGCGTCATGACGTTGCGCGGCAGGTTGCGCTCAAGCTTGGGCATGCGGATCCCCACCGCCGGATTCATCAGGATCCTGCCCTGATCCTCCAGCAACTCGTAAAGCCTGCGCACGGCGCGCAGGTGACTGTGCGTCGTATGCACCGTCCAGGTCGCACTGGAAAGCTCCGCCTGGTAATCCCGGATGTCGCCCCGCGTCACGGCGCGCAGGTCGCTCAAGCCCCGCTTCGCCATGAAGGCGAAGAACCGGTTGAGGCGTCCGGCATAGCTGTTGATGGTGCCGGGGTCGCGCTTGAGGGTGGCGAGATACTCACGGAAGGCCGCCTTCACCGAGTCTGGATCAAGGGCGGCCGCCGGATCGGCGGCCCGCATTGCACCCGCGTCCGGCTCCGCCGCAAGGCTACGCCGCGACGCGCGCATAGTATCTTTTCCGCCGTTTCCAAAAGGTTCCGCCGCAACTCCCGTGTTTCCAGTCTCTTGATTCATTTTTGCCCGTCCAAAAGGTACCCAAAAGCTCCCCAAAAGGTTCCCTCCCTATTCCAAAAGGTCCGCCGAAAACCCCAAAAGGTTGGCTTCATTCCGGAGTTCCTCCACCGTCTTCAGCCCCAGCACGAAACGCTCGCCGTCCTTGCCCTGGCCGTCCCACACCAGCCGGTACTGGAACTGCTGGCCGTTGCGCCCCGCCACCGGCACCAGGTATTCAAGGCCCACCAGTTGGGTCAGGTAGTGGTGGATCTGGTAATCGCTCCACCGCGCGAACTCGCGCAGTTCCCGCCGCGTGAAGAGCACGCCCGGCGCCGTTTCTCCGCGTGCGCGGGCTTTCCCTGCAACAAGATCCTCGATTAACAGGAGAAGCCGCCGCCCCGGCCCGCTGAGCTCGTCCAGACTACGGCCCAGGATCTCCACGGCCATTTCGTTGGCCAGCGCGATATCGCCAAGAGCAACCTCGATGTAATCCACCGGCGGCGCCGCCTGCCCTGAGCCTGCCTGCGGTGAGCCCGTCGAACCTGTCGAAGGGTCGGCGGTGAGTTGCTTCACCGGCTTCTGTATCTGGCGCAGGAAGGCGATGGTGTCGATCAAGGCCAGGTATTTCGGTTGGTCGCGCCGCATGAGCAGCCGCTCATCATTGAACGTCAGCAAGTCGGCGAACGGATTGAAGACCGGCAGCGGCCGTAACAGCCGCTGGAAGGCATGGTGCCGCTTGAGCACGTCGGCGCGGTTGAGTTTGCGCCGGAAGCCCGCGAGCGTGTGCGCCTTGCGCTGGGACTCCAGGATGCGCGCCGTCTGCGCCCGGCTTTCGTCGATGGTCGTCACCAGGAACCGGCTGCGCGTCTCCGGATCCACGTCCGGCCGTGTCGTGGTCTGGAAGACCGCCGTGGGGCCGTTGACGCGGTTCTCCATCGTGGTCAGCCGCCCCGTCACCGGATCCTTGATGGTGCTCTCGATCACCAGCACCTTCGAGCTGATCAGGTTGCGGATCGCGTAGGCCGCATCCTCCGCACCGGCCAGTTCCTCCAGCGCCAGCACCTTGTGTTTCAAGCTGTTCTCATCCTTGTAGAACAAGGCCCGCTCGGTGAGCGACGTCACCTTGATCAGGTCTTCCGGTGGACAGAACGCGAGCGCCGCGTCCTGCAACGCCGATTTCCCCGCGCCGGATCCCGACACGATCAGGAACGCCAGCGGGTCATCCATCTTGCGGCTGGTCATGCACAGGTACGCAGCCAAGGCGTTCGCCCGTTCGCCGACATAGCCGGCCTTCTCGATGTCCTGGGCGATGGCCTCCAGCAGATCCTTGCGCCGCCCGAACCGCTCCGCCTCCTTGCGATCCTCTTCGGTTAACCGGATGATCTCTCCCTCGCCGGGACTGTCCGGCCTCGCGGCCTTCGCCTCGCAGTGCGTTACGATGCGGTTCAAGTCCAGCGTCATGACCGCCGGTTCCTCGCGGTAGAGCTCCGCCGCGTCGGCGATGAACGCCTTGCGACTGCGGGCGCTGAGCAGGTCCACCGTGTCGATGTGGAAGCGCGTCCGGTCCGCCGTCACCGCCTTGACCGTCGCCCGGAGTTTGCGGGGATCGGCTTCGAGTAACCGCACCTCGTACGCGCGGGCCTTGACGGCGTCGGCTGGCGCGAACTTTACCCGGAAGCCGTCCGGAATCGCTTCGATGTGTTCCGCCCCGGCCTTGGCCGCCTCTTCCGTCTGCGGCGCTTCCGCAGCCTTTCCGCCACGGGTGGCGGCTTCCTGCAAGAGTGCATCGAACTCCGCCACCGTGTGGCGTTGGAAGAACTCGTTCGGATCCTCGCCGTCCGGCAAAGCCACGGTGAACACGTCGAGGCCTTCGCCCTTGAGCCGCGGCGTCATGCGCGCCGCCGCCTCGTGCCCGGCATCATCGCCGTCCATTACCAGGTAGACCGCCTCGGTCTGGTTCTCCCGGAAGAGTTGCAGGTGCTCCTCCGTTAACCCGTTGGTGCCGTAACAGGCCAATGCGTTTTTGTAACCCGCCTGCCACAACGTCGCCGCGTCGAGGATTCCTTCAGTTAACAGAAGAGTCTTATAAGAACGCGCGCCCGCGCGATTCCAGACGCCACGGTGTGGCCCCGGCAGATAGAGATGCCGGATCTTGGAGGCCGCCACCACCTTGCGGCCGTAGAGCCCGGCGACGTTGCCCTGGACATCGAGGATGGGGAAGACCACGCAGTCCCGGAAGTGTTCCCGGCCCTGGGCATCCAGAAGGCCGACGGCCTTGAGGTCGTCAAGGATCTCGCCTTCCGGCGGGATCGCCTCCCGGATCGACTCATTGGCATAGCCAACCCGGAAGGACTCCAGCAAAGCCGGTTCATGCAAGCCCCGGCCTTTCAGATAGGCCCGGCCTTCCGGATGAAGGAAAAGCGCCTTGTGGTAAAACTCCGCCGCTTTGTTCAGCAGCGTCTGCTGTTGCGGTGTCCGCGTTGGTGGCATGAACGGCGGCGGCACGGCCTGCCCTGAGCCTGTCGAAGCGGCACTCGACGCCGGACGGATCAGGCCGCCGGATACACCAGCAAGCCGGCGGATCGCCTCGCCGGTGGTTATCCCCTCGGCGTGCGACACGAAGTCGATGGCGCTCCCGCCCTTGCCGCACCCAAAGCACCGCCACAGGTTCCTGGCCGGCGTAATGACGAAGCTGGCGTCCTTGTCCTCGTGGAACGGGCAGTTGATTTTCCAGGTGGCGCTACCGTGCCGCCTGGGCTCGTGGCCCCGCGAACGAACCAGCGCCAGCAGGTCGACGGACTCTTTCAACGCCTTCAGGTCTATGCGGCCCGCCCCGAGCTTAGTCGAATGGGCTTTCGTTCGCGGCAATGCGGCGGCGATCATCGGTTTCCTTTCTGCTCGAACCGCCGCCCCGCCGTATGGTAGCTTTCCCTCTGCAACAGGACTTCGGTTCTCGTTGTTGGGGCCTGTCGTCATTGTCTTCCCGGACGGACGGCAGGCCATTTTTCTGAACCCCGTCAAGCCCGATCTCGTCGAAAAACAGGGCTTGAAATCTCTGCCGCGTATTGATAGGTATATGACGCAATGAATGCAAGCATAAAAACGCAATGCGCCCTGGTTTTCCGAAGTCTGGCTTATGATGCGGGCATGGCAGGAAGACCCACAACAAGAGAAGCCCCGCTTTTCGGACAGCGGCTGGCCGGTGCCCGCAAGAAAAAGGGCTGGTCGCAGGCGGAGTTTGCAAAGCGGCTGAACGTCACCCGCAACCTGATCGACTACTACGAGCGCCGGGCGGTCAACCCGACGCTGGAGTTCATCCAGCAGGCGGCGGGCACGCTGGAAGTTTCGGTTGCAGAGTTGGCTGGTGACGAGATCAAGACAGCCACGCCGCGTCCCGGTCCAGCGCCGAAGCTCATCCGCCAGATTGAAGAACTCCGCCGATTGCCTCGCGCCAAGCAACGCTTCGTCAGCGAACTCCTGGACACCGTACTCCAGCAAGCCACTGCCCGTTAACCCCCGATAACACGATCTGAAACGTTTCAGATCCGTCTGGGCGGGATTTCCACCACTTGCGGCGAGCCAACGACAGTCCCCACCATCGAAGCCGTATTTCTCTTTTAGCCGCCTGCCGCCGGGTCTTCAAAAGTCCAATGCTAAAGCGCTTTAGCACCTCGTCTGGCGTTGTCGCAGGCCACTGGCTGGCCATTCCAGTCGGAACGTCCCGCAAGGCGTGGACGGTGGCCGCAACCGGTATTCCGGATGCGGCCACCGTCCACGCC
>Ga0194054_10001090_pt1 | contig 13326 bp, 12 predicted proteins | sample SepL2210m_MetaG_FD_163628 | JGI IMG/M metagenome (GOLD analysis project Ga0194054, IMG submission 163628) | Anoxic zone freshwater microbial communities from boreal shield lake in IISD Experimental Lakes Area, Ontario, Canada - Sep2016-L227-10m | ecosystem: Environmental > Aquatic > Freshwater... | reverse complement strand
TTTCCTGCACAAGCCACCGGGCATCCTCCAACGCCGTATTCACTCCCCCGCTGATCTTCCGCAACCGGAACGCCCGGCGAGGGCCTTTGGTGCAGAACCCGGCGGAGCGGATCCGCTTCCGTCTATCGGGCGTGTGGTCGGACGCCAATCATCCGCCGCAACATATTTTCTTGCTCAGGTATTTCTGCAAATGATGTGCGCGGACCAAAAAATCTGTTAACAGGAAATGTATGGCTTTTTCTTATTCACATTACCTAAAGGAAATGCGGGATGCTCTCGGCTGTCCTGTTTCATGGAACAAATATGACGCTGATCCTGAACTGAAGCGAGTCTTATTCTTTTATTGGGCGGAGGTATGCGGTCGACATGACGCTCACGGTGAGAATAGATACTACTCCCAGTGGGACTGTATTTATTCAGCTGATCCAGAACTTCTTAAACGAATCCAAATCAACTCTGACATTTGGAAAAAGGAAGCAACCAAGGAATATCTTCGAAAGACGCGATTCTTCTCCGACTATCGTCACCTATCCGAACTGGAGCATGATAAGCATTGGACAACAAAAAAGAGGAACAATGATGTAATTATCGCTAGCACTAAGGATGGACCGGCAAAGTTTATTTACCGCTACCCGATGATTTTTTTAGAACGAGCTCTATCTGCTTCAATACGTTTTAATTGGCGTCGCATAGCCGAGGATCAAATTCCACACTTATATGTTGAATTCAAACGGGTGATTGGTGGCTCCCTGGGCAAGCCAGCAGAGTATGCCAGATTTGATCTAGATTATTCAAATGCACACGTTCACTCGCACCCAATCTTGCCGGAAGAGAAACCGAGTGAAGAACCATGGTTAACTGATTTATCAGACGATAATCTTTGGCCGGATCTTTTTAAGCTCCATACTGATGCCACCCTGGACGAGCCACTGGAGTGGGATTTTCCCGAAAATGAAAGCTAACGCGGATCGCTCCGCGCTACCTGAGCAGTCCGTGTCGTGCGGGTGAATCAATCTTCCGCTGATCCGCTTTTCCCGAGCTTCGTCTTCACGCTCGCCGCGACCGGCACCACCTTGTCGATCTCCATATTTTCCCCCCGCCGAATAGAGCGCATGGCGGGCAGTGTGGAATTCCTTGGTTGGCTTGGAATACAGCCTTCGCGCTGAGGGCAGCCCCGGCGCTGTGGCGGGCGAACAGTGTCTGCAGTTCGCCGATGATCTCCTCGGCTGCAGCCTCCGGGATTAGGTCACCCTTGATCTTCAACTCGAACGATTCTTGAAGAACGCGGCTCCGTTGATCCGCATCCCTCCCGGTCTGGCGTCCCTCAAAAAGGCGGCTGCGCAGGAAGCGCAGTCTGTCTCAACCGACCCCATCGGTTTCGGCTCTCGCTGGTCACGCGCAGGATGGAGGCATCGTCGGTCGTGCCCCGGTAGGAATTCGAGAACCCGCCCCGCACGATCTTTATAGCCACGCCGTATAACAAATGGTGCGGTTCCAGCAGACACCCCTCCCCAAAGAAAAGTGTCCGGATATCACTTCACCCCCATGAAGCGAGGGACCGCACCAAAGTTTTCAGTAAGTTCAGCCAGCCTGACCCGCCGCCATCCTTCTCTACGGTGCATGAGATCACGGGCTTGGATCAGTAAAGCGCCCGCACTTTTTCTAAGCTGAGGTAGCGGGTGGAGGGGAGGGTGTAGTCGGCTTGGTGGAGGAGCGTCTTGTCACCGATGCAGAAGACATCGCAGTTTTTACGTCTGCGGTGGCATCATCTAACCTACGAACTTGTCAGTGGTTTGCTTTCTTCGCGGCCGCGGGCTTTCTCGCCGGCAGCGTCTTTCCTTCGACCCATGTCCCTTTGACGAGGATCAGGCGGGGGTGATCGGACAGCCCGCGCTCGTTGTGGATGATGTGGTTGACGACGATGTCGCAGGTCAGCTCGCCCACGAGGAGGTTGTTCTCCTCGACCCCGGAAAAATCCGATCCGACCGGCCGGTTCAGGCAGGCGAGTGCAATGGCTTTTCGCGGAGACAGTTGCTTGAGCCATGCGAGTTCTTCCCCCAGAAGACAAAGCAGCGCGTCAGGCTTCCATTTGCCGTGCCAGCGTCGGAACTTCTCTCCGGAACCCTCTGGAACGGAGCCCACAAAAACCGGGAGCTGGCGGGATTTGGGCAACCCATACTGGCACGCAATATACCCGGACAGCCAGTTGCGATCCTTTGGGTTGAGCGCGCCGGTTGGCAGCGCCAGCCCGATGCGCTCGTAGCCGCGCGCCTCCAGTTCATCGAATGCCAAGCGCACATTGTCGCGGTGATTGGAAGAGGCCCGATCAATGGGCAGGTAGCTCCACGCGTAGCTGACGGTAGCCACTGCATATCTCTCCCATCTCAGATGGAAAGAGGCCTGTTGCTGCTGGCTGGGCGCGGCGAGGATGATCCCCGCGAAACCTCTCGTATAAAGAATCCGATCGAGCCTCTCGCTGGAAATCCCGTTCCCCCTCAAATAAAAAGTCTCCGTGTTGTAGCCCCGGAGTTGCGCGCGTTTGGCAAAGCCTTCCAATTGCAATTTGTGCGCCTCTGTGCGAAGAATCTCATCCGACTTGGATTCCGCATCGATCAAAATGGCGAGGCTCCCTTGGTTGACCATTTCCATCCCGCTCCGAATGTGCTCCATGAGCGTGGTCACCATCGGGTTCGGACGGTAGCCGAACTTCCGGGCCGCCTCCTGGACCCTGCGCAGGGTTTCCGGCTTGACCTTCGGGCTTCCTTGAAGAGCTCTGGCCACTGTGGCTTGGGAAAGCCCCAGATCGGCTGCAAGGGCGCGTTGGTTGGGCATTTCTGGAAGATGCTCCCCGGAATGCGGCAACAGGCGGCGCGATCAGAGTTCCTTGGCGAAGGATTCCAGATTCGCGCAACGGATTGCCGCGCGGAGAAGGACATGCAGGCGGGCAGAATCGACGATATGCTCGATTTCCTCGCGGAGTCCATCGGGAACGCGATCAAAGCGGATTTCAAGGGCCTCGATAACGTCCTGCTGACGGGCAAGGATCTGCCCCCTCTGCTCACCTTCCTGCCGGCCTTCCTGCCGTAAAATGTCTGCGGTGCTCATGAATTTCTCCTTCTGTTCTGCTGGAATTGTTGACTCCACTATCTCGCAGACCTCGCGGCTTTGCAACTCGGAATGATGCAGTAAATATCGCCAGAGGTGGTTGGCGATTTTAAGCGCCTCTTCTCGCTGGGGTTCAGCGAAGAGATCTCCGACGATCCGCTGAACCTCCTGAACGGGTTAGAAGCTGACCGGTTTTCCGGCCGCTTTGATCCGGTAAAGGACATCCTCCAGGCGTTCGGCCAGAGAGACGTTGATGCCGGAAATCTTCTCGACTCGAAGCGAAGACCAATCGACCAGCGGCAGGAATGCCGCGGGCATCCACGTTTCGAGGAACTGCCGGGCGACCAGCGGCAGGGACATCGCATGCCGGAAAATCCGGTCGTGGGAATGGTGGGTTGTCTCCTCGGACATGCGCCGGACAATGGCAACACCCCCGTGCATAAACAAGCTCAACATTCCCTTCCGTGCGGTTGGACCACCCTTCCCTCGCCCCGCCATTTTCTCCGGATGACAGCAGGGGTTCCGAAGCTTCCGGCCTCCTTCGTGGACTTCGGTTCTTCGCGGTTCCAAAGGGTCGAAAACAGCCTGCCACTGATCGCCGTCCGACTTGTTCCAAAGGAGTCGGGCCGCCCCCGGCCCGATCAGAAAAATAGTCGGTCACCCCGGCGGTGCGCCCCCACCATCGCTCCCGTTTTTGCCTTTGCTTACCGACGGAATCCGTTCATCTTCCTGTGGTGAAATCCGACTACGATGGCGCATGGAAGGACCTCCTGCACGGCCACATGCGCGAGGTTCTCGCGTGCTATTTCCCCGTTGTCGCCGCTGCCATTGACTGGTCGGCCCCGGTGCGGTTTCTCGACCAGGAACTCCGCCAGCTTCGCATCGCCGACGCCACCCCCGGCAACCGCGTGGATATCCTCGTGGAGGTCATGACTTTTGAGGGCGGCCCGCAAACCATTTACCTGCACCTCGAAGTCCAAAGCTTTGCGGAAGAGGATTTCGCCTCGCGCCTCCACGCCTGTTTCCAGGGGCTGAGCCGGGCTACCAGCGGCGATGTCGTCACCCTCGCTGTTCTCGCAGACCTTCAGGCTGGATGGAAGCCCGACACCTACCGCTACAGCCGCCTGGGCTGCGAGGTGATGTTCCGCTTCCCGGTCTGCAAGCTTCTGGAGATTCTGCCGTCGCTGGAAGACGACACCTCGCTTCCCGCCCTGGCGGCCAAAGCCCAGATCGCCGCCCTGCAGACCAGCTCGAACCCGGACCTGCGGATGGCCGCCCGCTGGCGGCTCACCCGCCTCCTCCTCGAGCAGGGGTATACCCGCGCCGATGTCCGCGACGCCCTTCGTTTGGTCGCCTGGATGATGCAACTGCCCCGAACGCAAGCCTTGCAATTCCGGGAGAAGATCGTAGAGTTCGATCAAATGAACGCCACCGCTTACATGACCGACCTCGAAGAGCTTGCGATCGAAAAAGGCATCGAAAAAGGCCAAACCATTGCCCAGCAGCAGGCCGTTATCGAGGCCTTGGAAATCCGTTTTGATCGGGTTCCTGATGGGCTCCGCGAGGAAATCGGGCACATCGTTGATTCCGCCCGCCTGCACGCGCTCCACCGTGCGGCAATCCGTTGCGCGGACCTCGAGTCCTTCGCCAGGGAACTCTGATCGCGCCGCGCCGCACGGCCTCGCGACCCACTGGGAGCGGCTGCTTCAGCTGCCGCCGAAATGGGCAGCCGGCGGAGCCGGGTATTTATTTTTCGTGGGGCAGATGAATCAGCCCCTCCTTGCGCAAGGCGTGAAGCGGTGGCTGTTGGTTGGTCAAAAGAGATACCTCTCGTCCTTTCCTGCCTTCGTGGACTTCGGTTCTTCGTTGGTTCAAAAGGCTCGAAAAAAGCCGGTGGGGCAATCCGCAGTCGGAATTCCCGGAATTTTCAATGTATCGTGATTCATAAATAATGCGTTGCGAAGGAGGGCGAGATGCGGAAGAGTTCGCTCGCAGCAAGAATTCAAAAAATCCAACCCTCAAAAAACTTCGACAATGAAAACCAAAAACCTACTTCTCATCCTGAGCATCTGTGTTTGTGGCGGGGTCTCCGGCCAAGCCGCAGTTATTGCATACTACCGCGCGGAAGGAACCAACGGAAGCCAAATTGGAAGCACAATCACGGACAGTTCTGGAAACGGCCGTGACATCACGGTTTCTGGAGCGACGGCTTCCGACAAATATCTGAATAAAGTTGCCAACGATCCTTCGCCGATTCCACAAACTGGTGCCACGAATACTACCATGCTCAATATCGACACAAAAGGGACCAATCCGGGGGGGACATTGTCCTTGACTGCCGCGAGCAACGTGGCCTGGAACCACATCTTTGAGAAGCAGGCATTCACGATTGAGGGCTGGATCTCGCCGAGCGACTATCTCTTTGGGAGTAATATTGAAGTAGCCGGACGCGGGAACGTCTATGGGACAGGTTGGCAATTGCTCGTTTATCGACTCAGCAATACCTCCGTGGCATTCGGTTTTAAAACCGCTGGAAGTTTCTACAACATGACGGTGACTGGACTTACTAACGGGATGATGGACTACTTTTCCGTGATCGGCCAGGCAAACGGGGATGTGAACCTCTCCTACGCCGGGCAGACAGGCACGATTCTCAGCGCGGCCTATGCGGCAAGCACGGATACAACATCGTCTCTTTATTTTTTCCAAGGTGAGAAAACAGGGAATTTTCAAGTTGATGAAGTTCGTTTTTCGGACACCGCACTCAGTTCCGGCCAATTGTTGAATGTTGTGCCGGAACCGTCGACTTGGGCACTTCTGGCCTTCAGCCTCACGACCGTCACGGTCCTCCGTCGCAGACGAGGCAACTGATCCGGCCTCATCTTTAACTGATTTTTTGTGCCGTCGGGCCGCTGAGGCCGGAATTCCCGTTGCCGGTTTCCTTCGCTAAAACGCTGCAAGGATTTTTGCTCTGCGATTCTTTTCAGCAAGCAGGTGTTCGGGGGCAAGAGCATCTACATGGCGACGAAGGCTGGTTTGGCAGGCATCCATGTCGCTGGAGTGACGCTGGAAGAAGGGATTGCTCGTCCGTTGAAAATTGCCCGTCTTCCATTCCATCGTCAACAACATGCTCATCCAAGGAACTCGGAAATAATAATGTCCGTGGAGGGCTTTCAGCTCAGCCGCCACACATTTATGGCTGGCTGTTTGTGCTGTAACGAAAGCTCCGCAAACTCGGGTCACCGAGTTTTTTGAGCTGGGCGTCCACCATCGCCTCCACATGGCCGTCGGCAAAAAGAATGTTGGCGTAACCTGCGTGCCGACGATCCACAATGTTGTCTGCCGATCCCCCATTATTCGAGGTCAGCCAGCAGATTTGCTGTGGGGGGCCATATCCGGCCATATTCACGCTGTCCCCCATGTAGGCGAAAGAAGAGGGCGTTTGGATCAGGGCTACTCGAACAGGACTCGCGGTCAACAACATCCCGTAGCCCTGATTGTTGGGAGGGATCGCAATGACTGAAAGTTTGTCACCCGGCCGCAGCAGGGACGGGCACATCGTTACGCGGGCATCGGTAAGATAGCCGCCATCTAACACTGTCGGTTGCCAGCGATTGGCTCCGGTGCTCGTATCACCCACAAAAGGCAAATAGCCCGTGTCCGTGGAATAACTCAAGCAAGCCATCCAAACCTGCCTCAGGTTGCCAGCGCAAACCGCTGACTGGCTCTTCCGAAGCGATGATTTGACAACTGGTATCAGCATCGCTGAAAGAACAACAATAATCCCAATCACCACCAGTAACTCGACCAACGTAAACCCCATACTCGGCCTTGCGGTCGTTGCCCGCCCAATGTTCGGATGTTTCGAAAAAAGACGGGGGAAAATGGGCGGCCTTGTAAAAATGCTCATGAAAATCAATTCAGAGAATCCAAACTCTCAGGCTGTCGCAAAGATTTTTATCGGCAAGTGGCATTTAATGAATCATGATACATCGAGAAAGCAAAGAGGCAACTGCTCACCCAAAACCCCGGAGCCTGTCCCGAGGCTGGTGGGATTCTTATAAGCGTCCCGCGAGCAATCTCCGGGCTCATGCATCGTGATGCAGTCTTTCCTGGTCGCATTCTTTTGAGGCATGGGTTTACTGTGGCTCATGCGAATTAATGTGTCCTTTCCCATGAAATGCGGCTTACAAACTCTGTTATGCTGCTCGGTGGCGATGTGCGCCTCCTTGGTCCAGGCTGAAGATATTGTCGTGGTCGATACCACATCAAGCTACGCCGTTGACGGGGTGGCAAAGCTGCCGTTCGCCAATGGACTTGTTGTCAACGGATCCAGCGGGAGGCAGTGTATTCAGGAGACCGCGTTGCTTGCCCCTGATTCGACGCGCATCTATTTGTGGGTCGGGGCATACACGGATGTCTTTTTTACAAAGGAAGAGACAAAAACCCTGACTGATGAGCAGAAGCGGGAGAAATTTGCTCATCTCGATTTTGAAAAGCTGGTTCCAGCGTGCTTTGACGCGCGCCCGGAAAGCGATCAGTTCAAGCAGCTCGGATTACTGCAGGAATGGAAAGCCACGAAAAACGTGGTTGTTCATCTGACCCAACCGCACCCGCGCGACGAGGCAGATTTTGATGCGTATAGCCGGTATTTCCGCGCATGCATACGGGAGATCAAGAAGCGATATCCCGATCTCGGACCGCTGTATTTCAATTTTTATAACGAGCCGGATTATGAATATCCGAGGAAGTGGGAAAATCGAAACCTCGAGGAGTCCGTTGCGCTCTACTTCGGCTGCTTTAAAAAAGTCGATGCCGACATCAAGAAAGAGTTTCCAGATGTGACCCTGATCGGTCCCGGGATTTCCCAGTTTATGGGGTGGGCATCGTGGAAGAGCTGGACCTTGCCTTTCCTCAAGCGGTTCCCTGAGGCCAACTACTTCAACTGCCAACCCTATGCGAGTCGTTTTACCGATCTGCTGGCATGGACCGAGACTCTGCAGTCCGCATCGCTGGCGCTAAACGGCAAAAGAGTTCCGATGATTTTAACAGAAACGAACGTTAACCTGGACAAGCCGGCCGATGATTGGTGGAAGCACAAGTATCACGTCGAACGGGTTCGCCGTGAGGCAGAGGCACTGATGGGAGTTCTGGCCCGCCCGGATCTTTTCGCTATCAAGGAATATTTCCTCTATTTCTGGCAGGCAAACCATAGCGAAATGTGGTTTAAACATGATGGAATCACCGAGGCGGCACCGGTTTATTGGCTTCACTGGATTTTCAGAGATGTGAAGGGCACACGCCTTTTGGCTTCTGCGAATAACGAGGCCTCGCCGGTGAAAGTGTTTGCTGCGAACGAAGGGCAGGTTGTGACGACGGTATTGTTCAACGACTCCCCCATAAAGCAATCCTTGGAGCTGAAACCGATTTGGCCCAAGACGATGGATTCCGACCCTGAGGCGAAGGTTGAGTATCTGCGGTATGATGAGAAGAGCGAGGCGTTTGTGCATGGGGAGATGTCGGCATCCCGGTCCGGCGTTTACCATTTTGCGCCATGGGAAATCGTCAAGGTGCGTTGGGAAGCTCCAGCCTCGGTCCAGCTTTCCGCCCGCCAGGTTTCAGAAGAGGTTTTTCGCGCAAAAGAAACGGCTCTTGATGTCGCGGGGAATCCGGTGACGCTTGCCATCACGGCCCGTAAGGCCAGAGGTGCGGAAAGCGTCCGCTTGCGCCTCGCATGTTATGTCAATGACGAGCTTTCGACGGAAAGAATTGATTTCTCCATCAATGGCCATGCCATGAGCGCTCCCTTTCTTAAGGAGGAGAAATGCAAATCCATCGCTTACGTGGATGCGGCAATCCCATCGGACTGGGTGCAGGAAAACAACCAGTTGGTTTTTGAGCCGGTAGCGAGCGCGACATACCGGATCATGTTCGCCTCGATCGCGTTTGCTCCGCTGCCCGAGAACCTGCACTTAAAGAGATCTGATCAATTCGTCAAAAAACTGGCCCCGCTATCATTGACGTGCGTTCTTCCGCCATCGGTGACAGGCCAGACATTGCAGGCATCCTTGAAGTTGATCAACACAACCGGGAAGGCGATCCCTGCCACTGTGAGTTTCCATTTGCCGGAGGGTTGGAAACAGGTTTCACCGTTGGCCGCTCTGTCGGTTCCCTCACATGGCAAATGGGAAGGAAATGTGAACTTCGAATTACCGGCAGGGACGATGCGTGAGACCCTTTTCCTTGAGGCAACGGCGGAGGCACCCGGTGTGCCTCCAGTCAAAGCGCGTGGCGGCACCGTTGTCATGCCCGGATTTCAGGCGGAAATGGCGGAAAAACCGCCAGTTATCGATGGGAAACTGGATGAATGGAACCCCGCCAGCTTTCTAACCGTCGATCATTCGGGACCCGGCGTTGAACCCTATCGCTCAAGCGTCGCCGCCAAGTGGTCGGAAGACCGTCTCTACTTCGCGATCACGGTGGAAGGACGCAAGCTCAAGCCGGTTCCAGACAAGTATCCGTATTGGTGGGAAGATGATGCGGCAGAGATCTTTTTGGACTTTTTCAATGCGAAGAAGCAGAGCCGGGAACATCGCACGATGCAGACTGTTTTGCTTTTGAAAAACATGGGAGCAAACAGCAACCCGACATGGTTCAATGTTCCCTCGGATCCGAATGGGGTTCCGCTTAAAGAAGTGATTCCCCAGACTTATGAAGTGGCGGTTGCCGAAAACGAGAATGGCTACACAGCCGAGATCTCGATGGACTGGAATTCCCTTGCCGCAAGTGACTTTCTGCCGCCAAACGAGCAGTTTGTTCCGAAGGGAGGCTCGATACTCGGGTGTGAAATGGCATTGATGGGCCGGTCGATCCTCGGGGCCAAGGTCAAGGAATACAATAACCCGTCAAAATGGGGATGTCTTGAATTGCTGAAAGCAGGCGTAAAGGTTGAGCATGCAAAAAAGGCACAACCTGCGATCAAATTCGACTCAACGATTAAAATGTCCGCAGAAAATCCCGCCACAGGCAAGGAACTGGCCCGCTTCGACGCGAAAAATACCACCGATTGGGGGTTTAATAAGTCACATATGGATGAAGTGAACGGTGTTTTACACCTGCCCAATGACCATTCCATGATTACCTACAGCAAAGAGATCCCGGGGTTGGCCACATCGAACCCTTCCATCGAAGTGACGATTGCCGGCTTTCAGAAAACTGGTGCTGACCCATCGGGAAAATTAAGAATGGAGGCGAGAGTTTTTCTCACTCCAGCCAGGCTCGAGGGTTTCATCGAGCCGTATGCGATGCAGGATGTGATGCTTTTGCTCCTGAATTACAGCGAGGGATCCGACCTGGGATTGATGCTTTGTGCAAAAAATAAATCCCACCAAGGATTTGGTGAAACTCTCTGGCAGGGCGTCATTTCACACCCCACATTTCCTGTTACCATCGGATTTGTTCTGAATCAAAACACCTACAAGGTGCTGAGTTCTGCGAATTTGGAAACATCCTCCGGCTCAATATCCGGAAAGCTAAACAGCTTGAATCCAGAGAAGTGGAAAAATCCCCTGCATTTTGGCATTATTTCTCTCCTAGGCAACGTTCCCGGCGGTATCAATATTCGCGATATCACATTGAGAGATGTCCCAACACAAACGCCACATAACAACTAAAACAACACCAGAAAATGAAAACTAGCATCCTATATCGCATCCTACCCCTTGCCGTCTGCATGGGGGGAATTACCTCCGGGCAAGCTGACGTGATCGCCTACTACCGCATGGAGGGTGACCAGGGAAGTCAAATTGGGGAAACATTAACCGATAGCTCCGGAAACCATCGCGATATCACAGTCGCAGGAGCCACGGAAGACGATAAATATGTGGCTTGCGTCGCTGAGGATCCCTCACCGATTCCCCAAACAGATGCCACGAATGATTCCGCGCTCAATATCCACTCAATGAGTCTTGATTCTGGCGGCATATCCCTTGCTGCGCCAAGTGACCCGGCGTGGAATAACATCTTTGCCAAACAGGAATTCACAATCGAGGGCTGGTTCTCTCCAGGCGACTATCTCTATGGACAAAATATCAATATCGCTAACCGCGGAAACAGTTTTGCCAATGGGTGGGCATTGATTTGGGAGAGAGTCAGCCAAAACTCTGGTTCGCTCGTCATTAGGAGTGGGGGCACCTCCGTGAAAGGTCTGACAATCACCGGACTTACTGGAGCGATGAATTACTTCTCCGTGGTCGGCCATGACACCGGAGACATCAGCTTCACTTGCAATGGCCAGACGGCAACAATACCTGCCACGGCATATACCGCAGCCACCGATAAGACTTCAACAATAAAGTTCTTTGGCGGCGAAAAGATCGGGAATTTCCAAATCGATGAGGTCCGGTTTTCTGACACGGCGCTCACTTCAAGCCAGTTGTTAAACAGCCCGCATGCGCGATAGCGCGTGGAGATTACTAAATCATACGAGACGGGTGAGCATGGCATCGTCCCGCCTCCCTTTAAAAGCTGATGTGCGTCCGATTATTTACAGGGATTAACCCAATTCATTATGGGTAACACCACAAATATGGTCCCGCCCGACTCATCGGAAATGACCTCGCCCGAGATGGTCGCGTATTACAACAACAGGCCTCTGATGTGGCGTAATCTGGGGATCATCATGCTTTTAAATCTTGGCTGGATGGTTGTTTTTACAGTAGTCAACCCGCTCATTCAGCTCCGCATGAACACTTTGGGGTTCGGCGAGGGTTCGCTTGGATTGTTGGGAGCCATCAATGCCTGGGCATATAGCTACCTCGTGATGTATTTTGCGTGGAAAAGCGATCACACGGTTTCGCGCTTTGGTCGCCGGGTTCCTTATCTGTTTTTGAGTGCGCCGGTGATCGTCATTGCGGTGTTTGTGTTCCCGTTTATCAACGTGATGTGGCTACTTGCTGGCATTTGGTTGCTGCAAGCGTTTGCCATGGACATCAAGGCGGCGACGATCCCGTTGTTGAATATCGATTGCATGCCTCGTCGCATGCTCGCCCGCGCGGGGATCCCCGCCGCGATTATGAGTGCGATTCTCGGATTTCTATCCATGCGCTATGGGATGAAGCTTGCGGAATGGAACGAATATGCCCCTTACTTTCTGGGCGGCATTGTTTTGATCCTGACGACCTTGGTCGGCGGATTGTTGATCCGAGAACCGCCTGTGCGCGACCCCACGACCGAGAAGTTCAAGCCGTGGTCTGCCATACAAGTGGCGTGTCATGATCGTCGCCGCATCTTGCTGATGATTTCGGTGTCGCTGTTCCAGTGTTATGCCTGTGTCATTGGGTCATGGGTCTGGCTCTTTGCCAAGAACACACTCGGGATGAGCCGGCTGGAAACGGGCCAGGCGCTCGCATGGGGCGGGTTGGCCGCAGTTCTGGTGTCGGCTCCGATTGGCTGGTTGATTGATCATGTCAGCCCCTATAAGTTGATGCTCGCCTACTGTGGGCTTCTCGGAGTGCATTTGTTCTTCGTGTTTCAGATCCACAACTCGACCTCCCTGATCTTTGTGGCTTGTTTGGGGGCTGTTCTGTTTCCTTTGTATGCGGCGTCGGACATCATGATCTACCGCACGGCGGACCCCAAGGTGATCGGTTCCTATACCTCCACCAACTCCTGCCTGCGCGGGCTAACTGTTGGGGTTCTAGCAATGGGCATGGGATATTTGATCGAGCACACCGGCCATAACTATTACATCGCGTTTGTTGCGGCGTATTTTCTCCAGTTGCTCGGGCTGGTGGCGCTTTTCGGCTATCGTCATTTGATGCTCAGAGATGCCCCGGCAACTACGCCGCAGTTGGCAGGAAGTGGGTTCATCCAACCTCCAGTGATCGCCGGGGAAGGCGTTGAATGAGATAGCATGAACTCCATTTTAAACGCGAACCGCCCGGAACAATCGAGACGCTCGAGTTGCCCTTGCGGATCGGATGGCTTGGCTTCACACTTTGAACTGGCGAGAGGTCCGCTCTGCGAGTGGGAGTCCCGGCTGGGCGACTGCCGGGAGTGGGCGTTCCCCGGCGATGGCGACGGGGGCTGGGCTACCGTCGAAGTGCCGCATAACTGGGACGACTACCACGGGTATCATGCGGTTTCGCATGGCAACCTGCATGGGACGGCCTGGTATCGGACAGGGGTGGATTGGCAACCGAACGGCGGGCGGCTGTATGC
>Ga0194054_10001088_pt1 | contig 13332 bp, 7 predicted proteins | sample SepL2210m_MetaG_FD_163628 | JGI IMG/M metagenome (GOLD analysis project Ga0194054, IMG submission 163628) | Anoxic zone freshwater microbial communities from boreal shield lake in IISD Experimental Lakes Area, Ontario, Canada - Sep2016-L227-10m | ecosystem: Environmental > Aquatic > Freshwater >... | reverse complement strand
CTTCTTCTCCCTGTTCTCTTCGCCGCCGTGTGCCTGGCGTCGTATTCCGCAAAATCCGAGCCAGCCGGGGGGCAGCCGGGTCGGGTGGAGGAAATCGCGGCTATGCTCGCGCCCCAGCCGAAAAGCTTTGCGCCGTCCTTCGATGAGCGGGCCGTTTGGGACAAACTTGCCGCGGAGGAGGAGTTTCGGAAGGGGACGATCAAAAAGGCAGAGTGGTTTCTGGACCAGCCGATCCCCGTCGTCACGGACGCCCAGTGGGATGATGCGATCAAAACGCGCGACCGGAAATATGACAACGTCCTCGATATCCGCCGCAACCGATTGGCCGTATTTATGCTGGCGGAAGGGATGGAGAACAAGGGGCGGTTCGTTCCTGCCATTCTCAAGGAAATCGAGACGATCTGCTCCGAGCGGTCATGGATCATGCCCTCCCATCAAAGCTTCACGGGCGACAACGACCTAGGGTCCGCGATGACTTCATGGAGCCTCGCCACGGCTATCGGGATGCTCGGCGACCGCATGCCGGAGGCGCAACGTAAGGCGGTGAAAGAGCAGATCGTCGCCCGCGTCATCAAGCCGTATCTGGACCAGGTGCGGGATCCCGCGAAGAAGCCGGACTGGTGGAGGACGAACCCGAACAACTGGAACGCCGTCGTGCACGCCGGCATCGTCGGATCCGCGCTCGCAGTTCTGGATTTGCCGCGCGAGCGGGCGGAGGTGCTCGCGGCCACGGAGAAGGAGTTGCCTCTCTACCTGACCGGGTTTCCCTCCGACGGATACTCGCACGAGGGCATGGGCTACTGGAACTATGGCTTCGGGCATTACATCCTGCTGGCTGAGACCGTCCGCGCCGCGACCGATGGCCGGCTGGATTTTTTAAAAGACCCGCTGGCCCGGAAGATCGCGGAATTCCCCCTGCGCTTCGAGGTTGCCCCGGGGATTTATCCGGCCTATGCCGACTGCCAGTTATACGAGCAGCCCCCAAACTGGCTCTGCGACATCCTGAGCGCACGCTTCGGGATCGGCCAGCGCCCGTCCCGCACGATCACGCTGGACGGCACGTTCTACAATTTTCTCTATGCCTGGGGGGTGAACCTGGGTTTCGAGTCCAGCCCGCAGACGGCGGCTCCGGCGCCAGCAGCGCGCCCTCTTCGTGAATGGTTCGAGGAGAGCCAGGTGCTGGTCTCGAGTTCCGCTCCTGGCGTGTCCCCCGCGCTCGGCGTCTCGATGAAGGGGGGAAACAATGGCATTCCCCACTCGCACGACGACCTCGGGCAGTTCGTCGTGACGCTGAACGGCAAACTGGTGCTGGCTGACCCAGGAGTCACGGATTACAACGGCCAGACCCTGGGGCCGCAGCGCTACGAGAACAAAGTCATCAATTCCTACGGTCACTCGGTGCCGATCATCAACGGCAAGCTCCAGGGAACCGGACCTGCATTCGCCGCGCACGTCGTGGCAACCTCGTTCACCGACGCCATGGACAGCGTCACGCTCAACCTCCGCGGCGGCTACAATGTTTTCGCGATCGACGAACTCACCCGGAAGCTGGAGTTCGACCGCAAGGCGGGATCCATCACTATCACCGACAAGATGACCGCCGACCGACCGGTCACTTTCGGCACGGCCTTGATCACCTACGGAGCGGCCAAGGAGGAATCCCCCGGCGTCTGGATCATCACTCAGGACGGACAATCCCTTCGCGCTAAAATCGACGCCGGCGGCGCCGCATTCACCGTCACTCCCGAACTCCTCAAGGACAAGTCTCGCGCCGGGACAGTGAATCGCATCGGCATCAATCTCAAGGACCCAGCACCCAAATCCACCGTCACCACCACCATCACTCCGCTCCCATGAAATCTCTCTCCCGGCTTCTAGCCCTCGCCGCCATCACTCTCCTCCCGTGCGGCACGGCCCGCGCCACCACGACGGCTTCCAACCCGAAAATCGTCTCCGACTACACGCTTTCGGTTTATCCCGACCGGGAGGCGGCGATCTACAAACGCGGCGACCAGGTCGAGTTTCAAATCCTGGCGCTGGGGAAGGAAACTACGGATGACCGCGAGGTTTCCTGGAAAATCTCCAAGGATGGTGTGCCGCCGGTGAAAGAGGGGAAGGCCAAGCTGAAATTCGGGAAGGCGGTCGTGACCGCGAGCCTCGACGAGCCGGGGTTCCTGACGTGCGATGTCTCGTTCAACGACGGCAAGCAGGACATCAAAGCCAGCGCGTCGGCCGCCATCGATCCCACGGAGATCAAACCCAGCATGCCGGAGCCGAAGGATTTTGATGTTTTCTGGAACGCGAAAAAGTCCGAGCTGGCCGCCATCCCGCTGAATCCAAAGATGACCCCGGTCGAGACGCCGGCCGACCGCCCCGGCGCGGAGACCTTCGACGTCCAGATCGATTGTCTGGGCAAGCCCGTGTCCGGATACTACTCGCGCCCCATCGGCGCCAAGCCGGGAAGTTGCCCGGCGATCCTCTATGTCGACGGAGCCGGCGTGCGCAGTAGCGACAAGCTCGCGGCCATCCGCCCGGCCACCAAGGGGCTTATCGCGCTGGCGATCAACGCCCACGGGATCCCGAACGGAAAGCCGCCGGAATTCTACACCGCGCTCGATACCGGCGAACTCAAGAACTACCGCAAGGACGGCCGCGAATCCCGCGACACCTGCTATTTTCTCGGAATGTATCTTCGCGTGATAAGGGCGATCGATTTTCTGACATCCCAGCCCGAGTGGGACGGAAAAATCCTCGTCCTGAACGGCGGCAGTCAGGGTGGGGGACAGGCCTTGGCGGGGGCCGGGCTCGATCCCCGGGTCTCCATCCTGGTGGTCATGATCCCCGGCATGTGCGACCACACCGGCATGGTGGCGGGCCGGATCGCCGGATGGCCGAAGCTCGTCCCGGTGGATCCCTCCGGCAAGCCGGACCCTGGCATTTTGGAGGCGTCCCGGTATTTCGACTGCGTGAACTTCGCGCCCCGTATCAAAGCCAGGACAAGATACTGGATCGGCTTCAATGATATCATCACTCCCCCGAGCAGCCAATTTGCGGCCTACAACGCCATCAAGGCCCCGAAAGACCTCATCACCGCCCCGGAATATGGACACGGAGGAGAGGCTCCCGGTTTTTGGACCACGGTCGCGGACCTGATCTACGGCTCGGTGGCCGAACAACAAAAAGAGTCGAAGCCTGCTGCCCGCTGATCGGACGATCGCGCGGGGCCCGCGACTTCATTCGGCTAAACCATCAATGTCTGCGTGCCACTGTGGATCGCGATGTCGCGCGTGATTCCCATCCGGTGCAGCCGCAGGGTGAAATCCCCGTCAGCTGTGACCGTGACCTTTAATGTGCCGCCACCCGATCCCGTCGGTGCCGCGTGCAATGATACCAGGTGGCCGTTAAAGCGGTAGCGATCACATCCTGCGGGACTCTCGCCCCGAATGTCCCAAACAAGCGTGTTGCTCGGTGCGTCGGGTCGCAGCCCGATCACGTACTCCAAGAGAAAGAGAATGGGCGTTATTCCGGTCCAGCCGACGAAGTCGTTCTTGGCGGGGGTTCCGGGAGCGTCCGAGTCGGGCGCGTAGTTTTCCCACAACGTGCCGGTCCTCGCGAACACCCGGCCTGTGATTTCCATGTCGTTCAGGGCAATCGCCCGCGCGAGATCGTGGCAGTTGCAACGATCGAGCCCTCGGACCACCATCGTCGTGGTGGGAGCCCAGACCGCCCCGCACCAATACCCGCCAGCGGAATCATAGCCCGGCTCGTCGGCCGCCAGCGTCGGCACGCGGTGATGGCGGAAAAACGTGTCGGGATTATTCAGTTCGCCGGCCAACGCCGCGATCTGATGCGGCTCCGCCACGCCGGCCAGCAACGTCCAGAACGCGGCGACCGTCTTCACCGGCACGCGGCGGCCATCTAGCGAGAGATCATAGTAAAAACTCCTCTCGGGATCCCACAGGTGTTTGTTGATGAGTCGCGCCAGCTCCTCGGCTTCACCCGACCACGAGCGTTGCTCCGCCTCCATTCCCTGAATCTCCGCCATCCCGGCCAGACAGCGCGCGAACAGCACCATCTGCGCCGAGGTGTCCACGGCGCACCCGCCGCCAGCGAGGTGCGGGTTGCGCGGGGAGTTGTCCATGCTGGCCCAATCGGTGAGATAGAGTCCGTTGCCCTGACGCAAATAATGCTTCAGCGCGCCGTGATAGCGGACCAGCGCGGGATACACCATCGCCACGCGCGCGGCGTCGCCCGTCACGCGGTAGCTCTCCATCTCCGCCCAGGCGCACAGCGGATTGTTCAGCGCTTCCAGCGTGAGATTCGGGGCCGGCTGCGGCTCGGGCCGCCCGACGAACACCACCGGCGCAGGCCCTTCCGGCGGCTCCTCCCAGCCGTGAGTGCTGTAAAGAGGGCTTCCCTCGCGATTGACCCACGCCCCGAAGTCGGCGCCTGTGGCGCGCACGATCTCTCGCGAGATTTCCCCGTTCGCGTGCTGCCTCGCGTAAAAATTATCGAGGGACTCGATCCCCGGAACGAGCGGATGCGCGACGTTGCAGAACATCGTCATGAAACAGGTGTCCCAAAGAAAAATGTTCTCGTTGAACGCCGCGTCGATAAACCGGGAAACAAAGCCGCTCCCGGGCTTAGGCTCGTTGAAATTGCGCGCCGCCAGCTCCCACGCTTTCCAATACATGGCGATCCAGTCCGGCCTCGCGTCGAAGACCGGCGATGGCAGTTGCCCGACCAGCTCCGCATACGCCGGCAAGGGCTCCGGTTCGTAGGCCTTTTTCGAGAAATACTGGCCGCGTCGCGCGGCATCCGTGGTGTTCGTCGGGTGGTCAGGCATGGCTCCTGCGATCCTTGCCGCGGCGGAAACCTGCCACAAGCCCAACTTCATTCTATATTTAGAATGCTTTTCAAATTGCCGGTGGCGCGACGACGGCAGAAGGTGAAACTTCTATGGCCCGTTCTTTTCCTGTCCTAGTCCTCCTCGCCGGATGCGGCTGTCTCCCTCTGCTGGCCATGGAAAACGGAGGGCTGGAAAAGGGGCTGGACCAATGGGAAGTCCACGCGTCCCCCAGCGCTTCGGCCGAAGCGATCAAGGAGGCGGCTTCGATCGGCGAATCCGGATTGCGCCTGAAAATCTTCTCAATGCCCGCTTCCTGCGAAGTCACCAGCCCGAAGGTCCAGGTCACTGCCGGCAAAGCCTACCTCGCCGGATTCTGGAGCGGCGGCGGTGGCGGCTCGCAACCCGCAAGCGCATCCATCGAAATGGTCTTCTTCGACGAACACGGTGCCGCGCTTCCCGCCGGCTTGGCGCCTGCCGGAAAAAAGGCCCGCACCGCCGTGGCTGGCGGGACCGGTTGGAGCCCGGGCGAACTGGCCGCGATCGCGCCCGAGTCCGCTCGCACCGTGGCCGTGCGAATCAAGCCGATGGCCGGGCAACCAGGCAGCACGGTGGATTTCGACGATTTCCGGATCGAGGAGATTCCGGATCCCACGCTGGCTCCGGCCTCCGCGTTGCCGGTGGACTCGCCCCGGATCCGGGAGCTGAAGCAGGAAATTCAGCGCGACCCCACGCGCGGAAAAGAACCGCCGAAAATTGTGCTCAAATTGGACGACCTCAAACCCTCGGCTGGCGGAGCCGTCAGCCCGCAATGGCTCCGGGTGGCGGACTTCGCGAAGGAAAAAAACATCAAGATCTCGATCGGCATCATCGCCCAGGCATTCGAGGCGGAATGCCCGCCGATCGTCCAATGGATTCAGGAGCAAAACGCCGCGAAGCGGGTCGAGTTCTGGAACCACGGATGGGACCACGCCGCCGGGGAAAAGCTGGTCCGGGAGTTTTCGGGCCAGCCGTATGAATACCAGAAAGACCATTTTACGCGGTCCTGCGCGATCGCCCGCAGCAAGTTCGGGTTCCCGTTCGAGAGCTTCGGCGCCCCATTCAACGCGACCGATGCCGCGACCGTCCGCGTTCTTTCCGAGGATCCGGATCTCAAGGTCTGGATCTTCGGAGACCCGAAGGACCCCGCGGGCAAAACCGTTCTCCGGGGTAGCCCGGTCACCATCGAAACCCGCGCGAGACCGGACTTCGAAGCCTTCCTGGAGGCCTACGCCCACAATCGCGGGGCCGACTATTTCGTCATGCAGGGGCACCCCGGCGGATGGAAGGACGACGGCTTCGAACAGTTCCGGATGATCGTGGATTTTCTGGCCACCCAAAAGGCCAGCTTTGTCTTCCCGATGGATCTGGCCGGGGACGCGGCCGCTCCAGCTTCTCCCAGCAAATGAGCCTCTCCATTTTGGAGACGGGCCGGTTGATGGGGCATGCCCCAACGGGGCTGCATCCAACAGCCCAGGGCAAGCATGCGAAGCAGACGCCGCCCTGGGTATTCGCGTCAAAAATGCCTCCTGCCCTGAATGGGCAGCATCCCAAACCCCGCTTAAACGCCATGCTGGTCAGGAAGCTTGCACGGCAAGGCGGGCAAGAAACCCTGAGCGAGTTTCGCCGCTTTTTGCGGCGGCAGCATCCAACCTCCGGAGCACGCGTTCGGGAAGAGTGATATTCAGGCGGCGGGCTTTCCCTGAGAGCGCGGCGAGATCCACTTGAACAACCGCCCATGTGCGGCCCGAATAGCTCCGCTTCCCAGAATGCTCGACAAGGGGCCGGGGCTTGGGCACGGGCAGCCCGGCATCAAGCAAACCTTCGATGTGAAAGGCGACGGCTTCCCGGGCGTTTTCCAACGCTTCATCGAGATCATCGCCAGCGCTGAAGCATCCCGGAAGGTCGGGAACTTCGACGGCGAAGGCTTTTCCTTTTTCCGATTCAATCGCGATAGGGTAGTTCATGGTAGCTGGATTCCTGCCGATTTGATGATGGCTCGTGCTGTCCCGATCGGCAGGTCTTTCTTCGGGTGCGGCACGGTGACGATTCCGGGCTTTGTGGCGTGCTTGAACTGATGGTGGCTGCCCTTCGTGCGGGAAAGCTTCCACCCTTCACGCTCAAGCCGCTTGATAATTTCCCGGCTGCTCATCGTGTGTATCCATACACACCGAATGCGTGTCGCGCAAGATAAAATGTCGCCCTCTGCTTGGCTCAATGCATGGACCGTCCGTGCCTACGCCCACAATCGCGGGGCCGACTATTTCGTCATGCAGGGCCACCCCGGCGGATGGAAGGACGACGGCTTCGAGCAGTTCCGGCTGATCGTGGATTTTCTGGCCGCCCAAAAGGCCAGTTTCGTGTTCCCGAGGGATCTGGCCGGCGACAGCGCCGCCAGCCGGTAAACCGTTCTATAGATAGCGCAAAGAACTGGTTGCGTCTGTTAAGGTGGGGCGTATGTTGGGATGATCTATGAAGACCCCTGCCCCCATCCCGTCTGCCGCATTTTTCAAAAAGCTGCTGTCGAAAGGCAAAAATCCCTGCTCCACCCATACAATCCCCATGAAAAACTCCTCCGTAAAATTCCTCCTCTTCGTTCTGGCCTTCGCAGCGTTGTTGGCTGTGCCGGCAGCACAGGCAGCCACAGTGACTTGGGTGGGCAACACTTCAAATCTCTGGAATGTCGCCGCCAACTGGTCCACGGGTGCGATTCCGGCCAACGGAGCGACGCTACTCTTCGGCACTCCGGGCACGTCCGGCTTGGCGATTGTCGATGATATCCCCACCCTTACCGTGGGTGGCGCGGGCACCGATGGCATCGTCTTTAATTCGACGTCGGGTGTTTATTCGATCTCCAAGACAGGCACGACGCTCACGCTCGGCAGCAGCGCGGGCGGAATCGCGGTCAAGGATACTTCGCTGGTTCTGCAAACGATCAGCAGCCAACTCAACTACTCCGGTGGCCAGACGGTGCAGGTGGGCAACACCACGGGAGCGGCTCTCTCCTCGCTTATCCTCTCGGGTTCCCAAACCAGTGGCACTCCCCGGTTGACGAAAACCGGAACCGGTCTCCTGAGTCTCAACAGCGGCACCAACACCCTCGGCGGTTTGACCATTAATCAAGGAACCGTAAACATCGGGGCAGACAACAATCTCAGCACCGCAGGCACAGCCCCGGCTACGCCGACTGCGGGATGGCTTGTCCTGAACGGCGGAGCACTTCGCACGAACTTAAACGTGCCGTTCGCGATCAATGCCAACCGCGGCATCGCCTTGGGCGATGGCACGGCGGGCTCTGGCGGCACGATCAATGCGTATGCAAGCGACGGGACGGCTGCTTACTTGAAGGCCCTGACCTACAACGGCGTCATCGCCAACAACGGCGGCACCAACAGCCTCACGAAAACCGGCATCCAAGTTCTTGCATTGGGCGGTGCCAATACCTACACGGGCGCGACCAAGATCAATCAGGGCCAGTTGACCTTGGATTTCAGCGCCACTGGCGCTCCGACCAGCAACATCATCAGCAGTAGCAGCAACCTGGTCATGGGCGATCTTCCGACCTCGTTGTCCAACGCAGCCGCCGGAGCTCCCTACCTCTTGGTGCAGGGCAGCAATACGGCAACCACCTCGCAGACGTTTGCCGGTGCCAGTTTCAATCCGGGCAACTCCAACGTAATGGCCCGTGGCGGAAGCTCCACGTTTGACACGACACTTGCTCTCGGCGCGGTCACCCACACGGCGGGCGGCGTGGTTGGATTCAGCCTGATGACCGGTGGCTCCTCCGGCAAGGGCGTCATTACGACCACCACGGCAAACACCAACGGTATCCTGGGCGGCTGGGCCACCTCCGCGGCGGCCGTCGGGACGGGCACGGTTCCCTTGGCCCAAACCGACTGGGCGGCGAATGACGGCAGCGGCAACATCGTTGCCTACACCGGCTACACGATTCCTACCGGCGTGAGCCCCACTCTGGCGAATAACGCGGTCAGCAACGTGAAGATCGACGCCACTTCGACTCTCAACGTCACCCCCACGTTCGTAGCCAACGTCAGCGACCTGAACACGATAATGGTCGCGGAGACGGGCGCGACTTTGCGCACGATCGCCGTTGGTGCGGGCAATACGCTTCGCCTTGGCGCTTTCGGCGGCATATGGAAATCATCCGGCACGGGCGGAATGACGATCGGTGTTGCAACTTCTTCTGGTGGCACCTTGACCGCCGGTGGTGCGGCGAACACGGCAGGCGAAATTGTTTTCAACGCAGGCACTGCTGCCATTACGGTCAACTCGGTCATTGCCGACAATGGCACAGGGGTTGTCAGCATGACAAAAACGGGAGGCAGCACTCTGGTGCTGGCCTCGAACAATACTTTCACAGGAGGCGCGTTCATCGATCTAGGCGGTGTCAATGCAAATACAGCCGGTGCGTTCGGAGGTGCTGGTCGCAACGTGACCGTTATGACGGGCGCGACGGTCAACCTTAACACCGCCACTGGAGGCCTGACCTACGCGAACAATTTCAACCTGGCGGGTAGCGCGCTGACGATGGGTGGCGCCGGTGGAGCTGTTATTACCACGGTCGGCAATACGGTCAGCGGCACGGTAACGCTTTCCGGCGATACGACGATCGGCAGCAGCGGAACCAACGGCACCATTTCGGGCAAAATCACGGGTGATTACACTCTCTCCGTCATCGGTGGCCTGACCCTCTCGGGCACGACCAATGATTTTACCGGAAACTTGGGCATCAACGGAACTGCAGGGCCGGCTGGAGGCAACCCTGTGACGGTGAAACTTGGTGCCAACGAGGTGATTCCCAATGGCGTCGGCAAGGGGAATGTGATCATCTCTGGCAGCGGCACCTTCAGCGCCGGATTGAACCTGGTAACATTGGATCTGAACGGGAAGACGGAGACGATCAACGGGCTCGCCACCCCTGACACCTTGGGAGGCGTGGTTTCAAGCGTGGGCATCACCTTGGGGAACGCACGCGTAACCAATTCCAACGCCACGGCCAGCACGCTGATCTTGGGCGATAACAACCAAACTGCCGCCTACAGCGGCACCATCCTTGACGGAGCAGGCACGGTCGCCCTCACCAAGATTGGTGCCGGCAGGCAGACCCTGAGCGGCGCCAACGGTTACACGGGCGCCACCACGATCAACGGAGGCTCGCTGAAGGTTGACTTCACGACGGTCGGCAGCAGCTCCACGAACACCCCGTCCAACTATATCAATGGCTCTTCCGCTCTTACTCTCGGCGGCGGCACCTTGGAAGTCCTTGGCCGCGCCAATGGCGGAACTCTTGCAGGCGGCACGACTTGGACCGGCGCGACAACTTCACCGATCATCACGGTTGCCAGCACGGCCGGGCTGGTGGTTGGCCAGGCGCTCACCGGAACGAACCTCCCCGCCGGCGCTTACATTACCTACCTCACAGCCACCACGATCACAATGAATGGCGTTGCAACGGCAACCTCCGGAACTGTGGGTGCCAGCTCGAGCACGGTCAGCACAAGCCAGTCCTTCGCCAGCACGACGCTGAATGCCGGCGCTTCGGGAATTAGTCTTAATGCCAACAGCGGCAACGGGACCGTGGTGAACCTGAACGCCCTCACCCGCAATAATGGCAGCACCCTCAACGTCACACTGCCCAGCGGCACGCAATCCAGCGCCAACGGTGTGACGACGACCTCGACGAGCTTTACCAATAACGGAATTCTCGCCAGTGCGGCCAACGGCACGGCGTTCGCCACCGTGGGCGGAACTGACTGGGCCGCGCTGAGCTCAGGCAACATCGTGGCTTATACCGGCTACACCAGCGACACATGGGCGTCTGGCAACAACACGACGGTGACGACCAGCAGTTCACCCACTTCCGGATCGACCACCAACAGCCTGCGCTTTAACGCGGCCGGTGCCAACACGCTGACTTTGGCCGGCATCAACACCCTCGCCTCGGGCGGTATTCTCGTGACTGGCAACGTGGGCAACAACCTTTCGACGATCTCCGGCGGCACGCTCCAAGGATCAACCGTCGGCAAGGACCTGGTCGTCATCCAAAACAACATACTCAACGGCCTGACCATCGGTTCCATCATCGCTGACAATTCTACGGCCACTTCGCTGACCAAGAGCGGCGCAGGGTTGCTGACGCTCTCTGGAGCGAACAGCTACACGGGCGCTACGTATGTGAATGAGGGCAAGGTCACAGTGGGTTCCACTGGCACGATCAACGGCACTAGCGGCGTCTCGATTGGCGCGGGCGAGTTCAACTACAACTCGTCCACCGCCCTCTCCCAAGGCGTCTCCTTCACTAGCACCGGCGGCACCTTGAGCGGCGGCGGCACGATCACCCCAGCGGTCACGGTAACCTTGGGCAACACGCTTTCACCCGGCAATAGCATCGGCACATTGACCTTCGGCACAGGCCTGACAATCGCCGGCACCTATGCCGCGCAGCTTGGCACGGCGGGGACCACTCCGGCGACGGGCGTTTCCGACCTCGCTGCCGTTACCGGCAACCTGATCCTCACGGGCGGCACCCTTAGCCTGAGCGACAACGCTGGGGCAAACGGCAACGGTTCGGCCGGAGCAGGTGCCTATCGCCTCGCCACCTACACCGGATCGCTGACCGGCACCTTTGCCTCGGTCACCAACCCACTCAGTTCCACCTTGCACGAAAAGGTGATCTACACCAACGCCAACGAGGTTGACCTGAACCTCTATCGTCTGGCCACCGCCAATGCCATCGGCACGCCGGTTTCTCTCGGCAACGCCCACGTCGGCGGCACCCTCAGCCAGGCGCTTAGCATCCAGAACACCGCCGCCAACGACGGCTTCTCCGAAGGCCTGAACGCAAGCGGCGGCAGCCTCACCGGCAGCGCGATCACAAGCGGGTCAGTGGTGAATCTTGCGGCTGGTTCCACGAATAACTCGAGCCTTCTGGTCGGCTTGGGCACCGGCACCGCCGGAGCAGTAACCGGCACGGTTGTCATCGGTCTCTCCTCCAACGGAACCGGGACCAGCGGCTACGGCAACACCGGCATCGCCAGCCAAACTGTGACCGTCAATGGTGGAGTTTACAACCTTGCCTCGGCGAACACGATCGCGACGCCGGTGAGCCTCACCAACGTCCACGTCGGCGGCACGTTCGGCACCTCGGCGGTGACTCTCACAAACACGGCGGCGGCAGGCAGCTACTCCGAAAAGCTCGACGCGGCCTTCACGGGCACGACGGGTTCGGCCTCCAACAACAGCGGCACGGTTTCCCTCTTGGCGGCGCAAGGCAGCGACACCACCAGCCTTGTGGTCGGTCTCGGTGGCAGCACCCACACCGGAACGGCGGGAGCAGTCACCGGAACGACAACCCTCGGCCTGGCCTCCAACGGCAGTGGCACGAGCGGCCTCGGCACGACCAGCCTGACAGCGCAGACGATCACCGTGAACGGCGGTGTTTACAACCTCGCCTCGGCGAACACGATCACGACGCCGGTGAACCTTACCAACGTTCACGTCGGAGGCACGTTCGGCACCTCGGTGCTGACCCTCACAAACACGGCGGCCTCGGGCAGCTACTCCGAAAAACTCGACGCGGCATTTACCGGAACGACAGGCCAAGCCACGAATAACAGTGGAACGGTCTCCCTTCTGGCAGCGCAAGCTAGTGATACCACCAGCTTGATTGTCGGTCTTGGCGGCAGCAGCAACACGGGCACCTCCGGAAATAAGAGCGGCACGGTGACTGTCGGCCTGACCTCGAACGGCAGCGGCACGAGCGGACTCGGCACGACCGCCCTCTCCGCACAGGTCATTTCCGTGTCGGGCGTGGTCTATGACTACGCGGCACCTCTCTATTCAAAGACTGGAGGCACAGGCTCACTGACCGGATCCGGTACGAGCTACACCCTCGACTTCGGAAGCGGGCTCGCGATCAACACCACCTACACTGCCAACATCAGCCTCGCCAACGGAGGGGCGGTCAACCTGTATCAGGATAATCTCGGCGGCTCGTTCAGCAGCCTGACCAGCGGGTTCGGTACGACAGCCACCACTTTCAGCGGTCTAGTGGCAGGATCGGCTGACTCGTTTAATATCACGTTCAACACCGGCAGCGGCGGAACGTTCAACAGCGCGCTCACCCTCGCGGGCACGAGCCAAAACTCGGGGGGATTGGGCAACTCCTCCCTCGGCAACTATGACATCGCGCTTGTGGCCACCGCTGTCCCTGAACCTTCGACTTGGGCGCTGCTCGCCTTCAGCCTGACGACCGTCATGGTCCTGCGCCGCCGCCGGGCCTAGGCTCACGACGAGAATTTCAGGGCTCAATGGATTTTCAGACGCCGGGGCAACCTCCGTGCCCGGTTTGTCGGCCCCGGGCGCATGGCAGCCCTCAAGCCAATGTGAGAAATGGAATCAGGGAAGCCCCGGAAAGTTCTATAGAT
>Ga0194054_10001086_pt1 | contig 13338 bp, 7 predicted proteins | sample SepL2210m_MetaG_FD_163628 | JGI IMG/M metagenome (GOLD analysis project Ga0194054, IMG submission 163628) | Anoxic zone freshwater microbial communities from boreal shield lake in IISD Experimental Lakes Area, Ontario, Canada - Sep2016-L227-10m | ecosystem: Environmental > Aquatic > Freshwater >... | reverse complement strand
GCCGGTCGCCGTCCATGGCCGCGTCAACGGCAGCTTCCGGCGCCGCGAACTGGCCAAGGTTCCAGTGAAACTTGCCATCGAGGCCGACCTTGGCCAGCAACGGCGAGCCTTCGGGCGCACCGCCGACGACGATCGACTCGCCATCGCAGGCGATGCTGACAGGCCCGTTGTGCTGTCCCGGCCAGTGGTTCAGGCCGGTACTGGTGCCCAGCGCCATCAGGTATTCCGCCTGCAACCCCTGTGACTCGAGCAGTTTCCAGGTGTACTCACCCGCAGGCAACGGTGTGCCGTCACGATCGAGGCCATCCCAGGACACCGCGTGCCGACCCTTCTCCCGCAGCGCGGCGTTGAGCAGGGTGCGCACCTGGCGCCCACCGGTATCGTACACCGCCAGCGAGACCCGGCCGGGTTCCTGGAGCTTGAAATCAATTGTGGCCGCCGCGGGATGATCAACGGGTGTCTGGCACCCCGCCATCATCACCGCCGCACACACGATTCCCACCACGGCTGAAACTGCAGCGAATATAATTCTTTTTTCAGGCATATTTTCGACCCTTTCTTCTGTCCATTCGGTGGACGACTACGGCGACGATTACGGCCCACGACGAAGAGGACTCACCTCGTCATCCGTAGTCGTCGCCGTCGTCGTCAACCGATCCTCACTGTCCAGTGAGACAATTCCGTCTGCATCTCTATTTGACTCTCCATACTCTTCTCGGTTGACGACTACGGCGACGATTACGGCCAACGACGAAAAGGACTCACCTCGTCATCCGTAGTCGTCGCCGTCGTCGTCAACCGATTCCCTTATTCCCCTTTTCGCACCAACTCATAAACCGTGTCATACGCCAGTGTCAGCTCCTCAATCGTGCAGTGGTTCTGCACGAAATGGCTGGTGCAGAAGATCAGGCCGCCGTCCGCGAACATCCGGATGACCCGTTCGATCTCCCGCTTCAGTTTATCGTAGTCGCCAAAGCCGATGGTGGTCTGGACATCCAGCCCGCCCATGACCGTGAAGGACTTCATGTACCGGTTCTTGAAATCGGCCAGATCCATGCCCGCGGATTCCTGGAAGGGGTGGACGACCTGGTAGCCCAACTCCACGACCCCATCGAGAACCTGCGAGATGTTGCCGTCGCTGTGCACGCTGAGGTAGCCGCCCCTTCGCTTCACGGCATCACAGGTGGTTTTGTGATACGGGAATATCAGCCGGCGCCAAAGGACCGGGTCGAACAGCAGCCCGGCTTGCCCGCCCCAGTCATCGGACACATGGATCATATCCACTCCCAGATCCAGGCAGTTCATGGCGAACGTTTGGTTCCATTTTGCCTGCCGCTGGTACAGTTCGGCCAGTTCCGCTTCGTTCAGCGCCAAATACATCAGATGATCCTGGATGCCGAAAGGCCAACTGTGGATTTCAAACAACCCGGGGGTCTGCACGTACACAAAGCGACCACGCTGGGTCTTGTGGTGATCCACCTGGCGGCGGATATCATCGTAGGCGCTTTGGTCATTGGGATCGGACAAGACATAGTCGAGCATCGCGGCCGGCTCAATGGCCCCGCCCCCGCGGTCGCGCAACCCCTGGAAATCCGCCTCGCGGAAGGGGCAAGGCCCTCCAAAAAGATGGGCCAGGTCAAACTCGTACCGATCCTCGAACGCCTCGACCGAGCCGAAGGCGGCTGAGATTTCTTTTGAAAGGTTGGCCCTGACCCAGCCGTAAACCGGCATGCGATCGGCCTTACGATGTTCAATCACTTCAATCACACGTTCTCTTGAAATCATGTTGAAACCTCTTATCCGTATATCTTGCGCATCTGTTCGGTGTAATAGCAGACGTTCTCAAACTTCGCATCGGACGCGATGCGGTGATCGGGGCAGGGAATGTAGCCGCCCAGGTCAATCAGCGGGCGCAGGCGTTCGATCTCCGCATCCACCGCCGCCTTGTCGTGCGCGAAGACCACCTTGTTCATGCCCCCCACGCCACGCAGTTCCTTGCCATACTGCTTGCGCCATGGCGCGATGGACGCATCCCAGGTGCCGACCTCGATCGGGAACATGGTGTTGACACCGTTCTCGAACCAGACCGGCAACAGCGCATCAATCCAGCCGTCGCAGTCGAGGGAAACGATGTCGATGCCGTGCCGCTTGACCAGATCCGTGATGCGCTTGTAGTGCGGGCCGACATACTCACGGAACACGTCAGGATTGACCAACGGCCCGTTCTTGTAGCAGATATCTTCCCAGAAGTGCGCAAAGTCAAACCCGACCCCCGCCCCGAGTTTCAACGTCAATTCCACGTTGCGGTAGCACGTGTCCGCCACCGTATCAATGATCTCCCGGTAGAGCGGCTCATCATCCACATACAAGTAACTGACCCCGACAATCCCCAGTACGCTGCGGATATGTCCGAAAAGGCTGCCGCAGTGCAGTCCCAGCGGACTCTCACGCTTGACCGACTTGAGTTGGTCCAGCAAGGCCCGGTCAACTCGTTTCTCCGACCATTGATAACGCCACTTGTAGTGCTCCTCCCATGACGCCCGGTCTTTCAGGAGGTGATCAATTTCGGCGGAAATGCTGGCGGTACCTGCGCACTGCACTACGGTCACCCCGTCGGCATCTCGCACATGGCGGAGCCCATCGGGGAATTCCTTGACCACCTTACTCTCAAAGACTGGATCCAGTCCGCCATTGGTGTAGAACATGGTCTGCCAGTTGAAGTCGAACCCCAGTTTGGCCGCCAAGCGCCGATCAACCTCATTCCCGTCCTCCTGGCCCTGCACATCAGCCGCCGTCAAATAGCCTTCTTCAACCCACTTCTGCAGGGTCTCCCTCAGAAAGCCGAAGTGCACAATGGGAAGCCGGTCATAAGGTTGATACCGTAATACCGCCAATGTCCGTTCCCTGTGATTCATCGTTTTCATCCCAACCTGCTCCCTTTCTTCGCCATCTATAAACGTTGTCGGATCGTTCATGTCCATATTGATGCTTCTCTATTTTGCGCTACCGGCGCCCGATCCAGGACTTGGCGGCAGAGGCGCGTAGAGTTGACTGACCGGAATGGGCGTGAACGCCCCGGGCCAGGTGCCGCGCGGCGTCGCCCATTTCAGCCGGATGCCCTGGTTCATCGTCGGGTGGGTCTGTTCCGCGTCATAAACAATCTCTACCGGATACCGCTTGCCGGCCTCCATATAGACCTCGTTGAAGGAAGAACGCCCGAGTTCGACGCCGGCAATGCGGTAGCGGGTCTTGAGCGGATAGTTGTCGGTGGAGAAGGCGTGCCAGCCGGTCTGGAAAGCCTCGATTTCGCCCGTGACGCGGGCCACGCGGCCATTCTGGAAGATGCGGAATTGGTCCGGCCCGCGGCCCGCCCCCCAACTTTCATTGGTGAGATCAGTCAGCCGCACGAGTGCGGGCTTCTCGGCAGGATGGTCCTGATCCCAAAACTCGAGCTGCAATCCCTTGCCCGTGCCGGGCGGAATTTCCGTGAGCATCGGCTGCTTTGCCGCCGCGGCGGCGGCAAGTTTCACCTTGCCGGTCTTGCGCACCCAGCCCTCCCATCCCGTGACCTTGCCAATGCGCACATCGTTGTAGCCATGCCAGTAAAGCAGGACGTCGCCGGTCTTCGGATCATTGACCAGGGTGGTGCCGAGGGACTCGCCGCCCGCGCCATACCGCCATACCGGGGCGGCCTGGCGGTCAATCTCATCCATCACGCCACCGACCCAGAGGCCGTCGCGGTCCCAGACATAACTGGTCAGCGGCCAGGCGCCTTCCATGAAGTCGTTGATCACCACGCAGCCGTGGGTGGTGCCGGCGATGCGGCGGAAGCACCCGATCTCGCCGGGAGCCAGTTGCGACTGGGGCGTGCCGATGGTCTTGCCCTGGGTAATCCAGCGCTGGTTTCCGTCCGCATTGTAGGCGACCACGAAGGAATTCGAACTGTGTCCCCAGTCGGACATGGAATCGTTGATGGCCACATACCAGCCGCCTTGCGGGTCAGCCGTAATGTAGGAGGCCCACCGGGGTTCAGTGCTTTTCACACGAGGCGGCAGCTTCAGCAGCGTCTTGCCGGCCGGGAACTCGCCGAGCACCGGCGCACCGGCGGCGTTGATGCCTGTAATCGGCCAACGCATGACGCCATTGGCGACCGCATACATCCCCGAGGCATCCCATTCGGGCAGGCACGGCCACGGACCGGCCGCTGAGTATTGCACCTCCCCGCGCTGCGCCCGACCGTCGCCGTTGGCGTCGGTCCATACGTAGCCATCGCTTCCCTTCTCGGCCCATTCCTTGATCGGCCCGCGCTTGACGTTCGCACCGTGCGACATGTGCAGATCGGCAACCATGACCGGTGTCAGGCGGTCGCCGTCGTCGTCCACCCGGAAGATGACCGGGGTGAAGCTGCACTTGGCGATGAAGAGCTTCCCGTCGCGGCGGAAGGCACGATAAAGGAGTGCGTTGTCATGGCCCTGCAGCATCCCGTCGGCCATCCGATCCAATTGGTAGACCGCCCGCACTTTCCACGTCTTATTCTTCAGGTCAACCGCCAGCCGCATGATGGAGTTCCACGAGCTGGGCATGAACACCGTGCCGGGATTCTCGGGATCCACGGCGATCCAGGGCGCCCAGACATGGCCGCCATACCATTCCCCCTTGAGATGCCCGTCGGCCCTGAACCAGGCAATCCGCCGCGGCGCGGTGTTGGGCTCCGCCACCAGGAAGCCGCCATCGGGCGCGGTCGCAAGCGCAGAGACCTGCAGGAAGCTCTCCTGTGCGCCCTGATCGTACGTTCCATTACGCCGACCGCCTACCTGCCCATAGGCCGCCAGCCGCTTGCCATCCGCCGCGAAGCGCAACACCTGCTCGGTGGCAGCCTCGTGAACCAGGATTTCGCCGGCTGTGTTGAGGGCGATTGTGTCGGGTTTGGCCAAACCGGAAATGATCGTCGTGTGCGCCGCACCTTTGCGGTCGAGGCGCAGGACGTTCGTGCCGCAAATGGCGTACGTCGTGCCATCCTGGGCCATGGCCAGGGCGCTCGGTTTGTCCAGGCCGCCCACCTCCCCAAGTACGGCGCCGTTGGTCGGGGTACACCAGCGCACGAGGCCGCGTTCAGGGTAGCAGAGCACCATCTCACGGTCGTTGGCCGCCAGCCCGGCGGCATGACGGCCTGGCTCGTCCGGCTTGTCCTTATCGGCCGGCGGCAGGGACGTGGCGATCGCAGGAAGATCCTTGCCGTCCGCAGCGGCATACGGCCAGATATTATTATCGGCCGAGAGCACCAGCAACCGATCCCCGCTCTTCGCCATGGCCACCGCACCCTTCCACGCCACCCGCTGCCCCTTCCACCACAGGCGGCGCTGGCCGTCCGGCGACAGTTTGACCAGGTAGTTCTCGATATTCTCGGTGCAGCTTGCCGCAGCATAAATGCCGCTTTCGTCGGCAGCCACGGCGGTCGGCCCGCCGTGGGTGCCGGGGGCCACTGCCCGGAAGTGCTCGGCCTCCTGCATCGGATCGGGGGCCGGATCGGGATAGTTAGCGCCCGCGGTAAGCAGGTATTCGGTCTTCAGCCTCCCGGGCATGGCCAGCACCTTCCAGGAATACTCACCCGGCGGCAAGGGCTTGCCGTCCTGACCCAGTCCATCCCAGAACTCGCGTTGTGCCCCCTTCTGCCGGGGCGCCCCGCAGAGCAGACTGCGGACAATCTGCCCCTGCCCATCGTAGAGGTTAAGCGATACCCGCATGGGCCGGGAAAGCCGGTAGGTGATCTCGGTCCCCTGCTTGCCGCCAGACGCGCTGGATACACCGGACTCATCGGAACGGCAACCGGCAAGACTCAAAACGAGCACAAGCACAAGGTTTGACAAACCAACAGAGCATTTTTTCATCGCGATTCCTTTCATACCTTCAAAAAAACTTCTTCCGAAATTCCCGTGTGTTTTCTCACGGGCTATCATGCACATCTATCCTTATCTTAGCCCGATGAAGTCGGTCGTCTGCTCCTGAAGACGAACTAGGGACAGACAAGCTGTCGCCTTTGACCATTCCCTCTCCCCTTGAGGGAGAGGGCTAGGGTGAGGGGTTTCCGGTCCTTTGCTCGCTCATCAATTGCCACTCGGCCTGCCCGTTGCGTCCAGAAATTTCTCCTCCAGACTCCGGACACCCCTCACCCCCACCCTCTCCCTCAAGGGGAGAGGGAGAAGATGGAGCGCCATTCTTGTTTGTCCCTTTTCACTCCTCTTTCTTAACCCGATGAAGTCGGTCGGTTAAGTTAGCGACGAAGGAGTTCGGACAGTGGCGCGGCGCCGAATTGTATAGTTTACACATCCGCAGCCTCTCCGGCCCATTCCTGCAACTTCCTTCGGAGTTCATCCTTACTCGGCAGGTAGAGTTGATATTCACGCGCGTGGATATTGGCATCGCCCGGCAGGGTAATTTCGACCAATGATGCGTTCTTCTTCTTGCACAGGATGATACCGATGGTAGCGTTTTCTCCTTTGGCCCTCATATGGCGGTCGAAATAGTTGACGTACATCTGCATCTGCCCGAGATCTTGATGCGAGAGTCGGCCTATCTTGAGGTCAATCAATACGTAGCAGCGCAGGAGGCGGTTATAAAAGACGAGGTCTACGAAGAAATGATCGCTATCAAAGGTAAACCTTTTTTGCCGGGCCTCGAAAAGAAATCCTTTTCCAAGTTCCAGCAGGAAGCGTTCAATGCGGTTGATGATGGCTGTCTCCAGGTCGGATTCTGAATACCGTGCCTGATCGCTCAGCCCGAGAAACTCCAGCACCAGCGGTTCCTTCAGCAGGTCTTTTGGCTTACAGACAATCTGCCCTTCTTGCGCGAGTTTGCGGATACCTGCCTTGTCACGGCTGAGAGCCAGACGCTCGTAGAGACTGGTGTCGAATTGGCGCTTGAGTTCGTCCAATACCCAGTTTTGGTTTTTGGCCTCAATTTCGTAAAACCGGCGCTCGTCCGCTTCTTTGATGCCTAGCAGAAAGACATAGTGGGACCAACTTAGGGAAAACGGGCGAACCCCTTGCGGTAAATGTAACTCGATGTTTTGCGGCGATAGTGCCAACTGTGCCGGTTTTTTTTCACAGGCTGCAGATTTTGCAGACGCCGTCTGTAATTTCTTACCGACAGATGATTTTGCAGACAAAGTCTGCAAAATTGGCCCGCGATCCCGATACTGCATATAGAAGGACCGCATATAGGCAAGATTGCGCGCAGAGAAGCCGGGGCCAAAATCGGTTGTCAGTTGAATGGCAAGGGCTTTTATGACCGCTTTACCATACGCGGCCCGACCTTTACCCTGCTGCTCTTCTTCAACTATACGCCGACCAATTTCGAAGTTCGTGTGGACTTGCACCAAATCCACACCCCGTCCAACAATGGCACGGGCCGAACCTATCAACTTACGAATATCTTCAATGAAGGATTTACTCAGTTTCATAACACCCTCTGATGCCCAACCATATAACAAGTGCGACGCTGAGACGTGATGGTAGTCTACCGCAATAGAGCGGAACAACACTTTTCCATCAGGGGACTCCGGGGACAGACCCATAATCACTCTTAATCGCCCCACTTAACCCACACTCTTACTCGGATACCCTTACCCGACTCGCTTACTCGTCTGCTCCTGAAGACGAACTGGGCACAGACAAACTGTCGCCTATTGCCATTCCCTCTCCCCTTGAGGGAGAGGGCTAGGGTGAGGGGTTTCCGGTCCCTTGCTCGCTCATCAATAGCCTGTCAGACTGCCCGTTGCGTCCAGGAATTTCTCCTCCAGACTCCGGACACCCCTCACCCCCACCCTCTCCCTCAAGGGGAGAGGGAGAAGAGGGCGCGACATTCTTGTTTATCCCTTTTCGCTTTCTCAAGAGCCCCCAAAAAAACAGTCACGAACCCCACCACAGACCTTGTCGTCATCAATCCCGACAAAGCCCGCAATGAAATTCGCGACTAAAGAGCCCCTCTTATCCCCTTCGTCAAATCCTAACCCGGCATAGCCGGAACCAAATCATAATCGTAATCGTAATCATAATCGTAATCCATTTTCTTCAGGCCCATGCAAGCAGGCCGGAGAAGATTACGATTACGATTAAGATTACGATTACGAATAAGACACATCCCTACCGGATCTTAAATACGCTCCCCAATGGCATCAACGCATCGTTGATCTGGATCTCCTCCGCCCGCGACAACCCGGACGGGATGCCGGTGGTGATCCGGATGTTGTCGAGCGCCAGGCTTCCATCCAGACTATCGCCCTCGAAACTGTTATAATTGGAAATCGCCCCGCCGGCGGGGAACGGTACCTGCTGAAGAACCAAGTTGCCGCCGATATACACGGCCGCAAGATGACTGTCATAGTTCAGGAATACCGAGACGCGGGTGTAGGAATCAGTGGCCATCGCGGTTACGGGTCCGTTGCCATCCAGGTAGTTACTGCAAACCGTCCAACTCCCTGCATTCCAGACATTCAGAAATCCGTTTGTCCCGACATACGCCATAAACGTATAGGAATTCGTATCAAGGCCCGTTGGGGCAAGGCCCCATGTCGGACGAATCTCATAATCCGTCCAAACCTTCTTCTGGCTAGCGCTGTTAATGCGATTGGAGACCACGGCGCCATCGGGGAGAACCACGCCTCTTGAGCCGCCCACACCCTGGTTGGTCTTGACCAGCACCGCCGCGCTCGATGCGCCCCACCCCCGGAATCCCAGATTGGCCACCGGGCTGTTGTGCGCATAGAGTTCGAAGTCATCCACGAAATCCAATCCCGCCGTCGCCTGCGTGCCCCAGGTGTTGGTAATGCTGAAGGTTCCGCTCATGTCAACCCCCGCCGAGGTCACGAGAAGCCGCCCGCCTGAGAAGTCAAGGTGGCCGCTCCCGCTGTTCGGCACACTGAGGACCGTCGCCACGGTCACGGTACTGGCGCCCGTGACCAGTACGGAACCCAGGACCGTGGCTGAACCAACAGTGACGGATCCGCCGAAGGTCACAGTGGCACCCGCACTCACCGTGAGATTACTGCACTGAAGTGGTTGACTGAACACCACCTGCGAATTTGCGCCAATGGTGATATTGCTCCAGACCGTCGCGTTCTGGAATGCCACGACCGCACCCGCCGCGATGGTCAGGCTCCCGCTGTTGGTGAAACTTTGCCCGCCAAACGTCACATTGCTGTAAACCGTCACATTCTCCGCATACTGCCCGGAATAGACATAGAGTGAATCCCGTGCCCGCCAGGCGTTCAGGGCCGCCTGGATGGTGTTATAACGGGGATAGCCGGAACCACTGCCCACATACTGGGTACGCGCCACATAGCCGTAACTTTCAAGTTCGGCCGCATCGATTCCGTCCACGCCATTGCTGTTAGTGAAGTGCCGCCCCGTGTCATACATTGCCTGGATCCGGACATCATCCAGCCAGGCATTGCCATCCGCCCCTTCATACTCGAAGGTGCCGTAATTCGCAAAACTCCCCAAAAAGGGAAGATCCTGGACCACCACCTGGTCGTTGACCAGGATCGCGGCATTCTGGGCGGTATAATTCTGATAAACGGAAATGGCCGCGAAAGCATTGGTGGTGACCTTCGCCACCGGCTGGCCCCAGACGTCATTGCTACAGGTCAGCCAGCCCCCGTTGGTCCATACCACGAGATACCCGTCCGCCCCGAAGTATTGCACGATGGAGGAGCCATTGGTGGCGCTCAAATCCGGCGCCACCCCGAGAAACGGCGTGATCCTGAGATCCGTCCACACCACTCCCGCATTCGTCACCGCGACGGCATTCGTCAAGGCGGATTGCGCGGGCACCAGGACGGAGTTGGCGGGCGATACAGATTTCGTATTCACCACCATGACGCCCGCATCGGATGCCTGCCACTGCTGTACCGCCGTCACAAACTTGGCGCCATTGGTAAATGGATCCGCATCGAAATGATGATCTATGTAGGCAGCCTGCGCGGATACACCCACCAGCATCCACACGCCCGCCACCCACCACCGGCCTAAATGTGTTTTCATGTTTACCCCCTCATACTGCCTGCCACCCGTTATTGACCGCATCGAGATCTGGTCCAGGCAGGCTCACTTAATCAGAAGCAGAGAGCCCCGCGCCGGGAGAATCTCCACCGTGGACAAAGTCGAGGACGACCAGCCACCGCTGCTGGTGACATCCAAGGCCAAGAGATACGATCCGACCGACAAGGGCGTGCCGAGCGCAATCGAGCCGGAGGTCGAACTGTCTCCCACCTGGCTTGTCCCGCTGGCCAGCGTTGCCGAAGTACAGGTGCGACCGTACACACGCATTTCACCCAAGCCACAGGGATACGCGTTCATACGGCGGAGCGCGACAAACTGGACATAGCGACCGAGCGCAGGCTGGGCCAAGACGTTGGTGAGAGACTGGCCAACCGCGACAAAGTTTGTCCGCCACACTTCAGTGTCCTTTCCCGACGCAAACGTGGAGTCATTACTGACGCGCACCGCGAAGTTTGAAGTCGTGCGATCAGCTTGAGCACTGTTTACCAAGTCTATCCTATCCACAAGCATCTCCGAGCCAAGGTCAATGGTTGCGTTGCCGTCAGTCTGGTCGGGCGCGAGATAATTCTCGTTCACACCACTGAACCGCAAGAACAGATAGCTAGATACATTGCCATCCACCAAGTTCGCGCCCGGATACCCTGGATAAAACGGTGTGCTGGTTACTGTCTTCCCGGACGATTGCAGGACAGAAGCACTGTTCGTCGTAATCTGGCGCAGCGTCCAGGATGCGGGAGCGGTGTCCGACAAATACGCCGTCCGGGTATAGGCCTTTGCCTTGACAACACCGGGAATACGATTCGTCGTCTCCAGGGCGCCTGTGCCGCGATCCGGCACCCCGTTCACCAGAACTTCCGCCAGGCCAGGTCCTGCACCAACGTGATTCACACAGGTAAATCGAAGATAGCGGACCACCAGGTTGGAGTTCGCGGAGTCGCCAAAGGCTGGCAAGGAAATATCCAACCAGCCGCTTGCCTTAGGTTGCAGCACGCCCGAGGCGAAGGTTGATTCCTCGCCGGCAAAGGCACCGGTTGTGGAAACCTTGAACGTGAAATTGCTTGTGGCGCGCAGGTTACCCCCGCCCCCGTTGTCCGAATTCAACACATTGACATCACTCAGGCGAAAAGCGCGCCCGAGATCAATCGTCACCCAACCGTTATCACCTGGGAACCATTCTCCTGTGAAACCGAAGGCACTGAGTCCATCAACAACCTGTGCGCCGGTGTTGAATAGGGTTCCTTGCGTCGTCGTCGCCGCCCCTCCGGCAATCGTGTCGCCCGGCTGAAGCAGGGCAGCTCGCAGCATGCCTGCCCACCCGCAGATCACCAATACCAACATCACCGCAACCCTGTATTGTGCCTTCATGATCGATCCTCCCCTTGTGCTTAGTTTTTGACAAATTACCATTATTCTTGTATGCGATCCATGAAGCCGATACAGTTTTGCATGAATTATTTACAGCATGGCCGGGTGCCGCCGGAACTGACGGAAGCGAGGTGGCGATGAGTTTTCCCTTGAATATAAGGGTTTCGCTGATCGAAGGCGCCAGCATCGCCTACGACCGGAGATGGAACTATCGCCATATGAACAGCCCATTCGCCAGGCTCTACCACGTCTCCAGCGGACGGGGCGTCGTCGAGCACCACGGCCGGACCTTCAGCCTCGTGCCGGGGCCGCTCTACCTGATCCCATCCCGCACCGAGTCGCACTACGCCTGCCCCAACCGCATGCACCTCGACTGGGTTCATGTGACAGTGCTGGTCAACGGCGCCCTGGACCTCTTCGCGCTGTTCGAACCGGCCTACGTGGTCGCGCCGGGCCGCGGCGAGGCCTTCGGGGGGCTGTTCCGCCAGATGCTGGAGGCGGCCGCGCACCCGGGAATCGGGAGCCGCATGAAGGCCGAGGGCATCGCCACGCACCTCCTCGCCCGCTTCCTGGAGGCCGTTCCGGTAACGGACCAGGAGGCGCGCCTGGCCCCCATGCGGCGCTTCGAGCCCGTGGTCGCGTTCATGCGCGAGAACCTGGCGCGACCGCTGACCCTGTCCGACCTGGCGGGCCAGGCCCGCCTGCATCCGACCTATTTCTCGAACCAGTTCGCGCGCGTCATGGGCCTGCCGCCCATCGAGATGCTCGTCCGGCTGCGGGTGGAAAAGGCCGAGGAACTGCTCTGGTTCACGGATCTGCAGGTCAAACAGGTTGCCGCGGCCACGGGCTTCCGCGATGAATTCTACTTCTCGCGCCAGTTCCGAAAGGTGGCCGGCTATTCACCGCAGCAGTACCGGCGGAACCGCATGACGGTCCCGCCGGAATTCGTCCGCTAAGGGGCGAGGAACTGGGGTCATACAAGAAGGTTCCTCCGGAAATAGCGTGGGATTTCCGATTGAAGAATAGGTACTCAATGACAGTCGGGAGGGAAGGACTAAGTCGTTCGGGTAAGGGTATCCGAGTAAGGGTGGCGACGAAGTGTACGGTTAAGACCGGTACGAGGAAGAGTGGACTCACACTTAAACGCACTCTTCGTCGAACTCTTAACCGCAACACTTACTCGGATACCCTTAAACGGCCGACTTCATCGAGTCAACAGAGGGCCGATGTTGATAGAGACCAATGAAAAAACACACAGGAAATCCGGAAGAACCTACAAGAGTGGCGCTTACTTAAGAGCCACCCACCTGCAAACCCACCCCTGGCCCCTGCTCAGGAGGGGATCAAGATAAGAGCTTGCGCCCGAGACCACGTCTGGCAACACGCCGCCGCGCCGTCATTCGCCTACCGCCGTTTGTTCGACGCACGACTGGCCCTTGTGCTCAGGCATCACGGGGTCTCCGACTTCGCGACCCGCAATGGCACCGATTTCCAGGACTTCGGGTTTGACCGGGTCTGGGATCCTCTGGCGTAGTCCCCACACAAGGAACTCACCTCGTCAGCCGTAGTCGTCGCCGTCGTCATCAAACAATCAACGCAACCCATAAATGCACTAATCACGGAAAAACGCAACTTGCACTTGCGTAATGCATGCCGCATGCGACTGGCCAGTCGCAACAGTAAAGGGATGTCGTCGTCACCCGATTATTAATCCGGCCACTTAACAGTAGCGGGAATCAAGATTGACCACCCGCCTGGAGTACCAGGCTAGAGAGCACGGAGACACGGAGAGAAGAAAGAAATCCAGGGACGGGAAATATGTTGTTTACACGCATCATTACTCTCCCTTGATCCATTAAGAATTAATTTAGGCGACGGCCTTCCTTATTAACACGGTAAATTCATACCGTTAGGA
>Ga0194054_10001083_pt1 | contig 13348 bp, 11 predicted proteins | sample SepL2210m_MetaG_FD_163628 | JGI IMG/M metagenome (GOLD analysis project Ga0194054, IMG submission 163628) | Anoxic zone freshwater microbial communities from boreal shield lake in IISD Experimental Lakes Area, Ontario, Canada - Sep2016-L227-10m | ecosystem: Environmental > Aquatic > Freshwater... | reverse complement strand
CTTCTGGGAAATCCAAGGCAAACCGAAATTGTGGCGGTAGGAGCACGAAAGGTGAAAAGGTATCGGACACCGCGCCGTTGGCGATCACGACGCAGCGATTTTCCTGGCCCGCAGGTTGAGCTAACAAAATGCGCTCCGCTATAGAAGACCCTCGGCTTAAGCCGCGACCAGATTTTGGGGCGGAGATCGGTGGATCCACTTTGGCAAACGGTGCATGAAGACGGGCGCGTGTTCCCGGGCGAGAAGCATCCGGCGATGGTAAGCTTGCGCACGGGCCAGTCCAGCCGTGATGTGATCATGGGCCTGCACCTGCCGGACGGATCGCAGCGATGGATTAACGTCAACGCCGAACCCATGTTCAAAAGCGGCCAAATCCGCCCCTACGCTGTCTTGACCTCCTTCTCCGACATTACCAAGCGCAGAGAGATCGAGCAGGTTCAGAGCGCCGGTCCCGTCAGCGCGAACGTCCGGATCGAATCCCAGGTTGAGAATAAGAGCATTTCTATTGGACAGATTCAGGCCGTGCCCTTCGGGCTGTTGATCAACGAACTGGTGACCAACGCGCTGAAGTATGCCTTCCCGGAGGAACGGAAGGGCCTCATCCAGGTAACCGTCCAAAGCCCGGCGAGCGAGAAGGTGCTCCTCACCGTCGCGGACGATGGGGTCGGGCTGCCCGCTGGGCTGGACCCGCGCCACGCCGAGGGCCTGGGGCTGAAATTGGTTTGCCTGCTGGCGAAGCAATTGCACGGCACGGTCAATTTCGATCGAGGACAAGGAACCGCCGTCCAAATCCTCTTCAACACCCTGGCGGAGGCGGAGGAGACTACCCATGAATAAACCACGGATATTGATTGTCGAAGACGAAGAGATTGTTGCGGCGGACATCAGCGAGTATCTGCAGCAAATGGGCTACCTGGCGGTGGGCCAGGCTGCCAGCGGCGAACAGGCCATCGCCCTGGCCGGGGAACTGCGGCCCGACCTGGTGTTGATGGACATCCGGCTCGAAGGCAAGATGGACGGCGTCGTCGCCGCCAAGGAGATCCGGCAGCGGTTCCATATTCCGTCGGTCTTTCTGAGCGCTTACTCGGAGGAAGCCACGATCCAGCGGGCGAAGCTGGCCGAGCCGTTTGGGTACATCCTGAAGCCCTTTGAGGGTCGCGAGCTGAGGGCGACCATTGAAATGGCACTTTACAAGCATCGGTCGGAGGAGGCGCTGCGGAAGAGCGAAGCGCACTTGAAGTTTGCCTTGGAAACGACCGAGACCGGTGCCTGGGAGCTTGACCTGCTGGACCATCAGATGGAGCGGACGCTGGCTCACGACCGCATTTTCGGCTATGAGACGCTGTTGACAAGCTGGTCCTACGAGAGGTTCCTTGGACACGTTCTGCCCGAGGATCGGCCGGAAATGGAACGGACATTCAGCCAGGCGGTTGCCACTCAATCCGACTGGAGCTTCGAGTGCCGCATCCGGCGCGCCGATGGCAAAGTGCGGTGGATATGGGTCCGAGGCGGACATGAACGAGATTTCGGAGGAAAAGTCAACCGGATGTCCGGCTTGGTGCGGGACATCACCGAGCGCAAGCGGATGGAAGATCGCGCGCAGCAACTCCAGAAGATGGAAGCCATTGGCCAACTGACCGGCGGCGTGACGCACGAGTTTAACAACATCCTTGCGGCCGTGATGATGAATCTGGAACTGGTCCAGACGCTCAGTCCTGGGGCCGAGGCGCGCGAATTGTTGGGCGGAGCGTTGGGGTCATGTCAAAGGGCAGCCGATCTGATTAAACAGTTGCTGGCTTTCAGCCGTCAGTCGGTGATGCGCCCCCAGCCGATGGACCTGGCGGCGATGGTATCGAAGCAGTGCCAAGTGCTGGACCGAGTCCTGGGGCAGCGCATCGCTCTCGAGTTCTCGAGCGCAGATAAACTGGCCTGGGTAAACGCGGATATGGGTATGATGGACCAAGTTCTCTTCAACCTGTGTCTGAATGCGCGGGACGCCATGAAAGACGGCGGGCGGCTCCAGGTTCGGCTGACAGAGGCGGAAGTTGGCGCGGAACAGGCGAAGGCCCATGACAAGCAGCCGGGGAGGCACGTATGTTTGTCCGTGACCGACAACGGCTGCGGTATGGACGATCAAACGATGCAGAGGCTTTTTGAGCCATTCTTCACGACCAAAGACATCGGTCAGGGCACCGGTCTGGGGCTGGCGACGGTACGCGGAATGGTTCAACAGCACGGTGGCTGGGTGGAGGTTGAAAGTTGTGTGGGCAAAGGCAGCACGTTTCAGGTTTACCTGCCTGCCGTAGCGCAACCTCCTGCCGCGCCAGCGGTTTCCCGGGTGGAAAAGGTCGCGCGCGGCCAAGGCACGATTCTGGTGGTCGAGGACGAACCTGAAGTTCGCCGCCTGACCGGAATGATTCTCGTGAAGACCGGCTACAAGGTTCTCGAGGCGGCCGATGGCCCCGAGGCGCTGGCGCTGTGGCGGGAGCATCGGGCGGAGATCGACCTGCTTTACACCGACATGGTAATGCCTGGCGGCTTATCAGGAATCGATCTGGCGCAGCGCGTTTTGGCGGACAAACCCAGGGTGAAAGTTATCATCACCAGCGGGTACAACATCGAGATGCCGGACCTGAGCAAGGCAACAGAGTCTTCTTTGGCTTGCCTGCCCAAGCCGAGCCCGGCTGCCACCTTGATCTCGGTGATCCAGAAATGTTTGCAATGGAAGCGAGCCGGGCGGGAAATAAGACAGAAACATTAAAGACAGAAAAATGAAGAGAAAACCCATCTTCCCCATTTCCCCCATCTTCCTGTCTTGAATCTTTCTGTCTAGTTTTTTCCATCCCGCTAGATGTGCGCATCCTCGACTGAATGATCTCGAAACCACCTAAAGAGTTAGTGAAATATTGTGAAATATAGTTGCCATCTGCCCGCAAAGGCGTATTGATGGGCAACGACAGGAGAAAGCAGCATGGCGAATTTCGATGTATGGGATGGACTGGCGGCAAAAGAGGCGGCATCGCTTCATAAAAGCATTGATGATCTGAACTGGACCCCCCCTGAAGGGTTTACCGTTAAACCGCTTTATACCGCCGAAGATCTTCGTCAGTTGAATAATCTGAATACACTGCCCGGACTGCCGCCGTATATTCGCGGGCCGCGGGCCTCCATGTATGTCGGCCACCCGTGGACAGTCAGGCAGTATGCCGGTTTTTCGACGGCCCATGAATCCAATGCTTTCTACCGCAAAAACCTGGCGCTCGGACAAAAGGGGTTGTCGGTCGCGTTTGACCTGGCCACGCATCGCGGTTACGACTCCGATAATCCGCGGGTGGCTGGTGATGTCGGTAAGGCCGGGGTCGCCGTGGATACAGTTGAAGATATGAAAATTCTGTTCGACCAGATTCCGCTGGACCAGATGTCGGTTTCCATGACCATGAACGGCGCGGTAATCCCGATCATGGCTTTTTACATCGTCGCCGCTGAGGAACAGGGCGTCACGCCGGATAAACTGACCGGCACCATTCAAAACGACATTCTAAAAGAGTATCTCTGCCGGAACACCTACATTTATCCGCCGAAGCCTTCAATGCGCATCATTTCCGACATCATCGCGTACTGTTCGATCAATATGCCGGAATTCAACACGATCAGCATCAGCGGTTATCATATCGGCGAGGCCGGCGCAAACTGCGTCCAGCAGGTGGCGTTCACCATTGCCGACGGCATGGAATATATCCGGGCGGCGATTGACGCCGGACTGCATATTGATGATTTCGCGCCGCGTCTGTCATTTTTCTTCGGTATCGGCATGGACTTCTTTATGAACGTGGCGATGCTGCGGGCCGCCCGCTACCTGTGGAGCGACGCGGTAAAGAAGTTCGGCGCAACAAATCCGCATTCGCTGGCGCTGCGAACGCACTGCCAAACCTCCGGCTGGTCGCTGACCGAACAGGACCCGTACAACAATGTTGTCCGGACCACCCTTGAATGCCTGTCCGCCGCGCTGGGCGGCACCCAGTCGATGCATACCAACGCGTTCGACGAAGCATTGGGGCTGCCGACTGACTTTTCCGCCAGGATCGCCCGCAACACTCAGATCATTGTTCAGGAGGAGTCGGAAATCTGCCGCACGGTGGATCCCCTGGCCGGCTCATACTATGTTGAATCCCTGACTCAGGAAATCATCAATCAAGCCGGTGCGCTGATTGGCATGATTGAGAAAAACGGCGGCATGGCCAAAGCCATTGAAGCCGGGATTCCGAACCGCCTGATTGATGAGGCCGCCGCGATTATACAGGCGCAGATTGACGAAGGCAGCCGGGTGATTGTCGGCGTCAATAAGTATCATCTCCAAAAAGAGGAAGCGGTAAACGTGCGGGAAATTGATGACAGCGCCGTCAGCCGTGAAGAGATTGATTCGCTGCGCAAAATCAAAGCCTCACGGGACAATGCGGCGGTAAAAGCAGTGCTCGAAGAATTAAAACAGGCCGCAGCCGGCAAGGTAAATCTGCTGGCTGTCGCGGTTAAAGCGGCAAGGCTGCGGGCAACCATCGGTGAAATCTCCGATGCCATGGAACAAGTTTTCGGGCGGTATCAGCAGAAGACGCATTGCGTGACCGGTGTGGTTGCCAAAGTCTTTGCGCAGAACCCGAAGGCCAAAGCACAGTTTGACGCAATCAAAGAACGGGTTGCGGAACTGACCCGGAAAAACGGGCGTCCGCCGCGCGTATTGATCGCTAAAATGGGTCAGGACGGTCATGACCGCGGTGCGAAAGTGATTGCCAGCGCCTATTCCGATCTTGGTTTTGCTGTTGATTTCAGCCCGATGTTCTCGACGCCTGAAGAAGTCGCCAAACTGGCGGCGTCCAGTAATGCTGACCTGATCGGGGCGTCATCGCTTGCTGCCGGACACAAAACGCTGCTGCCTGACCTGATAGCGCAGCTCAAGGCGATTGGTCGGGAAGACATTAAAGTTGTTGCCGGCGGAGTCATTCCGCCGCAGGATTATGATTTCCTGTATCAGCATGGCGTCAAGTCCATTTTCTGTCCCGGCACACCGATGCTGGAAAGCGCTTCCAAGTCGCTGGACGTTATAGCGGGATAGGATCACCCGCGCACTGCGCCAGAAAGCAATGGCTTATCAGTTTTACAAGAGATACAGTTACATTATATGGATGAACAGAATGTTCAAATCGGCACCCTCCAGCCGGTATTGCTTGCCAGGATAGAGGGCAATATCGGGATCATCACCCTGAATGATCCGCATAGAGCTAACTGCCTCAGTGCGGAGCTGAGCAGGTTGTTCTTGTCGGCACTTGCCGGCTTTGAAGAAAATAAACTGCGTGTCGTGGTGGTGCGGGCCTATCCCGGAGCCAAAGTGTTTTCGGCAGGACATGACCTGAAGGAGATACATGCCGACGGATCGGAGCCGCTCGCCTACAACGATCTCTTCGAACAACTCCTGAGGGCAGTCATAAAATATCCCGTTCCCCTGATCGGCATGATCGAGGGCAGCGTGTGGGGCGGAGCCTGCGACCTGGCCGCCACCTTCGATATCCTGGTGGGAACTCCTTCCTCATCCTTCGCCATCACTCCCGCAAAGCTGGGCATCGCATACAACGTGGCAGGCCTCAACCACTTCATGGGCGTTATGCCAGCCCATGTGTTCAGGGAGATGCTCTTCACTGCCAACCCCATCACCGCCGATGAAGCTTACCGACTGGGATTCCTGAACCGGCTGGTGGATCCCGGCAAACTGGAGGAGACAGCGATGGACATCGCCCGGACAATCGCTTCCCGGGCCCCGCTCGATGTTAAACTTCTGAGACTGGAACTCAGGAAACTGGCGTCAGGGACATCCCTGACACCCGACGACTTTGAAGAAATCCAGGGGATGCGAAAAACAGTCTATAAAAGCGCTGACTTCAGGGAAGGGGTGAAAGCCTTTTTCGAGAAAAGAACACCGGAATTTAAGGGCGAATAAAACACAATTAGGATAGAAAAACTTTGACGAATCTGAAGATCAATCCGGAACGAATCGGGAACAGACATTCTTCTATTACTCCTTTTGATGCCTTCGCCTGCAATGACAGGTTGCTGGTGATCTGCTGCGGGAATGATGTTCTGTTTGGTCACCTCTGCGATACCCTGGGTCTTCCAGATCTTGCCAAGGATCAACGCTTTGACTCGAATGCCAAACGCAATGCGAACCAGCAGGCTCTCAAAGACCTGCTCGAAGGACCGCTCCGGCAGGATACCGCCGTTGCCTGGCGTACAAAACTCGAAAAGGCAGGTATTCCAGTCGGTCTGGTCCTTACGGTGGAAGAAGCAGAAAACCTCGAACAGATCAGGTTCAGGAACATGGTAAGCCAATCCGGGGATAAGGCAGTGCCCGGAAATCCCATCAAGTTCGGTTCATATTCTGCAGGAATCTCTCCTGTCGTTCCGCCGCGACTTGACGCCGAAGGCCCCGCAATCAGAAAAGAATTCAGCGCGTGAACCTGCCTCTGACATCAGATCCCGATGTCAGGACGGAACTCTGCCTGAAACTGGGAGGGCTGCTCTTTTCAGGCAGTGCCTCGACCCAGAGGACCATGGATTCGGCCTCGACTCTGCTCGCTTTGATCACCGGGATATCCCTGGCTGTTCTGTTCAGCAGTTCGGATGCCGTCGCAACAAAAAGCGTGGCCATCGTGTCCCCTACCCTTTTCCTGATACCGGCCGTTCCCATGGTGTAAAAGGAAACTTCAGGCTGTTTGCAGCGACATCACTTTGGGTTCGTGCGCGTCGTTTCTTGGGCTCGCGCCTTCCGAGAAGGCAAGATACAGGAACGCGAAGAAGCCTGCGATCGGCACCATCAGGAGCACCCCGACCCAGATGCTTTTACCGCGGGCTTTGGCGATATTCAGCGACCAAAGAACCTGGGCCACCAGGTTCAGCAGGGGAACCAGGTAAGCCACGAACCACCAGGGTGACATTCCGGCGGCGCGAATCAGCGGAAAGAGCTGCACAACCGGCAGCCAGACGAGAATGCCCGGCTCCAGTCCGGTCTTCCGGCAAATCAGCATGCAACAGTAACAATGGAATAAATAGACCAGGAGCAGAATACCAAACACAGTCAGCGCCTGCTTGCTGCGGACCAAAGCACTCAGTGAGGAATAGGTCAGCTTGTTCTTCTGCCAAATCTGCGCCAACTTCTTGCCCTCTTCCTGCATCCTGGGCGGGGCGAGTTTGACAACTTCCGTCCGTGCCCAAACGACCGCGCTGTTGGTCCCAAGTCGAGCCTTTTTCGCCATGCCATATCCAAGCTTTTCCTGCACGTCTGCCGGCAAATCGGCGACTTTGATGTTGTTCATGCCCCCGGCGTGGAGGATGAAGATGTAGGTCTTGGCCTTGGTGGTGACTGTCGCATTTGTGTACGTCTCTGTCTTGGTTTTGAGCAGGGCAAACGTCTGCTCCTCGGCGGCTCCGGCACCAAAAGCCCATATTAACCATAGGGCCAAGGCCAGCCAGATGAGTCTGCCTGCGGCATAGTGCTGCGTTTTCAAGGCGTTCATACACGGAGTCCTTGCTGCCCAACCAACCTGTCCGGTCAAGCAACCAGACCGCTTAGCTGCACACTCCGTGCCATTCCGCTCAGCCGACCACCGCGAGCTTACTTTTGGTCTGGCTTAGGGTCAGCCGCCGGCACCGGGGGCGTCTCCTGCTTCGAGGCATCCGCAGCGGCCGCCTTATCTTCCTTCTTGGGCTCCTCTTTCTTCTCGGCGAGAATCTGACCACGCTCTTTGAGCACCGAGTCCATCGCCCAGCTCGAAACCAGGTAAACATTCTTCTCGTAAACCTTCTCCTGAGCCAGCTTGTCTTCAAGCTTCTGTTGCTTCTCCTTGAATTCCTTGTCGAGCCTCGTTTTGTCCTCGGGCTTTTCATCCTTGCCAACCACGCGTTCCTTGGCAATCTGCGCCGACACCGTCAGCGCGCACGGAAAATTGTCGTTGGTTTTCTGGCCGACTTTGATCGTGTAGGTAAAGTTGTCGAACGTGTCGAGCGTTGCCACCGTGGGCTTGTCCAGACCGGTTTGCTCCGGCTTGACATCGGGGGCAAGCACGTCGCTAAAAGTCGGGGAATTCAGCGCATAGGAGAAGTTGGATGTCTTGGCGGAGTCCAGTTGCTCACCAGGCTTGGCTTCGCTCAGCTTCCAGTCAGTGGCGGTTTCCAGGTCGCGCGTTACCTTCCATGAGTTGGTCGCCACAGGAAAGACAACGCTAATTGAACGAATCTTCTCGACCTTGAAAAAGTCCTTGTTCAGCCATGCCTCAGGCTTCGCCTCGATATTGCTCAAAGGATCCGAGACCACGGCGACCACTTTGGCTCCTGTCCCGACCATGACGTAGCGGCCATCGGGGTAACCTTCGCTTTCTCCCATCTCGCCCATCGGGGACGGTCGGTTTTCCGCCTTGCGCAGATGGGTTTTGCCCAGGAGCAATGACTTGATGATCTTGCCGCCCTGGTCGCGCAGCTCGACCAGCACAGCGGTGTTCGCCGCCAGGCCGGGTGGCAGCAGCTTATAGCGGCCTAACATGGACGGCCCGATTTCCTCCACCTGAACTGCCTTGAGGTCAGCCGCCTTCAGAAGGAACCCACTGATCTCCGAAAAGTTCGCCGGATAATCGTTGCGCTGCTTGACCCGCCAAAGGTTATCCTTCTTGACGAGGTCCAGCTCGTTCGTGCCGCCTTTGATAACGATCTCGACGACATCATTAACTGGCAGATCACCGAGCAGTTTTTGTCCGGTGCTCTTGGTGCTGCCCTTCCAGGCAGTGTGCTTGCTCTGATACAACCACAAACCGGCGGCACCCAACGCCACCACCAATACCAGAAGAATAAGAAGCTGTTTCTGATTCATTTTGCCGAGGTCTTTCTGCGTTTAACCACCGCGATGACAATGCCCGTGGCAGTCACGGCCAGGGGGATGGCGAGAATGTTAATCCATTTGAGCCGTGTCTGGAGCGACACAACTTCCTTGCGCAGATCCTTCTGGACCTGCTTGAGGCGCCTGCCGGTTTCCGCCTCTTCCTTGCGGAGCTTCTCCAACTCGATGCGCTGTTCCGGAGATAAAATGAAGCGCTGGTCTTTGTCCTTCTTCGCCGCCTGCAGTTCGTTGATCTTGCGCTGGGCATCGCCCTTGCTCTCCTCCAGCCGTTTGATCTCGCTCTGGAACTTCTCGTTGGCCACCGCCTCCATTTCCTTCATGCGGGTGAACGGGCGGCTCATGGTCGCACGGCTGCGCACGGCGATGAGGTTGCTGTCGCCCGTCATTTGCTCGATAAGGTTTTGAGCCAGATTCAGATTCGCGTTCATGGCCATCTGCATGGCGCCAAACGGACTCTCAATCTTCCGCATCGTAAACGGGTCGTAGAGCATGTCGGCGTCGCCAAACAATACAACCGCATTATCGCTCTTGGTTTCCTTGAGCGAATCACCGGCCTTTTTCTGGTCCGCCTTCTTTTCGTCTTTCTTGTCGGCGTCCGCCTTGTCGTCCTTCTTCTCCAGCGGCTCGCCGTCCGGAAAGGCCGTCTTGAACTTGCCCGAAAGGCGGAGGGCGAGCTTGTATTTCACGCCCGATGGCTTGAACTCCTTCATGATGTTCTCGCCGGAAAGATTGGCAAGCATCGCATCCACCAACTGCGAATCCTTGGAGCTTTCCAGCAGCACGGTTTCCTTCAGACCTGATACCGGGGTGCCGGTGAACGCCCCGCACAATGGAAGCCAAATGTTGTCGATCTGGCTGGTGGCCACATCGTCTTTGTTGATGCCATCCGCCGTGAGGGCCAGCCAGGCTGGCGCTTCCTGCGGCTCGCCGGTTCGCCCGCGCAACTGCATCTTGAATCGCAGATCGGCCACAACTTTGGCCGTGTCAAACTGGATGCCCCAGGCTTTGAGCAGCTTGTCCAGCGACGAGCCGCCACCCCCCATGTTGGCCATCATCTGGTTCTGCTGCTGCCGGTTGTCAGCCAGGCACTGGGCGTCAAGGAAAGCCACCAACTTGCCGCCTCGCATGATGAACTGATCGATGGCATACTGCGCTTTGTCGGAAATGTCCTTCGGCGCAACCACCAACAGCAATTTGATGTCGTCCTCGATCTTATCCACGTCCAAACCGACCCGCTTGACGGTAAAATCACTCTTCAACTCGCTCACCAACGCCCACGGCTGGCTGCCTTGCTGTTGCTGGCCCATCTGCTGCATCACGGGATTGGCCGGCATCCCGAACAAGGGCAGCGGGCTCATGATGCCAACGGTTGGCTTCTCCGGCGATTCCACCCGGGCGATGGCGCGGGTAAGGTCGTATTCGAGCAGACGCTCGCGATTAGGCGCCAAAAATGCAATCGACTGCGCCTCGTCCACACACTTAACCGTCAGACCAAGATAATACCTCTCGACTCCCGGCAGCGGTGTCGGCTCCATGCCGTCCAAGCGGGCCGAGTCCTCGGCGTCCGAGTCCGGCTGCGGATCGTACTTCTCGACCTTCAGCTTGCTGCCGGCCACCTGTTTGTATTCCGCCAGCAAATCCTCGACTTTGCGCGCGTAGCCTTTGAGATACACAGTTTCGGGCGTCGCTGACTCGCTTTGCGTGCAGTAAAAGCGGATGGTGACAGGCGTATCAAGCTTCTTGAGAATCGCCTTCGTGCCGGCGGATAGCGTATAAGCCTTCTCCTGAGTCAGATCCACGCGGATCCGTGCCGCCCCGAGGATGAAGTTGAGCAATATGAGAATGCCGAGCATCACCACGACGCCCAGAGTCGAATATAAGATGGTATCGATTGATTTCTTTTGCATCGTCGTCTCCTTGGCTCAGCCTGCCCGGTGCGTTCGCAAAATCACGCTGGTCGTGAAAAGGGAAAACACGATCACCGAAAGAAAGAAAATAATGTCCCGTGAATCCAACACGCCTTTCTGGAACCCCTCGAAATGCGTCATTACGCTGAATGACGTAACCAGATCCGCCAGCCACGGTTGGGCAAACTGCTCGAGCACGTTAATGACCGGCGGGTAACCCGCCAGGATAAGGAACAAGCAGACCATCACCGAAATGATGAAACTGACAACTTGGCTGCGCGTCAACGCCGACGTGATACAACTGACGGCGAGATAGGCCCCCGCCATAAGCCAGCTCCCAATATAAGCCGTGAAAATGATGCCGATATCCGGATGGCCGAGGTACCTCACCGTCAGCACCATTGGAAATGTCAGCAGCAGCGCCAAAGCCAAAAATAGCCACGAAGCCAGAAATTTCCCGACGATGGCCTGCCAGGCGGTGATGGGCATGGTGAGCAGCAGCTCGATGGTCCCCACGCGCCGCTCTTCAGCCCACAATCGCATCCCGACCGCAGGCACCAGAAACAGGTAAAACCAGGGATGCCAGTCGAAGAATGGACGAACCAGGGATGCCTCGCCCGCCTCGAGAAAATGAGCGACAAAGAATGTGAAAAAACCGCATAACAGCAGGAATATCACAATGAAAACATAGGCCAGAGGCGACGTGAAATAGGCGCCTAACTCGCGTTTTGTAATCGTCCAAACATTGCGCCAGGCGTTCATTGTGCCACCTCCTTCGCCGTGTCAGGCATGGTGATGCTGCGGAAAACATCGTCGAGCCGGCCCTCTTCGGCTTGCAACTGCTCGATTTGCCAATCGTGCGCAGCCTCGCCGATGGCCTGCGCCAGCGCGCCGTTCGCGCCCGCTTTCGGGAACGCCCGCACCGTCACATGGCCGTCCTTGTCATCCAGCAACGTCACCCGCTTGACCAGGGGCACCTGGTAAAGCCTGGTTGTAACCGTGACCGACGCCACGCCTTTGACTCGCAACGTCACGGCTCCGGCCGAATCCGATTTCTGCCGTAACTCCGCCGGCGTGCCGTTGGCAACGATCTTGCCGCGGTCGATGATGATAGCCCGCGAACAGGCGGCATCCACCTCCTCCAAAATATGCGTCGAAAAGATGATCGCCTTCTTTTCACCCATCCGCCGAATCAATTGGCGCACTTCGTATTTCTGGTTCGGGTCCAGCCCGTCCGTCGGCTCGTCCAAAACCAGCACATCCGGGTCATGAATGATGGATTGCGCAAAGCACGTGCGGTGACGAAAACCCTTGGATAGCGTCTCGACACTTTGGTGCAGCACCGCTTTCAGAAAGCACATCTCCACAACACGCCCGACAGCCTGTTTCCTGGCGTCCCCGCGCAACCCGCGAATCTCAGCCGTGAAATTCAAAAAACCATACACCGTCATGTCAGTGTAAGCCGGCGCGTTTTCCGGCAGGTAACCAATCAGCCGCCGCGCCTCAATCGGATGCTGCACAATGTCGAACCCGCCCACCGACACCGCGCCGGAGGTCGGCGGCAGGAAACCGGTGATCATGCGCATGGTAGTCGATTTCCCAGCGCCATTGGGACCCAGGAAACCAAGCACCTCGCCTCGGTCCACAGAGAACGACACGCCATCCACCGCCCGTTTGGTCCCAAACATTTTTGCCAGATTTTGAACCTTAATCATATTCTGCATCCATCGTTTCTAATGGAAACGACCCGTCGAAATACTCAGTCCCGACCCGGTTGTAAAGTGATTTTTCACAACATTTTCTCTGCTCGCAGGCACAAATGCGCCCCGCTGCGCACTTTCGAGTCTCTTGGATTATATTTGCCGGACGGCGTTCAAACTTTTTTGCGTTTCAGGAAAGTGGCCTTTGGTCCTGGATGCCTCGGCTGAAAGACAAAGGGAGACGATGAAGACAGAAAGACTAGAGACAGAAAAATTGAAGACAGAAAAATTAAAACAGGAAGACTAAAGCCAGAAAATCAGAATCCCTCCCCATTTTTCTGTCTCTAATTTTTCTGTCTCAATTCCCTGCTTTTACCCAGTTTGCCTCTGTTCACCACCCCCCGCAGCGTAACAAGGAAAGATTGAAGACAGAAAAATTGAAGACAGAAAAATTAAAACAGGAAGATCAAAGCCATGAAATCAGAATCCCTCCCCATTTTTCTGTCTCTAATTTTTCTGTCTCGATTCCCTGGTTTTACCCAGTTTGCCTCTGTTCACCAACCCCCGCAGCGTAACAAGGAAAGATTGAAGACAGAAAAATTGAAGACAGAAAGATCAAAACAGAAATATCAAAGCCATGAAATCAGAATCCCTCCCCATTTTTCTGTCTCTAATTTTTCTGTCTCGATTCCCTGGCTTTACCCAGTCTGCCTCTCTTCACCAACCCCCGCAGCGTCGCCAAGTTCTGCACATCTTCATGCAAATCCTCCGACTTGGGCGTCTCCAAACAGCCCGGGCAATCCTTAAAC
>Ga0194054_10001075_pt1 | contig 13433 bp, 14 predicted proteins | sample SepL2210m_MetaG_FD_163628 | JGI IMG/M metagenome (GOLD analysis project Ga0194054, IMG submission 163628) | Anoxic zone freshwater microbial communities from boreal shield lake in IISD Experimental Lakes Area, Ontario, Canada - Sep2016-L227-10m | ecosystem: Environmental > Aquatic > Freshwater... | reverse complement strand
GGGCGGGGCGGTCATGGTCAAGGTTTCGAAGCCGGGACAGGACATGCGATTCGACGTGCCGGTCATCGGAACAAAAACCATCGAGGCCGCGGCCGCCGCGAAGATCCATGCCATCGGAGTCGAGGCCGGGGCAACGCTGCTCTTGGACCGGCGGCGTGTTGCCGCCGCCGCCGAGGCCCGCTCTCTTTCGATTTACGGACTATGAATGCCATCCGCACAGGAGTCGTGGGCGTCGGACACATGGGCATCAACCACGCGCGGATTTACAGCGAGATCTCGACGCTCGCCGCCGTCTATGATGCCGACAGCGCCGCCGCCGGGGCCGCCGCCGCCAAATACCACACGCGGGCGGCGACATCGCTCGAGGAGTTCGCCTCGCTTGTGGACGCGGCGACGATCTGCACGCCCACGGTCACGCATTACGAAATCGGGAAAGCTCTTCTCGCGAAACGCAAGCACCTCCTGATCGAGAAGCCGATCGCCGACACGCCGGAGCATGCGCATGAGCTCTCCGAGCTCGCCGCCGCGCATTCCTGCGTTCTTCAGGTCGGCCACGTCGAGCGTTTCAACCCGGTCCTCCACGCGCTTGAGGCCCAGCTCCAAAACCCGCGTTTCCTGGAGGTCACACGCCTTTCCCCCTACCCGAACCGCAGCACCGACATCGGGGTCGTCCTCGACCTGATGATCCACGACATCGAAATCATCCTGCATCTCGTCCGCTCGCCGATCGCCTCGATGGACCCGGTCGGAATCTCGGTCCTCGGGCGCGGGGAGGACATCGCCAACGTCCGGTTCCGGTTCGAGAACGGGTGCGTCGCCAACCTCACCGCCAGCAGGATCAGCCAGGACCGCGTCCGAAAAATCCGCGTCTTCCAGGAAAACGCCTACCTGTCCCTGGATTACAAAAACCAGTCCGGCTACCTCCTCCGCCTCGCCCGTGACGATGAGAAGGCCAGCTCGGGGATCGGGAAGCTGATCGGGCTCGCGACCGACTCGAAAATCGTGACCGACTTCAGCGGGCGCCGGATCGTGCGCGAGCCGGTCGAGATCGAGAAGGGCGAGCCGCTGAAAATCGAGTTGGAATCATTTGTCCGCTGCGCGAGAGAGGGGCTCAAGCCGCGCGTCACCGGCCGGGCCGCCGCCAACGCGCTCGGCATCGCGCTGTCCATCACACGCCGGATCGAAGAGGCCGACCCGCGGACGAAATAAACCGCGGCCGTCCAGTCCGGGCGACTGTTGACTTGCGCCCCGGCGGCGGCCCATACTTCGCGCTGATGGCCGTCATTGGAATCACCGGCAGCATTGCCTCGGGAAAGTCCGCCCTGCGGGATCTTTTGGCTCCTCTCCTGCCGGCGGAGACTCTTGATGCGGATCTGATCGCGCGGAACCTTCTGGATCAGGATCCCGATGTTCGCGTGCGGGTGAAGGCGGGGATTTCCCCCCGCGCCTACCGGGCGGACGGATCCGCGGACCGTCTGGAAATCCGGCGGATCATCTACAGCGACCCCGCCGCCAAGTCCCGGCTCGAGGCGATCCTTCACCCGCTGGTTCGCAAAACATGGACCGCGGCCGCCTCGCTTGCCCGCGAGGAAAACCGGCATCTGATTGTCGATATCCCGCTTTTGTTCGAGACCGGCGCCGCGGGTCATTTTGATTTTGTCATCACGGTCGCCTGCTCGCCCGAGGTTCAGAATGCACGGCTGGCCGCCCGCGGGATCGCCCCGGACCTCGCGCGGAGCATCCTCTCCACACAAATGCCGGCCGCTGAAAAAATCTCCCGGTCCACGCAGGTGGTCTGGAACGACGGGAGCCTTGCGGCGCTGGAAGCGCAGGCGAGGGAGTTCGCCGCGACGCTGACGGGAAGCGCGGGCGTTTTGCCATGAACTCCCGGGAGGGCGTTTTTCCAGGTCCGGCGAGATTCCTTTTTTCTCGATGGCAGCGGCCATCATCGCCGCCGGGTTCGCGCTCCCGGCCTGGCTTGCATTTGCCCTGCGGCATATCTCCTGGCGTTCGTCTCTCCGCAGGGATTGAGGCTTTTCGTTCGACTCTCCCTGGAATCTCCGTAGCTTTCGACCATGAGATTTGTTGACCAGATTCGCATCCACGCCAAAGCCGGGGACGGAGGCAACGGATGTTGCAGCTTCCGGCGGGAAAAATTTGTCCCTCACGGCGGGCCGGATGGCGGGGACGGTGGCACGGGCGGGGACATCATCCTCCAGGCCGATCACGACACCGACAATCTTGTCGCGCTCTTTTTTGAGCCGCTGGTCCGTTCCGGGCGCGGCGGGCACGGGAAGGGAAAGAACAAGCACGGACGCAGCTCCCAGGCCACCATCGTCAAGATCCCGGCCGGCACGATCATCTGCCGGGCGGGGCGGCAGCAGGGAGACCCGGTCGAGGAGGAGCCGGTGGCCGACCTCACCGAAAACGGACAGCAGTTCCTCCTCTGCAAGGGCGGGGACGGAGGAAAAGGAAACACCCATTTCAAAAGCTCGACAAACCGCGTGCCGCGCCAGCACAGCAAGGGCTACCCGGGCGAGGAAGGCTGGTTTTCCCTCGAGCTCCGCACCATCGCCGATGTCGGCCTCGTCGGCTATCCCAATGCCGGCAAGTCCACGCTCCTCGGCGCGATCTCCGCGGCTCATCCGAAAACCGCACCCTATCCGTTCACCACGCTCCACCCGGTCATCGGCGTCGTTGACCTGCCGGAATACCGCCGCATCACGGTCGCCGATATCCCCGGCCTCATCGAGGGCGCCCACGAAAACAAAGGCCTCGGACACGAGTTTCTCCGCCATATCGTCCGCTGCAAAATGCTCCTCTTCGTCCTCGATATGGCCGGCAGCGAAGGACGCAGCCCGATCGCCGACTACCAGTCCCTCCGCAAGGAACTCAAACTTTACGATCCCACCCTTCTGAAAAGACCGTTCGCCGTGATCGCAAACAAGTCGGACCTCGCGGAATCGGCGGCCCATGTCCGGGTGTTCCAAACGAAATTCCCCAAGGTCCGGCTCATCGAGATCTCGGCTCTGGAAAAGTCGGGGCTGGAGAAAATCTTCCGCGAAATTCAAGTATAACCGTCCGATTCACGGGCGCTTCCCGGAGGCCGGCCGCGTAGGCTTCGAACACGAGTTGCCGGTGCAGAGGATGAGGACGGTTGGTTTTTTCATGCGGGCGGGCAGGGGTCCCCTGATGTCACAAGCCCGCGCTCATACCAGCCGCGGGTGCGCACACAGGCATTGCAGACGGAAAGCATGACGGGCACTTCGACAAGGACGCCGACGACGGTCGCCAGCGCGGCGGGCGAGGTGGGGCCGAAGAGCGTGATCGCCACGGCGACCGCCAGCTCGAAGAAATTGCTCGCGCCAATCAGCGCGCCCGGAGTGGCCACATTGTGCCGGACTTTCAGAAAGCGCATGAGGCCGTAGGTCAGCCCGGAGTTGAAATAGACCTGGATGAGGATCGGCACCGCCAGAAGCAGGACGGACGTCCAATTCGTCACGATGTTCTCGGCCTGAAACGCGAAAATCAGCGTGAGTGTGGCGAGGAGCGCGACGATCGTCACCGGCCGGAATCCGGGAAGGAAGCGTCCGTTGAACCACCCGGCCCCCTTCGCCTGGATCAGCGCGGCGCGGCTGATCCAGCCCGCGGCGAGCGGGATGACGATGAAAACGAGCACCGAAGTGAACAGCACGGCCCCGGGAATATGCACGCCGGTGACGCCGACCAGCAGCATGACAATGGGCGCGAAGGCAAAGACCATGATGAGGTCGTTGATGGCAACCTGCGCCAGCGTGTAGGGACCGTCCCCGTCGGTGAGGTAGCTCCAAACAAACACCATGGCCGTGCAAGGAGCCGCCGCGAGGATGATGAGGCCGGCGACATAGTTCTTGGCGGTCTCGGGCGCGATCCAGCCCAGCACGCCGCCGAAAAGATGCGTGATGAACAGCCAGCCGAGCAGCGCCATGCTGAACGGCTTGACCAGCCAGTTGACGAAGAGCGTGACGAACAGCCCTTTCGGTTTCACCAAGACGCCCCGGATGCCGCCAAAATCAATCTTGAGCATCATGGGGTAAATCATGAGCCAGATGAGCGCGGCAATCGGGATGTTGACGTGCGAGTCTTTTCCGAATTCGAGTTCGCCGATGCGACGGGTCAGGTCCGGCAGCAGCCTGCCGAGGGCCAGACCGAGGACCATGCAGGCAAAGACCCAAACCGTCAGATACCTCTCGAAAAAGTCGAGCCTCCTGGGTGTGGTTTCTTGTTCCATGGCAGGATCTCTATAAGCGCTCAACCACAGCAGTCGGCGCTGCCGCAGCAGCCCGATGCTTCCGTGCCGGATGGTTCAAGGAGTTGTTTCTCAACCTGGCGGAAGGCCGAGACCGCCCCGCGCTCGATCATGCGTCCGATCTCGATGGCTTGACGAATTTCGTCCCCGGTCAGTCCGATCTCTCTGGATCTGGCCAGATGGTGTTGCAGGCATGGTTGGCAGTGGGCGGCAGCCGATGCGCCGAGGGCGATGAGTTCTTGGATTTTTTCGTTCATGGTTTTGCAGGTGTGATTGAGATGTCTTCTATTTCCCAGAGAGGATTTCTTCGAGGGCGGCGGGTCCGACCGGTTCGTGGAGTTGCCAGTCGATGAGCGCGGCTTTTTCCCGGCTCAAAGTTTGCACTTCGCGCAGGCAGATGATTTCGCGCCGGGCGCGCTCGCGAAGGAGCGGATCCCGAAGATCGAGCCGCACAAAGCTCTGATTGACCACCCAAGCGGCTGGCTCGATGCCGGCGCGACGAAGATCGTCCTGCAAAGCGGCGGCTTCATGCACCGGAGTGGCCTCAGGCAGGGTCACCAAAAAGACGCGGGTGTAATCCGGATTGCGCAGGCGGGGGAGCAACTCGCTCACTTCTTCCGGCACGCTGTCGCTGCTGCGACTCTGGCGGTTCAGCTCCCGTTGGTAAGACTGCGAGGCGTCCAGGAGCAGGAGGGTGTGTCCGGTGGGGGCGGTATCGAGCACCACGAATCCGTGCTTCGCACCAGCCACCGTGCGGGCAAATGCACGGAAGACCGCGATTTCTTCCGTGCAGGGCGAGCGCAGGTCTTCTTCCAGCAACGCAAGGGACTCCGCATCGAGCCCCACTCCTTTTTCGGCCAGCACCTGCCGGACATAGGCCGCAGTTTCCACGGCCGGGTCAATGCGTCCGAGGGTCAGCCCGGCGACTTCTTCGCCAAGGGCCGCGGTCACATGGGCTGCGGGGTCGGTGGTCGAGAGGGCGACCTTGTGTCCCTGCCGGGCGAGCCACACCGCCACCGCAGCGGCAACGGTGGTCTTGCCAACGCCTCCTTTGCCCATCGTCATGATGACTCCACGACCCGCGGCGGCGATGGGTTTCAGTAACTCTTCAAGATCGGTAAACTGGGGGGCCGATTCGTGAAGGTCGGCACCCCCGGCAATGGTGAATGCGACATCGTTGCCGGCGAGGAGATTGCGCAGTGCGGGCACCCCGAGCAGATTGTGAGGACGAAGTGCGATGCGGTGGACGGGCAGTCCGGCCAGAAATGCGGATGCTCCCGCGAGAGCGGATTCCTGACGGCCCGCCAGGGCGGCGGCGACCGGATCGTCCGGGGCGGTTGCCGTGAAGATTCCGTTGAGGATCAGTGTTTGGTTGGCAATCCCGAGGTGCCCCAACTCCGCAGAGGTGCGTGCGGCCTCGGTGAGAGAAGCAGTCTGGGCGCGGCTGACCAGCACGACAACGGTGCGGGCCGCGTCGGCGAGGCTGGCGAGAGCGGTTTCATAAATGGTGCGCTGTTTGTCCAATCCGGCCAGTGGGCCGAGGCAGGATGTGCCGGAGGTGTTGTCGGCAAAGAATCCCGTCCACGCTTTTGGAAGCGCGAGCAAACGAAGGGTGTGCCCGGTGGGAGCCGTGTCGAAAATGACATGGTCAAAATCCGCCGCCGCGCCGGGCTCGCCAAGCAGGCGCGAGAACTCGTCAAAGGCGGCGATCTCCATCGTGCATGCGCCGGACAGCTGTTCCTCCATGCTCCGCAGAGCGGCCTCGGGGAGCAGCCCGCGCATCGGACCGATGATCTTTTCACGGTAGGCGGCGGCAGCTTCCGCCGGGGCGATATTCATCGCGAACAATCCAGCCACAGCAGGAACCGGGGCGGGTTGCCGTCCGAGTTTGACATCGAGCACTTCGTCGAGATTCGACGCCGGATCGGTGCCGACGAGAAGGACTCGCTTGCCCGAATCCGCCAGAACCAATGCCGATGCGCAGGCCAGCGAAGTTTTTCCAACGCCGCCCTTGCCGGTGAAAAAGTAGAAGCGTGGAGCATGGTCCAGCCAGGGAGAGGATGCTTGGATTGTATGGGTTGGCACCATGATTAAATTTCTTTGGCGTCTATCCTTTCCCTTTCCCAAGTCAGAACGAGGCCAACAGATAAAATCCCGCGACGACGAGCAACACTCCCGCGACGATTCGGATCGCCGCCTCCGCCTTATGCGCTTTGAGAGACGCTTTCCCAAACGACACGCCGAACACGATGGCCCCGAGCGGCAGGCTGAACCCCACACCAAACGCTGCCATAAGGACCACCCCCCAAAGGATATGACCCATCAATACACTGGCACCGATGATAACGAAAATTCCGGGATTGCACGGAAGCGAAGCTGCGGCAACACCACCACCCATCAACAACCCAACAGCCACCGTGCCCAGCATCCCATAAACAGCGGAATGCGATTGCACCGGCCGCGTGAACCGGGGCAGATTCCAAGGGAATATTTTTAGCGCGGCCAGCCCAAGAACGACGGCCGCGACTCCCGCAAAGAGCTTCCAGTATCGGCCCAGAATCCCCTGCGCAGCCTGCCCTACGAACCCTGCAACAAACCCCAGAACGATCAGCGCCAGCGTTGTCCCGATCATGAACGAGATCGCCGAGACCATGGCCGTTCTCCGGTTGGCGTCTTCCCGCGTGCCCGAATAGGCAACGAGCATGCCCATGGTGGGCAAGGTGCAACACGCGCCGGCCAATGCACTCGCCAACCCCAGCAGAAAGGCCAGCGGCAGCGCGATCGGCCCCATGCTGGTCGATTGAAGGATTTCTGTAATGGATTCAAGCATTGGGGCAGCGGAGCATTTATTTGCAGCCCGACGATGCGGGACTACAGCCCCCGCCACCCGAGCCACAGCCGCCGGCGCTGGATGCCGAGACAAATCCCCGCACCAGTTTCGTATCCGTGATTTCTCCGGAAATCGCGCTCATCCCGCCACCTTTCACCATGGCCAAAACACCAGGCACGGACATCTGAGCCGCAATCTGATCGTAATCGCGCGAGCCCGGTTTCAGCGTGAAAACCCCGCACTTTTTACCTGCCTTTTCCTCAATCATGCGCGTCGCTTCTTTCATCTGCGCCGAGGGAGGAACACCGGTGGATGGTTCTTTTCCCGGAAGGAAAATGAAAACGGCATCGGTTTGGGCTGCAACATTGTTCAGCTCAGAAAGAGCACCAATGGTTGTTCCCACGGTCGCTTCCACAGCTTTTACCGGAACGATCGGGGCGCTCTTGATGGCCTTCACTTCCCCACCATTCTTCGGGACAGCGGCGGAAGCAGCAAAAGCTGGCGCTGAGTTCTGAGGGGTGGTCGCGTCGGGCTTGTTCATGGCTCGCACCACCATGGCTCCGGCCGCAAGCAGCACAATAACGCCAATCGCCCATCTCGTTTTTCCCGCCTTCGTGGTGGAATGACAACCGCAACCTGAACCGCAGGTCGCATCGTCCTTTTTCTTCAACTCACTGCCTTCACTTTGGGTTTCGTTGTCTTGGGGTGTGCTCATATTTTTGTTTGTGTTTGGGGATTTCTTGGAAGTTCAGACTCAGGGTTGATTCTCGGATTCGACGTGTTTTTGAATCCACTGCGCCCGCATTTCTTGGTCGGGATACCGGCCTTTAAGAACAATCTCCCCGTCGATAAAAGTGACGGGCAATACCTCCACTCCCTCGCGGTCGAGCAACTCCCGGACCTCGCTGTTCTGCGCGAAGGCCATTGGTTGCCGGGCCAGGTTGTAACGCCCGACCTGAACACCACGTTCTTTGAGTTGTGCCAGCATCCCGGCAACCCGGGGCAGAATCGGGTCAACGTCCGGCCCACAAACGCCGGTGCTGCAGCACATGGCGGGATCGTAAACGGTAATGTCTTTCATAGTCGCTTCAAAGCGCGCACGCCTCCCGCAAAGCAAGCGAGTTCTTCTGGTTGATATCATCCACACACTGAAAAAACGCGGCCAGACAGGGGCATTTCAGCCTATAATATTGGTTGAGTCCCCGCTTTTCCACTGTCACAAGCCCGGAGGCCTTCAGCAAAACGAGATGCTTCGAAACCGTGGACATGTCCGCGCCAACAACCTCCGCAAGCTCACACACGCACATCTCCCCGGACTCGAGAGCTGCCACCATCTGGATCCGCGACGGATGCGCAAGACTCTTGATGACCTGGGCGCGCAGGACCGCTTTTTTTCGCGGAAGCAAAGAGGGTGACATGCGCAACTATTTGCCCAAATAGCCATGCAAGTCAAGCGTTCGTTCCTCGCGGCCCGGCGGGCGGCGGTCTCCTTGCGGATTTCGCGGCGGGGCGGCGATCGGAAATGATTCCCCATCCGGCGATGTCCCTCCGGTTTGCCAAAATTTCCTGTGCCGGGCGAATCCCGGACCGGCTTCCGTTCTTGTCGCGCCTGCGGTCCGCGGGTATGGTCATACTCCGATGCACAAAGGCTCACTCGCGCTGCTTCTCCACGCCCACCTTCCGTGGGTGCGCCACCCGGAGCATGAGGAGTTTTCGGAGGAGGACTGGCTTTACGAGGCGATCACCGAGACCTACATCCCGCTGCTGAAGATCCTGCGGAGGCTTGTGGCGGAGAAGGCGCCGGTGAAGCTGACGTTCACGATGACCCCGACTCTCTGCGCGATGCTGCGCGACCCCCTGCTGCAGGATCGCGCGGAGCGGTATTTGGGCCGCGGCACCGAGCTCGCGCGGATGGAGATCGGGCGGACGTCCGGCGATGCGGGGGTCAACGAGCTGGCGAAGCTCTACCACCGGACGCTTTCCGAAGCGCGGGATTTTTACACGAAGGAGATCGGGCGCGATGTTGTCGGGGCGTTTGCGCAGTTGCAGGAGGACGGGATCATCGAGATCATCACCTGCGCGGCGACGCACGGGTTTCTGCCGCTCATGGAGGTTTGCCCGGAGGCGATGCGGGCGCAGATTTTCATCGGGCGCGACTATCACCGGGACTGCTTCGGGCGGGCTCCGCAGGGGATCTGGCTGCCCGAGTGCGGGTATGTCCCGGGGATTGACCGGATCCTGCAGGATGCGAATTTGCGGTGGTTTGTGGTGGACGCGCACGGGCTGATGTATGGCGAGCCGAGGCCGAGGTTCGCGATCTACTCGCCGTATTTCACGCCGGCCGGTCCGGCGGTGATCGCGCGCGACCGGGAGTCGAGCAAGCAGGTCTGGAGCGCGCGCGAGGGGTATCCGGGCGACCCTGCCTACCGGGATTTCTACCGCGACATCGGGAACGAGCTTCCGGAGGAATATCTCCACCGGGTCTTCCCGAACATCGGCCACCGCAGGAACACCGGCATCAAATACCACAGGATCACCGGCTCCGAGCACAAGGACATCTACAACCGGGGCTGGGCGATGGGGGCGGCGGACGCTCACGCGGGGGATTTCCTGCGCGCCCGCGAACGCCAGATCGAACACCTGCGCTCGATCCTGCCGGTCGAGCCGCTCGTGCTCAGCCCGTTCGACGCCGAGCTCTTCGGCCACTGGTGGTTCGAGGGGCCGGAGTTTCTGGACCTGTTCCTGCGCAAGGCGGCGTATGACCAAAAGGTTTTCCGCCTCACGACCCCGAGCGTTTACCTCTCCGAGAATCCCACGCTCCAGATGGTCTCCCCCTCGCCGTCGAGCTGGGGGAACAAAGGCTACTGGGAGGTCTGGCTCGACCGCTGCAATGCGTGGATCTACCCGCACCTGCACGCGGCGGCGGCGAGGATGACGACCGACGCCCGCAAGCACGCGAAGACGCGCTCGAAATTCGTTCAGCGCACGCTCCGGCAGATGGCCCGCGAGCTCCTCCTCGCGCAGTCGAGCGACTGGGCGTTTCTGATGAAGACCGGCACGGCGACCGATTACGCGACAGCCCGGACAAAGGACCATCTCCTGCGCTTCACGAAACTCCACGAAATGCTCGGGGCCGCGCAACAGGACGAGCCGCTGCTCGCCTCCTGCGAGGCCCGCGACAACCTCTTCCCCGACGTTGACTGGAAATACTACATCTGAACCCCCGTGAAGACCGCCTGCATTTTTGCGATCCTTCTCGCGGCATCGGTCGCGCGGGCGGACATCGAGTTCGCCGTCCCCGATGACGGACGCATCACGCTCGGCGTCTTCGATGGCGCGGGCCGGCTCGTGCGGACGCTCCACAAGCTCTCCCGGCAGGAGGATTTCGGCATCGGGCTCAACGGGCTCGTCACGAATTGGGACGGAAAAAATGACGCGGGCCAACCGCTGCCCGCCGGACATTACCATGTGCGCGGATACCTGGTCGGAAATGATGTCCGGGTCTCCGGGGAGGATTTTCTTTTCAACGACTTCGCTGCCGATGCGGGCTTCCCCGGGTTCTCGCGAATCCGGGATTTTTCCCTGCTGGAAAACGGGGATCTCCTTTTGCTTGCGGTTGCCCCGCCGCCCAACCCGCCCCTGCTCGCGCGGGTTTCCGAGGAGCGCGGATTCGTGTGGTCGGCTGACGTGCGGCGGGAGGCCGGGCCGCTTCTTGGCGGCATCCCGAAAAGCTTCCGCCAAACCGACTCCGCGGGACACCCGCTTGGGGGCTCGGTGATCGTGCCCGCCGTCCCTGTCGCTCCTCCATATTTTCTGCCGAAGCTCGCGGTAAACTCCGCGTTTGCGTTCCTGCTCACCCAGGAGAAGACCGGCGTCTATTCTCTGGAAGACGGCAGGGAGGTCTTCTCCGCGCCGTCAGGCGGAGGCACGGCGGCATTGGCTTTGGCGGCGAATGACTCGGAGGTTTTTGTCAGCTCGCCCGGCGGCCTGACGACCATCTTGCTCGCCAGAACAAACGGGAGGGACGCCCATTCCCCCTGGGATCTTGGGGGCGGACTTGCGGCGCAGTTGCAGGAGAGCGTCACGAAGACGCCCGCCGCGTTCACCTCGCTGGATGCCGACGCCTCCACACTCATCGGGGCGGCCCCGGAGGGCGTGTGGGTGCGGAAGGGCTCGTTCGCAAAGGGGGAACTGCCCGCCGCCGTACGAAGCGTGGCGCTCGGGATGCCGGGCACGTTCTGGTTCGTCGGCGTGGAGGCGGACGCGCCGTTTGTCGGGCAGGCCACGTTTGCAGGGAAGATCCTCCGGGCGCTCCGACCGGCAGCGGAAGATCCCAAGCCCGAAAAAATCCGGGCCTCGCGGACAGCGGAGAAATTCGCCGTGATCGAGTCGCTTCCCGGGCTCCAGCGGCTGCGCGTGATGGCACGCTCGGCGAGCGGGGAGTGGACGATCGAGTGGGAGCGGACGATCCGCGACTCCGCAAACTTCGGGTTTGTGCAGGGCAAACCGTCCGCCGATGCGGGCGACGGCCCCAAGGAAAATGACATTCGGTTCCGTCTCAAAGAAAACCCGCTGACCGGACAGAGGGATTTTCTCACCATCCGGGCGGCCTTCGACAAATCCGGCTCGCGCCTGGTTTCGCCCGACGGACTCCCGCTTGTCGAGGTGAGCGCCCGACCGGAGGTCCGCCGCACGGCCATCCACCGCGGCGATTCCGCCGCCAGCCTCCGGTTGCTTCAGGGCAACGGAATTTTCGTCGAGGAATTTTCCATCACCGGCCTCGACGACATATTCCCGCTCGACGCCGGCGGCGTGGAGCTGCCGTGAGGTTCTTCCGCGCCTCCGGCCAACCCCGCCCGCAATCCGAAAGCTGAGCGCACGCTTCCAGCGTGCCCTTGCCGGCATCCTTGCCGGGAAGATCGGAAGACCGTCCGGCAGGATGCCGAACGGTGCAGGCAGGATGCCCTCGCTCCCACAAGATATTTTCCGGACGGTATTTGTCCTATCCCCTGCGAGAGGGAGGATGCAGCGTGATGATCTTTACGCGGGAGCCCGACGAGCCCGCACATGTCCATGTGCTCAAGGACCGCAAATTCTCCTGATTTGCCCACGCCCGATCTCGAAGTCATCCGCCATGCCGCCCAGGACCCAAGCCTTCGGGATTGATGCCTCCGTATTCCTCCGCCTGCTGACCGGGCACCCGGCAGCCGATTTCGAGGCGACCGTGGCGGCTTTGAAGCGGTTGCACGACGAGCGATCCGCCGTCGAGTTGTTTGTGTCGAACCAGGTCATCGGAGAGACCTACATTGTGCTCCAGCACTTTTACGGGATTTCCAAAAGCGATGCGCGGAATGCCATGCGCGATCTTTTTTCCTCCGGCAGCCTCTCGCCGCTCAACGGCAGGCCGGTAAACGACCTTCTGCAGGCCAAGGATGGTGCCGGTTTGATGGATCGCCTGATCGCCCAAGGCTATCAGCATGTAGAACTCGACATCCTCACTCGCGACAAGAAAACGGCCAAGCTTCCGGGAGCGGTCGCCCTCGGGGTTTGAGCAGGAAAGCTATGCGATGCTTCTGTCTTCTCCTTGTGGACGGTGGTCAGTTGTCGGAAATCAACACTTTCCCCGAAGGCTACGGCGGGAGGTTGGGAGACACAGGCGGCGGCGTCCTGGTTGCGCCCTATCGCGACTGGATCGTCCAGACAACCGGCATCCCCGAGCCCGTGACATGGCTGCTCGTCCTCGCAGGCATGGCATTTATAATCGCCGTCCGCCGGGGAAGATGTCTCCAGCGGGCGAAAAGATGAGAGAGAAAATGCAGGAAACTCAATTCCGCGAGAGACGACGGACGAGGGCGTCGGCCATGTCGGCGGGCGTGGCGGCGACTTCGATTCCCGCGGCTTGCAGCGCTTCGATTTTTCCGAACGCGGTGCCTTTTCCTCCGCTGATGATCGCGCCCGCGTGGCCCATGCGGCGGCCGGGAGGGGCCGTGGTGCCCGCGATGAATGCGGCCACCGGCTTGTTGCCGTGGATCCCGATCCAGGCGGCGGCTTCTTCTTCGGCGGTGCCGCCGATCTCGCCGATCATGATGATCGCCTCGGTGTCCGGATCGTCGTTGAACATTTTCACAACGTCGAGGTGGGAGGTCCCGTTGATCGGATCCCCGCCGATGCCGACGCAGGTGGATTGCCCGTAGCCGCGGCTGGAAAGCTGCCAGACCGCCTCGTAGGTGAGCGTCCCCGACCGGGAGACGACGCCGACTTTTCCCGGCTTGTGGATATACCCGGGCATGATCCCGATCTTGCATTGTCCGGGCG
>Ga0194054_10001057_pt1 | contig 13531 bp, 11 predicted proteins | sample SepL2210m_MetaG_FD_163628 | JGI IMG/M metagenome (GOLD analysis project Ga0194054, IMG submission 163628) | Anoxic zone freshwater microbial communities from boreal shield lake in IISD Experimental Lakes Area, Ontario, Canada - Sep2016-L227-10m | ecosystem: Environmental > Aquatic > Freshwater... | reverse complement strand
AACCTCCACAACCAACACGTAGAGTCCAAATCACACCCGCATTCCATAGCTTATTTTAAGCTCCTGCTGGTTCGAAAACGGGGTCCACCCCAGAGAGCGTCGGCTAAGATTCTTTTTCCGGAGATTTTTCCCATGAAATTCCTTTTGCTTGTCGTGTTGCTAGTCGCCGCCTTGTCCGGGCGGGCTTCCGCCTTCGAACTGCCTCCGGATTCGACGCAATGCCTGGTTGGCACGGCCGCGGGATGGGATGCCTCCGAAGCGACCCTTCGGCTTTTTGAGAAATCCGGCGGCCTCTGGCGGCAGGTCGGCGGAGCCTGGAAGGCGCGACTCGGCAAGAACGGCCTGGTCTGGGGGCTCGGTCTCCACCCGCTCCCGGAAGCCGCGCGAATCAAGCAGGAAGGGGATTCGCGCACACCTGCGGGAGTTTTCCGCATCGGGGGAGCCTGGGGATACGCGGCGGACATCGCGAGGCACACGGGAATGCTCTACACGCGGATCACGTCCCGTGACCTCTGGATCGAAGACCCTTCTTCGCCGTCATACAACCGCCACGTCCGCCTAAATGCCGAGCCCTCCACCGGATGGGAAAAAAAACAGCAGATGAAGCAGGACGATCCGGCGCATGCGTTGAAACTTTTCATCGCCCACAACGCCGCGCCGATGATCCGTCCGGGTGCCGGCAGCTCGATCTTCTTCCATATCTGGCGCGCGGACGGAGGGAAGCCGACCTCCGGCTGCACCACCATGTCGGAAAAAAATCTGCGGGCGCTCATCGCCGCGCTCGATCCCGCCAGAAACCCGCTCTATGTCATCCTGCCCGAGGCCGACTACGCCCGGCTCCGGAGCAACTGGAAACTGCCGTAGCCCGCGACAAAACACTTCCCCCGGAGCTTCGCCCACACGGCTTCACTTCCAGGCCCGCCGCCCCGGCAAGGTCGCGCTGGCGTTTGTCAAACGAGAGGAACCGCCGCGCTCCCGCCAGCATCGCCGCCGCAACGTGCAGGGTGTCCGCCGCCCGGCTGCCGATCCGCTCCGCATGGTCTTCGCTCAGTTGCTCCGCCCGCCGAAGGGCATCCGTCCAAGGCATCGCCGAGTGAACGAGAACCCCGTCTTCCATGTCTTCTTCGATCTGGCGCATGGCCGCCGCCCCTTCCTCATGGGTCATCTCCTGCCGGAAAACCGCCATCCGCAGACCGTTGCGGACTTCCAGCCGATGAAGCGGGTTGAACGGCAATTCCTCCGGGTGCCGGGACATGAACCGCCGCGCCGCGCCCGCATTCGCATCATCGGAATGGAGGGACACAATGAAAGACGAATCCGCGTAGGTGTTCACAGAACACCTTTCATCTCGTCGTAGAACGCCTGTGTTTCCTCCGGCGTCAGCTTCTTTCCGATGGGCGGACGCCGCTTGAACCTCGCCGCCCAGTCCGGCTTGCCCAGCTTCTTGGTGGCCGGCGCGGGGGCAAGGGTCGCGAAGGCCGCGCCGTGCCGGGTAATGGTCACCTTCTCGCCGTCCTCGACCCACCTCGCCACCGCCGCGAAGCGGTTGCGGAGGTCGCGGACGGTCGCCGTTCTGGGTTCCTGCGTTGTCGCGGTGCTCATAGTGATACAGGCAATGTATCACAGTTATTTCCCGGGTCAAGGAAGCTCTTCCGTGTCGCGGTGAGGTTCGCCGTAGAAGCGGCATCTTGCCGCTTTTCCCAGGAGAAATAACAGCAAGCGGCGGGACGCCGCTTTTACGCGCCCTCGACCAGGCGCACTTCCTCGTCCGTGAGCCCGTAGAGCTCATAGACCAGGCGGTCGATCTGGCGGTCGGTCGCCGCGATTTGCGCGTCGAGCTGCGCTGCCGTCTGCGGGTTCTTCTCGGCCCGCCGCTTCGGCACCATCTCCAGCATCCGCCCGACCAGCGCGACCATCCGGTCGTGCCGGGCGACGTCGCCGGGGGAGGAGAAATCGATGGGACGGATGGGAAGTTCTTTGAGATATGTTCCCCTGATTTTCGGGAAGGTTTTTCTTTGGTCAAAAAACTGGTCTTCCCAGAAAAAGCCAAGGAGCTCGGAATTCAGAATTCCGAGCAGATACTTCGCCGAGAAGTCTTCGTCTTTCGGCGACACCATGAAGACGGTATTCAGGCAGTGCAGTCCCTGAAGGTCGATTCCAAAAAACGGTCTTTTTCCAATTTGTCGGCACACCAGTTTGCCGGCCAAATTATGAACCGAAGGTTCCCAGCAGCCTCCGCGCCTGGCCTCCTGCGAGTTCAGGCATGCCAATCCTTTCCATTCGAGATCGAAGCGCATCACATCGCTGCCGGTTATACATGCGACATGGGTTGTTGGAATGTCGGCTTTTGCTCCCACGGAAATGACATCGTTTGTGAAAATAGCCCGGTTGCGCAACTGTTTTCCAAAGTTAACATTGGCATTCCTGCCCAATGGAACGCCTCCATTTTGAAACTTTTTGATCACGGATTCCTTTCCCGATTCCGCTTGCCCAAGCAGCAAGACTCCGGGGCGCGCCAAAACTGCGGCTCGGGAAAGGCAGGAATGTTTTGCCTCATCAAATGCGGCAATTTTCGGAACTCGGAACACTTGTATGTTGTCGCCACCGGGGCGGGCGGCATTGCTGTCATTTCTTTCCGCGACGAAAATGGCAGTGTCCACAGAGACCCCGGGAAAGACAGGATAATCAAACACCGTGATGCTCTCGAGCGTGGTCGTTTCAAGCATCACCCTCCGCAAGGGTTCCAAAAAATTATTGCCGAGGTAGTTGGAGGGAGTGATGAGCGCGCAGCGGCCGCCGAGAGCAAGCAAGCCGATCGCTTTTTCCATAAATAGATGGTAGGTATCCAGCTTGTAGGATGCGGCATTGTAGTGGGAACGGAAATACGCCAACTGATCGTCATCACGAAAATCGGCTTGAAGAAGCACATACGGCGGGTTGCCGACGATGCAGTCGAACCCGCCCTGGCGGAACACTTCCGGGAAGGCGGCGTGCCAGTCGAAGACATTGACGCGGAGGCGGGCGTCGTCGTCGAGGAGGTCCATTTGGGTGCCGTCGTAGAAGTCGGGGCCGACGAGGGAATTCCCGCAGCGGATGTTGGTGGCGAGGTCGGGGAGGATGCGCAGGCGTTCGGTGAGGAAGTCGCGCTGTTGGATCTGGTCGGTCTCGCCTTCGAGGACTTTGAGCAGGAGCGAGAGCTTGGTGACCTCGACCGCCGCCGCGTCGATGTCCACGCCGTGGATGTTCGCGAGGAGGATGCGTTTTTTTTCGGCCGAGGTGAGCCGCCATTCGCCGCCGCGCGATGGGTAGAGGGTGGGGCTTTTTCCCCTGCTGAATTTTTCCGGGTCGGCGAGGTAGCGGTCGCGGTGCCAGTCGAGCAGGAACTGGTAGGCCTGGATGAGAAACGAGCCGGACCCGCAGGCGATGTCGGCGACTTTGAGCTTCGCGGCGGCGGCGAGCGAGATCGGGTGGTCCGGGCTGCCGAGCAGGCACCCGAGCGTGTTGCGGACGATGTGGGCGACGATGTAGGCCGGGGTGTAATAGACGCCGCCGGCTTTGCGGACCTCGGGTTTTCCCCCGATCTTCGCCTGGTGTCCGTCGGTGAGGCGGATCGTCTTGCCGAGAAAGCGTTCATAGACCGAGCCGAGGATGTCGGCGGGCAGGACGGAAAATTCGTAGGGGCTCTCCGGGTAATAGAGGTGGCCGATGATGTCCTTCACCGCGCGGTCGTCGAGATGGAGTTCCGGCGTGATGGTATCCGGCCCCTCGGCCTGGTGTTTTTCGGTCGAGAAGTGGAAGAGGCCGGAGTTGTAGCGTTCGTCCGCCCGGCGGAAGATCTCGATCAGGCGGGCGTAGCAGTTCGCGCCGTTCGAGACGGCGAGCAGGCGGGCGTAGTCCTCGGTGCCGCGATCCTCGCAAATGCGGAGGAAGACGAGGCGGTCGATGGTTTTTTGGACGGAGAAATTCAGGTCGCGGACCGAGAGGGACGGGTTGCGCAGCGCGAAATTGCGGGCGAGCAGGTCGCGCCAGCGCTCGATCTCGCCAAGGAATGCGGCGTCCACCTCGGCGGCCCCCTTCTTTTTTCCCGACGAGTCGGCGTATTTGTCGAACGAGCCGCGGAGGATCGCGTCGCGCGAAAAAATCGCGGCGATGTCGTCCCACTTTTCCGGGTATTGTCCGCTCGTGCAATAGAACGTCCGGGCTTTGGATGGCGGGTCGGTCTGCGCGGGTTTGACCCGGGTGTCGTAGATCGCGAATTCCTCGAAATCGGAGAGGATCGAGAGCGGGAGCTTTGCCGACCACGCGTAGCGGCGGAGCTGGTAGGCCGTCGCGATGTCGCCCTTGATGTTGACCGACGGCTTCTTCGCCTCGAGGAAAAATTTCCGCTGTCCGTGGATCGTGAACGCGTAGTCCGGCGCCTTCGTGTGCATGCCGATTTTCAGGGCGTCCTCGTGGATGACATCGCGGTATTGCGGGGCGAGCCCCTGGGCATTGTCCATGTCCCAGCCGAGGCATTTGAAAAACGGGCCGAGAAATTCCTGGCGGAGCTGGGCCTCGTTGTAGGCGCCCGAGCGGAAGCGCTCGCGGTGGTCCGCGAAGGTCTCGCAGAGTTTGATGATCGTCTCGGGTGCGGGCATGGGTTCGGGGCGGATGCCGCGAAATCTTCCGGCATTTACGATTCCGGAATCTTGAGCGGGCGGAACGACTTTTGCGGAGCGATTTCGGTGACGGAACCGACGGTCGGGTGCGAGCGGATCATTTCCGAGAACTTTCCGGCCGAGGGTTTGAGCACACGGTCGAATGTTTTCGGATCCATTGTCGAAAGTCCGAAGAGCGACTTGTAGCCGTAGTGCCATTCGTAATTGTCGGCGAGCGACCACGCGAAATACCCGCGCACATCGTAGCCGTCCCGGATCGCGCGGCCGATCGCGGCGAGGTGGTTGCGCATATACCAGACCCTCTTGGCATCATTTTTTGTGGCGACGCCGTTCTCGGTAATCATCATGGGCTTCCCGTAGCGGTCTCCCACGCGGCGGATTTCCTTGTAGAGCCCGTCGGGGTCGATCCTCCAGCCCATCATCGTGAAATTCGGCCCGCGGCGGTACGGTCCCGTCAGCAGGGAAATCGGACCCGGCGCCTGCGAGTAGTAGTAGTTGAAGCCCACGATGTCGCAGACATCATAGACCCGGTCGAGGTGATCCACGTTGCCGTGGATCATTGTGTTGTAGATGAGACCGCCGGGATCCAGGGGAGCCCGTTCCCACCAGGGCAGCGCCTCGACACTGAGGACTTTCGCGCCCGGCTTGATCGCCTTGATCCGGGCGGCCGCGTCGCGAAACATCTGTGCGCTTGCCGCGATCGCCATCTTGTAATGCCCGAAGGCCAGGCTCATCGCGGGCGGCCACTGGCCGACGATATAGGCTGTCGTGATCTGACCATTCGGCTCGTTCTGCGGGGCGTAGAATGTTGCGTAAGGCGCCGTGGCGCGCACGATTTTATCCACATACGCGTTCCATCGCGGGCGTGCCAGCGGGTGCAGCCAGTTCGAGCGTCCGGGCTGCTTCTTGTCATAGAGCCAGTCCGGGAACGTGAAATGCCACAGGCAGATGACCGGCTCGATGCCGGACTCCTTGAGCCGCCGGGCCATGCCGACATACCGCCGGACGGCCTCCTCGTTGTATTTCCCGGGCTCCGGCTCGACCCGGGCCCACTCGATGCTGAACCGGTAATGGGTGACCCCGATGCGTTTCAGCGTGGCAAGATCTTTCTCGAACCTCGTCCATGAATACACGGCATTCCCTTTTTCAGGCGCCTTCTTTTGCGAAATCAGCAAATCCCAGTCGGTCGAAAAATTCTTTTTCCCACCGGGCTTCACGTCCGGATCCTCGTATTGGTAGCTCGCGGAGGAGATCCCCCAGGCGAACCGGCTGCCGGGAAGGGGCTTCGATTTCCCGGGTCTCGGCACCGGACCTTTTCCGGCCGGCCCGAGCGGATCGATCAGGTTCACACAGCCGGCCGGAAGAACGAGCAAAAAGCAGGCCGCGCAGGGGATTGTCCGGAAGAGAAGTCGTTTCATCACCTGGCAAATATGACCCGGAAAGGCTCCGCGGAAAGACGAAACCTCACGGTCGTCACAAAAAACATTTGCAGTGATATGCCGAAATTTGAAAAAATGAGGCTCCAGCGCCAAACCGTGAGTCGAGTTGTTTTGGAATCCGCCGAGAAGGAACTTCTCCGGCATTTGAAACTCGGAAAGGATGTCCGTTCGCCGAACGGCACCAACCGGGTGCGCGGTCTTGTCCTGGCCGCTCTGGCAATCCCCGCCACGCAGAGGCTCTGCCGCGAATACAAGGTCGGCACTGCCGAGCTTTGCACGGCCTGCACGGAAATCATCGCCGCGATGCCCGGGCCGACGCCTACCATCTCCTTGGGAACAGCCCTTCTCTGCAATCCCGCGCAACTGGAAAAATTTCTCCAGGCGATCCATCGCGCCGCGCACGGTCAGACACCGCTGCAACGCCACCTTGCGATTGTCGCCTGCGCCAAGCGCATGGCCGCGCAACTGGCCGCCACCGAGAAGGAAATCTCCCCGGAAATCACCCGCGCGAAGCTCCTCAAATCCTCCATAAAAAGCAAACTTCCCGTCGTCCTGCTTTGCACGGCCGTCATTGTCCTGGGAATCCTGCTCGCGGTCTATCTGCTCTGAAAAAAGACCATGCCCCAGGGAACACCCGAATTGTTGATGTCCTGAGATATTCGCGGTAGCCTCGGGAATGAGGTTGTCGCGTTCTGTTCTTTCCGCAGCGGTTCTCGTGCCGTTGATTGCGCTCGGAGCATGGCTTGTTGCGGGGCATGATGAAAACTACGCGCTCCAGAAGCTTTTTTTTCGTGGGCGTTACGGGCGTTACGACGACCTGATTGTGGCGTCAGGAACCCGCTACGGCACGTCCCCCTCGCTCATCAAAGCTGTCATCTGGAGGGAGTCCCGGTTCCACCCGGAAATGCTGGGCCCGCACGGCGAGCGTGGGCTGATGCAGATCACCGAACGGGCCGCGCTGGATTGGGCGCGTGCGGAGAAGATCGAAACCTTTGTTCCGACCGATCTCCTGGATCCGAAAATCAATATCGAGGCGGGAACATGGTATCTTGCAAACGCCCTCCGGCACTGGTCTGGAAAGGACGATCCCATTCCCTTCGCGTTGGCCGAATACAATGCCGGCCGCACGCAGGTGAATCGCTGGGAACGGGGTTCCGGCCTCGGCGGCGGATTCGGCGCGGAGAAATTGCGCGCCACGATGGATTTTCCGGCCACAAAATCCTACATCCGCTCGATTGTGGAAAGGTATCGTGATTTCAAAAAGCGGGGGGAATTTCCAAGCGAGGCGTCCGGCAAAAGTCCTCGGTAGGCGCACCTCGCGATTCCCCACGCAGGCGCGCCGGTCCTTTCCCGAAGTCCGGGGCAGGAAGAGTTCCGCAGGGGGAAAGATCCCAATTCCCGATCCCTCTTGTCTTCCTCCGACAGCCAGGGGGAAAAGCCGCTGTCGCATTTCGTCCTGTCGCATTTCGTCCTTGAATCCCCCTCTGGTCTGCGAGATCATTTTTTCACAACGGGCCGTGGCTCAGCTTGGTAGAGCGCTTGAATGGGGTTCAAGAGGTCGAGAGTTCAAATCTCTCCGGCCCGATTTTTTGTAATCAATGAGTTGCAGGGAAATCGGATATTGCGAAAAAAGCCCCCTGGCCATTCCCCTGCCACTTTTCCGGCGGATGTTGCGATTTTGTTCCCCATTTGCCGCCAATGTTTTCTTTCGTTTTAATTCAGAAGATGGATCGGACAACAAAACCAGGCCTCACGCATTTCCGATTTTCTCGGCCACAGTGCCAACGCCGTCCGCTGGCAGGTCTGGAGCGCCCTCCTTTGCTGCCTGCTGCTGCGCTATCAGGCGTTCCTTTCGGGCTGGGGAAGCAGCTTCCCCCGGTTTTTCACTCTGATTCGCTCCGCTCTTTGGGTGCAGCGGTTGGACTTGCTTGCGCTTTTGAAAAGCTGTGGGACAGCAGGCGGCGGCTTTCGAGCTATAGCCCCCCGGAATCCGCATATTTCCCGGCTTTCAGGCGTTAAGCCATGGGACAGCAACCCGGTCATCATTTGCATACGAGGGATCGGTGCCTTGCAGCGGAATCCGCTCCCATTCGTCGGGCTTGATGCGGAGGACGACCGGACGCTGGGTTCCCTTGTGGATGGCGGACTCCGTGTAGGTTCAATTGTCCCGTCCGGGTTTCCAAGAGGAGCATTTCCTTTCCCTCGCGGAAGAGGAAAAGTTTGTCGGTCCCCCTTTTCTTGATGGCGATGAACCTTTTCATGCCGCCTCCTTCATGCTGCTAACTTTCCGACCCTTCCCGGCAGGCCGGGCGGCAAACCAAGCGGAAGCCTGCTGTTTAGTCGCAAGCTCGCGGTAGTGCTGAAAGATTTTGGCGGGGCTGTTCCCGGCCTCCAGCGCAACCTGTGCGGCGTTCTGGATGTCCCCGAGGCGGTAGGTGCCAACCGGAGACGGCGGGATCGTGATCGTGTCGAGGTGGTCTGCCTCCGTGCTCTGCTCCCGCGGCAGGTAGCCGCGTTCCCTCGCGAAGTGGAACAGGGTGACGATTTTTTTCTTTTGGCTTTCTCTCGTGACGGGCGAGCCGGGGAGACGGTCAATGAAACCTTGGATGTCTGCCGTCGCGATGCTTGCCACGTTGCAGCGAAAGGCACCAGCAAAGCGGGCGAGGGTGCTCTTGCAGTTGGTGCGATAGGCCGCGCATGCGCCCTGTTGCTCGCGGGCCTTGAGAAATTCATCCACCAGCACGGCGACGGAGACGGCGGAGACCCCCTGTTTTTTCAAGTGCGCCTGATAGAACCTGACCCCGGTGAGGATGTCGCCCGCGTCCGGCATGATCGCGAACGCTTGCGCGAACGTCGAGACGGCGGCGGTCAAGTGGACTCCCGGCGCCTGTCGCAGGATGCGGATCGCGCCTTGATAGTCGGAGAGCTCGGACGGGGTGAGAGCGTGAGCGTGTCCGGTGCCCGCGGCGAGTTGACCGGCGATGGACTTCGCGATAGTGCGGGCCTTGTCGAGGTTGGCGACGGAGCGGCGGATGCGCTTTCCGGCTTCCGTGTAGGAGAGCGTCCACCCCGGATATTCTTTCCCGGCCTTGACTGACGGGGTGCTGTAAATCGTGACGGAGACGCCTTTGACGGTTATGTTTTCCGGCTGTGATTTCTTCGTTTTCATGCCTCTATTTTTGGGAAAATGTCAGGAAAGCCAATATATTTCGATTTTACCATAGACGGGCCGCACCCGTCCCGGGTGTGATTTCCGGCGTCCCCGCCGGAAAATCGTGTCGGCGGGACGCCAACCCGGACACGCGTGACGTGTGTGTTCCCCAGCAAAAAGGCCTCGCGCAATGGGTGCTGACTGTTCTCAAGGACAATGAATTTTCATGCGTTTGCCCTGGTGCCATCTGTGGTTTCCTGTGCCTTATGAGTTTATCATGAAAGAAACCCTGCGTGAAATCAACGCCCTGCAAGAAGCGGGGATCATCGGCCAGAGCGCCATCGGTGGTGCGATGGGAGCCACGTTCTATCTGGAGCCGATCTCCACCTACGACCTGGACATCTTTGTCCTCTTTGAGTCCCCGGCCCTGATCCTGACGCTGGCACCGATCTATGAATTCCTGCAAGCCCGAGGCCACCTGCCCGAGGGGGACGCCATCACGATCTGCGGATGGCCGGTCCAATTCCTCCCCGCCGAGTCGGCGCTCCTGCGCGAGGCCGTCGAGCAGGCGGTGACGGTGGACTTCGAGGGAGTGCCCGCGCGAGTGATGACAGCCGAGCACCTCGCCGCCATCGCCGTGCAGACAGGACGGGCGAAGGATTTTGCCCGACTCTTGGCCTTCGTGGAGTCCGGGCAGCTCGACGCCGGGAGGCTGGAGGAAATTTTGAAACGCCACGGGCTGGTTGACGCCTGGGCGAAATTCGAGGCAAGGTATCTCGCATGAGCCCGCTCACCCGGCAGATCCTGAAGCACAAGCAGGAGCGTCGCCACGCCCTGGCCCAGCTTCCCTACCCCGAGAAGGTGCGCATCGTGGAAAAGCTGCGCGGAGCGGCCAAGAAAATTGGTCAGGTAGCCCGTCACCAAGGCTTGCGGTAGTCAGAGAATGGAACCACAGATGACAGAGAACGAACGAGGAAGGGGAACAGGAAAAGGACGACCTCGTTTACAATCGGCAGGACTTTTCGATTGCGGGGATTCTTCCCCGTAAGGATTCAAGGCTCATGGTTGGGTTGTGAATTTGTCACGTTCGCGGCGAGCATTTCTTTGATTCGGGTTCAAGAGGTCGAGAGTTCCCATCTCTCCGGACCGATTTTTACGGCCTTTTCATCGGGCTTGTTTCCTGTTTCTTTTTGCGGCATGTCTGTCAATCGTATCGCCTCCCCCAATGAATCCGATCCGGCCGAGAAATTCCGCAGACTTGTCGAGATTGGTCTGGCATTGACATCGGAGCGCAACGTCCCGGTGCTCCTGGGACGGATTCTTTTCGAGGCGAGAAGATTCACCTGTGCCGAGGCGGGCACGCTGTATTTGGTGACGCCGGACGGAAAACTCCAGTTCAGCGTGGTCCAGAATGACAGGCTGGGGCACTCGGAGGTACTGGTGGGAAACGGTTCGCAGCCGATCACGATCGAAGTTTCCCCGACCAGCATCGCGGGACGGGTCACCGGAAGCGGCCTGACACTCAATCTTCCCGATGTTTACGACCTTCCCGACAGTTGTGGATTTCAGTTCGACAGCAGCTTCGATTTGAAAACCGGCTATCACTCCCGATCCATGCTGGTTGTGCCCATGAAAACCCCGGATGGATGCATTGTCGGCGTCATCCAACTGATCAATGTCCGGCATCCGGGTTCGGAAGAGATCGGGGCATTTCCCAAGGAGCATGAGGAACTGGTGCTCTGCCTCGCCTCGCAGGCGGCGGTTGCCTTGAGCAACGCCCGCCTCACAAGGGAACTCGAGCTTGCTTACTCCGAGGCGATCAAACGCCTGGCGCGAGCGGCAGAGTTTCGGGATCACGACACCGGCGAACACATCGAACGCGTGAGCCAGTATGCGGCGGCTATTGCCGAAGCCCTGGAGTTGCCAGCCGCCGAGGTTTCCAAAATTCTTCTGGCCAGCGCGCTTCACGACATCGGCAAGCTCGCCATCCCGGATTCCATCCTTCTGAAGCCCGGCAAACTGACGGACGATGAGTATGCCGTCATGAAGCGCCACCCGAAACTGGGGGCCGACCTTCTCGCGGGGAGCGAAAACCCGATGCTCCACCTGGCGGCGGAGATTGCCCTCTCCCACCACGAAAAGTGGGATGGAACAGGCTATCCGTGCGGGCTCAGAGGCGATGAAATTCCCGTTTCCGGCCAGATCTGTGCGGTGGCGGACGTCTTTGATGCCTTGTCATCGGCCAGGTGTTACAAGAAAGGCATGAGCTTGGAGGAAGCCTGCGAATTCCTCAAAAAGGAGAGAGGGCGTCATTTTTCTCCGCGGGTCGTGGACGCCTTCTTCGGGGTGATCGAAAAAATTTCCAGCATCCAAAGAAAGTTCTCCGCCTGAAAAACGGAAGCCGTCCCGCCGGCCGCTTGTTCCGGATCATGGCGACGCGGGCCAGTTTTCCGGAGGCGGGCTTTCCAGACTGCCTTTTTCAGAAAGCAACTCGTAGATCTCCACGTACTGGCTCCTGCCCTTGACGGCCACGACATCGAGCCTTCGGACTTCGAATTCCCCTTTCACCAGGGAGCAAGTGTGCCCGCTGATGATGATTTGTGTTCCGTAGCTTTTGTTCAACCCTTCCAACCGGCTGGCCAGGTTCACATGATCGCCAATCACCGTGTAATCCATCCGTTCGTCGTATCCCATGTTGCCGACGATCATCTCGCCCGAATTGATTCCCATTCTCGTTTTGAATACCGGCCCGCCCTTCCGGGCCGCTTCCCTCTCGAACGATTCGAGGAAGTGTCGGCACTGCAAGGCCGCGCGGCACGCCGACACCGCATGTTCCCGGGCGGGCCGGGGAGCGCCCCAGAAAGCCATGATGGCATCCCCGATGTACTTGTCCACGGTGCCCCGGTTCCGCAGAATAATCTTTGTCATGCCTTCAAAATAGACGGCCAGGTGCCCGGCGAGGATTTCCGGAGCCATTTGTTCGGAGATGGTGGAAAAATCCGCGATGTCGGAGAACATCACCGTCATCGTCCGCTTCTCCACGCCCAGAGACGCCTCTTTGTTGAGCCGGATCAGCTCGGCAACCAGATCCGCGGGGACGTATTTCCTGAACGAACGGAGGCCGCTTTTCATGTTGTCCAACGCCTCCGCCATATTGGCGATCTCTTTGACGCGGGAAACGATCCGCGGTTTGTGATCGAGTTCAAAATTCTGAATCCGCGCCATGTCCGAGGCCAGCCGGAGAAGCGGGCGGCTGATTTTCCTCGAGAAGACGATGCCCAGGCCGGCTACGGCCAGGGAAGCGCCCAGGGCAAGAAGAACCGTGATCGCGAGGTAGCTTTGTTCGTAATCCGTAATCTGTTTGGCGGACATGTCGATGCCGAGCACGCCTTCCAGTTTTCCGTCTGAAGAAAAGAAGGGGGCATAGCTGGACAGCCAGGTTCCCCACTTGTCGGTATAGAACTCCGTCTCGACTTGAACCCTGTACGGAGGCTCGAACGCGGCGCGCATGGCCGGGGTGGTGGCGTCCGCCACATCGCCGATATGACTGACGTTTTCCTCACTTTCCTCCGCGTCCGATATGAAATGGATTTTTTCCCGCCCGTCTTTCCTGAGCGTGTAGATGTAGCGGATCTCTTTCGCCCGGGCCCGGATGTTCTGAAGGCTTCTCTTCAGATTCCGATACGCGTCGCCCGCCTCGTCGGATCGTTGCGAGAGCCTTCGGTGCTGCTCCGCATCAATTTGCAGGGCGGCGATGCCGGCGGCATCCCGCAGCCGCTCGCGAATGCCTTCCCGGATGAATGCGCGCACGCTCAGATACGTGCTGAAACCCAGCAGGACCGATGTCAGGACCGCGATGCTGACAAAGGCGGTTCCCAGGCTGAAACGAAGGCTGACAAAAAGTTTTTGAAACGAACCGCCCGTCCGCGCTCTCCTGAGTTTCCAGAAGGCGAGTCTCATGGGTTTGCGACTTTTGTTTTTTCCAGCACTTCCTGCCAGGAAGTGTCCTTTCCGAGCAGGGAGGCCAGGTAGGCATTGGAGTCGGGATATTGCGAAGTGAGGATCTTCTCCGGCTTCGTGAGACGCGAAAACAGGGCGTGTTTGATTTTCATCAGGGGAACCGTCTTGATCCCGTATCCCCCGGATTGGTTGCAGGACCAAAACGTGAAAGTCTTGTCCTGATTTCCCAGGAAGAGAACAAGGTGCCCCCGTTCGCTTTTTCCAATCGCTTCCGTCCACCAGACTTTGAGGAAATCGCCGGGCCGGGCCCGGTTCCAATCGGT
>Ga0194054_10001051_pt1 | contig 13557 bp, 17 predicted proteins | sample SepL2210m_MetaG_FD_163628 | JGI IMG/M metagenome (GOLD analysis project Ga0194054, IMG submission 163628) | Anoxic zone freshwater microbial communities from boreal shield lake in IISD Experimental Lakes Area, Ontario, Canada - Sep2016-L227-10m | ecosystem: Environmental > Aquatic > Freshwater... | reverse complement strand
CGCAGATTGACGCAGATTATGAAAAGAAGGCCGGGGGTGGGGCTGAATCTCTGGAATCCCCCTTGTGTGGAATCGGCGATGTTATGCGCAACCCTCATTTTATTGGTTGTGCATCCAAAGTGGCAGCGGCGTCTCGCCGCTGATTGAGAAGGATTCGATAGGCTGCTAATCCCTAAGGAAGGAGGGCTGTCCGGACTTCGCTGCGCAAGGCCTTGCAGATTTTCAGTGCTTGGGCGGCTATAGATTTCTGTGCCGATTCACCGGGATAACGAAACGCAACTGCAAACTGGTTGAGCACACCAAGATCAGGACGGAATGCATCCCACGTTGGCTCCACGGGCATGATGAGATCGAGCAATCGGACCATTCACCTGTCAGGGGATTCATATAATAATTTCCCTTGTGTAGCTTCCTGGAGGAAAAAATCATTCATAGCCAAACGACGTTTGATATCGGCGGGTGTCCGGATCACTAGATCGACTGCAAACGACGGATTAAATCGCCGGATTATTTCGGCCGCTTTGCTGACGCCACTTCCTTTGAATGGCATAACCACCAGCAGATCCACATCTGAATCCAGACGAGCCTTGCCTGTCGCATAAGAACCAAACAAAACAATCTGGCTGGGGCGGTACTCGGCTGCAATTTTTTTGCAGAATGATTCGATTTCGTTAACGGCTACCATAGTTTTTATACTGCCATAGGCACGGCGCACCTGCAACAATCTTGTGCAAGGCCAGAGGCGAGACGCCTCTGCCACTTTAGCAGGTCAAAAAACCGACAGGGATCGTAACATTATCCGCAGTCCGTGAAAGGTGGCAGCCGACGTCACCGGCGGCTGCTGGTTCTGGGTAGGCCAATAGGGCCTCCAATGCGTTCGCCAGCCTGCCCGCAGTGGCTGGGGACGTCGAACACCACCGACCGCGTGTTTTGCGGTTAAACTTCTTATATTTAAATCCCGTTCTTTCTTGTTTGCTGCCGGTATCGGCTTGGGCTCACGCCCATTTCCTTCCGGAACGTCCGGCTGAACGTATAAATCGATTCGTATCCACACCGCTCTGCAATTTCTTTCAGCCGCAATTCCGTGACGAGCATCATGGTTCGTGCCCGATGGAGGCGTAATTGGCGGATGTATGTCCCAAGTCCAATGCCTGCCAAGGCCTGGAATCGGGCTCGCAGATGACTTTCAGAATACCCCACCGCTCTGGCAACTTCCGGGATTTGAATCGCGTCAGTCACGTGACTGTGAACATAACTTGCCACATCCTGAATCAAGCCCCGAGAGGGTGGTGGTGATTGGCTTGTCGTAAAATTAGAATTTTGGGATGGCGTTGCGGTAATCCGGAATTCCTGCAGCAAAAGGGCCGCGAGCAGAGTCAGTTCAGAACTCGGCGCCTGCTCTTCGTCCAGTGCCGCATAACGCCGAGCCAATTGCCGGAGGCAGGTGATTTGTAAATGCGTCATTTCTACCGCCCGGCCCTGCAGGGCGCTAAATTCATCAACAGCATCGAGTTCAAAGCTTAAAAAGAGCCATAACAACTTGCCCTCGTTAAATCGGGCGTAGTGATGAAACTGGAGTGGAGTGACGAGTAATACATAACCTGGTTGCAGGCGTGAGACTTCGTCATCTACGATCACTGAACCCTCTCCCTGAAGGCAGAAAATTAGTAAGAACCGATGATGTGCCGTGCCTTGCCCATGGTCAAAGGCCTTCTGCCGACTAAAAAGCAAAATGTTTTTTGGAAGTGCTACCGGACAATCTGGTAGGCCAATAAAATAATTCCGGGGATGAGGTTTAATGGCTTCGGCCACCTTGCAGAAGGCATTCCAATCATTTAAGCCATAGTCGGTATTGTTAAATATTTCGTCGATATGGCTATTTTCAACACGCATCATGGGGGTTATATTAACAAAATTGATGATTGAGGACGATGGAAAAATATTTTTGTCTCATCAAGGAGCTGTTATATGAAAAAAGTCGGAATTGGTTTGATCGGATGTGGTGGGCGGGGAACCGACAGGGACAGGAACATTATCCTCAGTCCGTGACGGGTGGCAGCCGACGTCCCCGGCGGCTGCTGGTTCCGGGATAGGCCAACAGGGCCGCCAATGCGTTCGCCGGGAGGTCGAACGCCACCGGTATTCTGTTTGTGCCGGGCGTTGGGGTCGAACGAAGGCTCGCATGATCGCAATGTTAACTTGTGTCGCGCATGGACTTCGCAGAACGCCGGAAAGCATAGAACCGCACGCTTTACTCTGTGAAAGCCATGGGTTCAGCACCGCCCAGTTTTCCGCAACCTGATATCACATTTTGTGATACCAGCAAATTGATCTCATCTGTCGTGAGAATAAACATGAAATCACTTGGGAAATGATCAAGGTTTCGGCGAACAGTCTGTTTTAACAAGCGTGTTTCAACTGCATAAAGTTCGGCAATGAAAATTATTACCCCCCCCTTTTTTTGTATTTAATTACAATTAATACTTGTTATAATATAAGAACATGATTTAAATCGAAATTCTTCCAAAAATTTAATATTTGGAGAGATTGACGTTATGTCTAAACTGACATATATTAAAGGTGAAGTGTGAGAGAGAAACCACTGCGATGGATGCATGGCGAGGTAAAAACTCCACCGATGAGTACTGAGGCGCGTAGGGAGATTGGAATTCTTCTAAGAGAATTGCAGAATGGGGAAAGTTTGCCCCTGCCTCACTCTCGTCCGATGCCTGCTATTGGATCTCATTGTTATGAATTGCGTGTAAATGAAAGCAACAAAACATGGCGATTGGTCTACCGGATTGACCCTGTAGCCATTGTCATACTTGAAGTGTTTGAAAAGAAAACTCAGACAACCCCGAGAAAGATCATTGAGATATGTCGCCGGCGGTTGAAACAGTACGAGGCAAATTTTGATGAAAAAACTTAAGAACGGATGGGTGGAGGGCTCGGTTCAGGATTTTCTTGAACTTTCTGCGGCTGAGGCCGCTTATATTGAAACCCGTGTTGCGTTGGCTCGGCGGCTGCGCGAGGAACGGAATAAGAAGCACTTGACCCAATTTGAATTGGCAACTGTCCTGCATACAAGCCAATCTCGAATCGCAAAAATGGAGAAGGCAGATCCTTCCGTCTCCCTTGATCTAGTGATTCAGGCCCTTTTCAAAATTGGTATGACACGTAAAGATTTGGCCGCCGCCATCTGAGTGATTAAGAAAAACCGACAGGGACAGGAACATTATCCTCAGGCCGTGCGCGGAAGTCACGGCATGGGCATCGTTCACCAAGGCGTCAGCAGTGCCAAATTTCGGACTGGTGCTCAGACACGATTCCACCAGCACCGAACTGTCAATGAACCGCTTCATCGGGGTATCCTCCGTTGCCGTATCGCCAACACCGCCTGGCCACTATCCCAGGTTTGCGGTAACGGTCCAGTATGCACCAACCGTCCGCGTTTGCGTGCCACTGAGGAAACGGCGGACGCCGGAACCGTGATCATAGCCGCCTTGTCCACGACTTCGATACTGACCACCATGCGCCCAAAGACCCCAAAGACCCCAATGGCTTCACGGATATTCTTGGGCAAAACCAGGCGTCCAACTTCGTCCATTGTGATGTGTGCGTTCATGGTAATACATTACCAATTACCAACAGAATGGCAATACCTATCGAAAATGCGAAACGAGCCACCAAGGTGGAAAAGCGGTTACAGCACTTGGAACCGAATTTTCACTGCCCGCCCCTGCAGGAGGCTTAATTCATCTCATTTATGCCATAGTCGGTTTTGGTAAATATTTCGTCGATATTGCTATTTTCAACACGCATCATGATTGTTACATTAACAATATTGATGATTGAGGGCGATGGAAAATAATAATTTATCTCATAAAGGATCTGCTCAATGAAAAAAGTCGGAATTGGATTGATTGGGTGTGGTGGACGGAGTCGGGGCGTAGTTGGCGAATTGACCAAGGCAACGGATCAGGTCGAAATCGTGGCGCTCTGCGACCCCAACCCGCATTCTATTGCTGCGACGAAGAGCGCCTTCAATCCCACTGCCCGGGTTCATGAAGATTATCGGGAACTGGTGCGTGACCCGGCGGTGGATTGGGTGATGATCGCTTCCTGGAATTGTTTCCATGCACAGCACACGATTGCCGCCTTCGAAGCCGGAAAAAATGTTTTCTGTGAAAAACCTTTGGCCCTATCTGTCGGCGACTGTCTTGCCATGAGGGATGCCTGGCGCGCTTCCGGGAAACTGTTCTCCATTGGCTTCACTCTGCGTTATTCTCCCCACTACCGGCGGATCAAGGAGCTTCTAAGCTCAGGTAAAATCGGTTCCATATTGAGCATGGAATTCAATGAGACCCTTGACTTCAACCATGGCGGTTACATTCACGCTGACTGGCGTCGTAAGACTGAGTGGGCGGGAAGTCACATTCTGGAGAAATGCTGTCACGATATTGATCTGGTCAACTGGATGACGGAGTCTCTGGCAATCAAGGCGGCCTCATTTGGCGGGTGTGACTTTTTCACCCCAGCCAATGCCCATCATTCGGCGCGACTGGGCCAGTCCTCTCAAGGGAAACCGGCTTTCACAACGTGGAATGACGATAAAATTCAGGGAAACATCATCAATCCTTTCAATAACGACAAAGACATTCTCGATAATCAGGTTGCGATTCTTCAATTCGCCAACGGGATCCGTGCCTCATTTCACACGAATTGCTCCACCAGCATTCCCGAACGCCGCATGTATATTTGCGGAACTGAGGGCACGCTGCGTGCCGATGTGAGCACCGGGCAACTGGAAGTGAAGCGCATAGGATTTGATACCCAATTAGAGGACTGCCGGATGGATGTCTCAGGAGGGCATGGCGGTGGCGACTGTATTCTCGGCGCAAGTCTTGCCAGCACTATGTTACAGGGAACGCCTTCACTAACTTCACTGGATGATGGACTCCGTGCTGCCTTTACCGTGTTTGGCATCGATGAGGCCCAGCGTACTGGAACCGTCGTGGATCTAACCCCGTACTGGAAGCAAGCCGGAATCAATGTAGGTTAATGAGAAAGTGGCAGCGGCTCCCAATGCCACTTTACCAGGGTAATTATTCATTAGCATCCCACGGAAATCCTAATCGTAATCTACTGCCTCCAGAAAGGATTACGATTACGATTAGGATTTCTATGGGATGCTAATGATTACGAATGAAATTTCAACAATCAAAAGGCAAATGGATCATGAAGAGATTAATAATGTCAGTAGGGTTTATGTTTGCGCTTATGCTTGTTACGTCGTGTGCAACGACCAGGCATGAACTCAAGGCCGGAAGTTCACGGCTTGTGGTGGCAGTGATTCCTGATCCCTATGACAGATGGGAATCGGCAAAGGTGTATTTGAATGGGCATTTCGTTGATACGGCTGTTCCGGGAAGTGATCAAAAAACGTATGACCTTGCACAGGGAAACTATGATGTAAAGGTCATCACAGATGGTTACGAAACTTGCGAAGGAAACGTGTCCTTAATTGAAGGCAGAAAACAGCATTATATCGAATTCCATCCGAAAAAAGTGTTCAGAAGGTCGATGAGCGCTGCACTCCGGAAGTTCTTCAGTAATTGAGCATTCAATGATCAGAGCCATCAAAGGGGCTGACTGAAAGCAATTCCGAAAGTCAGGCTTGCTGCGCTGGCATGAAGGATTCGGGCTTGGGCCATGACTTCACTGGTACGATTCGCACTGGGAAACCATTCGGGCACTCGAAAAGACACATGACATGACGTCAGGGCATCCAGAGCAGCTGAACATTTTACAAGCATTCCCCCTGAAGATATATTTTTTGCCACCGCATTAATGATGGAAATCTGTCCTGGCGTATCCAGGTGAATCTGGATCGGAAACATGCAGTCAAACCGATGAAACCGCCGCTGGTTTTTAGGACTGACCCCAATCTTACTCAAGCCGCGTTTCATGATTTTCCTCCATGAAGAGCATACAACTTGATCTTTGCGATGGATCCTTTTATTCATTACTCTATCTTCCCCCTGACTACCAATACTTTACCACATCGGCCGTGAGGAAGAAATTATTTTTAATTTTTTAGGGGCAGTTGCCTCCCGGGCGCATGCTTATTGGCTTGAGTGGATCAAATGGCACGCTATTATCTGGGAGTCATTCGAATGGGACTACCTGCTATGAAACATTATTGGTTAACGGGATTATTGATTATTGTATTGGGGGGCAGTCTGGCTCTTCAAGTTTCTGCAACGGATTATTTTGTAGAGAAGGGCGGAAATGATTCCAGTCCTGGCACGCGTATGCAGCCCTTCCGGACGATTCAAAAGGCGGCTGAGCTTATGTTGCCCGGGGATGTGTGCACGATCAGTCGCGGGGTGTACCGCGAAACGGTTCGCCCTGCGGTGTCGGGTAAACCTGATAAGTGGATTCGTTTTCAGGCCGCTCCGGGTGAAACCGTTACCATTGGGGGGGCGGATGAAAGCTTTGTCTGGCAGCAACATACTGGCGCCATTTACCGGGCATCTGTATCCAATGTCGTCCAGGTGCTGGTGGATGAGGTTCTGGCGACTGACAATCTCGATATCAATGACCTGACCCCTGCGCTCACGTTACGGGCCACCTATTGGTATGATGCGCTTAATAGGGTCATCTATATCAGGCTTCCCCATAATGATGCCCCGGAAGGACACCATATTGAGTTGCAAACGCGTGTCTGGGGTATGGATTTGCATAAGTTGTCTTACATTGAAGTGAAGGGGCTTAATCTCACAGCCTGCGGAATTAATCTGATGTCAGCCCGATTTTGCCGAATGGATGACGGTCATATCTGGTGGGGCGGCGGCCAGGTTTGCATTACCAACACTCTGGCAGGGGTGACGAACGCCACGTCATTGCGTGCGGCCATTGTCATGGGGGGCCGGGAAAATGAGATCGCCAACAGCTCAGTGATTGGCAGTGATGGGTACGGGATTGTGTTGTTGCCCGACGGCGTGAATAACCGGCTGCTCAACACATTGGTGCGAGGACGGGATTTTCCATTTGAACGTTCAGTGGGGATATTGGCTCAGGGTACGGCCCCCATAATTCGAAACGTTTCAGTCGTAAACTTTTCAGGTGGGGCAATGTTATGTAGTAACGTCTTTAATGCCCGGATCGAGAATAATGATTTTTACCGGTGCGGCGCGGGGCAGACCAATGTGAGTTTGATTCAGCTCACCGGGGATGGGAAGGGAACCGTACTGTCTTACAACTGGTTGCATGACAATCTGGCACTGGGGGGAGATGGGGTGCGGTTCAGCGGGCCTGTGGAAAATTATGTGTTCCGGCAAAATGTGATTTGGGGCCAAGCCGGGGTGGCATTAAGGCTTGCCGGGGTGGTCCGATATAATTACCTGCTGAATAGTACCTGCGCTCTGAATGGCGGGGGCATCGATGTCGAGAAACAAGGGCAGGAAGGGGATTGCAGCGAGACCCGTGTGATGAACAATATTATGACGGGCGATTCCTGGGCATCGCTTGGAGGCAAGCCGCCTCCAAAACTGGTTTGGAAAAAGAATTTTACGGGGGCCGCACCTGGTTTTGTAGATGAAACCAATCGAAACTTTCAGTTAGTAGCCGGTTCGCCTTGTATTGATGCTGGCCAGGAAGAGCCTGAGTTTACGGATGAGTATAGCGGCATGCTTCCGGATATGGGTGCCTATGAACAGGGAAGACCCTACCCGATGCCTGGTTGCCATGTGAATGATAATGCGAACAAGGTCGTCGCACCTGTGGTCAAGGTGATCATTGATTCTGAGACTGAGGGTGCGGAGGTGCGGTATACCCTTGACGGCCGGATGCCCGACCAGAACTCCGAGCGTTACACGGGGGCCGTTTCAGTGGTGTATGGAGCGATTGTCAAGGCCCGGGCCTTCCGTCAGGGTATGGAAGAGAGTTCCGCCACGACCATCCAAGTGAGACGGGTGGAATAACTTCGTGATAAAAGAGATAACTCTTGTTATATATTCCAAAAAAGGAGCCGAAATATGATCGATAAACGCAAAGACTGTAAACATGAGCATGGCCATCCCGGACACCTGTGTATGCTGGCCAGCACCGGACAAATAGAGGAAATCAAGAAACTTGTCCAGGAACCAAAATTTGTCTGCTTCAACTGTGGCCGTGTGGCTGATAAAGAGGGTAACCTCTGCGCCCCAATGCCGTTGAAGTAAGGTGGTGGCGGGATGAATCTATGGGCGAAACCTCAGCCAAATTGCGGATCGATTTTCTTCGAACAGAACTCAACCGGCACAATGCCCTCTATTATGTGGAGGCAACGCCGGAGATTTCTGATCGCGAGTATGATCGGCTCTATGATGAGCTGAAGCAGTTGGAAGAAAAATTTCCCACCCTGATCACGCGCGATTCCCCCACCCAGCGTGTGGGGGGAGCGCCGCTAAAGCAATTCAAGAACGTCAGTCATCTCAAACCGATGATGTCGCTGGATAATACGTATTCCTTTGAAGAGATACGGGATTTTGATGGGCGGGTGAGAAAACTCCTGCCAGGGGAATATGTTGAATATGTTCTGGAACCGAAGGTTGATGGCTGTTCGATCTGTATCCGATATGAAAACGGAATTCTTGCGGTAGGTACCACACGCGGGGATGGGACTACCGGTGATGATATCACCGCGAATATCAGAACGATTCGAGCCATTCCCCTGCGTTTGACTGAGACGGTTTTTGTTCCCGCCTTTCTGGAGGTTCGTGGTGAGGCTTATATGCCACGGGACGGTTTCCGCCGGCTGAATGCCGACCGACGCGCGGCTGGTGAGGAACCTTTCGCGAATCCACGTAATGCCACGGCTGGTTCCTTAAAACAATTAGATTCCAAAATTGTGGCGCAGCGGCCTTTGTCGGCTGTGTTTTATGCCATCTCAGCCCTTGAGGGGATTCCCTTCCCTCCAACTCAGGCGAAGGTGCTCGAGCTATTGAAATCATTGGGATTTCCCACACCAGCCAATCACTGGCTTTGCCGCGACATTGAGGTCGTGATTGAGCGTTCGAGAGAGTTGGAGCGGCTGGAAGACAGTTTGCCGTATGAGATTGATGGGGCTGTCATCAAGGTGAATGATCTTGCCCAGTGGTCGCGTTTAGGGGCGACAGCTAAGGCCCCGCGTTTTGCCATCGCCTACAAATATTCTCATGAGCAGGCGGAAACTCTTTTGCGTGCCATTACGGTGCAAGTCGGCCGGACCGGAATATTGACGCCGGTGGCGGAATTAGAGCCGGTGTTACTTGCCGGTTCCACCATCTCCCGAGCCACACTACATAACGAAGAGGAGATCCGGAGAAAGGATATCCGGGTGGGGGACACCGTGGTTATTGAGAAAGCCGGAGAGGTGATCCCCGCCGTCATCAGTGTCGTCCCGGAACGGCGCCCCGTTCATTCCAAGCCATTTGATCTGGTGGCACATCTTGAAGGTAAATGTCCCGCCTGTGGAGGGGCGATCAGTCGCGATCCGGAATTTGTGGCATGGCGTTGTGACAACATTGCCTGTTCAGCCCAGATCAAGCGGACCATCGAGCACTTTGCTGGACGCCAGGGGATGGATATCGAAGGGTTGGGGGAAGTGCTCGTGAATCAGTTGGTGGATCAGCAACTGGTACGTGATGTAGCGGACCTGTACAGACTGACCGTTGAGCAGGTTGCCGGCCTTGAGCGCATGGCGAAAAAATCGGCCAGCAATGTGATTGCCGCGATTGCCGAAAGCAAACAACGGGATCTCTGGCGACTGATCTACAGCCTCGGTATATTTCATGTTGGTGCCGGTGCGGCCCGTAAGCTCGCCGATCATTTCCGTTCTTTAGAGGCCCTTGCCGCAGCCGGGCTTGATGAGATTCAGCGAGTACCTGATGTGGGGCCGGTGATGGCCGGAAGCCTTGTTGATTTTTTTGCCAATGCGCGGAATCGTGACGTGATCGAGAAACTGCGTGTGGACGGCGTGAATATGAACAATGTTTCCGAACGTCCCCCTGTGACGGGTGGGGCGTTTTTTGAAAAGACGGTCGTCATTACCGGGGCCTTGCAGCAGTATACCCGTGAGTTGGCCCAGGAAGAACTGCGCAAACGGGGCGCAAAAGTGACGGATAGCGTCAGTAAGAAAACCCATTATCTCATTGCCGGTGCTGATGCGGGTTCGAAATTGACTAAAGCCCAATCTCTAGGGGTTTCCATTCTTTCGGAAGAAGATTTCAAAGCACTGCTGAATTCCGAATCCTGAATTCTCTGTCTTCTGCATACTGCTCATTGCCTACTGCCTTCTGTCTTCTTCACTCTCAATCACCTGAAAACATTGAAAAATATTGCAGAGGGGTATTGCATTCCCTAAGGAATATGCATATATTCCGATTTCGTGGGGGCCGAACCATAGTGGTTGGGCCACATAGTTAAACCTCATAGGAGTTATTCTAATGGCGAAAGCAACGGCAAAGGCATTGACGAAGGGTCAGATCGTGGCGGGCGTGGCGGAAGCGACCGAAATCACCAAGAAGCAAGCTGGCGTGGCGATTGAGACGCTTGTGGGCTTGGCTTACAAGAACGCCAAGAACGGTTTCACGGTTCCTGGTTTGGGCAAGCTGGTGTTGGTCAACCGCAAGGCGCGCATGGGCCGCAATCCCGCGACCGGCGCAACGATCAAGATCCCGGCCAAGCGCGTGGTGAAGTTCCGCGTCGCCAAGGCTTGCAAGGATGCGATCCTGGGCTAATTGAGTCTTTTAGATTCAAGACAAGGCCGCTGCCGAAAGGTTGCGGCCTTTTTTGTTGGAGGTGTATTATGCCAATTTATGAATATGAATGCGAGAAATGTGCGGGTCGGATCGAAGCGCTGATTCGGAATGACAAGGATATTCCCAAGACCTGCGGTAAGTGTGGTGGCAAATTGAAAAAAGCGCTCTCGGGATTCAGTGTTTCAATGGCCTCATCAGGCCCCAAGCATGAGCCCTCTTCCGCATGTGCCTCCTGTCCCAGTTCCGGCTGTCCGCACAGCGGACACTAATCCAGCTTAAGATTCAATGTTCAAGGCGCGGTAGCGTGACGGGGTGATGTTCATTTGGGTTGTGAACACCCTGGAAAAATATAGAGGATTATCATAACCAACGGCTTCAGCAATTTCCTTGATCGAGAGCGAGGTGCTGGAGAGCAGGTGTCGGGCTTTGTTGAGGCGTTGATTCATCATGTACAGGAAGGGGCTGCTTATAATTATCGAGCATTCTCACTCTCCCTTATATCTATAAAGATAAGATCGTGCATGCTTATGTCAAGATCGTTTATAGTGTGAGACAAGCCATTTGCTATCGTCTTGGTGGAGATGGAATCCATCTGTAATTTTACGAAAGGTCACAAGCATGATAAACGAGGCCAGTCATAAAATGATGAAAGCGGTTGGTGATGGCATCACCTTGTCACAACAGGATATTGATATTCTCCGCCATTTGGCTGGTGAGCTTGCAGTCATTGCTGCATTACCGGTTCAGCGAGAAAAGGTACACCTTTGGACGAAGCTCAATGACCTGAATTCCGTGCGGCCCATGGTCTGGATCAATGAGGTTTGCTGGAATGAGATGAATGTGGATGGTGAGCTCACGCTCCTGGCGGAGCATCCCTGGGCACGGGGGCAGGAGGGCTGGTTACGGAGGACGATTTATCAGTGGCGCCATTTTCCTGGAGATATGATTGTAGATAATTACCTGGCTTGCCCCATGGCGATCAACAGCACAGGTTTCGGTATTCAGGAGGATGTGGAAGTGATCAAGACCGACGCTTCAAGTGATGTGGTGTCTCGTCATTTTCACAAGCAGATTAGCGAGTTGGAAGATCTCGATAAAATCAAACTGCCGGTCGTCACCCACAATGAGGAGGTGACGGCGATCCGGTATCAGGCCATGTGCGATGTCTATGAGGGGATTATGCCGGTGAAAATGGTCGGGCAATCTCATGTTTGGTTCACCCCCTGGGACTACCTGATTCGGTGGTGGGGCGTTGAGGAGGCCATGATCGATATGTATGATCGCCCCGAATTGGTCCATGAGGCCGTGGATCGGATGGTGGATGCCTGGATGGTGGAGATGGATCAATACGAAGCACTGCACCTGTTGGCGCTGGACAATAACGTCCGTGTGGGGTCCGGGGGATACGGCTATGTATCTGAGCTGCCTGGAGCGGATTATCAACCCGGACACGTGAAGCCGAGCAATATGTGGGGATGTTCCAATGCCCAGATTTTCTCGGAGATATCTCCCGAAATGCATTGGGACTTCGCGATTCGACATGATTTGCGCTGGCTCAAGCGTTGGGGTTTGACCTACTACGGCTGTTGCGAGCCGCTGGACGGGAAGGCCGAGATTCTGAAACGCATCCCCAATCTGCGCAAGGTGTCGATAAGCCCCTGGTGCAATAATGAGCGTGCGGTTGCGTCCTTTGGCGATAAGTATGTGTTGAGCCGCAAGCCGAATCCGGCGATTCTTGCCGAGGATAACTGGCATCCGGATCGGGCGCGGGCGGATTTGGTGCAATTCATGGAGGCGACGGGCGGGGATTGCCATGTGGAGTTAATCCTCAAAGACATTTCTACCATTCGCTACAAGCCACAACGTTTGTGGGAGTGGTCTGAAATTGCGATGGAAGTCGCAGAGCAATATGCCCGGTGAGGCCTGATCGAAATTGTACAACCGGAAGTGAAAAATCTTGCTTTCCTCCGCATGAAACGGTAAAGCCATTGGCCCCGTGTGGAGGATTATACGTGAATTTTGAATCAGACTTTGATCACCCTAAAGAATCGTGCGGACTGTTTGGCGTTTTCGGTATTCCGGACGTCGCGTTGTTAATTCATGCCGGACTGTTTTCTTTGCAACATCGGGGCCAGGAAGGCGCCGGAATTGTGGTTTCAGATGGCAGTCAGGTTAAGTCTTCAAAAGGCATTGGTCAGGTAAACGATGTGTTTAATACCGAGGTTCTGCGAGGAATCGCAGGCCATCTTGGTATCGGGCATGTTCGTTATTCGACCACTGGTTCCAACCGCGTTCAAAATGTTCAACCTTTAGTTGCCGAGACCGTGGATGGCATCTGGGCAATTGCGCATAATGGCAACCTTGTCAATGCCAGGGCACTCCGGCATATGTACCAGGAATCGGGTGCTATTTTCCAGACCAGTACGGATAGCGAAGTTCTGATTCATCTTCTGGCGGATCCCATGTACCGGAACCGCCCCCGCCGCGTGGCTCGCGCCCTGGCGGAACTCAAGGGGGCCTTTGCGTTTCTTCTGATGACCAAGGATTGCATCATGGCGGCACGTGACCCGTTGGGATTCAAGCCTCTTTCCATCGGTAAACTTGGCAATGGGTATGTGTTCGCTAGCGAGACTTGTGCGCTCGTCCAGGTTGGGGCTGAATATATCCGGGATGTTGAGCCCGGCGAACTGGTGATCGTGGATGCATCCGGGCTTCGCAGCACCTGGTTTGCGGAAAAGGAACAGAAACAGTTTTCCCAATGTGTCTTTGAACA
>Ga0194054_10001045_pt1 | contig 13565 bp, 15 predicted proteins | sample SepL2210m_MetaG_FD_163628 | JGI IMG/M metagenome (GOLD analysis project Ga0194054, IMG submission 163628) | Anoxic zone freshwater microbial communities from boreal shield lake in IISD Experimental Lakes Area, Ontario, Canada - Sep2016-L227-10m | ecosystem: Environmental > Aquatic > Freshwater... | reverse complement strand
CTACCAGATCGCCACGGTCTGCGCGGTCTGGGGCGTCGTCCTCTCCGCCGTCTATATGCTTCGCGCCTACCGCAGGATCTTCTTCGGCCCGCTCAACGACCGCTGGGCCGGCCTGAATGAAATCTCCGGTCCGGCAAGAATCGCCGTCGCCGCCCTGATCGTGGTGATGCTCGTCACCGGGTTTTTCCCCGGACTCCTCCTCAAACTCATCGGGACCGCCTCGCTATGATCCCAAGCTTCCCAGCCGAATTCTGCGTTCTTTTCCTGGGCATCATCCTTCTTCTTGCGGATTCGTTTTTTGTCCGGATTGACAAGCGGATCCTTGCCTGCATTGCCATTTCCTGGCTCGCGATTTTCTTTGCGGCGACATTTTTCCTTCACCCTTCGCCGCTTTGGCCGGTACCGAACGGTTTCTACGAGACCGATGCTCTTGCGCTTTTTTTCAAGCGCTTCGCCTTGGTGGCGACGATTCTGACGCTCGTGCTCGCGATCGAATACGCGCCGGTCGTCGAGCGCTTCATTCCGGGCTCCCAACCGGGCGCCGGGCTCGGCGAGTTTTTCATCCTTCCGGTCTTCACCTGTGCCGGGCTGATGTGGATGGCCTCGGCGGCGGATTTTGTGATGATCTTCTGCGCGCTCGAGCTCGTGACGATCTCGTTCTACATCCAGGTCGCGTACATGCGGCGGAGCATGGCCAGCCTTGAGGCGGGAACAAAATATCTGATTCTCGGCGCGCTCTCGACCGGGTTTCTCGTTTACGGGATCACCTGGATCTTTGGAATGACCGGGCAGACGAGCCTGCGGGGGATCTCGCTCGTTCTCGGGATGGTCCCGGTGGCCAGCCAGACGGCGCTTCTTTTCGGCATCGGGCTCGTGATGGTGGCGCTCGGATTCAAGGTCGGCGCGGCTCCGTTCCAGTTCTGGGTGCCGGACGTTTACCAGGGCGCGCCGACGCCGGTGACGGCGTTCCTTTCCGTGGGGTCGAAGGCGCTCGGCTTTGTCGTCCTGATGCGGGTCATCGAGCCGTTCTTCATCGCCCCGGCCATTGCGGCCAAGCTGGTGAGCGCACTCGTGTTTCTCGCCGGCCTGACGCTGATCTACGGGAACCTCGCCGCGATGCCGCAGACAAATCTCAAGCGGCTTCTGGGTTATTCGAGCATCGCGCATTCCGGCTACCTGCTCGTTGGCGTGGCGAGCCTGGGCGCTCCGGGTGCGGGCCGTGCGGTGGTGTTCTACCTGGCGGCCTACCTGCTCATGACCTTCCTCGCGTTCCTTGTCCTTGTGCCCGTGGCCAAAGCCTCCGGAGGCGATGACATCTCCCATTTCAACGGCCTCGGGCGACGTGCTCCGGGGCTCGCCCTCGCCCTGTTGATCGCCATGCTCTCGCTGGCCGGACTCCCGTTCACGATCGGCTTCCTCGGGAAATTTTTCATCTTTGTTGCCGCCATGCAGCAGCAGCACTATGTGCTGGTAATTCTTGGCGTGGTGACCGTGGCATGCGGGTTCTACTATTATCTCAAAGTGATCCGCGCGATGTATTGGCAGCCCGCTCCCGAAGCGGCGCCGCCGATCGAGGTTTCGCCTCTGGCCCGCTTCACGATCGCTTTTCTTGCCGCGTTGATTCTGCTTCTTGGGATCTACCCGAAACCGGTCCTGGATTTTCTTCCCTGAAAATCATGCCGATACTCGACAAGCCACTCGCCGAACTCCGCAAATACCGCGGGATCAATCCCCGCCCGGAGGATTTTGATGACTACTGGAAACGCGCGCTCGCGGAGCTCGATGCCACCGACCCTGCTCCCGAGCTCATTCCCTGCGACGCGCTCGGCGCGAAGGGCGTCGAGACATTCGACCTGTATTTCACCGGCGTCGGCGGCGCGCGGATTTACTCGAAATACCTGCGTCCGGCGCAACACGCCGCCCCGGCCCCCGGTCTCCTCCTTTTTCACGGCTACAGCGGACACAGCGGAGACTGGCAGGACAAGCTGCCGTTTGTCAGTCAAGGCATGGCCGTAGCGGGGCTGGACTGCCGCGGACAGGGCGGACGAAGCGAAGACCCCGGCGGCGTGCGCGGGAACACCCACAACGGGCACATCATCCGCGGACTCGATGAATCTCCGGATAAGCTCCTCTTCCGCCAGATTTTCCTCGATACCGTCCAACTCGCCCGCGTGCTCGCAGGATTTCCCGAAGTCAGCGAACTGTATTGCATGGGCGGATCCCAGGGCGGGGCGCTCGCGATCGCCTGTGCTGCGCTCGAACCTCGCATCAAACGCTGTATCGCAATGTTTCCGTTCCTCTCCGACTACAAACGCGTCTGGGAGATGGACCTCGCCAAGGACGCCTACGCCGAGCTCCGGACGTATCTCCGGATGTTCGACCCGCTCCATGAACGCGAGGAGGAAATTTTCAACACCCTCGGCTACATTGATGTCCACCACCTCGCACCGCGGATCACCGCCCGCGTCCTCATGGCCCTCACACTGATGGACAACATCTGCCCGCCATCCACACAGTTCGCCGTATTCAACAACATCCGCTCGGAAAAAGAATCCGCGATCTATCCCGACTACGGCCACGAGGGACTCCCCGGATTCCCCGACCGCGCGTTCCGCTTCCTCACGGTCTGAACGGCCGACAGCAACCCGCTAATCTGATTTCCAATCAAGGAACGTGCGTGGCGCCGAACGGGGGCGTCTGCTTTAAAGCAGTTTAAAGTAAAACTAGCCCCGCCCGTGCCGGGCGTGTTGGCGGAGAGCATGGTGAGATGAGTCTCAGAGGCGCGTCCGACACGGACGCGGCCACAGCGCTCCTCTTTCAAAACAGCCATGTGTTTATTTAAACTGCTCTAGCCCGTCGCCACAAATGATCGCGCCGATGACCGGCGTGACGCAAACACTTCCGGGTTTGGTCACGCCCGGCCATTTGACAATCAGGGGGACGCGGACGCCGCCTTCGTAAGCAGAGCCTTTACCAGCGCGCAGCGGTTTGTTGGAAGTCGGTCCGATCAACCCGCCGTTGTCGGAGCAAAAGAACACGATCGTGTTGTCGCTGAGTTTGACTTCATCCAATTTGGCCATCAGGGTGCCCACGCTGTCGTCCACGCTTTCGATCAGGCCCGCATAAATCGCATTTTTATGCAGGGAGTCCGGAATGGATTTGGCCTTGTATTTCGCAATGACCCCGGGCTTGGCTGCTATCGGTTGGTGGACGGCATAATGTGGCAGGCAGAGGAAAAAGGGTCGGTTTTTGTTTTACTCAATAAATTTGACAGCCTCGGCGGCCAGCCGGTCGCTGAGGAACTCGCCCTGGGGGCCATCCTTCAGCATCGGGTTTTTGTATGGGGAGAAATATGACGACGGTGCTCCCTTGTCCCAACCGCCAATATTGAGATCAAATCCCTGTTTCTCAGGCCAGAACGGTTCTTTGCCAAGGTGCCATTTGCCGATGCTCGCAGTGGCATAGCCCGCGGACTTGAGCGCCCTGGCAATGTTTGGCACCTCTCTGAAAAAATTGTGGAGCCCGCGACGATGTGCTCGCAGGTGCGCCATTGCCTGACGGGGCTCCGCCCCTGCTTTGACCGGCAAAGCGCCGGGGAAAAATTTGGAAATGCGGATTGATTTCTGTCGGCTCATTGAGGATATACGTTGCATGCGTTTCCTCGCGCTCCTCCTCTCATGCCTTCTTGCGGGCACTGCTGTGTCCGTTTATTCTCAGGCTCCTCCGGCTCCGGCCGCACCGAAGAACACGGTGGAAAACCCGAGTTTTGAGTCCGGAGTCCGCCGGGACAATTTGTGGGCCGGGGTGGATTCGACCGGCGTTTTGGCGGGCGAACGCACGTCCCTGCCGGTCCTCACAACCGACGGCAAGATCTCTCCGACGCCCATGCCGGTTTCGGTTGCGATCGCGGATATGAACGAGGATGGACTCCTCGACATCGTGGCAATGGATCCGGTGGGATACCTGCACATCTATTTCAACTCGGGCACAAAAACCGAGCCGAAGTTCACGATCGGCGAGCTGGCTTCGATTTTTCTCTCCCGCATTGACCATTCCGATCCGACGCTGCAGATGTTGGAAAAGTCGTTCGCCGCCCAGCGTGTTACCGAGCATGTGAGGAGGGGGCAGCGGATTTGCCTCGGCAATATCTCCCGCTCGGGAAAAAACGATCTCGTGATCGGAAACTACCTCGGCGAGATCATGCTCCTGCCGAACGGTTCCGGGGTGCATCCCGAATTCCGCCAGCCTTCCAGCATCGCGCAGGTGCTTGTTCCGACGATGAAGGATTCCCTGAAGAGGTGGGGAAACCTCTTCGCTCCGGCCATATGGGACTGGAATCACGACGGCAAGGACGATCTTCTGGTCGGGGAAGGCTCGTACTCGGCCAACAGCATCCACCTCCTTCTCAATCAGGGTGGCGGATCCAAGCCGGTCTTCGAGGAAAACAACACGAGCGTGCTGGCCTACGGCATGGGGCTCGAACAGCTCACCCCGTGCGTTGTGGATTACAACGGCGACGGGAAAATGGATCTTCTCGTGACCGAACGCAGCGGAAAGGTGGCCGTCTATTTGAACAGCGGAAAGGCATGGAAACCCGGCGAGACGCTCGCATTCGACTCGTTCATCACGGTCGGAGGCGCGAAGCCGGCGGCCGGCGGCGCGCCGGCGGCGCATGATCCGATGACCGCGGCCACCGCTCCCGGTTTGCTCTCGGTGGGCGGGATCGCCACGATCGCCGCCGCCGACATGAATGGCGACGGACTCTTCGACCTCATTTTCGGGAAGAGCAACGGGAAGCTCGCCATGTCCCTCAACACGGGCACCAAGACCGAGCCGAAGTTCGCCGCTCCCGTTGATATCAAAGGCGATGCCGGAACCCCCGCGTTCAATGTCCCTTCCGGATGGAAATGCGATTCGGGTCTCGACCGGGGGAACTTTTACGGATTTTTCTCGGTGGTGAAAGAGACGGACGACCCGGAGGCCAAACCGGCCGATGGCAAGTCGTGCCTCAAAGCGGGGTACTTCCCGAGCCCGAACAAAATCATGGCGGCGCCTTCCCAGTATACACCGGCTTTCCCCGACTGGAAAAAAGGCACGGACAGAATCGCCACCCTGGTAAGACCTAATTTTTGGTGGCGCGAAGATCCCGGTGCTCCCGCCAGCTATTTTAATATCTGGCAAGATAATAGCTGGCAAGGTAATATCTGGCAAGGTTTCAAGCCGCTCAAAAACAATAAAACCTATTTGTTTTCCATGAAGTTCAAGGGGAGCAAGGTCACCGATGCGACGGTAGAAATCGCCTTGCGCGGAGGAAAGGAGCTGACCGAAGCAAAGCTCGTGCGCGGGGACCGCGGGGCCGTCACAAAAACAAGGAACATAGTCTATGAGGAAAAGCACACGCTTTTCCCCTTCGCTCCCGGACCGGTGTGGAGCGAGGTGAAGGGGGAATTCTCCGTGAGGTTCGACAAAAAGGAACTCGCATCGGCCGCGCTCGACGAAAAAGACGGCCACCTGAATTGGACCACGAGCATCGTCTTCAACCTCGCCCCGGGATCAGGAGTCCTCTACTTGGATGATGTGAAGATCATCGAGAAGTGAAGGCCTCCCGCTCTCCCGTCACCTCGCCGACGTAGATGCGGTGGGCGGCGCGTTTGGCGCGCTCGTGGGCCTTTGCCTCGAACTCACCGGCCGCGAAGCCCGACCCCGAGAGCCGGGCCAGGAAGGCGGGCTCGGGTTCGGCGGACCAGAAGGCAACGCGTCCGCCGGGGCGGAGAGCCCGGCGGATCAGGGAGATGCCCCCGCTGTTGTAAATCCGGGAGTTTTTGGCCTGCACGAAGGAGGTGGGGCCGTTGTCCACGTCGAGGAGGATGGCATCAAACCGGCCGGGGGCTTTCCTGATGCAATCGAAAACGTCTCCGGTGACGATCTCCACGCGCGGGTCGTCGAGAAGTTTCCCGTTGAGGCCGGCGAGAAACCGCCGGTTCCAGGCGACGATCTCGGGCAGGAGCTCGGCCACCTGCACGAACGCCTTTGGCCCGGACAGCTCGAGCACGCGGCGGAGGCTGAACCCCAGTCCCAGTCCGCCGATGAGGATGGCGGGCGAGCTCCGGGGCTTGCGGAAGGCACAGGCCAGATCGGCAAGGAGGAACTCGGAAACCGTGGAGTTCGATCCCATGAGCTGGCGTCCGTTGAGCTTGAGGAAATACTCCCCGTCGTGCTCGTGCAGCGAGAATCGCGAGCCATCCGGGGTGCGGGTCTCCGCAAGGTTGCGGAAGCGGATCAAGGCGCGAGACCTCCCGGGCGCGGATGTCTTCGGCGCACGGGCCTTGCCGGCATGGCGGCGGCCCGCCGGCCCTCGGTCACTTCCCGGCGGCCGAGCGAGGCGGCGCAGCCGGTGCAGAGGTAGTCGTAGATCTCTTTGCCCGGAAGAACGAGCAGGAGTTTTTCCCGCACGGCCATCGCCCGGTTGCACTTGGTGCAAAAGAGCGACGAGGCGCGGAAACTTTCAAATTGCTCCATGAGTTCCCCTCCGCAAGCCCTGCGGCGCGGTCTGTCAGCCGGCGTTGCGCCCGATGCAGTTGAGGTCCTCGAACGACGCGATCAGACGTTTTGTGAACGTGCTTTCGCCGGCGCCGAGCCATGTCCTTGGGTCGTAGTATTTCTTGTTCGGCGCATCCGGGCCTGTCGGATTGCCGATCTGTCCCTGGAGGAAATCGTGGTTCTTCGCCTCGTAGCCGCGCACGCCGTCCCAGAACGCCCACTGCAGGTCGGTGTCGAGGTTCATCTTCACCGCGCCGTAGCCGAGCGCCTCGCGGATCTCCTCTCGCGATGATCCGGATCCGCCGTGGAAAACAAAACTCACCGGCTTCGGACCAGTGCCAAATTTCTTCGCGATGAAGTCCTGCGAATTTTTCAAAATCACCGGCTTGAGCTTCACGTTGCCCGGCTTGTAAACCCCGTGCACATTTCCGAAGGCGGCCGCGATCGTGAAGTTCGGGCTGATTTTGCTGAGGACCTCGTAAGCCTCGGCGACCTCGTGCGGCTGCGTGAAGAGCCGGGATTCGTCCACATCGGAATTGTCCACGCCGTCCTCCTCTCCGCCGGTGACACCGAGCTCGATCTCGAGGGTCATGCCGATCCTGCTCATCCGTTCGAGGTATTTCGCGCAGATCCCGATGTTCTCTTCCAGCGGCTCCTCCGAGAGGTCGAGCATGTGCGAGCTGTAGAGCGGCTTCCCGGTCTTGGCGAACTGCTCCTCTCCGGCCGCAAGCATCCCGTCCACCCAGGGGAGAAGTTTCTTCGCGCAGTGGTCGGTGTTCAGGATCAGCGGAACTCCGTAGGCTTTCGCGGCCGCATCCGCATAGTGCGCGCCGGCGATCCCGCCCAGGATCGGCCCGAGCTGGTTTTCCTTGCTCACGCCCTTGCCGATGAAAAATTGCGCGCCGCCGTTGGAAAACTGGATCATCATCGGCGAGTTCACCTCGCGTCCCGCCGCCAGCGCCGCGTTGACCGTATTTGTCCCGATGCAATTCACGGCCGGAAGCGCGAACTCGTTCGCCTTCGCATAATCCAGAACCGCCTTCACCTCGTCGCCGAACAGAACCCCCGCCCGGAAATGTTTCTTGTCGCTCATAGTCTTTGTGTTTTTTTGGTTGTGCTGCGCCCGCCGATCAGGCGGACGCAACTGCTCCTACCAGAGCCAATGGATTTGAAAAGCACGAATCTTTTTTTCGTGGCCTGACCGTGACCGGGATCAAAATCCGAACCGGTCACGGCTTCACCAAGGCATCGTCTCTCCGGACGAGTTCCTGCCAGGCGGCTTTGTAATCCGGCTCGAACCGCTGGTCCTGAAAATCCATCATCTGCTCGCGGTGGCGGACGATGGCTTCGATGCGCGGGAGGATCTCCTGGCAAACTTCCCGGAGGAGTCGGAGCGCCCCCGGCTCGCGGTCCCACAGAACGGCATACGATTCGACAAATTCCGCCGCGTATCCCGGCTCCGCCCGGTCGTTCGGAAACCAGATCCTCTTCGTCGGCTCATCCTGCTCGAGGAGCATCGGGGCGAGATAGATGTTTTTCAGAATCCCCTCCGAATACTTTTTCCGGGCCTCCGCTTCGCGGCCCTCGAACGACAGGCACAGCGCCCAGCCGAACAGAAACGAGGGCTCGGAAAAATCGCCCGGATAATTTTTTTCATACTTTTCAAAAAATGCGGTGGCGCGTTCGGGAGCTTCCGCGAGGAGGTGGAGCATCGGGATCAGGAACCTCGCGCCCTGGTGATCCTTCGGGTTGAGAGCGAGCAACCCCTCGAGCGTCGCGGCCGCGGGCAGGTATTGGCCGATATGCCACCGGGTCATGGCGCACCCGTAGAGCGCGCGAAGGTAGGGACGCGTTCCGATGTCGGTCCACCACGCGGCGTGCGCCGGCCACTTCGGAGCCTCCCGCTCCACGACCGCCTCGTAGGCGGGCAGACAGGCCTGGAAATTGCCGGCCTGGAAATCCAGATCCGCGAGCTCCACACCGGCGGCCGCGCAGTCGGGATCGCGGACGGCCGCCAGTTTGAGAAGCGCGGCTTTTTTTGCCTGCGAGCGCACGCGCAGCGCCGTTCGGACAAGCCCGCTCGCCACCTCGTGTGCGTGTGTCGGCCCCTGGGTTTCGCGGCCCACGCGCATGACGAGCGTCTTGGTGAGCGCGCGGAGATCCTCGGGGGTGCGGCGATCGAATGCCTGCAGCCGGATGTCGAGTTTGCAGTCCGCCGAAAAGCTCTGCCAGGCTTCGGCATCCCAGTCTTCGCTTGCCGCGATGGAAAGCCGGTCGGGGGTTCCCAGTTGTTCCAACGTCTTGTAAAGGAAATTTTCGATCTTTGCCTGGTCGAGTTCCTCGAGGATTTCCGGCGGGGCGACCGGGGTGCCCGATTCGTCGCAAACGATGACAATGGTCGGCAGGAACCAGTCCTGCCTTGCCGGCAGCGGCTCCTCCAGATCCACCCAGTATAGGAACCAGTTCGTTTTCGGCGATTTGAGCGGCTGGATCATGCGCTCCAGGCGATCTCGATGCGTTGTTTCCGTCCGAAGCGGTCGTGAAAAAACAGCTCCTTGTGGGCGGCTCCGTATTCGTGGACAAGCTTCGTCACCTTCACGTCGAAGCAGCAGTATTCGGCGATCTCCATCATTTTGCCTTCGCGAAACCAGCGGATGGCATCGAGCCCCTCGGCGGATTTTCCGACGCCGAGCGTGCCTTGGGCGACATCATCGAGCTTCACGCGGTGGCCGACCGCTTTTTCAATATCCACCAGCAGGTCGAGTGTCCGAAGCTGATCGGGCAGCGAAAGGATCGTGTAGGCCATGAGCACCTCGTAATCAAAACGCAGGATGTTATAGCCGACCACCAGATCCGCCCGCCGGAGCCGGCTGATCAGGTCCTGGACGCGGTTCTCCGGAAAAATCTCGTATTTGTTGTCCGCCGAGCTGTAGGTGACACCGACCGACATCCCCATCTCGTGCTTTTTATCCCAGCCGCCGACGTCGTTCGCGGTCTTCCGGGTCTCGAGATCAAAATAGACAATATCCATGTGCCGGAGATGATGCCGCCGCGATGCCCGAAGGGAACCGGAGGTCAGTCGGTGACCGCCGCCTTGACGATCTCCGCAAAGCTGCGGGCTTCCAGGCTCGCCCCCCCCACGAGGGCGCCATCGATATCCGGCTGGCCGAGAAGCACGGCGGCATTCGCCGGCTTGACGCTTCCGCCATATTGGATGCGGACTTTGTTGGCCGTTTCGGCGTTGGTGAGCGAGGCGAGCACCGCACGGACGTGCGCGTGGGCATCCTGTGCCTGCTCGGGGCTGGCATTGCGTCCGGTGCCGATCGCCCACACCGGCTCATAGGCGATGACCGTGTCAAGCATCTGGTCGGCGCTGACCCCGGCAAGGCTCCCCTTGAGCTGCGCTTCAAGAACCTCTTTTTCTTTTCCGGCATCGCGTTCGGCAAGCGTCTCACCGACACAAAGGATCGGCTTCAATTCCGACGCGAGAGCGGAGTGGACCTTTTTGTTGATCAGGGCGTCGCATTCCCCGAAAAGCTGCCGGCGCTCGCTGTGGCCCAGGATCACGTACCGGACGAACAGCTCGCGCAACATCGCCGGGCTGATCTCTCCGGTAAATGCGCCCGATGTCTCAAAATACATGTTCTGCGCGCCGAGTCGCACCTTCTGCGAACCGCCGAGAAGCTCGGAAAGCTTGGCCAGGGCGGTGAAGGGAGGAGCGATGACGATCTCCACCCCGTTCACCTCCTCGATGTCGAGCCGGAAGTCCTCCAAAAAGCCCTCCGTTTCCCCGAGGGTCATGTTCATTTTCCAGTTCGCCGCGATGATTTTTTTGCGCATATTGGGTTTGATTGAGAGCGGATCCTAGCGTCTCGATGGAGATCCCGCAATAGCGATTCGACCAATGGCACTCCCTCTTCGCGAAGCGCGCGGTGGCATGGTTCTTAGGACGTGACAGGACGGCCGCGGGAGATCAGGCTGGCCGCATTCTCCGCAGGATGAATCCCTCTCCACAACAAGCCTGGGTTGTCACTGCCGACATGGGATACGGCCATCAGAGGGCGGCCTATCCGTTCCGGGACATCGCCCGGGAGCGGATCATCACCGCCAACAGCGACACGGTGGTTGGAGAGCGGGAAAAGAAGATGTGGAGGCAGTTCCAGGGGTTTTACGAAACCGTTTCGCGGCTCGGCCGGATTCCTCTTGTTGGTCCGCGGCTCTGGCAGGCCTACGATTTCTTCCAGAGCATCTCGCCCTATTATCCGTTCCGCGATCTTTCGAAGCCGACGTTCGGATCGCTGCGCCTGCATCGCATGCTCCACAAGGGGTTCGCCAAAAGCGTGCCCGTTTACGCCCGCCGGGAGAATCTCCCGTTTCTGGCCACCTTCTTTGCCGTGGCGCTTGCCGCCGATCACCTCGGCCTGCCGGATGTTTTCTGCGTGGTCACGGACTCCGACATCAACCGGATCTGGGTCGCCGAAAAGCCGGCGGAAAGCAGGGTCGTCTATTTTGCACCCACCGAGCGGGCACGAAAGCGCCTGCTGCTTTACGGCGTGTCCGAGGACCGGGTTTATTTCACGGGCTTTCCGTTGCCCGATGAAAACGTGTCCCCCGTGCGCGATGACCTGGCCCGGCGGATCGGCGTGCTGGACCCCCAGGGGATATTCCGCGCAAAATACCGCCAGCTCTTGGCGGGCGAGCTCGGGCCGCTCCCCGTCGCGGACCGTCCCCTGACGATTGTGTTTGCCGTGGGCGGTGCCGGTGCGCAGTCGGAGATCGCCCGCGACATCCTCCTGAGCCTGCGTCCGGCCTTGAAAGCCGGGCGTGTCCGCATCCATCTCGTTGCCGGAACCCGGCTGGAGGTGAATTGCTTCTTTCTCGAAACCATCCGCGACACGGAGCTGGCGGAGGAGCTGGGAAAATCCGTCCGCGTGCTCACCTCGCTGAGCAAGACCGACTACTTCGCAAAGTTCAACCGGATCATCCGCGAGGCGGATGTGTTGTGGACGAAGCCCAGCGAGCTCAGCTTCTACTGCGCCCTGGGACTTCCGGTTGTGATGACTCCCCCGATCGGTTCCCATGAGGAGTGCAACAGCGACTGGCTCATCAAAAACGGGGCGGGACTTCCCCAGGAGGATCCCGCGGCGGCGGCCGACTGGATCTTCGACTGGCGGGACCGCGGGCTGCTCGCCCATTCGGCTTTCAACGGATTTTACCATGCCCCCCGGCACGGTACGGAAAACATCAAAGCCCTCCTCTTTGCAAAAGACCGCACAAAGGTAAAAATACGGATGTGATCTTTCGCTGCTCCCGCCCCTCTTGATCGCCGTGCGGGAAACACGGCGGCGGTGAGATCAGACGGAAGCCGTCTCGACGTTCACCCGGCGGCCGTTGCGGTCGAACCGCACGTTTCCCGACACAAGGGAAAAAATCGTGTGGTCGCGTCCGAGCCCGACATTCCGGCCCGGTTGGAACTTCGTTCCGCGCTGGCGCAGGATGATGTTGCCGGGGATGACCGCCTCTCCGCCAAATTTTTTCACGCCGAGCCGTTTGCTTTGGCTGTCGCGTCCGTTTTTGACACTTCCCTGTCCTTTTTTATGAGCCATGACGAGTTACTTGGTGGAGATGGATTCGATTTTGAGTTTGGTGAGCTGGCGGCGGTGGCCGACCGTGCGGTGGTAGCCTTTGCGGCGGCGAAATTTGAAAGCGATCACCTTGTCGTCCTTGAACTGTTCGACGACCCCGGCCGTGACTTTCGCGCCGGACACGAAGGGCGTTCCAATCGTGACGTCCGCGCCATTCGCGACAAGAAGCACCTCCGAAAGCTCGGCCTTCCTGCCGGTTTCGATGTCCAGCTTTTCCACTTCGATTTCATCGCCTTCGGCGACGCGGTATTGTTTCCCGCCTGTTTGAATCACTGCGTATGCCATAAAATTTCTTGTTCGTTGAGAACTGATGACCTTTATGGAAAATCTTTCCCACATCAAGCGTAATTTTCTCTCTTGCCAAACATTTCTCCGCCGGTATTTTTGCAGCCTCACTTGCTCGGGTGGTGAAATGGCAGACACGTACGTTTGAGGGGCGTATGCCGTAAGGCATGGGGGTTCAAGTCCCCCCCCGAGCACTCCCCTAATAATCAACAACTTACGGGGACGGAAACGCAAAACGGGAACACAAGCGGGAACACGTCCGCCACCGTTCGCCTATCGTCGCCAGCCACCGCAGACAATCCCCGCTTGAGGGATTTTGTTGCTCCGCCACGGCTCGCCAGACATCGCAAGACCTCTCTTTGCAAAAAAATTTGTGACCCCCCTGACCAGTATAGTTGGATGGGAGGGGGGCGAAAAAAACGACCCCCTCCCCCCGTCAAAGGTTGCTTGGTGAACTGATCCGGGAGCGGAGCGAACCCGCCCAGCCAAGTATGGAGAACCCGGCACCCCTTCTAATCCGACCGCACCACTAAGCTCCAGCAGTGAGCCGGTGTCGCTTGGGGCACCGAATCAATTCACATTCAATCAAGAGCCGGAAGAAGCAAAAGTCAACTGGAAGCCTCGCCCCGAACGTGCTTCATTGTCTTACGGCTCGGCACCTCCGAAGGCGGAACACTCAACGCGCAAGCGAAGTGCCGTCCTTGGTGCCGAGCCACTGCCCGAACTCATGCCGCAGCCTTGGCTTGCCGCAAGAGGTGAAACACCGATCCGACTGGAACCCCGATCTTCGCGGCGATCTTCCGCCCGCTCATTCCCTCACTCGACAACCTCAGAGCCTCCGCTTGATGCTCGACCAGCGTTCCCGGCCGGCCGAGTTTGACCCCGTTCGCCTTTGCCCGCGCCAGTCCTGCATTGACGCGATCCTTGATGATGGAACGCTCATACTCCGCCACGGCCCCAAGGATTTGAAGTTGGAGCGTTCCAGCCGGATTACTGTCAGACGTGTCAATGCCCTGCCCCGGCACGATCAGCGCAACCTTGTGGCACATCATTTCATTGATGATTTGCGCCAGATGTTGAAGCGACCGTCCGAGC